>Ga0307289_10000070_pt1 | contig 34368 bp, 40 predicted proteins | sample ER_DNA_143_FD_194483 | JGI IMG/M metagenome (GOLD analysis project Ga0307289, IMG submission 194483) | Bulk soil microbial communities from the East River watershed near Crested Butte, Colorado, United States - ER_DNA_143 | ecosystem: Environmental > Terrestrial > Soil > Floodplain | place...
GCCCCTCAACGTCGAGCTCAAGCTCGAGGTGTGGGACTCCCCCAACTCGGCCGGCGTGATCATCGACGCCCTCCGCTGCTGCAAGGTCGCCCAGGACCGCGGCATCGGCGGCCCGTTGCTCGGCCCATCCGCGTACTTCATGAAGAGCCCGCCCATCCAGTACCGCGACGAGGAAGCGCGCGAGCTGGTCGACGAGTTCGCCCGGTGATGTAGTTGGGTTGCCGTAACGCACCGCGGCGACGTTGTTGACGACCGCGATCGTGTGGGCGAGCACGTCTTTGTGCCGGTGGGTCGGATCTTGTTCGAGCCGCATCGCCGGCAGCTCGAGGAAGAACTCGCCGATCAAGCCGGTGTCCACGAGGTACTAAAGGCCGGGTGAGAGATCGTCGACGACGATGAGCTTGTCGAGCGCGTCGCGGATGCGCTCGGCCGAGACGATCTCGAGTCGGCCCCGCATCTCTTTGACTGCGTTAACTATCTCGTCGTCCGGCGCGAGGTCGTAGCGCGCGATGAACCGCGCCGCGCGCATCCTGCGGAGCGGATCCTCGGAGAACGACTCCTCCGGCGCCAGCGGGGTGCGCAAGCGCTTCGCCGCGAGGTCCACCGCACCCTCGAACGGATCGATGAGCCGCGGCTCGGGCAGCGCGAGCACCATGGCGTTCACAGTGAAGTCGCGCCGGGCGAGGTCGGCTTCGATCTCGTCGCCGAACTTCACCTCGGGCTTGCGGGAGTTGGGCATGTACGGCTCCGCCCGATGGGTCGTGATCTCGACCCGGCGCCCGCCCTTCTTGGCGCCGATGGTCCCCAAGCGCTCCCCCTGGGTCCACAACGCGTGGGCCAGTCGCCGAGGATCTGCTTGGTCTCAACGGGGCGCGCGTCGGTCGGCAGGTCGACGTCGGCTCCTGGGCCCGAAGGTACGGTTCACCAGCAGATCGTGGACGATGCCAAGCGGTGGTGAACGCGCAGCTTCTTCTGCGCGCTGACTCGCGGTAACCGTTCGTTCACCCGGGATCCGTATCGTTCGATCAGTGAGCGACTGGATGCGGCGGCTCGCCGCCCACTACGGCCGCTTCCGCAGCGAGTATCCCGAGGATCAGCTGCTGATCGTCTTCGACATCGACGGCACGATCCTGGACATGCGGCACATGGTCCGTCAGGTGCTGCTGTTGTTCGACCGGGCCCACGGCTCCGATTGGTTCCACGGTCTCACCGCCGACGACGTCACCGTCCACGAGAACCAGGTCGACCGGCTGCTGCGGGACATGGCGCTCCCTGCCCCCGTCGCCGAGCGGGCGTACCGCTGGTACCTCGAGCAGCGCTGGCAGCCCGAGGCCGTCCTCGCCGCCCATCGCCCGTACCAGGGCGTGCTCGACGTGATCCGGTGGTTCCAGATCCAGCCCGACACGTCGGTCGCACTCAACACCGGGCGCCCCGAGCACCTCCGGGCGCAGACGCTGCAGTCGCTCAACGCGCTGGGCGGGGAGTACCGGGTCGAGTTCTCCTCGGAGCTGCTGCACATGAACCCGCACGTATGGGAAGAGGGCGTCGCGCAGACGAAGGTGGCGGCGCTTACCGGGTCTTCGCGGTCGTCGACAACGAGCCCGGCAACATCCGGGCCATGGCCGAGGCCGATGCGGCGGGCGAGATCTTGTTCCTGCATGCGGGCACGCTGTACGAGTCGGCGCGCACGCCGACGCCGCGCACGGTATCGGGCGAGGCCTACGACATCACCGCGCTCGTGTCGGAGCGCGAGGTCCCCCAGCACGTTCAGATGGTGTGGCACGGCGTCAACGACGAGTGGAACCTCCGCCAGTTCCTCGCGTCACGCGTGACATGGGGCGAGTGCGACCTGCGCGTAGACCCCGTCGGGCGGCTGGTGCTCCGTCACGACTCGTTCGAGGACACGCCGTGGCGCGCCGAGGAGCGGCTGCTGCGCCTCCCCGAGCTGGTGGATGCGTTCGGCGAGCACGACCGGGGACTCAAGCTCGATCTCAAGCAACCGGACCACGACGTGCTGCACGCCGCGCTCGAGCTCATCGACGGCCGGCTGCCCGAGGACCGACTGTGGTTCAACGCCACGATCGAGTCGCTCGGCGAGCCCGGGTTCCGGGAGCTGGCGGCGAACTACCCCACAGCGATCCGGCAATGCCCGATCGACTTCCTCGCGCCGCTCGTGTTCAGCGCCCCGGGGCGTGCGAAGGAGCTGCTTGACATGCTGCGCGGCTGGGGCGTCAACCGGTTCTCGATCGCGTGGGGGACGCCGCACACCCGCCGGCTCTTCGACCAGCTCGAGCGCTGGGGTCACGACATGAACATCTACGCGGTGCCCGACCTGGCGGCATTCCTGCAGGCGGCGCTGCTCCTCCCCCGCTCCCTGACCGCCGACTTCAACTTCCCGCAGTGGCACTACTTCGGAAGAGGCTCCGGCGAACACCTCGACCACCACACGTACCGCCTAGACCGCCCGGCGTAGTCAGCCGACCGAGTCAAGCGACGGAGAAGGCGCGCAGCGAGCTCTCGCCGACCGCGCAGGGCTCGCCAAACAGTCAAAGCATGGGAAGGCGTAGGCAACGCTGCCGGCTCCGGAGCCGCCCAGACCGGGTTATGCGGTCTCGGGCTCCTACCCGAGAGGTGGACAGTGCTGCCAATGGTGTGATGAGAAGCAGAACCACAGCCCGTGGGACCGCAAGTAAGCGTGCGCCGGTACGCGTAATGAGCCGAGTCAGGAGCATCAAACCGAGGAGGGTTCCTATCGGCACAGCGAGGATTACGAGCCCCCACTGGCCATCGCTGGGGCCGAGCTTGGAGGCGCGAGCCGCCGTGGTGAGGGAACGCGCCGAACGGGTACGGGCGATGCTGGAGGCCGGTATCAGAGCGGCTGAGGCACTCTGCATCGACTAGGTCACAGCCGCCTGCTCGCTCTGATTCTGGCGAGTGTTGTGGAGGCTTCAGCGAGCAGACGCATGGCTGGGCTGGCTACCTCGAGGTAGCGGGCAGGTGTGGTGATCGTTGGCGCGGTTGGCCAGACGATGCGGACCACGGCAGGCATGGAGTCGGGTTGGATTAGCTCGACGGTGATCACTTCGGCTCCGTTAATGGGGCCGGTGGACAGGGTGGTTGACTTGGTCACGGGATCTAGCGCTCCTAAGATGATGGATCCTCAGGCCCGTTGGGAGTTGCCGCTCCTGGCGGGCCACTTGTGTGTGTAGTTGGTGTTGATCTTGGTTTGGTCCGCGGTTAGTCCGCAAAAAGTCCGCAGGACATTGATAAGAGACGGGTAACAACCGTCAGTGATGACAGGTGAGAGTCCTAGTCAGAGTGGGTTTAGTGGGTATCTCCCCTAGTCACGAACCGACCGCAGCCGATATCCGGCTTACCGACCGACTCGTCCGCTCCTCGCTGATTTACCGGAAGCCCGACGCGCTTTTCGGTCAGTCAACGCGACTTCTCACCAGACAGGCTGTTCGTCGCTACTATGCCAAAGGCCGTGCCCGGAGCCGATGGTGATGCCCCTGCTCCGGGCACGACACACGTTCGGGAGTCATCTTCGAGCTCTACCGCCGACAGGCTGAGAGGGCTGCCAGAAAGCTCATGAAGCCCTGCCTCGGCTCCTTGATGTGCGGGGCGATTCTTCCCGCGGAGAGTCGTGGGCGATAGCGTGCAATGAGGCATGCCCGTCCGCCGATGACCACCGATTGACCGTGACCTCCGCCGCAGGTCGCGCACCGAGGAAGGTTGACCATGACCCAGACCGCCACAGACTTCCCCGCCCTGGAAAGCGATCCCATCGACAAGCTCGCCACAGACACAATTCGCACGTTGTGTATGGACGCCGTGCAGGCCGCCAATTCTGGGCATCCAGGGACCCCGATGGCACTCGCACCGGTGATGTACACGGTCTGGCAGAAGTTCCTGCGCTTCGATCCAGAGCATCCAATCTGGAGCAATCGCGACCGCTTCGTCTTGTCAGCCGGTCACGCCTCGACGCTGCTCTACTCGATGCTGCACCTGGCTGGAGTCAAGTCCGTCAATCCCCAGTACGAGGTCGTGGGCGAACTGGCTGTTCCGCTCGAGGACCTCAAGAAGTTCCGCCAGCTGGACTCTAAGACCCCGGGACATCCGGAATACCGCTGGACTGCAGGCATCGAGTGCACCACCGGCCCGCTGGGCACAGGCATCGCGACGAGTGTTGGCATGGCAGTGGCCGGCCTCTGGCAAGCAGCGACTTTCAATCGACCCGGGTATGAGCTTTTCGACTACGACGTGTACGCGATCGCTGGCGACGGCTGCTTGATGGAAGGCATCGGCGCTGAGGCGGCTTCCTTCGCCGGCCACCAAAAGCTGTCGAACCTTTGCTGGATCTACGACGACAACAAGATCACCATCGAGGGCAGTACCGATCTGGCCTTTACCGAGGACGTAGGTAAGCGTTTTGAGGGCTACGGCTGGGCGGTTCAGCGAGTCGACGACGCCAATGACCTGGACGCGCTGGCTAGCGCGCTGGAGGCGTTCAAGGCGGAGCAGGACAGGCCGACATTGATCATCGTGAAGAGCGTGATCGCTTACGGCGCTCCGACGAAGCAGGGTCATCATTCGGCACACGGGGAGCCCTTGGGTGTCGAAGAGATCCGCGGCGCCAAGCGTTTCTATGGCTGGCCGCAGGACGAGAGCTTCCTGGTACCGGACAAGGTTCGGGAGTACTTCGCTGAGGTGTCCGGCAAGCGGGGCGCAGACCTTCGGAGCGAGTGGGACGAGCTTTTCGCCGCGTACGGCAAGGAATATCCCGAGCTCGCCGATCACCTCGACAAAATGCAACGTCGGCAGCTGCCGGACGACTGGGATGCCGATCTGCCCGAGTACCCCGCGGATCCGAAGGGCGCAGCTGGCCGGGACAGCAGCCAGAAGGTGCTCAACATTGTCGCCCAGCGGGTGCCATGGCTGATCGGCGGTTCCTCCGATCTCGCACCGTCCAACAAGTCGCGTCTCACCTTCGAGGGAGCCGGCGACTTCGGGCCAGACGACCGGGCGGGTCGAAACATGCACTTCGGCGTACGCGAACACGCGGCCGGCGCAATCACGAACGGGTTGGCGCTCAGCAAGATCAGGGGCTATCAGGCCGGGTTCTTGATCTTCTCCGACTTCCAGCGCGGCGCCCTGCGGCTCTCGGCACTGATGGAGCTACCGGTCATCCACGTCTTCACCCACGATTCCATCGGCGTTGGTGAGGACGGCCCCACGCACCAGCCGGTCGAGCAGATCGCCTCGCTGCGAGCGATGCCCGGCATGGTGGACATGCGCCCGGGCGATGCCAATGAGGTCGTCGAAGCGTGGCGGGTGATCATGCCGCTACGGCACGACCCGGTTGCATTGATCTTGTCCCGGCAGGCGCTGCCCACACTGGACCGCAGCAAGTACGCCCCTGCAAGTGGCCTGGCCCAGGGCGCGTACGTGCTGGCCGGCGATCCGGACGAGACGCCGGACGTGATCTTGATTGCCACCGGCAGCGAGGTCGCGCTTGCGGTCTCCGCGTACGAGCAGCTGGTCGCTGAGGGCATCAAGGCCCGGGTAGTCAGCATGCCGTCGTGGGAGCTGTTCGACCGGCAGACCGACGAATATCGGGATAGCGTGCTGCCCCCGGAGGTGACAGCCCGTGTCGTGATCGAGCAGGCCTCCTCGTTCGGGTGGGATCGGTGGGCCGGCACGAACGGCGAGATCATCGCGATGAGCACCTTCGGAGCTTCCGCCCCGCTCAAGGCACTGCAGTCCAAGTTCGGGTTCACTCCGGAGGCGGTGGTTGCGGCGGCGAAGCGTCAGATGGGGCGCTGATCGTCTGCGCGACCTCAAAGGCGACCGCGCCCACGTCATAGTTGGCGGAGGTCAGGCGGACTAACACCTCCTGCCCGAGGCGTAGCCGATCCCCGGTTACGCGGCCCTCGACGGCCGGTTCCTCGATCATGACAGTGCCATGCTGCTTGTCGCGATCAACTTCGATCACGGTGGCAGTAAAGGTCTGGCCGACCCTGTCGGCTAGCAGGTAAACCTCGAGCAGATCGATGATCGCTCGCTCGTAATGCTTGGCGCGGCGTTCCGCAGTTGCCATCTGCTCGGGGAGGCCGTCGAGGTCACGAACGACCCACGCCGGCACAGGCTGATCTGCGCAGAGGGCGACGCATATCTCGCCGGAGTAGCGATCCACCAGGCGTCGCAGAGGGGCAGTCGTGTGTGCGTAGTCGCTGGCAAGTGCGGCATGGTCGACGTCCTCGGGAATGCCGCCGCTAAAGCTTCGATAGCCCGCTCCGCGGAATAACAGCGTGGAGGCGTTGAGCATCGCCGCTTGATCGGGGCGAGCCGGGTTGAGCATACGCGCGAAGTCTGCATAGTCCATCTCTCGGGGCCAGACGATCCGAAGAGCCTTGGCAACTTCGTGCAGTCGGCGCAACGAGTAGGAATCGGCTGGCGGCATAGTGCGCAAGATGCCCACCTGTCCATAGAGCATGATGTCTGCGGCCGCCATCCCAGCTAGCAGCGAGATTTGCGCGTTCCACGCCTCCACCGGCTCGGGGGCTCGATACCCGAGAGTCCAGCCGTCTCCGTGAGGCTGGATCTCTTGCTGCGGGATCTTCAGGCTGACCCCGCCGCGATCACGTTCCCGGATCTCGCGCCATTGGCCAACCAACTTCAGCAGGCCAAGAGTCTGGCGTGGCGTGGTCCAGTCGATCTCCGCCTGCGCCTCGCTATAGCTGAGCTGGGCACGGCTGCGAACCATGGCCCGGGCCACCTCGGCCGCAACCGTCTGCCCGCGATGGTCAAGGGTGATTGTCCAGAGCAGCGCCGGTCGGACTTCATTCGGCAGCAAACTGGCCGCTCCCTCGCTGAGCACCGACGGGTGTAGTGGAGAGCGAAAGTCGGGCGCGTAGAGCGTTGTCCCACGGCGGTGCGCCTCGAGATCGATCGGGTCGCCTGGCCGGACGAAAGCTGCCACATCAGCGATCGCGTACGAGACCACGAACTCACCACTCGGGCCGCGAGCGATGTGCAATGCCTGATCAAGATCACGAGAACCCGCAGGATCGATCGTGATCAATTCCAGATCCGTGCGATCAAGATCAGGAAGGTGAGGTTCGGCGGCAGCTTTCTCAGCAGCAGCCTCGACTTCGACAGGAAAGTCCAACGGCACTTCGGCGGTAGCCCGAATGGCTGCTAAGCCCTTCGCCAGCTCCTCGGGCACGACGGGTGGCAGTCCGAGCTTGCGGGCGGGCATGACCGCAGCCTAGCCGCACGACCCCGAGCCGCTAGCGATCATCCGCGCCGGTCGACGACGTAATGACGTCGCACCGGAGCTCCGTCCAGGGCACGATTGACCAGGGTGTCGGCGGCCTTGTTGAGTTCGCGCGGCACCCAGGTCCAAGTCACTTCCGCCGGCCGCAACCGCGCTGCCTCGAGTGCCAGCGGCTTCATGTCGGCATGCTTCACCTTCCACCGACCGGCCATCTGCTCGATCACCAGCTTGGAATCCATTCGCACCTCGAGTACCGCTGTCGGGTCGAGCTCGCGCGCCATCTCGAGTCCGGCAATCAGGCCGCGGTATTCCGCAACATTGTTCGTCGCGCGGCCGATGGGCAGGCCTTCGGTAGCCAGGACTTTCGACGTCTGGGCGTCACGTACCAACGCTCCGTACGCGGCAGGTCCAGGATTGCCGCGCGATCCGCCGTCCGCCTCGATGATCAATTGGCGGCCGGAGGCGGACCGGTCCGGTTCGTCTATGTCATCGAAGAATCCGGGTCCACTCTGCAGGTCGGGTGGTCGTTTGGCCATCACAGACCTGACTGCGCTGTGCGGATCAGGATCCGGCCGCACTCCTCACACCGCAGCACCTCGTCTTCCGCTGCGGCGGAAAATGCCCGCAGATCGGCCGCGTTGACCTCGAGCTGGCAGCCCGTGCAGCGGCGGGCCCGCAGCTCGGCCGCGCCGATACCTCGGTGGCTGGCGCCGATCTTGTCGTAGAGTGCCAGCAAATCGTCGGGGATCAACGGCGCGATCTCCGTTCGCTGCTCACGAAGCCCGTCCATCTCGGCACCGAGCGCAGCAAGCTGCCGATCACGGTCGGCGATTGCTGCCGCAAGATCGGCGTCGAGCTGCTCCGCGCGGGTACGCAGCGTCTCACGGCTGGCAACTGCCGCCTCCAGTTGTTCCATGACCTCCAGCTCAGCATCTTCCAGATCACTGATCCGCTTCTTGAGGTGGCTGACCTCCTCCACCATCGAGGAGAGCGCCTTGGGGTCGGCCACGGCGCCGTTGGTGATTCGGGTTTGGTTCCGGCTGAGCCGCTCCCGGACCGGCTCAAGGTCGGTCTCGGCCTTCGCCTGCTCCAGCTCGAGATCGGAGATTCTGGTATCGGCCGCCACAAGATCTGAGGCCACCGCCGCACGCGCCGTCCGCAGTTTGGCAATCGCCGCATGCTGCGGCAGCGTCTGGCGGCGATGGTCGAGCTGGGCGAAGGTTGTGTCCACGGTCTGCAAGTCCAGCAGGCGCAGCTGCACACCCTTGTCGGCCTTGATCGCCCTCATCCTCCTCGCGAACCGCGAGCGCTGGTACGCCCGCGGGCACCACCCTACTGATTGCTTTTCGGTGGACCAGGGCCGGTTGACCAGTACCAGTACCTCGCTCGGACCGACGTCTCTGATCTCTGCGTACGCCGCACCCGAGCCGGCCCGGCGTACCGGTACCTGGCTACCGACAGAATGAGCGGCGCCGGCCGCTCCGCCGGCCTGGGCCGAATTCATGATCACAGTGAGCGTCGAACCCGGCGGGTTGAGTTACGCATCGACCATTACGTCCGCACCACGCGCCGCAAGCCCGTTCGGGTTGACAACGCAGAGCGCCTCTTGGTCGACCAGGATCCGCGACCACCCGACCAGCTCGACGGTCCGAGCCGCGCTAAAAGGCTCAGCGAACACCGAGACCGGCCGTAGGTACTGGCGGCCTGAGCGCAACACCGGGAAGTCCGCCCGGATGGCTGTGATCGCTGCCGTCCGCGCGTACAGCGGGTGGCTCGGATCGAAGCAATGAGGGCCGGCAGTGCCGAACGGCCCGAACCCTGGTAGCTCATGATCAAGCCCATCCCCGCCGTCCACACCGGGAACTCCGGCGCGGCCTTCGGCCCGTGGGAAGCGTGGCCCAAACATTGCCTTGCGAAGGTAACGATCATGAGCGCATCAGGCCGGGGGGCGGCAAGTGTGTCCTCTACAACGCCCATCCGGGTTCCTTTCTGGTGGGGTTGGCCCTACGGTCGGGCGTTCCACCGTTCGAGTGCGGGCTCCGACCTGTCTTCACCTAAGACCGACACTGTGCCCGTGTCGAGCGGAAAATGCACACCGAGTTTGAGGTCGAACGCGAGCCAGCGCATGGTCAGCGCTCGGAGGGCGTGACCGTGACCGAAACAGATTGCCTGATCCACGCCCGATTCGCGGACACGAGCAACCACTCGGTCGAGCCTGGCGGCAACCTGCTCGGCCGTCTCGCCACCGGGAGCCTCGCCGTTCCAGATGGTCCAGCCCGGAACCGTTTCCCAGATCTCGTGGCTGGTCTTGCCCTCATAGCCACCGTAGAACCATTCGGCAAGGTCATTGTCGACCTGTGGTTCGTACGCGCCAACGAACCCAGCCAGCTCTGCGGTCTCACGGGCTCGCCTCCGAGGACTGCTGAGGATCAGCTGGAAGTGTTGGGGCGATAGATGCCCCTTCAGGGCGCGGGCCAGCTTCTTCCCGTTCTCAGTGAGCGGCAAGTCGGTAATCGAGGTGTGCTGGCCCGATCGACTCCATTCGGTCTCGCCATGTCGGACCAGGAAGAGGCGCGTCGGCATGCGGTTCACCGTATCGCTCCCCCCGCCCGCTCTTGGTGGCTCCGCTGGTGGCCGGAGTGCCGAAAGGGTTCAGATTTCAGCGATTTGCGAGTGCAAGAATGGCAGGCGTGAGCGATCGTCGGCAAGAGCTGCCGAACCGCCAGATCCCGTTTTCGGATGCCTTCAAGGACTTCATCGTCGAGGGCTGGGCGCCCCACTCGATGGATGCTCCGGAGCAGCTTCCGGCTGCCGCCTGGGCACGGCGCCGTCGCGAACGAGTGAGCGCTCAGTTTCCCGGTGATCGGCTCGTCATTCCCGCACGGGGACTCAAGGTTCGCTCGAACGACACGGACTACCGGTTTCGTCCGCACTCGGCGTTCGCCCACTTGACCGGTCTAGGGACAGATCGCGAGCCGGATGCCGTGCTGGTGCTGGAGCCGACAGATTCCGGTCACGATGCCACCCTCTATTTCAGGCCCCGTGCTCCCCGCGAGTCTGAAGAGTTCTATGCAGACAGCCGCTTTGGCGAGCTGTGGGTGGGTCGACGGCCATCCCTCGAAGAGATGAGCGCGCTCTGTGACATTCCGTGCGCGGCGATCTCGGACCTGCCTGATCAGCTGCGCAAGAACACCGACACCGTCTCCCTGCGGGTGCTCCCGGCAGATCTCGATCATGAGATCCGGCAGGTGATCGAGGAGATTCGCGGTTTGCCCATGGCCACAGAAGCTGATCAAGGGGGGTCGACGATCGAAGAGTCCGATCATGAGTTTGCTGTCGCGCTCAGCGAGCTACGGCTGATCAAGGACGCCTTCGAGATTAGTGAGATGCGCGAAGCCTGCCGCCAGACGGCGGTGGCATTCGAGGCTGTCGTGGCAGGCATTCCCGAGGCAGTCCGGCGCGGCCGAGGCGAGCGCTGGATCGAGGGCATCTTCGGGCTGCACGCTAGGCATATCGGCAACGCTGTCGGCTACGACACCATCGCTGCCGCGGGTGAGCATGCCTGCACTCTGCACTGGATCCGGAACGACGGTGAGCTCCGTGAGGGCGAGTTGCTCCTACTGGACGCCGGCATCGAGCTAAATTCCCTCTACACAGCAGACGTCACACGTACGCTGCCGATCAAGGGAACTTTCAGCGACGAACAGCGGATGGTCTACGACGCTGTCTTCGAGGCGCAACAGGCCGGGATTGCGGCCGCGCGGCCGGGGGCGAGGTTTTCTGACGTACACAAGGCCGCGATCGCGGTGATCGCTCGACACCTGGACAGCTGGGGGCTGCTGCCCGTCAGCGTTGCGGAGTCACTCGGCGAGCAAGGCGGCCAGCATCGACGATGGATGGTGCACGGCACCTCACATCATCTCGGCATCGACGCGCACGATTGCGCGCAGGCCAGGGTCGAAAACTACCGGGAGGGAATCCTGCAGCCGGGCATGATCATCACGGTCGAGCCAGGGCTGTACTTCAAGCCTGACGACGAGCTGGTTCCGAAGCATCTGCAGGGCATCGGGGTGAGGATCGAAGACGACATCCTGATTACCTCGGAAGGCAATGAGAATCTCACGAGGATGCTCCCCCGAAGCAGCGACGACGTCGAAGCCTGGATGTCGACCATCTGGACAAGATAGTAGGGCCCACGTGCCGAGCGGCGAGCAACGAGTCTCTTTTCCCAGTTGTCAGCGTCGCAGCGCGCTATAGCCTGCTGAGACGCTGACAGGTCGGAGCCTTCAGCGCGCGAGCGACGCCTCATTCAAATTGCGCGGCGCGGGCGCCAGGCATCGCTTGCAGCATCTCCCGCGCCTGGGCGGCGACCTTGTGCTCGCATAGCACTTCATACTTCGTGGCGATCGTCTGGGTCACTGATGTGAAGTCTCTCCGGCCACGGCTCATCGCGTACGCCGCCGCGTTGAATCCCACGCCGAGCGCCATACCGATCGCGAGGGAAACCAGCAGGAGCAGCAGAGTGCTTGCAGGCTTGGTGAAGATCAACATCACCAGACCGACGAGCAGGCCGGTGGAAATTCCTGATTGCAAGCCCTGGGTAATCACAGTGCCCCAGTTGCGCCGGCCGAGCACCCGCTCGATCGACTTGAGGTCGGTACCCACGATGGCCAGGTTCTGCACCTCGAACTTCTGGTCCGCCAGGAAGTCAACCGCCTTCTGCGCATCGGCGTAGCTGCTGTAGATCCCAACCGACTGGGGGAACTGCAGCTCAAAAACCGAGCCGAACTGCCGCGGCGAGATTGCCATGGTGTCCTCCTGAAGTCGGCTTCCAATCTACTCGTTGGCGCTCGCCGCCGGTCGACCCGCTGTTTCTCAGATGTCGTGCCTGGTGAACACACAGAATTCGTTACCCTCGGGGTCGGTGAGCACATCCCAGCCGATCTCATCGTCACGTTGACGGATCAGGCGAGCACCTGCCGCGAGGAGACCATCGGTCTCGCCCCAGACATCCCAATGCATGCGATTCTTCACGGTCTTGGGCTCCGGGACCCATTGGAACACCATCGCCCACGGCATCCCCGCGGCCCGATCGATCCAGGAGAAGGCCCGGTCTTGATCATGACAGACGTTGGCGGCGTAGCGCTCCGCCCACCACGTCGCAATCGAGACCGGGTCCGCAGCGTCGACGACCACCTCGTAAACGCGATAGTCGTGCAACGAGTCAGGCTCGCGGACGAAGGCACACAGCTCACCACCCTCGGGATCGGCCAGCACCGTCCAGGATTGCGTGTCATCGATGATCACCGCTCCAAGGTCGGTCAGGTCAGAGACGGCCGACACGTCGACGTCGACGTGGACGCGCTGCTTGACCGTCCTCGGCTCGGGCACCTCGTTGACCCAAAGGGTGTGCTCGGGAACATCGTCAACGAGCCTGAAGTCGGCGCCGCTTGGCTCCGCACGAAGCCCGATCGCCGAAGCCCAGAAGGTCGCGAGCACCTCTGGGTTGACGGCGTCGATGCAGAGGTCCTTGAAGCTGATCGCATTGCCTGCAGCCATCCCCCGACCTTAGCTGACGTGATCATTCGAGGTCAGAGCGTGACAAATGGGGCGGCAACCGATTGTCAAAGGCCCTCACGACGCCAGATGCGGCTCAGCGGCACGTGTTCATGCTGGCTCGCAGAAAGCCACATCTGTGCGAGTTTTGCCGTCCACGGCGTCGGCGTGAGGCTGTGATAATCGAAGCGTGGCAGCGAGCGCGACCTCGGTTTTCATCTCACGCATCCGGGGCCTGCCAGTCCTCGACAGCGCCGGGGACCAGGTAGGAAAGGTGCGCGACGTTGTCGTGCAACGCCGCGCCGCTGGTCGGCCGCCTCGAGTGAAGGGCCTTGTGGTCGAGCTGTTTGCGCGCCACCGGATTTTCATACCGATGGCGCGGGTGCGCAGCATTGATGGGTTTGCTGTGGTCATCTCCGGCGTGGTCAACACACGCCGCTTCGAACGCCGCGAATCTGAGATGTTGGTGATCGGCGACCTGTTCGACCGCGCGGTGGAACGCATCGACCATCCGGCTCCGTCGGTGATCTTCGATGTGGCCATGCAACCGGTGCGTTCTCACGACTGGGAGCTGTCGCAGGTGGCCCTGCGGGAAGCCGGAAACCGTCGGCGGTTCGGTAGGCGAGGTCACGTGACCATCGTGGACTGGTCCACGATCACGCTTCTGGGGTTCGATCGAAGTCAGGGTACCGACCAGCTGCTGGCTCAAATGGAAGACATGAAAGCCGCCGACATCGCCCGCGAACTGCATGAGATGTCGCGCGAGCGACGAGCCGAGGTGGCCTCCGCACTCGATGATCGCAAGTTGGCCGACGCTCTGGAGGAGTTGCCCGAAGACGAACAGGTTCAGCTGATCTCCGAGCTCGACACCGACCGTGCCGCGGACATCTTGGAGGAAATGGATCCAGACGACGCCGCTGACTTGATCGCCGAGCTCGCCCCGGAGATGGCTCAGGTGCTGCTTGAGCGGATGGAGCCCGAGGAGGCCAAAGACGTTCGGCGGCTGCTCAGCTATGCCGAGTCCACGGCCGGCGGCATGATGACCCCGGAACCAGTGATCCTGCCGCCGGATGCGACTGTCGCCGACGCACTCGCCCAGATCCGGGACGCAGAGCTGACACCCGCCTTGGCCTGCATGGTCTACGTCTGCCGGCCACCGTTGGAAACTCCGACTGGTCGCTTCGTCGGCGCAGTGCACTTCCAGCGGTTGCTCCGGGAGCCACCCTCGACACTCGTCTCCGCCCTGATCGACACGGAGTTGGAGACCCTGACCGACCAAGCGAACCTGCACGCCGTCAGCCGTTATTTTGCGACGTACAACCTGGTGAACGCTCCGGTCGTCGATGCTGATCATCGGTTGATCGGAGCGATCACGGTGGACGACGTACTTGATCACATGTTGCCTGAGGATTGGCGCGGCATCGAGCTCGATGCGCTGTCGGCGCACCAGCCGCCGGACGCGGGAGTGATCACACATGGCTAGGGCCGTACGGGAGGCCGAGCGGCTGAACACCCCAGGCCGGCGCAAACGGTCAACGATTCCGACGATCAAGGTGGACCGGGACGCCTTCGGCAAGTTTGCCGAGGCCTTTGCCCGATTCATGGGCACCGCACGGTTCTTGTTCGGAATGACTGTCGTCATCGTGCTGTGGTTGCTCTGGAATGTGCCGTGGGGTCCACCTCGGCCCCGCTTCGACGAGTTTCCGTTCATTTTCTTGACCCTGGTTTTGTCGCTCCAGGCTTCGTACGCGGCTCCGCTGATCTTGCTCGCCCAGAACCGCCAGGAGGCGCGTGACCGTATCGCCTTGGAACGGGACCGCGAGCAGGCGGCACAAAGCCGAGCTGACATGGACTTCCTCGCGCGTGAGATTGCCAGCCTGCGGATGTCGGTCGGTGAGTTGGCCACCCGCGACTACCTCCGCTCAGAGCTCAGGGCGGAGCTGCGCGCCATCCTCGCTGAGCTCGACGGCGAAGACGTCGCCTGAGCGGTCTCACTCGGGGTTGTACCGGACTTGTCACGCTGTGCATGGCATGCACGCCATGCACAGCGTGACAAGTCGCCGGCCTGAACCGATGGGCGAAGTCACCTACGCTGGGAGCATGCACGACCCGCAATCCAACGGAGACTCCACAACGTCGACCGTTGAGAATCCCCTGGTGCCCGAGATCCGCGCTGCTCTGCATCGGGTAGACGATCCCGAGATTCGCCGGCCGATCACCGATCTCGGCATGGTCGACAGCATCGAGGTGGATGGCGCCGGCCGGGTGCACGTTCGGATCCTGTTGACCGTCGCCGGCTGCCCGATGCGTGACACACTCAACCGCGATGTTACCGCTGCCGTACTCGCGGTGCCGGGGGCCTCGGCCGTCGATGTTGAGCTTGGTGTGATGTCGGATGAGCAGCGCGGGGCACTGCGCGAGCTGCTCAAGGGCGGGCAGCCCGAGCGTGAGATTCCGTTCGCTCGGCCGGATTCGCTCACCCAGGTGATTGCGGTCGCCTCGGGCAAGGGGGGCGTTGGAAAGTCATCGGTAACGGTCAACCTTGCCAGGGCGCTGGCAGCCCGCGGGCGTAGCGTCGGCGTTCTCGATGCCGACATCTACGGTCATTCGGTGCCGGTCATGCTCGGCGTCGCCGACTCGCGGCCGACCTCTGTCGAGGACATGATCATGCCGGTGCCAGCCAACGGGCTCAAGGTCATCTCGATTGGCATGCTGAAGCCGCGTCGTGACCAGGTCGTGGCCTGGCGCGGCCCGATCTTGGATCGCGCCCTTACTCAGATGCTGACCGATGTTTACTGGGGTGACCTTGACTTCCTGCTCCTCGACCTGCCGCCGGGCACGGGCGATGTGGCCATCTCCCTGGGCCAGAAGCTGCCCACTGCCGAGGTTTTGGTAGTCACTACCCCGCAAGCGGCCGCTGCGGAGGTTGCAGAGCGTGCCGGCACCATGGCATCGATGATGAACCAGCGAGTGATCGGCGTAGTGGAGAACATGTCGCACCTGGTGACCACGTGCCCTCACTGCGGGGAGCAACAGACGCACCACGTCTTCGGTACAGGTGGCGGCGCGGACGTAGCGCGGGTGCTCAGCACTCGGCTCGGTTATCCCGTGTCCCTGCTCGCGCAGATACCGCTCGACCCGCAGCTCCGTGCTTCTGGTGATGCGGGTGTTCCGCTCGTCGAGTCCGGCCCCGACCAACCCGCCGCCCGTGCCCTCAGCTCACTGGCCGACGTGTTCCTCAAGCGCGGCCGCGGGCTGCTCGGCAAGCAGCTCGGTCTCGCGCCAGCGGGTCGCTGACAAGCTAAAACACAGCGCTATCAGGTCGCCTCGAGATCGAAGGGAGTTGCTGCCCGGGTCGGGGTGACCGCCACGACATCCTGCGGCCCCCCGGGGCTGTGACCCTTTGTGGAGTTGATCGCCTCGGAGATGTCTGCAGAGGGGCTCTTAATGGTCTGACCAAGGTCGCTGACCTCGGCCTTCACATCGGCGATGATCGGTTCGACATCATCGAGCAAATGCTTCTGCACGAAGGCTTTGGGATTGAGGTCCCGAAAATCGAGGTTCTCGAATTCCGGCCCCAGCTCCTTGCTCAGCTGCTGCTGGGCTGTGCCGGCCACCGTCCTCAAGTAGCGCACGATGCGGGCGGCTTTCCGAGCGAGGTCGGGCAGGCGCTCCGGCCCGAACAGGATGACGGCGAGTACCAGCAACAGCACGAACTCTGGGGCATTGATGTCCAGCAGCAGGAGCGCCACGCTCAGCCCTCCTTGCTACCCAGGGTTACGCGGACCTGGCCAGCGGATGACCCGCGAGTGTAGTCCAAGACCACCACATCGCCCGGCCGCCGGGTGCGGATGCTGACGATCAGCTCCTCCATGGTGTCGATTGGCTGGCCGTCGATCTTGGTGATCAGATCGCGAACCCGGAGGCCTGCCTTACCGGCAGGACCTTGGGCGTCGACCGCGATCAGCTCCACACCCGATGAGCCATCTTGCACATTGGCGCCAATCACCGGGTAGGTCGCCTTGCCTTTCTTGATCAACAAGTCGGCGATCGTCGCGACCTGGTTGATCGGGATCGCAAAGCCGAGACCGATATTGCGGCTTGCGGCGAACGTCAGGATCGCCGAATTGACCCCGATCGCTCGCCCTCCCGCGTCCACGAGCGGGCCACCGGAGTTACCCGGATTGATCGAAGCATCGGTCTGAATTGCATTGATGTACGCGGTCGGCGAGTCGGCCGCGGCATTCTCGGCAACCATGACTGGACGGTTCCGAGCCGAGATGATGCCCTGCGTGACGGTCCCGGGCAGCCCGAGCGGCGAACCAACGGCGATCACCGGATCTCCGACTTGGATATGGTCGGAGTCACCAAGCTCGACAGGGTTCAGCGACTCTGCGGCATTCACCTTGATGACCGCGATGTCGTAGGAGGGACTGCGACCCACGAGCACGGCGTTTTGTCGGCGACCATCGGAGAACACGATGCGAATCCTCGACCCGCCTGCCGCGTCTGCCACCACGTGATTGTTGGTCACAATCCGGCCCTCCCTGTCGATCAAGAAGCCGGATCCGGTTCCTCGACCGACCTGGATCATCACCGTTCCAGGCAGCACCCGCTTCGCAACCTCAACGGTGTTGGCGCTGGGAGGTGCCGGCGGCACGGGCGTACGCGTCACGCCCGGAAGCGCTGAAGGGCTGGCTGTGGTCACCGCCGGACCCTCGGTACGCCGGGCGAGGGTCGCACCGCCATATCCAGCAGCGCCGCCGATCACCAGGGCAGTGACGGCGGCCACCGCAATCAGAGAGGCCGTATGTGGACGACGGCGACCCGTATGCCCCGCAGGCAGGATCGCCGTCGTCGCTGAAGAGGCGTTGCCACCCGGCGGGCCTTCGGCCAGTGCCGGTTGGCCGAGTGGCGGCGGCCAAGTCGCATCGTATGGTGCAAAAGTCGGACCCGGCTGGGGTGGTAAAGCCTGAGCGCCTAGCTGTGTGGGCGGTGGCTCGCCAAAAGGACCGAAGTACCGAGAGTCGGACGGTTCGCCATCAGCCTGGCCCGTCGGACGGTCCTCTTCCACCACGCACTAATCCTTCACATCGGCCAGAATCCTCGCCCAACCAGCTTTGATGCGGTCAAGCGTAGTCCGCGCCGTGGCCTCATTATGGGGCAGCGACTGGACGGCCTCCGCCAGCAGACTCGCACTACCGTCAGTGACGACGGTGAAGACCATCTCACCGGACTGCCAGGTCGCGACACCGGAGGCACCACGACGCACATGAGCTCCCAGCGCAGCGTCCCAGTGGGAGCCTTCCGGAACCGCGCTCAACCGACCTCGTTGCTCGAAGACACTCACTGCTGAGAGCCCGTCACTGTAGACCAGATGCACCGTGCCCGGATTTCCTGCGCGGTCGGTACGTATCCGTACCAGCGACAGGCCGGCCAGACGCCGGATGCATGACCATCCCGAAGCGTTGAGATCCGCCGCTGAGGAGAGGCTGAGCGACGTGCTGGTGCGTGGCACTGCTAACCGCGGCGGCAGATGTTCGAGGATGCTCCCCCCGCGGCTGACGGACACTGAGGTGAATCCGAACGACAGGTCGACTGATCCGTTTCTGTCATAGGTCTCTTGCCAGAGCACGATGCCAGTGGCGTCATCGATCCACCAGCGAGCGGCCACGAAGTTACTACCATCACGCGTCGCCGTGACTACAGTCGAGCTGCGGCCGGCGACGCTTGCTTCGCGTGTCCCGCTGAGGCGGTAGTTGCCCTCGAGTAGATCGAGTAGCTCGTCATCGACAACTCGCGATGAGATAAGCGCAGGTGTGAATTCTTTGCGCAGTTGCTGGCCGGTTTGGCTGTTGACCTTGACCTGACTGCCCTGCCCGGCGCGCGCGTCCACATCAACCTGCGCAACGATGGCTCCCCCGTTGCGGTACGCCAAGAATGATTGGCGACCCGAGTAGCTCACGGAATGCGCGGCATCGGCAGCTCGCTGCATCGTTGCTTGTGCCTCTGCCGGGGTCAACGTCGCGCCGGTTGCTGCCGAGGGGCCCGCAAGCCTGGGTGACAAGCTGGCAGCGAGGTTGTTTGAGTCGGCCAGCATGACCGCGTTGAGTGCGTCGCTGGCCAGCGGGAACTGTCCAAGGCTTGACGTAAAGGCCACTTGAGCCTCATCTGTTGGATCACCAATTGCCGCAAGACGGGGCGCCGCGGCGTACCCGATTGCCCCCACGGCGGTCACCGTCGCTCCAAGGGCCATCGTGGCGGCAGTGATTCGCAACTTGACAATCCGGCGGTGGCTTGGCAAGCCGCCGGTTCGGGACGGACGGGATGGTTGGATCCGCCGGAACGGCCTGATCCACAGGGGTGCGACCGACTGCTGCCCCGCGATGGAAGCCAGGCGGACGGAGAGGTCGCTCGGCGTTGGGCCCGGTTCATTATTGGTCTGGTTCAGGACCTCGCGTACGGCACGCAGATCCTCGACGTCGCGGCGGCAGTTGTCGCAATCGACAAGGTGGCTGAGCAGCCGTTCTCGGTCGGTGTCGTCCAGGGCCCCGTCAACAAACGCTGATCGCAATTCGGCTAGATCAGCGCAGGGCGCCTTCCTCACGCCGACCTCGCCGGCTCCAGACTTCCCTGTTTGGGGCTGACCCGGTCGGAACTGACACCTGTCTCTACCTCAACGCCCAGGTACCGCACCCGCTCCCCGGTCGGTCGGCGGTGCGCGAGGGCGGTGCGTAGTTGCGCCCGGCCGCGGTGAATCCGGCTTCGGACGGTTCCGATCTTGATGTCAAGAACCTCGCTGATTTCCTCGTAGCTGAGGCCCTCGATGTCGCACAGCACAACGGCCGCGCGAAACTCCGGTGGCAAGGCTGAGAGCGCGGCGGCCACGTCGTGATCAAGGTCGGCGTCGGCCAGTTGATCGGATGGATTCGGCCAGGCACTCGGCAAACGCTCAGCGGAGCCTTCACCAAGACCGTCGAAGCGAATCTTCTGGCGGCGCCTGGCGCCGTCGAGGAAGAGGTTGGTCGTGATGCGATGAAGCCAGCCCTCGAACGTCCCAGGCTGGAACCGGTGCAACGAGCGAAACACGCGAACAAAGACGTCTTGGGTGAGGTCTTCGGCATCATGTGGATTCCCAGTTAGCCGATAGGCCAGCCGGTAGACCCGAGCGCCGTGGTCCCGTACCAGCTCTTCCCACGTCGGCGGTGTCCACGACTCCTCAGATTTCGGCGGTGGGCTCGCCGGTGCGGGCGGCTGCCAAGCCTGAGGATCAGGGGCGGGCCACTGCGCCATAGGTTCGACCTCCCTCGAGCGTCCGGCGCGACCAAGCAGGTTTAGCCTGAACGACTTATTCTTGCTTGTCATCCTGGCAATGCCCTGAATGAACCCTGGCATTTGGCTGTGCACGATCGTGTCCTCGCTCACAATCTGCCCAACGTGGCGAGGGGCGGGCGCGTTCCAGTGAGTATTTTCTCACGCTAGTGCGGGCGGCACTAGTCGGTAGAGACCGACTCTCCCGTCGGTAGGCCAGCCGCGGCCATGGCGGAACGCAAGCCCTCAACCTCGGCGGAGGTGGCCTCGATCAGTGGAGACCTCAGGCCTCCCACCTCACGGCCAAGCAGCTTGAGGCCAGCCTTGACCAGGATGCAGCCTTGGGTCGCGAAGATTCCGGTGTAAATCGGCAACAGCTGCTGATGGAGACGCAGCGCCGTGGTGACATCACCGGCCAGATATGCCTCGATGAGCTGACGGGTCCCGATGGCGCTGAAGTGCGTTGAGGTGCCGACCACCCCTACGGCGCCGACCGCCAGCAGCGGCAATGTCATGGCGTCGTCACCGGAGTAGTACGCGAGCTCACTCTGCGCAATAACTCGCGCGGACGCCGCAAGATCACCCTTCGCATCCTTGACGGCGACGATGCTCGGATGTTCGGCGAGTCGCAGCATCGTGTCGGTGGCAATGGCTACCCCCGCACGACCTGGAATGTCGTACAGCATCACCGGCACGTCGGTGGAATCCGCGACCCGCCGGAAGTGCTCCACGATGCCTGCCTGCGGCGGCTTGGAATAGTACGGCGTGACCACCAGAAGGCCGTCTGCGCCCAGCTTGGCGGCCGTGGCCGCCAGCTCCAGGCTGTGCTCGGTGTTGAATGTGCCGACGCCTGCAAGGATCGTCGCCCGATCGCCGACTGCGTCGAGCACCGCTCGAAGCAGGTCGGCCTTTTCCGAGTCCGAGGTGGTCGGAGACTCTCCGGTGGTCCCGCTGATGACCAGCCCATCGTTGCCCATCTCGTCGACCAGGTAGCTGGCAAGTCCGGCTGCCGCGTCAAGGTCCAACGATCCGTCCGCTGCGAATGGAGTCACCATGGCCGTAAGGAGCCGGCCGAAGGGCGGGGTCGACATGCCCGTCATCCTAGTGTCCCGGCGCAGGACACTAAAGCACCTTGATCACGACCAGCGGATCGCCGTCGTTGACCACATCCCCTTCCGAAACAACGATCTCCGAGACCGACCCTGCCACGTCGGCGAGCACCGGAATCTCCATCTTCATCGACTCCAAGATCACCACAGCGTCGTCGGCCGCCACGTGCTGGCCCAGCTCGACCTCGACCTTCATGACGGCCGCAACGAGCTCGGCGACGACGGTATGGCTCATGCCGTCATCGTAGGGTTCGCTCAGCAGGCGTTTCGATAGGGTGAGATTCGTGAATCTCTCCGCTGTCAAGACCTCACCCAAAGCCGCGCCCAAGCCGGGATCGTGGGCGTTCGCTGAGAATTTCGTCGATGAGTCCGAACAGGCGGCGGAGGCGCGCCAGAAGGCGAAGCAGCTCGGAGTTGCACCGCTCGGTCGGGGCTCTGCGACCGCGCTGACCTTTCTGGCCAAAGTGGTGCAGGCGAAGACGGTTGTTGAGGTGGGAACCGGATCAGGCGTCTCTGGTTTGGCGCTGTTCGCGGGAATGCAGCCGGACGGAGTCTTGACCAGCGTGGACATCGAGGCCGAACATCAGCAGGCCGCCCGTGCGGCCTTCCTTGCCGTGGGCATTCCCACGCAGCGGTTTCGGCTGATCGCCGGGCCGGCGCTCAGTGTGCTGCCGAGGCTAAGCGACGGCGCGTACGACATGGTTTTCATCGATGCGGACAAAGCTGAGTATGCCGAGTATGTCGAGCAAGGTCTGCGGCTGCTGCGGCACGGCGGGGTACTCGCTGTGGACAACGCTTTGTGGCACGACCGTACGGCCGACGGAAGCCACATCGATAGGGAGACCGAAGCGATCCGCAACGCGCTGAGCGCCGTCAAGGACAACGAGGATCTCGTGTCGGCGCTGCTTCCGGTCGGGGATGGGCTGCTGGCCGCCGTCAAGCGATGATCATCAGATCACGGTTCGACGCAGATCTCGGACTGGTCGGCTAGGCTCTCACGCCCGGCCGACCTGGCCGGCTCGCGGTTACCGCACTCGTTGGCAACCAGGGTCCACCCCACCAACCGCGCACGCCCAAGTCCTGCAGCGTCACCGACTCCATCCCTTCGGCCGCGAGCCAATCCGCGTACTCCTCGGTGTGACTGATGTCGGTGATGATGATCTTGCCGCCAGGTTCCAATACCCGAACGGCCTCGGTGATCGCTTGCCGCCGCTCTTCACGAGCCTTGAGGTTGTGGATAGCAAGACCGGAGACGACGAGATCGAACTGCGCGTCATGGTAGGGAAGCGTCGTGATGTTACCCGTGTTCAGCTCGACACGATCCTCCACCCCGCAGACCCGTGCGTTGTGTTTGGTGGCCTCGATGTCGTTGCCGGACTGGTCGTGGCTGCGCCACAGGTCGATGCCTGACACCCGACCAGTGGTCAGTCGTTTCGCGAGGCTGATCAGGACCGCACCGCGGCCACAGCCCAGGTCAACTGCGTACTCATCACCCTTCAGCCGCGCGTCATCGAGCAGGTCGGCCCAACACACGAACTTGCCGCGCACTGTGGTGTACAGATAGCTCAACGCACACAGTCCCACGAAGATGGCAAAGATCACCGCCACGAGTCCGGGGGCGAACTCATGGGTGATCATCAGCAGGCAGCCAATAACCGCCAGAAGCAGCGCGGCGACCCCGAGTACCGCCGGCACCGTGGGAGCGTCGATTCCGAATGTCCCACCCTCAGGTTTGCCTGCCTCCTGGCCCCCCGATCCTGAGGCAGGCATGCTCATGTCACGGGGACCCTGACACCTTTGGCTACGACTGTTACACCGCCTTCTGAGACGGTGAAACCTCGAGCGTCATCCGCTTCGGAATCAACACCAATCTGGGCGCCGTCGGGAACCACCACATTCTTGTCCAAGATCGCGCGATGTACGACTGCGTTACGCCCGATGACAGCGTGGGACAAGATCACCGAATGGTCCACCTTGGCGTCCTCGTGCACGTGGACGTTGGGCGAGAGCACCGAACTCTCGATGGAACCACCCGACACAACGCAACCCGGGCTGACGATTGAGTCGACCGCGACGCCTTTCCTGGTGAACTTGGCACCCGGCATCTGCACCGGATACGTCCAGATCGGCCAATCCATGTTGTAGAGGTTGAACACCGGGTCTATGGAGACCAGGTCCATGTGTGCCTCGTGGAACGCGTCGAGCGTGCCGACGTCGCGCCAATAGGCCTTGTCTCGTTCGGTCGAGCCGGGAACTTCGTTGGCGGTGAAGTCGTAGACCCGTCCATCGCCGCGATTCACGAAGCTCGGGATGATATCGCCGCCCATATCGTGGCGAGAGTTTTCGTCCTCGGCGTCTGCGGTCAACGCATCGATCAGCGCGTCCGTGCTGAAGATGTAGTTGCCCATTGAGGCGAACGAGGCATTCGGATCGTCCGGCAGACCCGGCGGCTCCGGCGGCTTCTCGAGAAATTCCTTGATCTTGTTGTCGGCCGCGGCATCGATCACCCCGAAGGCACTGGCCTGGTTGCGCGGCACCCGGATGCCCGCCACCGTGCAACCCAGGCCACCGTCGATATGCGCGTCGAGCATCTGCGAGACATCCATCCGATAGATGTTGTCCGCGCCGAAGACCACGACGTAGTCCGGCTCCTCGTCGCGGATCAGGTTCATCGACTGGAAGATCGCGTCAGCGCTCCCCTGGTACCACCGCGGCCCGAGGCGCTGCTGCGCCGGCACTGGCGTGACGTAGTTGCCGAGCATCGTCGACATGCGCCACGTCAAGGAGATGTGCTTGTCGAGCGAGTGCGACTTGTATTGCGTCAACACCGCGATTTGACGCATTCCCGCATTTGCCAGATTGGATAGGACAAAGTCAATCAGGCGATACGTGCCACCGAAGGGCACCGCCGGCTTTGCTCGATCGTCGGTCAACGGCATAAGCCGCTTGCCTTCGCCGCCAGCCAATACGATCGCCAGAACTCTTCGACGCGCGCGCATGATTTGAACCTAGCCCATACCCGGCCTTAGAAGCACCGTTCTGGGCCATGTTGTGGTCAACATCGCCGACGCTGTGGAACGATGCGAACTATGGCGCTGGCAGAAACTGATCGACTGTCCATCTCGTTGCTGACCCGGGAATATCCTCCCTCGATTTATGGCGGTGCTGGGGTGCACGTCGCCCAGCTGGTCCCACAGTTGCGCAAGCTCATGAGGGTGGACGTCCAATGCATGGGCGAACCGCGCGAGGGCGCCACAGCACACCCCGAGAACTATCCGGAAGGAGCTAACGCTGCGCTCCGGGTGTTCGGGGCGGATCTGGAGATGGTTGCTGCCATACCTGAGGTGGACCTGGTCCATTCACACACCTGGTACGCCAACCTGGCCGGCCACCTGGCTGGCCTGTTCTACGACATTCCGCATGTCGTCAGTGCGCACTCACTCGAGCCGCACCGGCCGTGGAAGGCCGAGCAGCTTGGCGGCGGCTACCGGCTCTCGTCGTGGGCCGAGAAGACCGCATTCGAGGGAGCGGATGCGGTGATCGCCGTCAGTGCCGGAATGCGCAAAGACACCTTGGACTCCTACACCAATCTCGATCCCGACAAAGTGCATGTCGTCAAGAACGGTATTGATACCGAGGAGTTCAAACCCGACCGAGGCACGGACGTCGTCACCAGGCTTGGAATCGATCTTGACAAGCCGTCGGTGGTGTTCGTAGGCAGGATCACTCGCCAGAAGGGTCTCATTCATCTGGTAAGGGCGGCCGAGAAGTTCGATCCCGATACCCAGGTCGTGTTGTTGGCCGGTGCACCCGATACGCCGGAGATCGCCCAGCAGATTGGCGATGCCTTCGCGCACCTCCAGTCGACCCGCGGCAATGTTCTGTGGATCGAGGAGATGCTGCCGCGGGCACAGGTTCGCCAAGTGCTGTCCCATGCGACGGTGTTCGCCTGTCCGTCGGTGTATGAGCCGTTGGGCATCGTCAACCTGGAGGCCATGGCCTGCGAAACGGCCGTAGTCGCCTCGGCCGTGGGCGGCATCCCCGAGGTTGTCGTGGACGGCGTGACTGGCTACCTCGTGCCGTACGACCCCGCGCAGGCCGCCGACCCGGATGCCATCGCCGCCTTCGAGGAAGAGTTCGCTGACAAGATCAACGCGGTGACGACGGATCCGGAAAAGGCACGGGCATTCGGGCTGGCCGGCCGGCAGCGCTGCATCGAGGAATTCGACTGGTCCAAGATCGCCGCCGAGACCGTCGAGGTCTACCGCCGCGCGCTCGAGGTTCACCAGAGCTAGGTCAAAAGTGATACGGCGGCGCAGGGCAGCAACCCGCTACGCCAATCGGACAGTCGCCGGTCGCGCACTCGCTGATGCGCTGGTTGCTGAAGCCGTACTGGGGAAACCCGTCGTCTTGGCACTTCCACGCGGCGGCGTACCCGTTGCCGCCGAGGTGGCTACCCGGCTGGCCGCTCCGCTCGGCGTGATCTTGGTACGCAAGATTGGGGTGCCCGGACGCCCCGAGCTCGCGATGGGTGCCTTGGCGATGGTCGGCGGAGAGATCTCCGAGTTCCGCAACGAGGAGATCATCAACGGACTGCGCATCAGCAGCCAGGCGTTCGAAGCCGCGCGGAACCGAGAGTGGCTTGAGCTTAAGCGTCGCGCCAGCATCTTTCCCTTTGCCAATCTGGAAATCGCTGATGCGACCGTCATCCTCGTCGATGATGGCCTGGCGACCGGCTCCACGATGCTGGCGGCAGTCGCCGCCGTTCGAACTCACGCGCCTGCAGCGGCCGTGGTGGCAGTCCCGGTGGGAGCACGCCAGGCCATGCAGGCACTGCGATCCGTCGCAGACCGCGTCGTTTGTCTGTGGACTCCGGAGCCGTTCATGGCGGTCGGCGGTGCGTACGAGGACTTCCGGCAGCTAAGCGACGAGGAGGTCCTCAGCATCCTCAAGGAGTACTCCTCGTGAGGTCTCACCTGCACTAGGCCGTCACGACTCAGAAATCGCCCTAGTACCCCTCAACCGACGTCGGCCTCCACACCACCGGTCAGTGTGAGGAGTTGGTCATAGGTGAGGGGAAAGACGGCCTGTGGGATGCCGCCGGCAGCCCAAAGCTGGTCGAACTCACCAAGTGCGCAATCGACGATCGTGCGGATAGGCCTTGGATGGCCGACGGGAGCGACACCGCCGATTGGCTGGCCGGTGTGTTCGCGTACGAACGTCGGTGAGGCACGACGGAGCGAAATTCCGAACCGTTCTCCGACTTTGATGATGTCTACTCGATGTGCGCCACTGGTCATGATCAACAGCGGTGCCCCGGCATCGGTTTCTTTGAGCCGCTCGCGCACGCCGGCGCTCGTAGCTATGAAAGTTTCGAAGATCAACGAGTTCGCGATGGCTCCTACCGCGCAACCTAGTTGCTGAGCCGCAGCCCCCGCTGTGGTAGCCGCCTGGTCGAGCATCCGGACTCGACCGGGCAGCCCAGCAGTCTGCAGGATGTCGTTCACAGCCTCGCAGTTCGGATGCATGGGGCGTGATCCCTTCTCATCAACGGACTGGCTAAGTTGCGTCGAGCCAGGCAAGCAAAAGGACCTAGTCATCGAGACCAGGTCCTTGTGCTGTCAGTGTCGACCTATCCAACGACCTCTTTCAGCGCGCCCGCAAGCTCGGCCGCCTCGTCTGCGTTGAGTTCCACAACGAGCCGACCGCCTCCCTCGAGCGGAACCCGCATGACGATCCCACGTCCTTCCTTGGTGACTTCCATAGGGCCGTCACCTGTCCGCGGTTTCATTGCAGCCATCGCGCATCCTCATCCTGTAGTCATCCGGCAACTTGCCGGCTCAATTATTCCGTACCACCTAGTCGCGGCCAGCCTCGGGTCATTTGGCTGGGACGGCTCGAATGATGGCTCGTACGTCAATTGTGACGCCAGTCGGTGCCGTCCGCAGGGATCTAGTCGGGCCAGGCGGGCGGTGGCGCAGAGCAGCCGACCACATGATCGTCGACCAGGCCGATCGCTTGCATGGTGGCGTACGCCGTAGTCGGGCCGATGAAGCGGAAGCCGAGGCCCTTGAGCTCCCGGGCCATTCCGATTGATTCGGGTGAGGTCGCACGCCACTCCCCACCGGCCGGGCGCGGGCGTCCGATCACTCGATAGCTGAGAACAATCTCGGCGAACCTCGGACCAAGATCGACAACCAGCCGAGCGTTCTGAATGGCCGCGACAATCTTGGCCCGGTTTCGAACGATGCCCGGATCGCTCAGCAGCCGCTGGATGTCAGCCTCGGTGAAGTCGGCTACTTGCTCGGGGCGGAAGCCGGCGAAAGCTCGCCGAAAGTTCTCTCGCTTGCGGAGAATCGTGATCCAGGACAGTCCTGACTGGAAGGCCTCAAGCGTCATCCGCTCGTACAGGCCCTGCACACTGCTGACCGGCCGGCCCCACTCGTTGTCGTGATAGGCCACATACTCAGGTGCCGACAGGGCCCAGGGGCAGCGCAAGAGACCGTCGGGCCCGGGCAGAGCTTCGGTGATCATTGCGCCTCAGCGATCGCGCCCAGCGCTCGCAGGCTGCTAGCAAGACCAGCGCGTAGCGCCGGCAGAGCGAGCCGAACGAGCCACTCAACCGGCCGCCCGCCCGGCATGGAGAAGACTTCAATGCACGACACGATGGTCTTCCCCTGATCGCCCGCAAGCCGAAAGAGACCCTCACCGGTGAAGTACGGACCAAGGTGCAAGATCCCCACTTCGGCCGCATCGGCAACGGGCGGAGACCAACCGGTGACGATGAAGCGGTCCAGCAGCCCCAGTGGCACCCGGCCAAGCCACACGCCGGACAGCGCCTCGGCTCGGACGCCAACACCGACATTGCGGTCGCCGATCACCCGGACTGTCGTGAGCGGAATCCAGCGAGACTGGCCGGTCCAGTCAATGAGCACATCCCACACCGCAGCTATGGGTGCATCGATCTCAGCCGAGACTTCCAGGCGAATGCTCACTCATGTCCTGCCACTAGCCGGACCGGCGGTCGTCAACGGCAGATTGAGGTGGCTCTGGAGGTGCTGAGGTGTCCGCTGACGCCACCGGATCGTGTGGAGTCGACTGCTCAGCCGCACGCGCCGACGCCGTTGTCTCCTGGAGTCGCTGCCGGACGGTGCCACCTTCAGCTAGTTCCGCGATCAGCGCGTCACGCTCGGCGATCTCGAGAGCTAGCCGATCGAGCAGATCGTCTACCTGGGCCATCGCATATCCACGCAGCGTGACCCCGAAGCGGATGTTCCTCAGCTCTTCGGCGGTCAGGGCCCCACCGCTGGGCAGGTCCTGCCGGTATGTGTCATACACCGGATCCCTGCTCATCTGTCCCATTCCTCCCGCAGCCGCCATCGCCGCCACGCCCAAGGCCGCCACGGCGACGACGGCGATGAACCACTCCATGGATGAATGCTTTCACGCTTCGCAAGGCCCTCGGCACGTCACAGACGGACGCGGGACGCTGCTAGCGCAACGCTACTCGAGGTAGCGATCGCCCGCGTGTGACCGTGTGGCCGCGTCAGCTAGCCCGAGCTCAGTACGCCTGCGACCAGCGGGACGAAAAGCACCAGCATGCCCAATCCGATCAAGCCGAGGCCGATAGGCTTCACGGCGCGGTCACCCCCGGGCGCGGTCTTCTCGAACACCATCACGGCGGTGAGCGCGGCCATCCACCAGAGGTTGGCCACACCGGCAGCGAACCCCACGAGCATGAGCGCCCAGCAGCACCCCATACAAAAGAGACCATGACGTACGCCGATGTTCAAGGCGGCACGGACGCCGCGGCGGTAGTACTGCATGATGTACAGCCCCGGGCTCCGACAGACCGTGAGACAGCGATCCTTCAGGCTGGAGAATTGGAACGCCCCCGCCATGACCAACACCGATCCGGCGATCACCTGATGATGCTCATCGAGCCACGGCCATCGCTCAACCAGCTCGTGCAGCTGCAGATCCCCCACCATGGCGGCTACCCCAAATACGCTCCACACCACGGCGTAGCCGCCCAGAAACGCCAGCTTGGATTGCATCGGACGTGGCTGTCCGGCGGCCACCCGATTGAATAGACGGATGAGAGGCAGGCTGGACGGCAGCATCATCGCCGCGATCATGAACTGCCAGGCCAAGAGGAACAAGCCCAGGACCGCCCACAACGGAAGATGGCTGTGCGCCAGCGCATCGTGATGGAGCAGCCGCCCTCGCCCGGTGGCTTCGGCCACAATGGCCAGCAACCAGGCGATTGCGATTGCCCAGACCACGCCAGACTGCAGAAGTCCCGGGCGGGCCCTCGCCGCCTCGCTCGAGGAGGCAGCGCTCGTCATGCGACGTGTTCCATGTGCCAGTCGGCTTGGATGGCGTTCCGGCCCTCGTACTCCCAGGTCATCCCATATTGCGGAAGGTTCACCCGATGCCGCGTGGCCTTGGCTACCCAAGCAGGCGAGCCCGGCACGGTAGAGAAGATGGAGTTGTGAAGCGTGGTCACGCTGCCATCCGGACCCCGGTAGGGCTCCATGTCGGCCTCGATAATTCCGGGGATATGGAGCGTCCCCGCTCCGCCCACGACCTGGTGGCTGATGGGCACGTCCTCAACGCCCTTCACCGTGCCGATGAGCTGGTAGACGTCGGCAAGTGGACCTCCGAGCTGGGCGGTGAAGGCCGCCAGCAGCGCCTCTTTTTGGGCGGCGTTGGCCTGATTGTCCACCAGCGCCACGACCTCCCAATTACCAGCCAGGACGTTGCCGGGGATGTGAGCCACGAAGACCAGGCTGAGCCCTGATACGTCAACGTCCTGTATGCGGCCATCGTCGATGTGGTACGCCACGATGGCGAAGCACTCGCCCAGATCCGGGTCCTCGCCGATCCAACAGGGGCAGTTGACACCGCATGAGCACGCCTCGATAAGCGTGCCATGGAGCGCGTACACGGTCGTCTCCTTCTTGACCGCCTCTTGTGTCTGAGTCATCGACTCTCCTTTCGTGATGCGGCGCACGACACACCGCTCTAGTGCTGAAGGCGTGAACTTCGAGGGAACAGTTGTTACGCCTAGCAATGAAGATGGGACGAGTCGCTCACAGATACCAGGCTGGCGGGGCTTCGCCAGGCGGAGCGTACGAGCAGAACCGGCCGGTCTGTATCGAGGACGCAAGATGAGCTCCGAGGGCAGGGCACTCCCGACTCACCGTCTTGTTGGCGCCCTTGATTGCCTTGGTCACGCTGATCCGTGCGCGCTCCGCAGCAGTTGACGCGCTCCGGTTTCGCCCGCCCAACCCCGCCGCGCTGGCGAGCTCGGCTGTCAGTGCGTCGATCTCTTCTTGCGCGCGAGCGGCTCGCTCCGGGTCGTTCCAATCCCGAGCTTCCTGCAGATCCTCTTCGAGCTCGGTGAGCCTGCGGCGGTACGCTTCCCGAGCCTGAGAGTCGATGAGAACATCGCCTGCATCCAGTCCCGACACGTGCAGGTCGCCTGCAGCGAGTGCGGCAGCATGCCGCGTCGAATCGACGATTCTGGCTTCTACCGCTCGCACGAGCTCCAGGACGTGGACCTCCCGGCCCGGCGCGGAGAGCAACGTCGCGACATATCGGAGACCTTTGGTGTCCCGAAGCCGGGCCGACTCGCCGCTGTACCGCACCTCCCAATACTCGCCCTCGCGTCGGAATCGCGCCTGCGAAGTCGTGTCGTTCCGCGCTGAACGCCGATCGGGAACCGATTGCGCGAGCGCCATGACCCGCTGCAGGATGCCGGGGAGATCGAGCTCTCGGCAGATCCGCTCGGCGTCGGAGAGCCGCGCGGACGCCGCGTTGAGTTCTTCTTCCGCTCCCTAGCCACCAGCGTCTTCGCATGCTCGTAGAGCACCCGGGCGGTGATGGCACGCGCTCCGACACGGCGGCAGCGCTCCATGGCCAGCTCGAACTGTGCGTCGGCCTCTTCCCACCGCTCAAGCAAGGCGGCAATCATGCCGAGGCGTAGGGCAACCGGGCCATAGGGCATGATCGAGATGGCGATGGCGTTGCGATCCGCGTACGGCGCGAGCAGGTCAAAGATCTGCACCGCGCGCTCCTTGTCACCGAGCAGCACGCAGGCCTCCGCCAGCGAGCACAGGTGGATGATCCAAAAGCCGTTTCGAGGCAGATCCGCGAAGCCGTTCCCGGCGTGACGCTCTACCTCTTCTCGCGCGGCAGCGTCGGCACCGGTCTCGACGGCCCAGAACGCGTTGCGCCATCGAGCGATCAGCGGGTGCTGTTCACCGTGGATGCGGACGCTCTCAGCCACCTCGTTCATCCGCCCCTGTGCCCATCTGATGGTGACCATCTGGGCATGCTCGAAGTAATAGATGCCGTAATCACTTTCCCGGATCCTCCCGATCGCCAATGCCTCGCGGGCCAGTCACTCGGCCTCGCGAAGTCGCCCATCCACGATGGTCCTCGTAGCCCGCAGGACCGCAATCACCCACAGATAGAAGGGCTGGCGGATCCGGTCAGCGAGGTTGATCATGGCGGCGAGTTCGGCGTCCACGCCCTTGATTTCACCGAGCTCAAGGCAGCAGTGCAGCCGAGCGTAATGGGCCATGAACGCCATCTCGTCGTCGCCATACTCGGTCGCCACGCGAAGCATCTCCTCGGCGTTGGCAAGCCGTCCGTCGACTTGATCGGGAACGAACGTTGCCGAGTGCCTACCGTGAAGCGCGACGAGTAGGGCTTCCTGGTCGTCGAGACGTCGGGCCATCTCGACGGCCTGGTCCGAGAGGACCGTCCGCCTCTCCACCTGATCGGAGATAAACAGCTCGGCGGCCAGCCGCGCCAACACCTGGGCACGAAGTGAGCTGTCGCCGTCGGGAAGCGTCGCGAGGGCTTGCTCCAGCAGCCGGATGCCAGCCGTGTCCGAGAATCTTCCGGTCACAATCCCGCCCAGCCCGAGCCGAGCCAGCCCAAGTCCGAGGGCAGCCCGCGCCAACGCCTCAGCCAGCCCTGAGCGCGCGGCGGCTTCGGCGCACTCTTCGAAGCTGTCACGGGCCCCGGGCGTGTCTCCTGCTCTCCACTGTGGGAGTCGCCGAGGGCGAGCAAGATCTCACAGCGCCGCTCAACGCTGGCGTGCTCCAGCAAGGGGAGCAGCTGCACGGCGGCCCCATAGTGCTGGGCAGCGTTCTCGTACGCCAGTGCCGCCGCGGCCCGATCACCAGCTCGGACTGAGTACTCGACGGCCTCCTTGGCCAGACCGAGGGGGGCCGCCTCGGTGAAGTGGTGGGCAAGCTCGGCCAAGTGCGACTCGAGATCACCCCCATACATGTCCTCCAGCACGCGGCCGATGGTCCGGTGAAGCTCGAGGCGCCGGGCGGCGGGCATACCCTCCTACAGAGTTTCGCGAACCAGGTCGTGTGCGAAGGCATGTCGGCTCGGGCTCGCCGGGTCCTGCGCGATCAACCCGGCCCCCACTGCCTCCGCAAGAACATCCATAAGTCGCCCAACGCTTAGGCGTCCCGCGTGCTCGAGGACGCGGGAATCGAATTCGTGCCCCACCGCCGCAGCCAGTCTCAGCGTGGATCCTGCTTCTCTGGAAAGTCCTGCGACCCGGCGCCGGATCAAGACTCGGACCTCCTCGGGAATACGGAGCATGGGGTCGGTTACAGCGTCTAGATACTCTGTCAGTCGGCCGTCGACCAGAAGTGCCCGGACCACCTCAGAGAGGAAAACGTTCCCCGCAGTCACGTCGCGAATTCTTGTGACGGCCGACACAGACGCCGCCCGTCCCGTCACGCCCTCGATATAGGCGCCGACATCGAAAGAGCTCAGTCCTCGTAGCGAGATCCGGCTTCCTACCCGTGCAAGCTGACCAAACGCATCGGCCAGCTCATGGACCCCACGCTCCCCCTCCCGGTAGGAGGCCAGACCAGGATCCGCTCTTGGCTCACGGCTTCGGCCAGAAACCTGAGCATCAACAACGAAGGCTCATCGGCGACGTGGATGTCGTCCACGATCACCAGCAGCGGTTGATCACGTGAGATGCCGGTCAGGAACCCGGCAACTGTTCCGAAGAACCTGAAGCGGACGGCCTCCGGATCGTCCCTGGCCTTTCGACTGAGCGCCGTTCGCCCTGAGGTCTCCGCCGGCGAGTCCTCCCGGTAGCGCGGCGCCATCTACTCGAACCGTCCACCAGCCTGCTGAACCACCTGCATCCACGGCCAATAGGCAGGGGCCCCACCCCCTTCCCAGCACCGGCCGAGCAGGACGCGCCAACCGAGCTCGGAGGCATCACGCGAGAGCTCCTCCATGAGCCGCGACTTTCCGATCCCGGGCTCGCCCGTGACGAGCAGTAGGCGACCGCGTCCCGAGCCGGCTAGGTCCAGCGCCGCGCGGAGGCCGCCCATCTCGATTTCCCGACCCACGAATGGCGCCGTGATGAGCGCCGCTGCCGTGGCGGAGTGGCCCGGCTCATGACCCGTCATGTGCACCTCGCCCCAATTGGCGTTGGCCAGGCCGTCCTCCCAAACGACTCTTCCAGTCTCGGGGGCTACGGGAGGCAATGTCCAGGGGATTGGGTCCAGGGGATTGGGTCCAGGGGATTGGCCGCTCCCGCACAGCCCTGCTGCCAGGTGCGGAGCCATACGCGCTGGCGGCTTGCAAACGGCGTAGGACACGCGCCAGCGGCGACGCTACTCAGGACGACGCGGGGCAGCGGCCGTCGGCTGATTCGCCAGCATCAAAGCCACCGCCTCGTCGGCATCGTCTGTGACAGTGAACATCTCGAGGTCGCTGGCTGAGATAGTTCCATGATCAAGCGGCGTGCTACTTAGCCATCTGATCAGCCCGCTCCAGTAGTCGCTATCGAACAGCACTACCGGGAATGAGGTCACCTTCTGGGTCTGCACCAGCGTCAACGCCTCGAACAGCTCATCCAGAGTGCCGAAGCCGCCCGGCAGCACCACAAAGCCTTGGGCGTACTTGACGAACATTGTCTTGCGCGCGAAGAAGTACCGAAAGTTGATGCCCAGGTTGACGTAAGGGTTGAGGCCGGACTCGAACGGTAGCTCGATGCCAAGGCCGACCGAAACTCCACCGGCCTCGGCCGCACCCTTATTTGCGGCCTCCATGATC
>Ga0307289_10000073_pt1 | contig 34008 bp, 32 predicted proteins | sample ER_DNA_143_FD_194483 | JGI IMG/M metagenome (GOLD analysis project Ga0307289, IMG submission 194483) | Bulk soil microbial communities from the East River watershed near Crested Butte, Colorado, United States - ER_DNA_143 | ecosystem: Environmental > Terrestrial > Soil > Floodplain | place...
CGCCGCGAAGATGAGGCCGACACCGATACCGGGGCCGATGGCGGACAAGCCGTAACCGAGGATGGCGATGTTGCCGGTCATGGGGTTTCCGTTTCTTGTGTGGTGTCCCGATGGCGATTGCCACCGGGGCCTTTCGGTACTTCTGGGGTGGGGCTGGGTATGCGAGCGGCCGCCTAGTGCTCGTCGGCGACGGCCCCGGCGATGTAGAGGGCGGAGAGGAGGGTGAACACATACGCCTGGAGGAACTCCACCAGCAGCTCGAAGAGGAACATGACGAAGGCGAAGATCCAGGTGACGGCGCCGGCCACCGAGAGCACGCCACCGCTGGTGAGGAGGTACCAGCCACCGGTGATGAACAGCACGAGGATGAGGTGCCCGGCGAACATGTTCCCGAAGAGCCGCAGGGCGAGGGTCACCGGCCGCGTGAAGAGGTCGGTGATGAGCTCCAGGAGAAAGATCACCGGGACCATGCCCCCCGGCAGGCCCGAGGGCACCAGGGACTTCCAGTAGCCCAGGAACCCGTGTTTCCTCATGCCGACGACGTGGAAGGTGACCCACACGATCAGGGTGAGGGCGATCGGGAAGCCGATCCGGCTCATCGTCGGGAACGAGAACGGCGCGATCACGCCGAAGATGTTGTTGAGCAGGATGGTCATGAAAAGGGCGAACAGCAGCGGGACGAACCGAAGGAAGTCGCGAGACCCGATGAGGTCGCGGGCGATGCCGTTGCGGACCAGGCCGTACATCGCCTCGGTCGCCATCTGGCCCTTGTCCGGGACGATGGCCGTCTTGCGCGTCGTCGCGTGGAGGTACCACAGCAGGAGGCCCGCACTGACGACCATGAGGATGGCCGGCCGGGTGATGGCGAAGGCCCCGTCACCGATGAGCGGTTGCCAGAACTCGCCGACTCCGGGCGCCTCGTAGTCCATGGGGACAGCGACGGCCGGGACGCTCACGGGTCACTCCTTTGTACGCGCGGGACACAGCATGCTAGTTGGGTCGAGCGCCTGACCCGGGACGGGCGTCTCACCAGCCGAAAGACTGGTGGGACGAGGACGTCCCGCGGGGCTGCCGAGCTCATCTGGAACCGTACCGGAACCAGATCAGGTAGAGCGACAACGCGACGCCGCCGACGATTCCCACCGGCAGGAGGAACGCGGTGCCCAGCCAGGAGTCGAGCGCCCATCCGATCCCGCCGTATAGCAGCGGTCCCGCCACCAGGTACCCCACGACCTTCGTGTACATCTCGCTGTCGCGCCGATCCGCCGCCCGCTGGACCTCGTCGGGCCCATCCGGCTGGTCGGACGGGGGGGACGGCGTCTCGGACGGTGACATGACGGCCTCGATTCTCGCTCACGGGCGGTCCTCCCGCTCGGGCAGGGCGGCGGCGCCGTTCGGGTCGTAGGCGAAGATCCGCAGCCGCTTGTACGCGCGCAGCTCGAAGAACAGCCACACCAGAGCGCAGACCGTGATCGTCACGCCGACGGCATACCCCGACAACCACGGCACATCGCGCACCGCGAACATCACCAGCCCGAGCACGAGCACCTTCACGGTGTAGGTGACCATGACGACGAGCATCACGGTCGTGGGCGGCAGCTCGGCGGTCCGCTTCATGACGAGCAGGGTGACGCTGAAGAAGCCTACGACCAGCGCGGCGCCGAGCGCCGCGGACCAGGCCGCCTTGGGACTCGAGACCACGCCGACCACGACGCATACCCCGGCGGCGGCGACGGTGGGCCACAACGAGCCCCGCAGCAACTCTGAGAAGGCGTCGCTCTGGGCGCCGGGGCGGGCGTCGGTGCTCATGTCGGACCTGCTCTGTCGTTGTGGCAGAGCCCTTTTCAGGACTTCCGGATGCTTGTGAAAAGTATCACAAGCGCTTCGGCCGAGTCCACCTGGGTAGCCAGACGGTTAGCGTGACGGCCACCGCGAGGCACAGGCCGATGACGATCGCCGCCCGCCAGCTCTCGACGAAGGCGAACGACACCGTACCGAGGGCCAGCAGGGCGGCCCACATGTAAAGGAGGAGCACGGCGTTGCGATGGCCGTGCCCGAGCTCGAGCATCCGGTGGTGCAAGTGCTTTCGGTCGGCGTCCCACGGGTTCTTCCCGGCGAGCGTCCGACGCAGGACGGCGAGGACCATGTCGAGGAACGGCAGGCTCAGCACCGCAAGCGGGACGGCCAGCGGCAAGAGAGCGGCGATGAGGCCGCCACCGTTGGCCGCGCCCGGGTCGACGTTGCCGCTGAGCGAGATCGTCGCCGCGGACAGCAGGAGGCCGAGCAACAGCGCCCCCGAGTCGCCCATGAACAGACGCGCCGGGTGGAAGTTGTGCGGGAGGAACCCGACGCAGCAGCCGAGCACCGCGGCACAGATGAACGTCGCGTTCGAGAAGACGTTGGGCGGGTTGTAGCTGCGCGACACGTAGTACGAGTAGATGAAGAAGGCCAGTGCGGCGATGGCGACGACGCCGACCGCGAGACCGTCCAGGCCGTCGATGAAGTTCACGGCGTTGGCCGTCGCGAGGACGACGAGCACGGTCACCGCCACGAGAACCGGGGACGGCAGCACCGTGTTGGTGCCGAAGATCGGGATGGCCAGGAGCTGGACGCCCTTGTACGCCATGACACCCGCGGCGAGGATCTGGCCGGCCAGCTTGGTCAGCCAGTCAAGCTCGCGGATGTCGTCGATGGCCCCCACGAGACAGACGATGGCGGCACCCATGAGCACGCCGGAGATCTGCCCGCTGCTGTAGACCCCTTTGAGGAAGGGCAGCTCCCTGGCGACGAGGCTCGCGGCGGCGAAGCCCAGGAAGATCGCCACTCCACCCAGCCGCGGCGTCGGCGTCGAATGGACGTCACGCTCGCGCACCGGCGTGAACGCGTTGGTGGCGACGGCCACTGCCCGAACGAGAGGGGTCGCGACGTAGGTGATCGCTCCGGCGACGACGAAGATGAGGAAGTACTCGCGCACGGGCTCGGGTCAGGACGTTTCAGGTCGTCTGGGCTGGCCGCCTCTGAGGTCAGGGACGGGGGTATGCGGGGAACCGGGTCACCAGGTCGGTCACCGAGGCCCGCACCTCCTGCGAGACGGGGTTCTCGGGGTCCGCGTCACCCTTGGTGATCGCCGTGGCGATGAGCTCGGCGATCGTCGCCATCTCGTCGGTACCCATGCCCTGCGTCGTCGTGCACGCCGTGCCGACGCGGATGCCCGAGGCGATGTTGGGCTTCTGGGGGTCGAACGGGATCGCGTTCTTGTTGAGGACGATCCCGGCCGCGTCCGCTCGCGCCTCCGCCTCGGCACCGGTCACCCCGACGCCCTGGAGGTCGTGGAGAGAGAGGTGGGTGTCCGTGCCGCCGGTGGTGGGCCGGATGCCGTGCTCCCCCAGGGAGGTCGCCAGCTGCTGGGCGTTCGCGATGACCTGCCGCGCGTAGTCCGCATACTCGCGAGTCGCGCACTCCTTGAAGTTGACGGCCTTCGCGGCGATGACGTGCATCATCGGACCGCCCTGCATCATCGGGAACACCGCCCGGTCGAGGGCGGCCGCGTGCTCCGCCTTGCAGACGAGGGCACCGGATCGCGGGCCGCGCAGCACCTTGTGCGTCGTGAAGGTGACGACGTCCGCGTACGGGATGGGGCTGGGGATCGCCTTGCCAGCCACGAGACCGATGAAGTGGGCCGCGTCTACCCAGAAGATCGCCCCGATCTCGTCGGCGAGGTTCCGGAAGAACTCGAAGTCGATGAGACGGGGAATGGCGCTGCCTCCAGCCACGATCACCTTGGGCCGGTGCTCTCTGGCCAGATCGGCCACCTGGTCGTAGTCGATGTCCTCGGTCTCGCGGTTCACGCCGTAGTGCACGGCGTTGAACCACTTGCCGGAGACCGAAACCTTGGCCCCGTGAGTCAGGTGCCCGCCCATGGGGAGGGCCATGCCGAGGAAGGTGTCGCCCGGCTGCATGAATGCGCCATAGACCGCCTGGTTCGCGCTCGCGCCGGTGTGCGGCTGGACGTTGGCGTGGTCGGCGTCGAAGAGGGCCTTGCACCGCTCGATGGCGATGTTCTCGGCCTTGTCGACCTCGGAGCACCCGCCGTAGTAGCGGCGGCCCGGATAGCCCTCGGCGTACTTGTTGGACAACGTGGAGCCGAGCGACGTGAGCACCGCGGGCGACGACATGTTCTCGCTGGCGATGAGCTGCAGTCCGCCGCGGATCCGTTCCAGCTCGGAGAGCAGGACGCCGGCGATGTCCGGGTCGAAGGACTGGAGGGCGCCGAAGTCGGAGCCGTAGAAGGTGTCGTCGGTGTGGTGCGTCAAGGCGGTCTCCGGGTGAGGGGCGGGCAGTGCGACCTCAACTGTAGGCCCGCCGGGACCGGGCGCTCCGACGATCGGACCGGATGCGGCACGGTCTGGGCCGGGAAACCTCTCCCGTCATGGGTCCGGCTCTGTGAGACTTCCTGACGTCATGGCCAAGCCGACCATCCTCGCTGTCGACGACGACCCCGGCGCCTCACGAGCCATCGCTCGTGACCTCACCAACCGGTACGGCGCCGATTACACCGTCGTGCGGGCCACGTCGGGTTCCGAGGCGCTGGCCCAGCTCGACCGTCTCGAGCTGCAGGACCGCCGCGTGGCGCTGGTCGTCACTGACCAGCGGATGCCGGGGATGACCGGCATCGAAATGCTCGAGGAGGTCCGCCGGCAGTCACCGGACTCCAAGCTGCTGCTGCTGACGGCGTATGCCGACACCGACGTCGCGATCAAGGCCATCAACGACATCGGGCTCGACTACTACCTGGTCAAGCCGTGGGATCCGCCGTCGGATCGGCTGTACCCGGTCATCGACGACCTGCTCAACGACTGGAGTGCCGACCATCCTCCGGAGACGCAGGAGGTGCGGGTCGTCGGGCATCCGTGGGCGGACCACACCTACGAGGTGAAGACGTTCCTGACCCGCAACTATGTGCCGTACCGCTGGCTCGACGTGGAACAGGACGAGGAGGCCGGCAAGCTCCTGCAGCTGGCCGGGTTCGGGGACGTCGACCCCGAACAGCTGCCCGTCGTCGTCATGCCGTCGGGCACCGCGCTGCCGGCTCCGTCGAACCTCGAGCTGGCTGGCGCCCTCGGGTTGCGGACCCAAGCGCGACAGCCGCTGTACGACCTCTGCATTGTCGGTTCAGGGCCGGCCGGCCTCGCCGCCGCGGTCTATGCGGCGTCGGAGGGCTTGTCCACGGTGATCGTCGAGCGTGACGCCCCGGGCGGCCAGGCCGGCCAGAGTGCCTCGATCGAGAACTACCTCGGCTTTCCGCGCGGACTGTCCGGCGCGGACCTGACCCGTCGGGCGGTGGCCCAGGCGGCCCGGTTCGGGGCGGAGACGGTCCTCGCGCGCGACGTGGTCCGGTTCGAGACGAGGGGTCCGGTCCGCGCGGTGGTCCTCAGCGGCGGCGACGCGATCGAGGCCCGCGCGCTTCTCGTGGCGACGGGCGTGTCCTACCGACGGCTCGAGGCGCCGGGCATCGACCGCCTGACGGGAAAGGGCGTGTACTACGGCTCGTCGGTCGCGGACGCCGGGGAGTGCGAAGGCCAGGACGTCTATGTCGTCGGCGCGGCCAACTCGGCCGGCCAAGCCGTGCTGAACTTCGCCCGCCACGCCAAGCGGGTGGTCATGCTCGTCCGCGACGAGGGGCTCGAAGCGACGATGTCGATGTACCTCGTCCAAAGGATCCGACGTGCCGAGAACGTCGAGGTCCGGCTGCGCACCGAGGTCGTGGGCGCTCACGGGTCACACCACCTCGAACGGCTCACCCTGGCCGACCGCGCCTCCGGTCGCGAGGAGGAGGTCGACGCGGGCTGGCTGTTCGCCTTCATCGGCGCGTCACCGCATACGAACTGGCTCGGGGACGCCGTCGAGCGGGATGCGCGGGGTTACGTCGTCACCGGCCGGGACCTGCAGGCGCGAGAAGGCAGCACGCCAACCCGACCGCCGTTCACCCTGGAGACCAGCGTGCCGGGCGTCTTCGCCGCCGGCGACGTGCGCCTGGACTCCATGAAGCGGGTCGCGTCCGCGGTCGGCGAGGGCGCCATGGCCGTCCACCTCGTCCATCGGTACCTCGCGACGACATGACGACGACACACATGACGACGACATGACTCAGCCGACCCACAAAGTCGACCCGCGGGAGCTGAGACGCATACCGCTGTTCGACCCCCTCACCGACGACCAGCTGGCGCGGCTGGCCGAGGAGGGCTCGATCCGGGAGTTCGCCGAGGGCGAGGAGCTCTTCCACGAGGGCGAACGGGCCGAGGTGTGGTGGGTCCTCGTCGACGGGTCGATCAGGCTGCGCCGGCACGTCGGCACCGCCGACACGGTCATGGGCATGCTGTCCACACCCGGCCAGTGGTCAGGAGGCTTTTCGGCCTGGGACGACGCCGGCGTCTACCTGGCCACCGGCCTCGGGGCGTCAGACGGGCGCGTCTACACCCTGGACGCCGAGCGGCTCCAGGTCCTCGCGGGGGAATGGTTCGGCTTCGGTGTCCATTTCATTCGCGGGTACGTGGGGACGGTCCGGCGGGTCGAGGCCACGGTCCGCGAGCGCGAGGCCCTCGTGGCCCTGGGAACCCTGGCCGCGGGTCTGGCGCACGAGCTGAACAACCCCGCCTCGGCGGCGACCCGGGCCGTCGACGCCCTCGCGACGACGTCCGACTCGATGTTCGGCGCGCTGGGCCGCCTGGCGACGGCCAAGCTGAGCGCTGAGGAGTTTGGCGAGCTCGACCGGATGCGGCGCGAGCTGGACGACATCGCCGACCCGGTCGACAGCCTCCTCCTGTCGGACCGCGAGGACGAGCTGTCGGGCTGGCTGAGCGACCACGGCGTCGAACGCGAGTGGCTGCTCGCTCCTCCGCTGGCCGCTGCCGGGGCCGATGTCGGCTGGTGCGAGCGGCTGGTCGGGGTGCTGCCGGAGCCCGCTCTCGCCCCAGGCGTCGAGTGGGTTGCCGACTCGGTGGCGATCAGCGGGCTGCTCCAGGAGGTCAAGGAGTCGACTCGGCGAGTCTCCGACCTGGTAAGCAGGGTGCGGTCGTACACGCAGCTCGACCGGGCCTCCCTCCAGCCGACGGACATCCCCGAGGGACTGGACAGCACTGTGGTGATGCTCGCCCACCGGCTGGGCGACGGCGTCGTCGTCGAGCGCGACTACGGTCCCGACGTCCCTCGGATCGAGGCCATGGCCGCCGAGCTCAACCAGGTGTGGACCAACTTCATCGACAACGCCGTCGACGCCATGCACGGACATGGCACGATCCGGTTGCGGACCCGGCTCGAGGCAGGTTGGGTGGTCGTCGAGGTCGAGGACACTGGGCCGGGAATGAGCCCGGACACCGCCAAGCGGGTGTTCGACCCGTTCTTCACGACGAAACCGGTCGGCGAAGGCACCGGCCTCGGGCTCGACATCTCTCGCCGCATCGTCATCGACCACCACCACGGGGAGATCTCGGTCGAGTCACAGCCGGGTCGAACGGTCATGCGGGTGCGCCTGCCGGTGCGCTGACCGCTACCTCCGCCGGCGGGACCCGGCGATGCGGGGACCGGTTCGCCCGCGTGAGGGCGCCGCCGCAGCCTCGGCCGCTGCCTTGCGCGCCGCCTCGGCGGCCTCTCGCTTCTCGGCCTCCTCGAGCACCCGGTCCACCTCGGCCCGCGTGAGCGGGCCCTCCCGCAGCGTCACGGGGGATGCGGCGGTGCAGTCGAGGATGGTCGACGCGGGACCGCCCGAGGCGGGACCCCCGTCCAGGTAGACCGCCACCGACGCGCCGAGCTGCTCCTGGGCCTCGGTGACGGTCTGAGCCGGTGGCCGGCCGGTCAGGTTCGCGCTGGTCACCGCCATCGGGCCGGCCTGGCCGAGCAGGGCCAGGGCGATCTCGTGGTCGGGCATGCGGAGCGCGACCGTCCCGTTGGTCTCGCCGAGGTCCCAGGTGAGCGACGGCTGCGACTCGAGCACGAGGGTGAGCGCGCCCGGCCAGAACCGGTCGATGAGATGTCGCACGTAGGCGGGTACGGACCGCGCCAGCCCGTCGACGGTACGGGCGTTGGGGACGAGCACCGGAGGTGGCATCTCGCGCCCCCGGCCCTTGGCGGCGAGCACCGCGGCGACGGCGGCCGCATCGAAGGCGTCGCAGCCGATGCCGTACACCGTGTCGGTCGGCATCACGACCACCTGACCCGACTGGACGGCGCGGGCGGCGGCGTCGACGCCGGCGGCCAGGCCCTCGGGTGTGGTGCAGTCGAACGCCTCACTCATGGCTACTCACGGCCCCCGACCCTATGCCGCTGCGCCACCACACACCGCGGCCGGCCCAGCAGGTCGACGTGGTCGACGACGCGTCCCCAGACGCCGGTCGCGGCCAAGGCCCGCGGTAGGGAGGCGCCCTGCGTCTCGGCGTGCTCCATGACGAGCGTCCCGCCGTCGCGGACCAGCTCCGCGGCGCGGGCGGCCATCTCCAGCGGCCGGGCCAGCCCGTCGGCGCTGCCGCCGTAGAGCGCCTCGCCCGGATCGTGATCGCGGACCTCCGGGTCGACCGGGACCCGGTCGTCCGGGATGTACGGCGGGTTGCAGGTCACCACGTCGACGGTGCCGGCGAGCTCCGGGTATGCGTCACGCGCGTCGCCGCGGTCCACCGTGACCTCCAGGCCGAGCCGGTCCCGGTTCCGGACCGCCCAGGCGTGCGCGAGATCGGTGAGCTCGACCGCATAGACCCTGGCCGTCGGGTACTCGTGCTTGATCGCCAGCGCGATCGCGCCCGAACCGGTGGCGAGGTCGACGACGACCGGCGCCTCGCGGCCGGCGAGCGCCCGAAGCGCGAGGTCGACGAGCAGCTCGGTCTCCGGCCGCGGCACGAAGACTCCCGGTCCCACCTCGAGCTCCAGTTCCCGGAAGTACGTCCGGCCGGTGAGGTGCTGGAGCGGCACCCGGTTCGCGCGTTCGGCGACGAGGTCCGCATATCCCTCGGGCGCCTCGACACCGCCGACGACCATGAGCCGCCGCGTTTCGGAGACGTCCTGGCCGAGCAGGTGAGCCGCGAGGTGCAGTGCATCCACCGGCGCCGAGTCGACTCCGGCCTCCGCAAGGGTCATCGTCGCGCGACGGACCGCGTCCCGAAGCTCGGTCATCGGTGCGTCACGCGCCGGCAACGGCGGCCAGCCGGGCCTGCTCGTCGGCCTCGACGCACGATCCGATGACCGCATCCAGGTCACCGTCGAGCACCTGGTCGAGGTTGTAGGCCTTGAACCCGGTCCGGTGGTCGCTGATGCGGTTCTCGGGGAAGTTGTAGGTGCGGATCCGCTCGCTGCGGTCGACGGTGCGGACCTGGCTGCGACGCGCGGCGGACGCCTCGGCCTCGGCCTGTTCGCGGGCGGCCTGGTGCAGCCGGGCGCGCAGGACGCGCAGCGCGGCCTCCTTGTTCTGAAGCTGCGACTTCTCGTTCTGGCAGGACACGACGATGCCGGTCGGCAGGTGCGTGATCCGCACCGCGGAGTCGGTGGTGTTGACGCTCTGGCCGCCAGGCCCGGACGACCGGTAGACATCCACCCGGAGGTCCTTGGGGTCGATCTCGACCTCATCGGTCTCCTCGACCTCCGGCATCACGAGGACGCCCGCCGCGCTGGTGTGGATCCGGCCCTGGCTCTCGGTGACCGGAACCCGTTGGACGCGATGGACGCCGCCCTCGAACTTCAGCAGCGCCCACGGCGCCTCCCCCGGCTGCGGGGTGCCCTTCGCCTTGACCGAGAGGCGGGCGTCCTTGTAGCCGCCCAGGTCGGACTCGGTCGCGTCGCTGACGTCCGCGCGCCAGCCGCGCTTCTCGGCGTAGCGCAGGTACATCCGCAGCAGGTCGCCGGCGAAGAGCGCCGACTCCTCGCCGCCTTCCCCCGCCTTGACCTCGAGGATGACGTCGCGGTCGTCGTCCGGGTCGCGGGGAACCAGCAGGTGACGCAGGTGCTCCCGGGCGGCCTCGGCGGTTTGCTCGAGCGACGGCAGCTCCGCCACGAACGACTCGTCCTCCGCGGCCAGCTCGCGGGCGGCGGTGAGGTCACCCTCGGCGCTCTCGACCGCCCGGTATGCGGCGACGGTCGGTCCCAGCGCGGCGTACCGCTTGTTGAGGGTGCGCACCAGCGCCTGGTCGGTGAACACCTCGGGGTCGGCGAGCCGACGCTCGAGGTCGGCGTACTCCGCGAGCACCGCGCGACCGCTGTCGACGACGGCCTCCGTCATGGATGGCACCTTCCTCGCGAGACTCGACGCATCAATAGATTCGACGCATACAGAAGAATCGCCGGTCCCGGCGGTGGGCGAACCCACCGTGGGACCGGCGATCAGGACAGCTACTTGGCGGCGGCGGCCTTCTTGCCGTAGCGCGCCTCGAACCGGGCGACGCGGCCACCGGTGTCGAGGATCTTCTGCTTGCCCGTGTAGAACGGGTGGCACTGGGAGCAGACGTCCGCGTGGATCTGGCCGGAGGCTGACGTGCTGCGGGTGGTGAACGTGTTGCCACAGGTGCAGGTCACCGTGGTCTCCACGTAGTCGGGGTGCAGGTCCTTCTTCACAAACGCTCCTCAGGTCTCAGGTGGGCCGGGTCGGCAGGCGGTTTGGCGCCCTGATGCCGTGAACCGGTCCAGCGGGTCAGTGTGCCAGAGGAGAGCACACATCCCCTAAACGGAATGGCGGGGACGAGCATTCCGGACCTCCGGCGCCCCGGCTCTCCGGGATGGAGGTACAGCCGAGCGCCCTAGCGCTCGCCTGGGCCTCCAGCCGCGTGGGGTCAGGCGTCGGCGCCGTCGAGCCGGCCCGACGAGCTCATCTGGACTTGGCGCAGGAACTCAATGTTGGTCCGGGTCCGCCGGATCCGGTCGAGGAGCAGCTCCAGCGCCTGCTGGGGCTCCAGTGCACCGAGGACGCGGCGCAGCTTGTGGACGATCTTGAGTTCCTCCGGCCCGAGGAGCAGCTCCTCGCGCCGGGTGCCGGAGGCGTTGACGTCGACGGCCGGGAAGATCCGGCGGACAGCGAGATCGTGGTCCAGCGTCAGGTCCATGTTCCCGGTGCCCGCGAACTCCTGGAGGATCGTCTCGTCCGCCGACGAACCGGTCTCGACCAGGGCGGTGGCGAGGATGGTCAGCGAACCGCCGTTCTCGATGTTCCGGGCGGCGCCGAAGAACTTCTTCGGCGAGTAGAGGGCCGCTGGGTCGACACCGCCGGGCAGGATCCTTCCGGGGGCCGGTGCCGTGACGTTGTACGCGCGCCCGAGCTTGGTGATCGAGTCGAGCAGAACGACGACGTCGTGACCCAGCTCGACCAGCCGCTTGGCCCGTTCGATGGACAGTTCCGCGACGCTGGTGTGATCGTCGGCCGGTCGGTCGAAGGTCGAGGCGACGACCTCGCCCTTCACGGCGCGCTGCATCTCGGTGACCTCCTCGGGCCGCTCGTCGACGAGGACGACCATGAGGTGGCACTCCGGGTTGTTCTGCGTGATCGCGTTGGCCACGGACTGGAGCACCGTGGTCGCGCCGGACTTGGCCGGCGCGACGATGAGACCGCGCTGGCCCTTGCCGATCGGGGCGACGAGGTCGATGACCCGGGTCGCGAGGAGGCTGGTCTCGGTCTCGAGACGCAGCCGCTCCTGCGGGTAGAGGGGCGTGAGCTTCCCGAACTCCACGCGCGTCCTCGTCTGGTCCGGCTGAAGCCCGTTGATGGTGTCGAGCCGGACCAGCGCGTTGAACTTCTGCCGCCCGCCCGTGCCGTTCTGGGGCTGTTCCCCGTCGCGGGGCGCCTTGATCGAGCCGGTCACGGCGTCGCCCTTCCGCAGGGCGTACCGCTTGACCAGGCCGAGCGGGACGTAGACGTCGTTGGGCCCGGGCAGGTACCCGGAGGTGCGGACGAAGGCATAGTTGTCGAGGACGTCGAGGATGCCGGCCACCGGGACGAGGATGTCGTCGTCCGTGATCTGCAGCTCGGGCTCGTACTCCTGGGTCCCCGCGCCCTGGCCGCGGCTGCGCTTGCGGTCGCGGCTGCGCTGGCGGCTGCGACGGCGGCCGCCGCGAGCGTCCTCGTCGTCGGTGCTGCCGCCAGACTGTGCCCCTTGACCGGACGTCGGGACCGGTCCCTGTTGGCCGGCCGGCCGGTTCGACTGCCGGTCCGACTGCTGCCGGGTCTGGCGATCTGGACGTTCCTGCTGAGGACGTTCCTGCTGAGGACGGTCCTGCTGAGGACGGTCCTGCTGACGGTCGGGCCGGTCCGACCGGTCACGGTTCTCAGCGGCGGGCCGGCGCTCCTCGGACCGCGCCTCCGGCGCCGTCAGAAGAGAGCCGGCGTCGGCGGGCTCGTCGGTGCGCTCGGAAGACGGTGCGGCCTGCGGTCGCGGCTGGGTGGACTGCTCGGAACGGGGTGCGCTGCCGACCTGGCGCGCCGTGATCGCCGCGACGAGGTCGTCCTTGCGCATCTTCGTCGTCCCGGTGACGCCGAGGCCGGAGGCGAGGCGTTTGAGGTCGGCGACGTTCATCGCCGCAAGTCCGGAGCGCCCGGTGGGAGCCACCCGTTCGGTGGTGTCTGTCACGAAGGTCCTTCCCCCTCGTCGTCGGTGCGGCCCTGCCCGGGCGACACCGGTGTCAGTCGTAGTCGACCGTTTGGTGTGATTGAGGTTCACACGGCGGGGCGCGCTGCGCCGCCGAGGCCAATGGCCTGTCGGCGCCGGACGCCGCCGGGTGGGAATGTCGCCGCTGCCGGGCCGCCAGAGAGGCGGCCTGCCGTGCGTCGCGGCATCAATGTAACACCGCGCAGCCTCGTGGTGTTCCGACGGCCCGCCCGGCGTGGCTCAGGCGCGAAGCACGTCCACGCCGGACGACGGGATCCCCGGCTCGAGCCGCTGCCACCCGGGGCGGTTCGGGGGCACGAGGACGCCGGCCGACCGCTCATGGGTGGTCAGGACGACGACGCTCGGCCCCGCTCCGGAGATGAAGGCGGCGTGCCCCTCCCCACGCAGCGCGTCGACGAGGTCCATCGACGGCGCGAACGCGGCCCGCCGGAAGCCCTGGTGCAGCCAGTCACGCGTGGCGGGCAGCAACAGGTCGGGGCGCCGGCTCATCGCCTCGACGAGCAGGGCGGCGCGGCCCGAGTTGAGCGCGGCGTCGACGTGGTCGACGTGGGGAGGAAGAACGGCGCGGGCGGTATGCGTCGCGAGCTGCTCAGGGGGTACCAGGACGACCGCCGTGATCTCCGGATGAGTCGCGACCGAGGCGGTCCCGGTGGCCGCCGGCGACGGGTCGCCGGGGTCGCGCATCCACGAGACGGTCATCCCGCCGCGGACGCTCGCCGACGCGTTGTCCGGATGGCCCTCCAGCTCGGTCGACAGGTCGGTCGCCACGTCGAGGTCGACGTTCACGGCGGCGCCCGTCTTGGCCTCGGCCCATGACTCGACGTCAGAGAAGACTTGGGCGGCAACGACTCCCGCGACGATCGCCGACGCCGACGAGCCCAGGCCACGGCTGTGCGGGATCCCGTTGCGGGCCTCGAGGCACAGGTCGGCCGGCATGTGCGTCCCGAGTCGGGCGAACCCGTGAGCCATCGCCCGCACCACGAGATGCGTGGCGTCGCGGGGCACGTCCTCGGCGCCCTCACCGGACACCGACACGCGCAGACCGTCGCGGTCGCCGGCGGTCACGTCGTACTCGTCCCACAGTCCAAGGGCCAACCCGACCGAGTCGAACCCCGGTCCCAGGTTCGCGGTGCTCGCCGGGACGCGGATGCGCACCGCGGCTGGACGGCCGGGCATACCCGTTCTCACCCGTCGAGGCCGAGGGCCACGGCCGCGGTGACGGCGTCGACCGGCACTCGGACCGGGACGACCTCGGACCCGTCCGACTGGCGGAGCGCCCACTGCGGGTCCTTGAGCCCGTGTCCGGTGACGGTGCAGACGATGCGCGCACCCGTCGGCACCATCCCGGCTTTGTGTGACGCCAGGAGCCCGGCGACGGAGGCCGCCGACGCCGGCTCGACAAAGACGCCCTCCTTCGAGGAGATCAGGCGATGGGCAGCGAGGATCTGGTCGTCGGTGACCGCGAGGATGTGGCCGCCGGACTCGTCACGCGCCGCCTCGGCCTGCTTCCACGACGCCGGGTTGCCGATCCGGATCGCCGTGGCCACGGTCTCCGGCTCGTCGACGGGGTGGCCCAGGACGATCGGCGCCGCGCCAGCCGCCTGGAAGCCCCACATCTGTGGGGTATGTGTGGTCGGTCCGGGCTGCTCCGAATTCTGTTGATATTGCTGGTAACCCAGCCAGTAGGCGGTGATGTTGCCGGCGTTGCCGACCGGGAGGCAGTGGATGTCAGGGGCGTCGCCGAGGGCGTCGACAACCTCGAACGCCGCAGTCTTCTGGCCCTCGATCCGGGCTGGGTTCACGGAGTTGACCAGCTCGACGGGGTAGGCCTCGGCGAGCTTGCGAGCCAACGTGAGGCAGTCGTCGAAGTTGCCCTCGACCTGCAGGAGAGTGGCGCCGTGCGCGACCGCCTGGCTCAGCTTGCTCATCGCGATCTTGCCGTCCGGCACGAGCACCGCACAGGCCATCCCGGCCTTGGTCGCATACGCCGCGGCCGACGCACTCGTGTTGCCGGTTGACGCGCAGATGACCGCCTTGGCCCCGTGTCCGCACGCGACCGAGATCGCGGTCGTCATCCCGCGGTCCTTGAACGAGCCGGTCGGGTTCAGCCCCTCGAACTTGAGCCAGACCTCGGCCCCGACGAGGGAGGAGAGGTGATCGGCCGGGATGAGCGGGGTGCCGCCCTCGAGAAGCGTCACCACGGGCATACCGGCCAGTGAGGGCAGCCGGTCGGCGTACTCGCGGATCACTCCACGCCACTGGTACGCCACGTCAGGACCCTTCGACCCGCATCACCGAGTCGACGGCCCGGACGATCGGCATCGCGGCGAGGGCCTCGACCGTCGCGGAGAGGGCCGCGTCCGGCGCGGTATGCGTCACGACGACGAGGTTGGCGCGTCCGTCGCTCGACTCGTCGTCGGCCGCGGGGACGATCTGCTGGCGGACGGTCTCGATCGAGACGTCATGGTCGGCGAACGCCGAGGCGACTCCGGCGAGGACACCGGGACGGTCTGCCACGTCGAGGCTGATGTGGTAGCGGGTCTGGGCACTGCCCATCGGCAGGATCGGCAGGTCGGCGTACGCGCTCTCCCCCGGCCCCCGCCCGCCCCCGACCCGATGCCGGGCGACCGCGACGACGTCGCCGAGGACCGCCGAAGCGGTTGGGTCGCCGCCGGCGCCGCGGCCGTAGAACATCAGCTGGCCGGCCGCGTCGGCCTCGACGAACACCGCGTTGAACGCCTCTCGCACGCCGGCGAGAGGGTGCGACCGGGGGATCATCGCCGGGTGGACGCGGACCGAGACGCCGTCGTCCGTGCGTTCGCAGATCGCGAGCAGCTTGACGACGCAGTCCATCTCCTTGGCCGCCGCGACGTCGGCCGCCGTCACCTCGGTGATGCCCTCCCGGTGGACGTCGGCGCCTGACACGCGGGTGTGGAACGCCAGGGAGGCGAGGATTGCGGCCTTGGCGGCAGCGTCGAAGCCCTCGACGTCGGCCGTCGGGTCGGCCTCGGCGTACCCCAGAGCCTGCGCCTGCTCGATCGCGTCGTGGAAGCTCGCGCCGGTGGTGTCCATCTTGTCGAGGACGTAGTTGGTGGTGCCGTTGACGATCCCGAGGACGCGGCGCACGTCGTCGCCGGCCAAGGACTCGCGCAGCGGGCGCAGCAGGGGGATCGCTCCGGCGACGGCGGCTTCGTAGTAGAGGTCGACCCCGGCGTCCTGCGCCGCCGCATACAGTGTCGGACCGTCCTGGGCGAGGAGAGCCTTGTTCGCGGTGACGACCGAGGCGCCGTGCTTCATCGCGCTGAGGATGAGCGAGCGGGCCGGTTCGATGCCCCCGATGACCTCGACGACGACGTCGGCCCTGGTGATGACCTCCTCGGCGTCGGTGGTGAAGAGCCCGGGATCCAGGCCGAGGTCGCTGCGATCGCGTCCGGCTCGACGCACCGCGATGCCGGCGATGTCGAGTGGGCGTCCGACGCGCGCCGCGAGGTCGTCGCGGTGCTGGGTGAGCAGGCGAGCGACAGCCGACCCGACGACGCCGCAGCCGAGCAGCGCGACGCGCAGCGGTTCGTCCTCCTTCGGGTCGCTCACGCCGTCGATCCTGCCGTCGGCCCACCCATCGGTACGCCGATGTTCCGGGATCTGGTCACCCGACGTCCAGCGCGAGCAGGTCGTCGATCGTCTCCCGGCGCAGCAGCACCCGGGCCCGGCCGTCGCGTACCGACACCACCGGAGGACGCGGCGTGTGGTTGTACTGACTGGAGAGCGACCGACAGTACGCACCGGTGCCCGGCACCGCGAGCAGGTCGCCCGGAGCGATGTCGGCCGGCAGGAACTCGTCCATGACGACGATGTCACCGCTCTCGCAGTGCTTCCCGACCACCCTGGACAGGCGGGGCGGAGCCGAGCTGGTGCGGTTGGCCAGCGTGCACGAGAAGTTCGCCTCGTAGAGCGCGGTGCGGATGTTGTCGCTCATGCCTCCGTCGACGGAGAGGTATGCCCGTGACGCCCCCCCGTCGAGGTCGATGACCTTGACCGTGCCCACCTCGTAGAGCGTGAAGGTGCTGGGGCCAGCGATCGCCCGGCCGGGTTCGACCGAGATGTGCGGCACGGCGACCCCGCTGGCGCGGCACTCCCGCTCGACGATCTCGGCCATCCCTGCGGCGAGGTGCTTCGGCGGCAGCGGGTCGTGTTCGGTCGTGTAGGCGATCCCGAACCCGCCGCCGAGATCCAGCTCGGGCAGCTCGACGCCGTGCTCCTTGGCGACCTCGGCGTGCAGGCCGAGCACCCGCCGGGCGGACACCTCGAACCCCGAGGTGTCGAAGATCTGCGAGCCGATGTGGCTGTGCAGCCCGATCAGCTCCAGGTGCGGCGCCACCGCGAGGATCCGGCGGACTGCCTCGGCCGCCTCTCCACCGCTCAGGGAGAAGCCGAACTTCTGGTCCTCGTGAGCGGTGGCGATGAACTCGTGGGTGTGCGCCTCCACCCCGACGGTGACGCGGACCATGACGCGGGCGACGGTGTCGAGCCGGCGCGCGAGCGCCGCCAGCCGCTCGATCTCCGCGTACGAGTCGACGATGACCCGGCCCACGCCGTAACGCAGCGCCGTCTCCAGCTCGACGACCGACTTGTTGTTGCCGTGGAGACCGAGCCGGTCCCCGAGCATGCCGGCCCGGATGGCGACGGCGAGCTCGCCGCCAGTGCACAAGTCGAGCCGCAGGTCGTCGTCGCGGATCCAGCGAACCACCTCGGTGCAGAGGAAGGCCTTGCCGGCGTAGTAGACGTCGGCGCCACCGCCGAGGTCCGCGAACACCTCGGCGTAGGTGTCGCGGAAGTCGCGGGCGCGGGCCCGGAAGTCCGCCTCGTCGAGGACGTATGCCGGCGTGCCGAACTCGCCCGCGAGATCATGGACGGACACCCCGCCGACGGTGAGCACCCCGTCCGTGCTCCGGCCGACGGACGACGCCCACAGCGACGGGACCAGCGCGTTGACGTCACCCGGCACCTGCAGCCAAGCGGGGCTGCCGTATCCCTCGGCGTGCAGCGCCCCAGCCTCGTGTGCCCGCATGCCGACCAGCCTAGGGCGGGGCCGTCGGCCGTCCGGACGCGGCGAGCTGACTGACCAGATCGACAAGGTCCTCCGGCTCGAACGGCTTGGCCACGAACGCATCCACCCCCGCCGCGATCGACCGCTCCTTCTCCTGCTGCTGGAGGCTGGCCGTGACCATGACGACCGGGAGATGCGCAAGGCTCGGGTTCGCACGGATCTGGGCGACCGCGCCCCAACCGTCGAGCGGCGACATCTGAGCGTCGAGGATGACGACGACCGGAAGCCGGTCGAGGTTGCGGTCGAGCAGCTGGAGCCCGGCTCGGCCGTCGGTGGCCTCGAGGACCTCGAAACCGGCCAGCTCGAGGTTGATCCGCATGAGCAGCCGGATGGAGGCGGTGTCGTCACAGACGAGGATCCAGCCCGCGCTGGATGCCGTAGGGACCGGCGGAGGAGCGCCTCCCGGTTCCATGGAGGGAACCCTAGGCTGCTACCCTCGCCGGGCACCAAGAGCCGGTATGCGTGGCGTGGCCGGGCGCGTCCCACCCCCACCCGGCCCCCGTAGCTCAGGGGATAGAGCACCGCCCTCCGGAGGCGGGAGCGCAGGTTCGAATCCTGCCGGGGGCACCCAGGGCGATGTCCCACGAAACGGTCTCCGGCTCACGTTCAGGGATCGACTACACGGCTCCGAGTGGAGCGAACTCGACGCAATGGCGGCAACTTCACTCCTCTCGGGCATGCGGCGTGAGGCCGGAACGCTCAGGACGTCAGCCAAGCCGTCGACCTGACCAGACAGTCGATCAGGACGGAGGCGAACCGATGGCTGCTCCGAGCCGTGCGCCTACGTACCGGCGGGACACCGTTACCTGGGTGGCCTTCGCCTGCCTGTTCGGGTTCGGGCTGCTCAACGCAGTGCTCGGGCCGGCGTTGCCGTATCTTCGGGAGGCCGAAGGCGTCTCCTACCTGGCCGCGTCGATGCACCAGGTGGCCTTCGCCGTCGGTGGCGGCATCGCCGGTCTGCTGGCGGCGGCCGTGAGCAGGACGATGTCCCGGAGACGCGCCATCGCGATCGGTCTGGGAGTGGCCGCCCTGGCCGGCCTCGGTGTCGGCTACGGACCATCGGCCTACGTCACGATCCTCGCCGCCTTCGTTCTCAGCCTCGCGGGGACGACGGCCTTGATCCGGCTCTGGGCGCTCCTCTCCGACCTGCATCAAGAGCGCAGGACGGTGGCGATGAGCGAGGGCGAGGTATGCGTCAGCCTGGCCGGGATCCTGACCCCGCTGCTCATCGGTGGGCTGGCCACGACGGCGCTCACGTGGCGTGCCGCCTTCGCCGTTACGGCGGTCATCGTCGTCTTGACGGCCGTCCTCGTGCTCCTGGTTCCGCCTCCGGAGCTGCCCGAGCAGAGCGCGGCGACAGCGGTCACGACCGGCGGCTGGCGGCAGCCGATGCTGGTCGTCGTCGTCGCGGTGGTCGCTCTGGAGTTCTGCTTGAGCTTCTGGCTGGCCAGCTACCTCGACGACGAGGTCGGCCTCGGTCGCGACCTCGCCGCCGCGATGTCGAGCGTGCTCTACGCCGCCGCCCTGGCCGGCCGGCTCCTCCTCAGCCGCCTGGCCCGGCGATTACCGGCAGAGCCGCTGCTGGCCTCCGCCCTGTTCCTGACCGTGCTCGGCGCGCCGCTGCTCCTGATCGCCCACGAGCCGGCTCTGGTGATCGCCGGCATCGTCGTCACCGGGATCGGGATGGGCGCGACCTTTCCGCTCACGTCGTCGCTGCACGTGCAGGCCAGCTCGATCTCGGCCGACGTGGCCATGGGACAGGTACTTGCGGTGGCCGCGATCGGTCAGATCGCCGGGCCGCTCGCCGCAGGAGTGCTGGCGCAGGTGGCTGACCTTCGGGTCGGACTGCTCGTGCTTCCCGTCCTCAGTGCTGTGGCCCTGGTCGCCTTGGCGGAACATCATCGCCGCACGACGCGGCGCTGAGGCGCTGCGAAGTGCAGCTGAGACGCATACTGGGCCTCCGCCAGTCAGGATCCCAGACGTTCAGGCTGACGCCGCCCGGCATGAAGATAGGTCAGCGGCAGCAGGCCGGCCGAGCTGACGAAGCAAAGCCCGAGCGCCCACGCCGCCTTGGGCCCCTTAACGTCTGCCGCTGGACGCTTGACCAGATCCACGAGCGCCCAGGCGCGGAGCCCGACGTCGACCGTGGCGACGCAGACGACAGCAGCCCGCTGTTGCGACGAGAGCCGTTCCCAGGCTCCAGGCTGGCGCGTCATCGGAGGCCTCCTGTCCTGTCCTTTCCACCTCGGCACCAGTCTGCCGCTGGTACGGGTGAAGGTCATCGGATGTCACAGGACTTTCGTCCACCCGCAGCCCGCCGGTGCTGGCGAACACTGGATCCGGGAGGAGCGATGGACACCGGACGACACGGAGACCTGCACCCGTCGACCGCGCAGCGGATCAGCGCCGTCGACCTGGCGCAGCTGGAGTGGGAGACCCCCGAGGCGACGATGAACATCGCCGCCATCCTCGAGTTGGAGCGAGATCTCGACCCAGCCGAGCTGCAGGCAGCCCTCGACGCCCGCATCCGCGCCGTACCGCGGCTACGGCAGCGACTGGTCCCGTCGCGTCTCCACCTCGGACGACCCCGCTGGGTTGATGATCCGGACTTCGATCTGGCCCGTCACCTGTTCACCTTCCCATGCCCGCTTCCGGGCGACGAGGACGCCTTGCTCGAGCTGGCCGCGGTCGAAGGGAACCGGCCCCTTCTCCGCGACCGGCCCCTCTGGCGCGCGATCCACGTCACGGGCATGTCGCGGGGTCGCGGCGCCCTCGTCGTCGTGGTCCACCACGCGGTCGCCGACGGGATCGGAGGCCTCGCCGTCCTGAGGCAGCTCGTCGACCACTCGCCCGGAGCGGAGGGGGCGAGCCAGCCGAGACCGTTACCGAGGAAAGGAGCGGTCCGGTCCTGGGGAACCTCGCTCCCGTTGACACCCACGCTTATCCGGCTCGTACCAGGGGCGATCGCTGACCTCGTCTCCCGCTCGAGAATGCGGGCGGCCCACTGTTCCCTCAACCAGAAGATCGGATCGGGCCGCCGCCTCGCCGTTGCTCGAGCCGACCTCGTCTCGTTGGTGGCGACGGCTCATCGCGAGCAGGCAACCGTCAACGACCTCCTGCTGACCGCCGCCGCCGACGCCCTTCGCGCCGTCCTAGCGGCGGGCGGCGAGAACGTCGCTTCGCTCGTCGTGTCGGTACCGGTCTCGCGGCGTACGACGACGACGGCGACGAGACTCGGGAACCAGGTCGGGGCCATGCCGGTCAGCGTTCCGTGCGAGGGAACGCTTCTTGAGCGGCTGCGCAGCACCGCTGGGGAGACCAAGGGGAATCGTCCCTCGCGCGAGCGCGACGCCTCGATGGTCTGGCTGGGTCCGGTCTTCTGGGTGCTCGCCAGGTTCGGGCAGTTCCAGCGGTTCGTCCGTTCCCAGCACCTCATCAACACGTTTCTGACCAACGTGCACGGCCCGACGGAGGAGCTGACCATGCTCGGCGTCCGCGTCACCGCGGTCATCCCCGTCAGCCCGATCGCCGGCAACGTGACCGTGGCATTCACCGCGTTCTCGTATGCGGGAATCCTGTCCGTCACGGTGGTCGCCGACCGTGATCGCTGGCCGGACGCCCGGCCCATCGCCGCTGCGCTGGACCGGGCGCTGCGTGAGCTGCAAGAGCAGGATCGAAACTTTCGCGCCGTGAGCCGACCGGCGGGTTCACGACAGTCACCGCTGAGTCGCGTCCGACACCTCCCCGACCAGCTCCTCGAGCACGTCCTCGAGGAACACCACGCCGCTGACCGACCCGTCGGTGTCGACTACCCGGGCGAGGTGGGCGCCGGTCCGCTGCATCGTCCCGAGGACGTCGTCGACGTCGTCGTTCGGACTGACGGTGGCGAGCCGACGCACCCGCTTGAGCGGGACCGGTTGCGCCTGCCGCTCGTCGTCCGCATACAGGATGTCCTTGAGGTGGAGGTACCCCGTCACCTCCCCGTCGACGGTCCGCACTGGGTACCGCGAGAAGCCGTGCCGCGCGACGAGCTTCTCGATCTCCGCCGGTGTGGCGCCGATCGAGACCGTGACCAGGTCGTCCACGGGGACGGCGACCTGCGACGCGACCTTGTCGCTGAAGTCGAGGGCGGACCGGACCAGCCCCTCCCGCTCCTCTTCCAGGAGTCCCACGGCGTGACTCTCCGCGACGATGTGAGCGACCTCGTCGGCGGTGAACGCGCTGGTGATCTCGTCCTTGGGCTCGATGCGAAACACCACGCGTACCAAGCCCTTTGCGATCCACTCCATCACCCGGACCAAGGCGCCCAACGCACGGGACACGAAGAGTAGCGGCGGGACGAGGACGAGGGCGGCGCGGTCGGGTCCGGCGATCGCGAGGTTCTTCGGGATCATCTCGCCGACGACGACGTGGAAGTAGACAACGATGTTGAGCGCGACGAAGAGCGAGATCGGTCCGAGCCAGGCATCGCTCAGCCACTGGTCGAGGTGCCAGGCGTGGAAGACGTCCTCGAGCATCTCGTGCAGCGCGGCCTCGGCCAGCGCGCCCAGCCCCACGGAGCAGACCGTGATCCCGAGCTGTGCCGTGGCGAGCATGGAACCCAGGCGCTCCAGCGCGTCGAGGACCATGCGGGCGCGCGTGCTTCCCGCGGCAGCCAACGGTTCGAGGGTCGAGCGTCGCGCGGCCATAGCGGCGAACTCGGCACCGACGAAGAAGGCGTTCCCGAGCAGCAGGAAGACCGAGATCCACAGGGCGAGGGCGTGGCTCACGCCCTGGCCCCGGAGGCTTCGTCGGAACCGCCCTCGGCGGTGGGGGACTCGTCGGGCACCGGGATGAACCGGAGCCGGTCGACCCGTCGCCCGTCCATGCGCGCCACCCGTACCACCCAGCCGGCCAGCGAGATCTCGTCGCCGACGACGGGGATACGGCCCAGAACCGCCATGACGAAGCCGCCGACCGTCTCGTACGTCGGACCATCGGGGACCAGAGCCCCCAACTGGTCACGCACCTGGTCCGGCCGCCACAGCCCTGGCAGCAGCCAGGATCCGTCGGCCATCTGGTTCCAGTCCGAGTGAGACCGGTCGTGCTCGTCACTGACCTCACCGACGATCTCCTCGACGACGTCCTCGAGCGTCACCACGCCCGACGTGCCGCCGTACTCGTCGACGACCACGACCATCTGCAGGCCGGCGGCGCGCAGCTGGAGCAGAAGAGGATCGAGCCGGATGGTCTCCGGGACCATGACCGGCGGCACCATCAGCGCGCTGACGGGGACGTCGGGGCGGCGGTCGTGCGGAACGGCGATGGCCTTCTTGACGTGCACGAGCCCGTCGATGTCGTCCCAGTCGTCGCCGATGACCGGGAAGCGTGAGTGCCCGGTTTGTCGCGCCAGCCGGATGACGTCCTCGGCCCTGGCGGTCCGCTCGATGCCAGAGCACCTGACTCGGGGGGTCATGACATCGGAAGCGGTCCGCTCCCCGAAGTCGAGCGACCGGGTGAGCATCCGCGCCGTGCCGGCCTCGATGGTGCCGACCTCGGCCGACCGCCGGACGAGGCTGGCCAGCTCCTGCGGAGTGCGGGCACTGGAGAGCTCCTCGACCGGAGTGATGCCCATCGCCCGCAGTGCGGCGTTGGCCGACCCGTTGAGCACCGCGATGAGCGGGCGGGCCATGACTGCGAAGGCGCGGACCGGTCCGGCGACGACCTTCGCCGCCGCCAGCGGCGCGCTGATCCCCAGGAACTGCGACATCAGCTCGCCGAAGACCATCGAGAAGACCGTGACGAGGACCAAGGCCAGGGTGGTGGCGACCGACGTGGCCACGGACTCGGAGAGACCCAGGCCGGTGAGCGGCGCATACAGGAGCCGCCCGATCGAGGGCTCGGCGAGGTACCCGACGATGAGTGTCGTCAGCGTGATGCCGACCTGCGCCGCGGACAGCTGGGTCGACAGCTGCCGCAGGGATCTGAGCACCGTCGCGGCGCGCTGGTCGCCGTCGTCGACCGCCTGCTGCACGGTCGGGCGGTCCAGGGCGACGAGCGAGAACTCCGCGGTGACGAAGAGGGCCGTGCCGGCCGTGAGTGCGACCGCGGCGAGCACGAGTAGCCACTCGGTCATACCGGACCTCTCATAGACCGACCATCCTAGGGACGGCCGGCGGACCGGCCATCTTCGCTCCTTGCCCCTTCTCCGTCTCGGGTATGACCCTGACCGCACCCTGAACCGGCCCCGAATCCCCCTCCCGTGGGATCCGCCGCCCTACCGGCGCTGGTTTGATCGACGCATGCACATCAACGGGGACATCTCATGACGCCCAGGCCGGCGTCGGGCTCTCGCATCGAGGTACACGACCTCACCAAGCGGTTCGGTGACTTCACCGCGGTGGAGGAGCTGGACTTCGCGGTCGAGCCCGGGCGCATCACCGGCTTCCTCGGCCCGAACGGGGCCGGCAAGACCACCACGCTGCGGATGCTGCTCGGCTTGATCCGCCCGACGGCGGGCACCGCCACGATCGGCGGCGTCGCCTACCACGACATCCCCAACCCCCTGCTCGAGGTCGGCTCCGCCCTCGAGTCGACGAACTTCCACCCGGGGCGCACGGGTCGCGACCACCTGCGCGTCCTCGCGTCGACGTCGGGGATCCCCGACCGCCGCGTGGACGAGATGCTCGAGCTGGTGGGGATCCCGGCAGCGGCCCGCAAGCGGGCCGGGGGGTACTCGATGGGTATGCGTCAGCGGCTCGGCCTCGCGGCCGCCCTCCTCGGCGACCCCAAGGCGGTCATCCTCGACGAGCCGTCGAACGGGCTGGATCCCGAGGGCATCCGCTGGCTGCGCGGGTTCCTCCGCTACCTGGCCGCGGACGGCAAGACCGTGCTCATCTCCAGCCACCAGCTGGCGGAGGTCTCGCAGACCGTCGACGACGTCGTCATCATCGCCAACGGCCGCAGCGTGGCGCAGGGCCCGATCAGCCGGCTCCAGGGACAGCCGACCGTGCTCGTGCGATCGCCCGAGCGTGACGAGCTGTCCAGCGCGCTGCTGGCCTCGGGGATCGTGTCCGAGCGGGACGGGAACGACGGCCTGCGGGTTCGTACCCAGGAGATGGCCCCCATAGGCGACGTGGCGCTGCGCGCCGGCATCGCGATCCACGAGCTGCGCACCCTGTCGACGGACCTCGAGTCGCTGTACTTCGAACTCACGACCTCGCCGGAGAACCGCAACCGCAACCTCGAGGGCTCGACTGATCTCCAAGACGCCGAGCCCCCGGTTCGGCAGCGGCAGGAGGTGTCCTCATGATCCGCTCGATCAGGTCCGAGCTGCTGAAGTTCTTCACCACCCGGATGTGGTGGGGAATGGCCATCGCGATCGTGCTCGCCGGTGCCGGTTTCGCCCTGCTCTTCGGTTTGATCTTCACCAGCGACGCCGCCAACGGCACGAACGGCCCGCCGCCGATCACCAACGACCTCGATCTGGCCCGCCAGGTGTTCACCGGCGGCATCGGCGTAGGGTACCTCCTCACGCTGGCGATAGGCGTCATGACCATCGGCGCCGAATACCGGCACAAGACGGTGACGTCGACGTTCCTCGCCACCCCCAAGCGCGTCCAGGTGATGGCGGCCAAGGTCGTCTCCCTGCTGGTCATCGGCGCGATGTATGCGGTGCTGTCGCTCGTGGGGTCGGTCGTGACGGGGTGGATCCTGCTCACCACCAAGGGTCACGCGCCGTTCGCCGACCCACAGATCTGGCGGACTCTCGCCCTGGCGTTGCTGGTCCTCGGCCTCTGGGCGCTGATCGGCCTCGGCGCCGGGATCCTCATCCCCAACCAGGTGGCCGCCCTGCTCATCGCCATCGGAGTCGCGTGGATCGTCGAGCCCATCCTCGGAGCGGTCCTCGGGATCACGGACTGGGGCAAGGACATCACGCCGTACCTGCCGAGCCAGGCGACGTCGGCCATGCTCAGCACCTCCGCCGGGGGCTTCAACGGTCAACCGGTCCAGACGCTGAGCTGGTGGGCCGGGGCGCTGGTGCTGGCGGCATACGCCGCCATCATGGCCGGCGTCGGCTCGTGGCTGACCGTCAGGCGCGACATCAGCTGAGCGGACGGCGCCTCAGGTCGGGCGTCGGCGCAGTCGTCCCCAGCAGCGGGTCCGACCCGCCGGGGCCATTGGTGGCAGGGCTAGACTGGAGATTCGACTTGCGCGGGAACGGCGGTCACGAAAGGCGTTCTCGTCGCCGGCTGTCTCGCGTGGCCGTCATCGATGACGTGATGAAAGAGGCGCTTCTCCCGTGGCTGATCCCCAGACCACCCGGCCCGACGACCCCCTGACCGCCTTCGGGCCGAACGAGTGGCTGGTGGACGAGCTGTACCAGCAGTACCTCGCGGACAAGAACTCGGTCGACAAGGCCTGGTGGGCCTTCTTTGCGGACCACACGCCGGAGGGCGGGCCAGGCAGCAACGGAGCCAACGGAGCCACCACCACCGAGGCGCCGACGGCCGCCGCAGCACCCACCCCGACACCGGCCGCCGAGCCGAAGCCTGCGGCCGAGCCGAAGCGTGCGGCCGAGCCGAAGCCTGCCGCGGAGCCGAAGGCTGCGGCCGCGACACCGGTGAGCGCGGCGCCGGCCGACCAGACCGAACCCGTTCAGGTCCCACCGCGCGCGGTGACGCATACTCCTGCGCCGGTCACCAAGGCCACACCGCACCAACCGGCGGCCGCCCGAGCCGAGCAGGCCGCCGCCACGCAGCGCAGGCCTCGCGACGTCGCTCCCGGACCCACCGAGGGCCAGGCGCGGGTGACCGAGAAGGTCGCCCCGCTGCGCGGCCCCGCGGCCCGGGTCGTCTCCAACATGGAGTCGTCTCTGCAGGTCCCCACGGCGACGAGCGTCCGCGCGGTGCCGGCCAAGCTGCTCATCGACAACCGCGTCGTGATCAACAACAACCTGGCTCGCTCCCGCGGCGGCAAGGTGAGCTTCACGCACGTCATCGGGTTCGCGCTCGTCAAGGCGCTGAGGGCGATGCCGGAGATGAACAACGGTTTCGCGGTGCGCGACGGCAAGCCGGTGCTGGTGACGCCGGCGCACGTCAACCTCGGCCTGGCCATAGACATGTCGAAGCCGGACGGGACCCGGCAGCTCCTGGTGCCCAACATCAAGGGCGCCGAGTCGATGGACTTCGTCCACTTCTGGAGCGCCTATGAGGACATTGTCCGCAAGGCCCGCGGCAGCAAGCTGACCGTCGAGGACTTCCAGGGCACGACGATCAGCCTGACCAACCCGGGCACCATCGGCACCAACCACTCGGTGCCGCGGCTCATGGAGGGCCAGGGCGCCATCATCGGCGTCGGCGCGCTCGAGTACCCCGCCGAGTGGCAGGGCGCGAGCAGCGAGACGATCAACCGCAACGCCGTGAGCAAGATCCTCACGCTGACCAGCACCTACGACCACCGCATCATCCAGGGCGCGCAGAGCGGCGACTTCCTCCGGATCGTCCACCAGTTGCTGCTCGGCGAGCAGGGCTTCTACGACGAGATCTTCGAGTCGCTGCGGATCCCCTACGAGCCGATCCGCTGGGTTCAGGACATCTCCGCCACCCACGACGACGACATCAACAAGGTCGCGCGCGTCCAGGAGCTCATCCACGCATACCGGGTTCGTGGCCATCTCATGGCGGACACCGATCCGCTCGAGTACCGGCAGCGCAAGCACGCCGACCTCGACGTCACCACCCACGGACTGAGCCTGTGGGACCTCGACCGCTCGTTCGCCACCGGCGGGTTCGGCGGCGAGCCGTTCCTCAAGCTGCGCCGAATCCTCGGCATCCTGCGCGACTCGTACTGCCGCACGGTCGGCATCGAGTACATGCACATCCAGGACCCCGAGCAGCGGGCCTGGATCCAGGCCAAGGTCGAGGTTCCCTATGCCCGTCCCTCCCGTGAGGAGCAGATGCGGATCCTGCGGCGGCTCAACGCCGCCGAGGCGTTCGAGACGTTCCTGCAGACCAAGTTCGTCGGGCAGAAGCGGTTCTCGCTCGAGGGCGGTGAATCCGTCATCGCGCTGCTGGACCGGATCCTGTTGCACGCGGCGGGCGACCAGATGGACGAGGTGTGCATCGGCATGCCGCACCGCGGCCGGCTCAACGTGCTGGCCAACATCGCCGGGAAGTCCTACGGCCAGATCTTCCGCGAGTTCGAGGGGCAGCAGGACCCCAAGTCGGTCCAGGGGTCCGGCGACGTGAAGTACCACCTCGGCACGGAGGGCGTCTTCACCTCCCAGGACGGGTCGACCACCAAGGTCTACCTCGCCGCCAACCCGTCGCATCTCGAGGCCGTGGACCCCGTCCTCGAGGGGATCGTTCGCGCCAAGCAGGACCGGCTCGACCTCGCGGGCGAGGCCTACACCGTCCTGCCGCTGCTGATGCACGGCGACGCGGCCTTCGCCGGCCAGGGCGTGGTCGCCGAGACCCTCCACCTCTCGCAGCTGCGCGGGTACCGCACCGGGGGCACCATCCACATCGTCATCAACAACCAGGTCGGCTTCACGACGTCGCCGTCGGCGTCGCGCTCCTCGGTCTACTCCACCGACGTCGCCCGAATGATTCAGGCGCCGATCTTCCACGTCAACGGCGACGACCCCGAGGCGTGCGTCCGGGTCGCCGAGCTGGCCTACGAGTTCCGGCAGGCGTTCAACAAGGACGTCGTCATCGACATGGTCTGCTACCGCCGTCGCGGCCACAACGAGGGTGACGACCCGTCGATGACGCAGCCGTTGATGTACAACCTCATCGAGGCCAAGCGCTCGGTCCGCAAGCTCTACACCGAGGCGCTCATCGGGCGAGGCGACATCTCGCAGGAGGACGCCGAGGCGGCCCTGCGGGACTACCAGCAGCAGCTGGAGCGGGTCTTCCTCGAGACCAAGGAGGCCATGAAGGCGCCGGCGACGGTGTCCACCGTCTCGGCCGACGCTCGCAGCCGAGGACTGGAGAAGCCGGCCTCGCAGGCGGCCGACTACGCCGCGGCGCCGCGCTGGAAGAACAACACCGGCGTCTCCGCGGAGGTGCTGCAGCAGATCGGCGATGCGTTCACCAACATCCCGGAGGGCTTCACCGTCCATCCCAAGCTGCCCCAGCTCCTCGAACGGCGGGCCGCCATGACCCGCGAGGGTGGCATCGACTGGGCCATGGGCGAGCTGCTCGCGTTCGGGTCGCTGCTCCTGGAAGGCACGCCGATCCGGCTCGCCGGCCAGGACAGCCGCCGCGGCACGTTCGTCCAGCGGCACGCGGTGCTCATCGACAAGGACACCGCCGCCGAGTGGACTCCGTTGCTCTACCTCGGTGAGGGGCAGGGCCGGTTCTGGGTGGTGGACTCGCTGCTCAGCGAGTTCGCGGCGATGGGCTTCGAGTACGGCTACTCGGTCGAGCGGCCGGACGCCCTCGTGCTCTGGGAGGCCCAGTTCGGCGACTTCGCCAACGGCGCCCAGACGATCATGGACGAGTTCATCTCGTCGTCCGAGCAGAAGTGGGCACAGCGCTCGTCGGTGACCCTGCTGCTGCCGCATGGATACGAGGGCCAGGGTCCCGACCACTCGTCGGCCAGAATCGAGCGGTACCTCCAGCTCTGCGCCGAGGACAACATGATCGTGGCGTACCCGTCAACGCCGGCGTCGTACTTCCACCTGCTGCGGCGGCAAGCGTATGCCCGTCCGCGCCGTCCGCTCGTCGTCTTCACCCCGAAGTCGATGCTGCGGCTCAAGGCCGCGGCGAGCAGCGTCGAGGACTTCACGCAGGGCGGGTTCCGTCCGGTGCTGCCCGACCCGGGAATCGAGGGCCGGCAGCTTGACCCGGCCGGCGTCACCCGCGTTCTGCTCGCCTCGGGCAAGGTCGTCTACGACCTCGAGGCGGAGCGGACGAAGCGCGGCGACACGGCCACGGCGATCGTGCGGGTCGAGCGGCTGGCCCCGGTGCCGGGCGCTGAGATCGCCGAGGCGCTGTCGGCCTATCCCGACGCCGAGGTGCTCTGGGTCCAGGACGAGCCGCGCAACCAGGGGGCGTGGCCGTACATGGCGCTCAACCTGCCGGAGGCGATGGCCGAGTTCGGCGAGATGCGTCCGCTGCGGTTGGTGTCGCGGCGGGCGTCCGCGTCGCCGGCCACGGGTTCACACCGCAAGCACGAGGTCGAGCAGGAGAACCTCGTCGCAGCGGCCCTCGACCGCTGACGCGTGTACTTCACGGACCGGGGCATCGAGGAGCTCGCCGCCCGGCGTGGCGAGGAGGAGGTCTCACTCGACTGGCTGGCCGAGCAGCTGCGCACGTTCGTCGACCTTCACCCCGAGTTCGAGGTGCCCGTCGAGCGGCTGGCCACCTGGCTGGCGCGCCTGGACGACGAGGACGACTGACGCCCGCGGTGGGGAGCGCCGCCCGCGCCACGAGCGCCCGTCACCATAGGGTGACCCGGTGAGCCAGCACTCCCGAGAGCCGAGCGATCCGACTGGTTCGACCGAAGCTGCGGCGGAGCCCGAGTTCATCCCGAGCGCCACATTCACCGTGGCCCAGGGCCGCCGGGACGTGGGTCTCTGCTTCATCGGGAGCTCGATGACGGCGGGGTACGGCGACCCCAAGGGGCTCGGCTGGGTGGGCCGGGTCGTGAGCCGCACCCAGCACCCGGATCTCGACCTCACCGCATACAACCTCGGCGTCCGTGGCGACACCTCGGCCGGCGTGATGAGCCGCTGGCGCAACGAGACCGCGCCCCGCTGGGCGAACCGCATCGAGAAGCGGCTGGTCATCTCGGTCGGCGCCAACGACGTCGCGACAGGGGTCAGCCTGGCGCGGTCGCGGCTCAACCTCGCAAACATCCTCGACGAGGCGACGGCGAGCGGGGTCGCGGTGTTCTGCGTGGGCCTTGTCCCGAGCCTCGACGGTGACCTCAACACGCGCATCGAGGCCCTGGCCGAGGCCCAGGCCGACGTCTGCGCCCGGCGTGGCATCGCCTACGTCGACTGTTTCCGACCGCTGGTGGGTCACGAGCAGTGGCTCTCCGACGTCAACGCGTCGTCGGATCGAGTCCACCCGGGCCAGGCCGGCTATGGGCTCATCGCGTGGCTGGTCCTCCATAACGGCTGGAACGACTGGATGCAGATCTCGGTCTGACCGCTGGCCGCGACTCGCCTCGACGAGCACGACCCGACGCTGCCGTCCCAGCACCGCGCGGAGAGGGTCTTGCACTGCAGGAACATTCGCGATATAACGTCTTTCTCAAGACGCGATATAACGTGACGGGAGAGACGTATGGCGCAGGAATGGCGGATCGACCGACCGCGGGTCCTCGACATCGGCGACGAGAACGAGCGGGTCGGAAAGCTCGAGGTCGGCATCGTCGGCGGCCGGGTCGACGTCGTCACCCACGACGACTCCCCCACCGCCCGGGTCGAGGTGACCTCCGTGGAGGGGCTGCCGGTGAAGGTCACCTGGGACGGCCTGACGCTCCGGGTGCTCCATGGCAAGGAGTGGGACAACAACAACGTCATGGAGATGCTCAAGCGGACCTTCGAGCACTTCGGTCGCAACAAGGTCACGGTGAGCATCTCGGTGCCCACCGAGGCGGCGGCCAGCGTGGCCACGGTCAGCGGCGAGGCCGTCGTCTCGGGTCTGCGCAACTCGGTCAAGGTCAACAGCGTCTCGGGCTCCTTGATCGTCAGCGACGTCACGGGGGACGTCGACATGCACACCGTGAGCGGCACGGTCGACGGCGAGGGCCTGTCGGGCTCGGCCAGCGTCAACTCGGTCTCGGGCGCCGTCACGCTGCAGCGCAGCAACCTTCCCGACGTCAAGATCAATACGGTCAGCGGCGACATCGCCGTCGACCTCACCTCCGGGAAGGCCCGGGTCCGGTCCAACTCGGTCTCCGGCGACGTGACCCTCCGTGCTCCGCTGACCGGATTCGACGTCGAGGCGAACACGGCCAGCGGCCAGATCGTCGTCGACGGCCGACAGATGTCCAAGGGCTTCGGTGCCGGTCCACACGGCCACGAGCGAACGGGGCGGTTGCGCGAGGGCGACGGCGCACTCGAGGTCAAGGCCAACGCGGTGTCCGGCAGCATCGTCATCCTGCGGTCGAGCAGTACAGCCACGGCGTCCAGCCCGCAGGACGCGCCGGCGCCAGCCGCCACCGGCGAATCGAGCACCCAGATGCCGACCGAGGGGGCCAGCCCGATGCCGCAGGACGTTCCACCGGGTGAGCACCCGGCGGACCCGTCGACCGGAGAAACCAGCGCCGCCGCATACGGCGATCCGTTCCCAGCTCCGAGTGAACAGCCGGCCCAGCCCGCCCAGCCGTCCCACCCCGAACCGCCGGACCCGCCCGGCGGCGCGGCGGGCCGCGGCGACGAGACGGAAGGCACCCTCCGATGAGCCCCGTCTTCGCCCACGGACAGCTGCGTCTCTACCTGCTGGCGCTCCTCGACGAGGGGCCGCGGCACGGCTACGAGATCATCCAGGACCTCGAGAACCGGTTCAACGGGCTGTACACGCCGAGCGCCGGCACGGTCTATCCGCGGCTGGCCAAGCTCGAGGAGGAGGGCCTGGTCCAGCGTGCCGACGAGGGCCGCAAGGCGACGTACTCGATCACCGAGGCGGGGCGAGCCGAGGTGCGGGCGCGGCAGGCCGACGTTCAGGACCTGCGCGACGACCTCGACCAGTCCGTGCGCCATCTCGCCGAAGAGGTGCGATCGCGAGTGCAGCACCAGGCGGCCGACCTGCGTACCGAACTGAAGAACGCCGCGCGCGAGGCCCGGGCGACAGCGACCCCGGTGGGCAGCCACGAGCCCTGGACCCGCGGCGAAGCGGCGGCGTACGCCGACCTCGAGCGGGCGGTCAACACGTTCCGCAGCGACGTCCGGCGCGCGTGGCGGAGGGGTGGGCTGACCGCCGACCAGAGCCGGGAGGTCGTCGACATCCTCACCGACGCCGCAGCGCGGATCCGCGCCGTCGTCAGCAGCCGCTGAGGAGACCCGTCGCAGGGCCGGTTCGCGTCAGGCGAACCGGCCCTGTGGCGTAAGCGAGCGGTCGCGTCAGCCGTCCGCGTGGTTCGTCGCCAGCGCGCCCACCGTCGTGACCAGCCCAAGCACGACGAGAAGCAGGAGTCCGGTGGCGATGGCCGTCTCCCGGGCGCCGTACAGCGCCACGACCACGGGAATGAGCAAGCCGTTCCACAGGAACGTGGGTACCGCCGCGCGGCGCGACCCGACGAACCACACCCGCGCGAGCACGGCCATCAGGGCGGCGACGACAACGATGAGCACTCCCGACATCAGCACCGTGGTCGGATTGCCCTCTCCGCGGCTGAACTCGACGCCGTAGAAGACCGCAAGGCCCACGAGGACCAGCACGTGGAGGACACAGACGCCGCCGGCCGCGACCGCCCAGGAACCCTGGGCGGGCGACCGATTCGACAGGCCGTGGGGCATCGGCTCCGGTGTGCTCTGCGTCACGGTTTGGAGCCTAACCAGTGCGACGGGCTGAACCGGTTCGGGGAAGCCGGCATCATCCGCTCCGCGAAATGGTTGCCCCAACGGACGGTAGCCGCCAGACTGTACCGCGGCCCTGGAACATCGGAGCATCCGCGGGCGTTGCTCGGGGTGCTGAGCCGTGCGGTCGCAGGCCGACCCGGCACCGACGAGGAAGCAGTGCAGCTGCCTCGCTACGTGCTCCTGGCGAGCAACCAACTGCCCAAGCCGGGCGAGCGCCTTGCCGGAGTGCGTGACCACGAGCCCAAGACCCCCACCCCCGAGAACTCGACGAGACACCTGAACTCATGACGACGACGATGAGCAATAGCCCCGCCCGCCAATACCGGGCCCCGCGACCCTCCACTGCCGCCACCGGCTCCGCGTATCGGAGCCATTCCCGTCCGACGACCAGCCCGGCCCCCGCCCGGACGGCGCCCACCGCCTCATCAAGGAGCACGATCAGCATGGACTGGCGCGACCGCGCTGCCTGCCTCGACGAGGACCCGGAGCTGTTCTTCCCCATCGGGAACACCGGCCCGGCCATCCTCCAGATCGAGGAGGCCAAGGCGGTATGCCGTCGCTGTCCGGTCATCGAGACGTGCCTGAAGTGGGCCCTCGACTCCGGCCAGGACGCCGGCGTCTGGGGCGGGCTCTCCGAGGACGAGCGCCGCGCGCTCAAGCGACGCAACGCCCGGGCTCGGCGCGCCGGCTGAGCGCTTCTGCCTGACTACCCCCTGACTGCCGCGGCGCGATTCGCGCCGCGGCAGTCAGCC
>Ga0307289_10000074_pt1 | contig 33743 bp, 28 predicted proteins | sample ER_DNA_143_FD_194483 | JGI IMG/M metagenome (GOLD analysis project Ga0307289, IMG submission 194483) | Bulk soil microbial communities from the East River watershed near Crested Butte, Colorado, United States - ER_DNA_143 | ecosystem: Environmental > Terrestrial > Soil > Floodplain | place...
GAGTCCCCGCCCTCGGGCCGGTGCCGCGGCCCGAATCTCATCCCAGATGGGTGATGCCGGGGCGTTGACCTGGTGGGATCGTCATGTGACGGCGTGTCTGGGCCGCGTGGCGTTCGAGATGGAAGGTGTGCTGGCATGCTCCTGGTGGTTCGGCACGCGGATGCGGGCGACAAGCGCGGCTGGAAGGGACCCGACCTGCTGCGGCCACTGTCGGCGGCCGGTCACCGCCAGGCCGAGGGGCTGGTGGTCCGCCTGGAGGACTACCCGGTCGAGCGGATCCTGTGCAGCCCCAGCCTGCGCTGCATCCAGACCGTGCAGCCGCTGGCGGCCGACCGCTTCCTCGAGATCGAGCCGCTGCCCGCCCTCGGCGTGGAGGCCAGTCCCGCCGACGTGCTGGGCGTGTTCTGGGACCGGACGCTCCGCAACACGGTGCTGTGCACCCACGGCGAGGCCATCGGGGGGCTCCTCCGGCGGCTGGCCGCGGACGGGTTGACGGCGACGGACCCGCTGGACTGGCCCAAGGGCTCCACCTGGCTGCTGCAGCGCATCGACGACGGGCGTGAGGTCCTCGGCCGCCTCCTGGCCCCGCTCGAGCTCGCCCTCGCCGAACCCTGAGCGGCGCCCCCGACCCCTGGGACCGCGGCGGGCCTACCACCGGTCCCAGTGGACCATCGTGTCCAGCGGGTGGCGGGCGGCCGGCTTGAAGTCGGTGCCGACGGTGTAGGCGACCGGGATCAGCGCCGCCTGCATGACCTCGTCGGACGGGACCCCGAGGATCTCGGCCGCCTCCCGCTCGTGGCGCAGGTGGAAGGTGGTCCAGACGGTGCCGAGCCCGCGGGCCCGCGCGGCCAGCATGAAGCTCCAGGCGGCGGGGATGATCGACCCCCACCGCGAGGCCTGCACCACCACCGGGGCCTGGTCGGTCCGGCCCTCCACGCACGGGATCACATGGACCGGCACCTCGTGGAGGTGGTCGGCCAGGTACCGGACGGCGTCGGAGATGCGGGCCACGCGCTGGTCGGCGGCGGCCGCGGCGGCCCGCCGCTCCAGGTACGGGCCGGCGACGCGACGCCACAGCTCCCCGAGCGCGGCCCGCCGGCCCGGGTCGGTCACCACCATGAAGTGCCAGTTCTGGGCATAGCTGGCCGTCGGCGCCTGCTGGGCCAGGCGCAGGCACTCCTCCAGCACCTCCCGCTCCACCGGACGGGTCAGGTCGAGCCGCCGGCGGACGCTGCGGGTCGTGGCCAGCAGCTCGTCGGGCGTGAGGTCGAGCGGCATGCCCCTAGCATCCCACGCCGGCGGGCCCGATGGTCAGCGCACCGTGAACGACTGGGTGAGCGTGGCGTTGGAGCTGTCCCCGGCGTACACGTCGATCCGGCCCGGCTCGACCACGAACCGGCCCCGGTTGTCGTAGAAGCCGAAGTCGCTGGCGTCGAGGGTGAAGCTGACGGTCTTCTTCTGTCCCTTGGCCAGGGTCACGCGCTCGAAGCCGCGGAGGCGGCGGACCGGCTGGGAGATGCTGGCCACCGGGTCGTGCAGGTAGAGCTGGACGACCTCGTCGCCCGCGCGGTCGCCGGTGTTGGCCACCTCGACCGAGGCGGTGAGCTTGCCGTTGCGGGCCACCCGCGACGAGCTGAGGCGGAGGTTCGAGATGTCGAAGCTGGTGTAGCTGAGGCCGTAGCCGAAGGCGTACTGGGGGTCGCAGCTGGGGATGTCGCGGTAGCGCGAGTTGTACTTCGACCCCGGGTCGCACGGCCGCCCGGTGGGCTCGTGGTTGTAGTAGATCGGGACCTGGCCGACCCTGCGCGGGAAGGTGACCGGGAGCTTGCCGCCCGGGTTGACCTTGCCGAACAGCACGTCGGCGACGGCGTTGCCCGCCTGGACCCCGGGGAACCACGCCTCCAGGATGGCCGGCGACGGCCCCTCGACCCCCTCCAGGGTCAGCGGCCGGCCGTTGAACAGCACGACCACGAACGGCTTGCCGGTCGCCTTGATCCGCGCGATCAGCTCCTCCTGGAGGCCGGGGAGGTCGATCTCGCTGCGCGAGGCGGCCTCGCCGCTCTGGCCGCGGGACTCGCCCAGGGCGAGCACGACCTGGTCGGCGGCCTCGGCCACGGCCACCGCCTCGTCGAAGCCGGCGTCGGAGCCGCACTCGTCGGCGGGGGTGTTGTTGGGCGGCTCCTTGTCGGCGATCGAGCAGCCCTCGGCGTAGGTCGTGTCCGGGTTCTGGGCCTTGATGCCGTCGTAGACGGTGACCGCGTCCTGGTCGCGGCCCTGGCCCCACCAGGGCCCCAGCATGTCGTGCTGGTTGCGGGCCAGGGGGCCGATGACCGCGGTCTTCTTGGTGGGGTCGAGCGGCAGGGTGCCGCCGTCGTTCTTGAGCAGCACCATCGAGCGGCCCGCGGCCGTGCGGGCGGCGGCCACGGCGTCCGGCAGCAGCTGGGCGGCCTCCGCCTTGGCCGGGTCGACGTAGGGGTGCTCGAACAGGCCGGCCCGGAACTTGACCCGCAGGATCCGCCGGACGGCGTCGTCCAGGCGGGCCATGCTGATGCGGCCGTCGGCCAGCAGCTGCCGGCCGTAGTCGCGGATGAAGGTGCTGACCATCTCCATGTCGGTGCCCGAGCTCAGGGCCAGCGCGGCCGCGTCGGGCCCGTCGGCGGCCACGCCGTGCCCGCACGGCCCCTCGTCGGGCGTCCGGGGCGGGCAGGCCCGCAGCTCGGCCACGGCCGTGTAGTCGCTCTCGATGAAGCCGTCGAAGCCCCACTCGCCCTTGAGGATGTCGGTCTCCAGCTCGCGGTTGCCGCACCCGGGCACGCCGTTGATGGCGTTGAACGAGCACATCGCCGTGTCCGCCCCGGCGTCGACCGCCGCCTTGAACGGCGGCAGGTAGAGGTTGCGCAGCCGCTGGGTGGACATGTCGGTGGTGTTGTAGTCGCGGCCGCCCTCCGGCTGGCCGTAGGCGGCGTAGTGCTTGACGCTGGTGACCACCTTGTCGGGCTGGCTGTAGTCGTCGCCCTGGGCGGCCTTCACCCGCGCGGCCGCGAACACCGAGTTCAGGTACGGGTCCTCGCCGCCGGCCTCGGCGATCCGCCCCCAGCGCGGCTCGTGGGAGACGTCGACCATCGGGCTGTAGATCTGCTTGAGCCCGACCGCGGCCGACTCCCGGGCGCCGATCCGGTGGTCGCTGGCCGCCACGCCCGGGTCGAAGCTGCTGGCCGCCCCCAACGGGATCGGGAAGACCGTCCGGAAGCCGTGGATCGTGTCGTAGGCGAACAGGATCGGGATGTGGAGCCGCGACTCCTTCACCGCGATCTCCTGGAAGTGCCGGATCTTCACGGGGTCCACCAGGCTGAAGACCCCGCCCACGCCCTTGCGGGCGTCCTCGTCGGTGATCTGGCCGTCGGAGAGCAGCTGCACCTGCTGGAGCTTCTCCTCGAGGGTCATCTGCGACAGGAGCCGGTCGACCCGCCCCTCGATCCCGCGATCGGCCCCCTGCCGCACCGGTTGCAGCGTGGCCTCGTCGCGGGATTGCGTCGCCGCCATCACCCCGCCGGCCACCATCAGGCTGATCGCCACCACCGTCGCCGCCAGCGCGGTCGTCCGCCTCCGAGGCCCCATGACCCGCCCTCCTCGTCACCCCCGCACCCAGCCGCGGCATTTTTCCACGAAAACCCGAAAGCGCAAACACCGGCCAGGTCGTTGCCGGAGCGGTTCACCCTGGGCGGGTGATGTGCCCTCACCCTCTGGCGGGGACCATGGGCGAGGTGGGTCAGGCCGGTGCCCGGCCGGTGCGCTCGTGGAAGGAGCTGATGGTGACCGTCCCTCGCGACATGTACGGAGAAGGCCGACCGAGCCGGTCGGTGGACGCCGGCCGCCTGTGGACCGGCGGCGTGGCCACCGCGCTGGTGGCCGCGCTGGTGGCCCTGGTCGGCGTGCTGATCGCCCGCGGCCTGTTCGACGTGCCGGTGCTCGCCCCCACCGACGAGGGCACCCTCGGCAACGCCGGCACCTTCCGGCTGGCCGCCTTCGCGGCCATCGCCGCCCTGCTGGCCACCGGGCTGCTGCACCTGCTGCTGCTGAGCACCCCGCAGCCGCGCCGGTTCTTCACCTGGATCATCACCCTGGCCACCATCGCCGCGGCCCTCGTCCCCTTCCTGACCGGCGCCGACCTGGACGAGAAGATCGCCACCTCGGCGATCACCCTGGTCGTCGGCCTGGCCATCGGATCGCTGCTGTCGGGCGTCGCCCGCAGCGCCGTCCGCACCGCCCGTTGAGGGGCGGCCCGGTGGTCGCGGACGACCTGCTGGTCTCCTGGAACGACGGGCCCGCCCTGGCCGCGATCCGGGGGTTCGTGGCCCGGGTCACCGACGACGCCTCGCCCGACTTCGTGGCCCCCGAGGAGCGGGTGGCCGTGTTCGACAACGACGGCACGCTGTGGTGCGAGAAGCCGATGCCGATCGAGCTCGGCTTCATCCTCCAGCGGCTGGCCGCCATGGCCGAACAGGACCCCAAGCTGCGCGACCGCCAGCCCTGGAAGGCCGCCTACGACCGCGACTACGGCTGGCTGGGCGAGGTCATCACCAAGCACTACCACGGCGACGACAGCGACGTGAAGGTGCTGATCGGCGGGGTCCTGCAGGCGTTCGCGGGCATGGACGTCCAGGACTACCAGGCCGCCGCCCACCGCTTCCTCCACCAGGGCCGCCACCCGACCCTGGACCGGGCCTTCCACGAGTGCGGCTACCGGCCGATGATCGACCTGCTCCAGTACCTGGAGGCGAACGGGTTCACCAGCTACATCGCCTCGGGAGGCGATCGCGACTTCATGCGGCCGGTGACCCAGCGGATCTACGGGATCCCGTCCGAGCGGGTCATCGGCAGCACCAACGCCCTGCGCTACGAGCCGAACGAGCAGGGCGGCTCGATCGTGTACCTGGCCGAGCCGGACTACTTCGACGACGGGCCGACCAAGCCGGTGCGGATCTGGAGCCGGGTCGGCCGCCGGCCCATCCTGGCCGGCGGGAACTCCAACGGTGACCTCCCGATGCTGGAGTTCGCCGGGGGCCCGGGCCGGCCCGGGCTGCGGCTGCTGGTGCTGCACGACGACCCCGAGCGCGAGTTCGACTACGTGGCCGGGGCCGAGCGCTCCCTGGAGCGGGCGAAGGCGCAGGGCTGGACGGTGGTCAGCATCCGGCGCGACTGGGCGACCGTGTTCGACGACCCGGCCGATGACGCCCGCGGGTGATGCCGTCGATGTCCACGGATCGGTCGCCATCTCATCCGGATGAACCCCCGGATCGATGAGGCCGTCTCATCCACTCTCGGCCGAGACTGGCGGGGTGAACACGCGCCACCGATCCCGCGGCGCCACGCGACCGACGCACTACCGGATCGTCGTCCGCGGCGAGCTGAGCCAGCGCTATGCGGTGGCGTTCGAGGACATGACCCTGGTGGCCGACAACGGCCAGACCGCCATCATCGGGCCGGTCGTCGACCAGGCCCACCTGCACGGTCTTCTCGACCGGATCCGGGACCACGGGCTGGAGCTCGTCAGCGTCAACGCCACACCCCTGCCCACACCCCCGACACCTGACCGGACGAAAAGGGCCTGAGGATGGGCGCCTCGCGCTCCACCCCGGCCGCGGACCGGCAGGAGGCCGGCGACGGCGCGACGCCGCTGATCGTCACCAAGCTGACCCGGCCACGCCCGCCGATCCGCATGGTGTCCCGGCCCCGGCTGTTCACCCTGCTCGACGCCGGGGCCCAGGAGCTGCTGACCGTGGTGTCGGGGCCGGCTGGCGCCGGCAAGACGACGCTGCTGGCCTCCTGGAGCTCGGCGGGGCGGGCTCCCGGCCCGGTGGCCTGGCTGTCGCTGGACCCCGCCGACAACCAGCCGGCCCGCTTCTGGGCCCACGTGCAGGCGGCGCTGCGCCGATCGGGCGCCGTGCCGGCCGACAGCGCGCTCCTGCGCTGGGCGCCGCGACCCGAGCTGGATGCGACCTTCCTGTCCCTGCTGGTCAGCGGCCTTGCCGAGCTGCCCGGCCCGGTGGTGCTGGTCCTCGACGACCTGCAGGACATCACCGACGCCACGGTGCTCCAGGGGCTGGAGTTCCTGCTGCGGCACGCCCCGCCACAGCTGCGGCTGCTGCTGGCCACCCGGGTCGATCCTCCCCTGCCGCTGCAGCGGCTCCGGGTCAGCGGACGGTTCGCGCAGCTGCGCTCGGCCGACCTGGCGTTCACCGTCGACGAGGTGGCCGACCTGCTGGCCGGCTACCAGCTCCAGCCGAGCCTGTCCGAGCACGACGCGGCGCTGCTGCAGGCACGCACCGAAGGATGGGCGGCGGGGCTGCGGCTGGCGGCACTGTCGCTGCAGGACCAGCCCGACCCGCACCGCTTCGTGAGCGAGTTCGCCGGCGACGACCAGAGCGTCGCCGACTACCTCGTCGGGGAGGTCCTGGACCGGCAGCCCGAGGAGCTGCGCACCTTCCTGCTCCAGACCTGCATCGTCGAGGAGCTGAACGGCGACCTGGCCGACGCCCTCACCGGCGGTCGGGACGGCGAGGGGACCCTGGCCCACCTGGAGCGGGCCAACACCTTCGTGGCGGCCCACGGGTCCCGGCACGACGTGTACCGCTACCACCAGCTGTTCGCCGGCCTGCTGCGCTGCGAGCTGCGACGCCAGGCGCCGGGCGAGGTCGCCGAGCTGCACCGGCGCGCCGCGGGCTGGTACGCCGCGCACGGGCTGGTGGTGAACGCCATCAAGCAGGCGCTGCTGGCCGGGGAATGGCGCGCTGCGGCCGACCTCACGGCCGAGCACGGGCTGCGCCTCATCCTGCGATCCGACGTCGGCACCCTCGAGGAGCTGCTCGGACGCCTCCCGGTCGAGCTGGTCCAGGCCGAGCCGGAGTTGGCGTTGCTGGCCGCCGCCGACCGGCTCCTCCGCGACGACCCCGACGTGGCCGGCATCGACCTGCGGCTCGCCGAGCAGCAGGCGCGGCTGCCGGAGGACCGGCACGGCCGGCATGCCCTGCTGCTGGCGACCTGCAGGACCACGGTGGCGTGGCGGATGGGCGACCTCGACGGGGCGCTGGCGGCCGGTCACGAGGCGCTGGGCCTGCTGGCACGGCCGGAGGCGGCCGGCGCGGACGACGCGCGGATGGTCGTGCTGTCCAACCTGGGTGCGGCGGAGCTGTGGGCCGGCGACCTGGACGCCGCCGAGGTCCACCTCCAGGAAGGCCAGGAGGCCGCCCGCCGGGCCGGGCTCGGCTCCCTGCAGCTCGCCTGCATGAGCCAGGTCGCCGTGCTGCACGCCATGCGGGGGGCCCTTGGGCAGGCCGTCCGGCTCGCCGGCGACGCGGTCGAGCTGGCCGCCCAGCGGGGCTGGTCGTCGTCGGCGCAGGCGGCCGGCGGCTACCTGGCCCTGGCATGGGTCCACTACCAGCGGGACAACCTGGCCGAGGCTGGCCGCGACCTGGAGCGGGCAGCCGCCGCCTCCCGGGCCCGCTCGGAACGGCCGATGGCACTCGCGGTGGCGATCCTGCAGGCAAGGCTCCAGCACGTCCGCGGCGACCTGGCCGGTGCGCTGGCCACGGTGGCGTCGGCCCGCCGGGACCTGGGCGGCCGGAAGCTGCCGGCCCAGCTGTGGCGCTGGCTGGCGCTGACCGACGCCGAGCTCTACCGCGCCGCCGGGCAGACGACGTCGGCGGCCGACCTGGGCAGCGGCGTCGGTCCCGGCGAACCGTCGGGGACCGGGGAAGCCGTGGTCCTGGCCCGCCTGCGGCTGGCCGAGGGTGACCCGGCCGGCGCCGCCGCCACCCTTGCGACCTGCCTGGACGGCCCGGCACCGGGCGGCCTGCTGGCGACGCCGGTCGAGGCGTGGCTGCTGGACGCGCTGGCCAGCGATGCGCTGGCCGACCACGACCGGGCGGCGGCATCGCTGCAGCGCGCGCTCAGCCTGGCCGAGCCCGAGGGGTTCCGCCGCAGCTTCCTCGACGCCGGCGCCCCCGGCCGGTCGCTGCTCGCCCGCTACCGACACCGGCTGGCCACCTCCGGGCCCTACGTCGACGAGCTGCTGCAGACGTCCGCCGAGCTGGCAAGCGCGGGCACCACGCCGCCGGCGCTGGTCGACCAGCTCACCAAGCAGGAACGGGTCGTGCTGCGCTATCTGCCCAGCCTGATGACGTACGAGGAGATCGCCACGGACCTGTACGTCTCCCCCAACACGATCAAGAGCCACGTCTACAGCGTCTTCCGGAAGCTCGGCGTCAGCGGGCGGCGGCAGGCGGTGCGGAGCGCCCGCGAGCTCCAGCTCCTCTGAGACAACGGGGCAATCTCACACGGTCCGGGTGATGACCGCGTCGGCGGCAACCGGGATCGTGGGGGGAGACATCAGCCCGCTGTCCGGAGGAAAGCGAGGGCGCGCGTGGCGGCGAACTATGAGATCCGGATCAAGGGCCGCATCGGCGACTCGGTGCTGCTCGAGTTCGAGGAGCTGACAGCCACCACCGAACCCGTCGAGACGATCCTGTACGGGCCGATCCGCGGCCAGGAGGCGCTCCACGAGCTCCTGGCCAAGCTCCAGTCGCTCGGTCTGGAGGTCGTCGAGCTCCGCCGTCTCCCCGGAGAGCCCGGCCAACCGGAGGCAAGCCCCCAGCCTCCCCTGTGACCGTGGCGCCGGCCCCCGCTACCCGCCGCCGGCGTGCGGCAGCCGCCTGACCTCGAGCACCTCCAGGCCGCAGAGCCGGGCCCTGGCCAGGATCCCGAGCAGCGCCGCCTGGTCGGGCAGCCGGCCGCGCAGCACGGTCCGTACCGGGTCGACGGCGACCTCCAACCCCTCCTGCGATGCGACCGCCGCCGCGTCGTGGCGGCGGCCCTTCACCCACACGGCATACCGCACCTCACCCATGAGCAGCACTCCCTCCGCTTCCACTCGCCCGCGCCCACGGGCCCCCAGGACACCACCTTCATCCCGGGCGGGTGTCGCCGTCACCATCCCCATCGGGTGAGGTTCCCCGACGCGCCGGCGCCCCGGAACCTCACCTGGAACAGATGAGGCACGCCGAGGTTGCCCAGGCGACCATCGGACCGGCGGAGTGGTCCCGACGGCGCGTTACCACGTGGCCGTCCCTGTCGACCGGAGGGAAGACCGTGGCGGTGGGCCAGGAGTCGAAAGGCGAGGTGGACGCCCGCTCGGGCTGGTATGGGTCCGAGGCGTCGGCGGTCGCGGCCGAGCTGGGGGTGGAGCCCGAGCGTGGGCTGAGCGCCGAGGAGGCGCGCCGCCGGCTCCAGCAGCATGGCCCCAACCGGCTGACCGGGGCCAAGAAGGAGTCCGGCTTCCAGGCGTTCCTGCGCCAGTACCGGGACTTCATGCAGATCATCCTGCTGGCCGCGGCCCTGATCAGTCTGCTGGTCACCGGCGATGTCGGGACCTCGGTGGTGCTGGCCGGGCTGACGGTGTTCAACGCGGTGATCGGGCTGCGCCAGGAGGCCAAGGCCGAGGAGAGCGTCAAGGCGCTGGCCCAGATGATGAAGACGGTGGCCCGGGTCCGCCGGGACGGCCAGGCGCTGGAGATCGACGCCACCGAACTGGTGCCGGGCGACGTGGTGCTGATGGAGGCGGGCAACCGGGTCCCGGCCGACGGCCGGATCTGCGTGGCCGCGACCCTGGAGATCGAGGAGGCCGCCCTCACCGGGGAGAGCCTGCCGGTGGCCAAGGGCACCGACCCGGTCCCCGGCGACGAGGTGGCGCTCGGCGACCGCATCGGCATGGCCTACATGAACACCTCGGTGACCCGCGGGCGGGGCGAGATGGTGGTCACCGCCACCGGCATGGGGACCGAGATCGGCCACATCGCCGACCTGCTGGCCACCACCGAGACCGACAAGACGCCGCTGCAGAAGCAGCTGGACGGGCTGTCCAAGATCATCGCCACCATCGCCGGGATCGCGCTGGTGCTGGTGGTCATCCTGGGGCTGATCCGGGGCCAGTCGTTCGACACCCTGTTCATCACCGGGGTGGCGCTGGCGGTGGCGGCGATCCCGACCGGGCTGCCGGCGGTGGTGACCGCGCTGCTGTCGATCGGCACCCGCGAGCTGGCCCGCCGCAACGCCATCGTCAAACGGCTTCCAGCAGTGGAGACCCTGGGGTCGACCTCGGTGATCTGCTCGGACAAGACCGGCACCCTGACGCTGAACAAGATGACCGCCCGGGAGCTGGCCATCCCCGGGCAGCACCGGTTCACCGTCTCGGGCGAGGGCTACTCGACCGACGGCGAGATCAAGCACGTCGGCGGCTTGAACATCGACCTGGACCCGTACCTGCTGCCGATGATCCTGTGCGCCGACGCGGTCCTGGACGACGAGGGCCTGATCGGCGACCCGACCGAGGGCGCCCTGATCGTGCTGGGGGCCAAGGGCAGCCTGGACATCGCCGAGACCCGGAGCAGCTATCCCCGGATCGCCGAGGTCCCCTTCGACTCCGACTACAAGTTCATGGCCACCTTCCACAACATGACCGGGGCGGACGGCCAGCCGGTGGTGCGCTGCTATGTCAAGGGCGCCCCGGACGTGCTGATCGACCGTGGCGGCTCCTACCGGGGCCCCGACGGGACGCTGGTGGCGATCACCGACCAGAACCGCTCCCTGGCCCTGGAGGCCAACGACCGCATGGCCGCCTCGGGTGAGCGGGTGATGGTGGTGGCCCAGCGCGACCTGGACCCGGCCACCTTCGACCCCGCCGGGGACCTGCTCGGCCTGGTGCAGGACCTCACCCTGCTGGCCATGGCCGGGATCGTCGACCCACCCCGCGCCGAGGCCAAGGCGGCCATCGCCGAGTGCCGGGACGCCGGCATCCGGGTGCGGATGATCACCGGCGACCACGCCACCACCGCCGGCGCCATCGCCGCCGAGCTCGGCATCGAGGGTCGCGCCATTACCGGGGCCGAGTTCGCGGCCATGGGCGACGACGAGCTGCTCGGCCAGCTGCCCGACATCGGGGTGGTGGCCCGGGTGGCCCCCGAGGACAAGCTGCGCATGGTCCGGCTGCTCAAGCGGAGCGGCAACGTGGTCGCCATGACCGGGGACGGGGTCAACGACGCGCCCGCCCTCAAGGCCGCCGACATCGGCGTGGCCATGGGCATCACCGGCACCGAGGTCTCCAAACAGGCCGCGGTGATGATCCTGACCGACGACAACTTCGCCACCATCGTCAATGCCGTCGACTACGGCCGGGCCCTGTACGACAACCTGCTCAAGTACCTGCGCTTCCAGATGTCGTGCCTGGTGGCCTACATCGCCATCTTCATCGGATCCGGGATCTTCGCCATCGCCGGCGGGGTTCCCCTGAACCCGCTGCAGATCCTGTGGATCAACTTCGTCGTGGACGTCCCCATCGCGGTCGCGCTCGGCTTCGACCAGCCCAGCCAGGGGCTGATGGGCCGTCCCCCTCGTCCTGTCGGCGCCCCCGTGCTCTCGCGGGCGAACTGGGTTCGGCTGTGCGTCCAGGGGCTGGTGATGACGGTGGGCACCCTGGTCGCCTACCAGATCGGCGACACCCAATATGATGACCCCGTGGTCGCGGCCACCATGCTGCTGACCACCCTGTCGCTGTTCCATGTGGCGGCCGGGCTGGTGGCCCGCGACCAGCACGACACCATCTTCAGCCGGGCGGCCCTGCCCGGACCGACCCAGCTGCGCCGCTACGGGATCGTGGTGCTGGCCATCATCGTGGTCACCACCATCGGCTTCCTCCAGCGCATCTTCGAGACCACCGAGCTGAGCTTCGCCCAGTGGTCCATCTGCATCGGGATCGCCGCCAGCCTCGTCGTCGTCGAGGAGGTGATAAAACTCTTCATCCGGCGACGCGACCGGGCATCGGTGGGAGAGGAGTAAGAGGCTTGAGCGACTTCCTCGGCGAGGCGACCTGGTCGGAGCGGGCGCGGCGGCTGGCCGGGTGGCTCAACCCGGTGATCGCCTCCCCGGCGGCGCCGCTGGAGACCTTCGCCGCCCTGGACGCGTTGGGCCCGTCGCTGATGCCGCGGACCTCCCGGCTCCAGGGCGTGTCGATGGGCCTGAGCGTGCTGGGGGCGCGGGCCACCGCCGGCGCCGCCGAGCGGTTGACCAGGCTGGCGGTGCCGGCCGAGGCGCCGCTGGCGAGGCAGCTGGTGACGCGGGCGCTGATCGGCGCCGGAGGCACGGCGCTGGCGGCGCTGCCGGAGCGGGACGGCGAGCGGTTGTGGATGGCCTCGGTGCGGTCGGCCGGCCGGCTGCTGCGGGCCGGCGCCGCCGGTGGGGCCATCCACGACCTGGGCCGGGCGGTGCAGGAACGCTACCCGGCCCAGCGGGCGATCCGGCCGCTGGCGGTCAGCACGGCGCTCGCCGGGGGGCTGCTCGGGTGGGGGGCTCGGCGGCTGCGGACCAGCGAGGCCGCCGTGGGGCGCTGGCCGCTGCCGCAGACGACCACGCTGCCGGTCACCGTGGCCACCTCCTATGCCGTCACGGCGGTGGGCACGGGGCTGACCAGGGGCTTCGTGTGGTCCCGGGGGGCGATGGAGTCCTACTTCGGGCCCGGCGCGTCCAAGCGGCTGCTGGCCCGGGCGGTCAACGCCGGCGTCTGGGCGGCGGGGGCGACCGCCCTCTACAACGCCGGTGTCGCCTACGTCGGACGGGCCAACGAGAAGGTCGAACCCGGGTACTCCACCCCGCCGGGCACCCACCTGGTGTCCGGGGGCGGCGACAGCCTGCTGCCGTTCGCCGACCTCGGCCAGCAGGGACGCCGCTATGTCACCGACGTGGTGACGCCCGCGCTGATCAACGAGGTGATGGGCGAGGAGGCGGTCGCCCACCCGATCCGCGCCTACGTGGGGTTCAACAGCGAGCCGATCTACCAGACGGGGCGGGCGGAGCTGGCCCTGGCCGAGCTCGACCGCACCGGCGCGTTCGACCGGTCGCACCTGTTGCTGGTCTCCCCCACCGGCACCGGCTGGGTCGACCACACCCTGATCGAGACCGCCGAGCTCCTCACCCGCGGCGACATCGCCACCTGCTGCATCCAGTACGGCCGCTACCCGTCGTTCCTGTCGGTGCAGAAGGTGGCCCTGGGCCAGGGCCAGTTCCGCCTGCTGCTGTGGGGGGTCAGGCAGCGGCTGGCCGAACGCCCGCCCGAGCGGCGGCCCCGGGTGCTGGTCTTCGGCGAGAGCCTTGGCGCCTGGACCAGCTCGGACGTCGTGATGTTCCAGGGCGTCCAGGGCTTCGACCACTACGGCATCGACCGGGCGCTGTGGGTCGGGCTGCCGTGGCTGGCCAAGTGGTCCCGCAGCGGCATGACCCGCGGCAGCAGCACCCTGGTGCCCGATGGCACCGTCGAGGTCTTCGACCGGTACGAGCAGCTCCAGGAGCTGGACGACGAGCGGCGGGCACGGCTGCGGGCGGTCATCCTCTCCCACGACAACGACCCGATCGCCGTGCTCGGCCCCGAGCTGCTGATCCGGCGGCCCTGGTGGCTGGCTGACGGGCGGCGGGGCCGCGGCGTCCCCGAGTCCATGCGCTGGCGGCCGCTGGTCACCTTCATCCAGACGGCCATGGACGCGGCCAACGCGATGGTGTCGGTGCCGGGCAAGTTCGGCTCCTTCGGCCACGACTACCGCGCCGACATGGTCCGCTTCGTGCACGACGCCTACCGGCTGCCCGCCGCCACCGAGGAGCAGCTCGACCGCATCGACCAGACCCTGCGGTCCCTGGAGCTGGAGCGCGCCCAACGGATCAAGGCCAAGGACGTCGACGCCGCCCCCACCCCGCCGGCGCACCGCGCCGACGAGGACCGCTTCCGTGCCGGCGTGCCCCTGCGCACCCGACGCACCCGCGGAGCCCGCTGGGCCCAGCGGCGACCGGCCCAGCAGCCCGGCCTGGCAACCCAAGGCGGTGGATGAAATCATCCCGAAGGCATGATGCCGCCTGTCCCGGAACCCGGTTCCATCCGTGGTGCAGGAGCGGACGACCAGAACAGGAGGTAGCGATGGCGGACCTGATCGCGATCGGGTATCCGGACGAGACGACGGCGCTGTCGGCGATGGACGAGGCCGAGCGGCTGCAGAAGGAGCTGGTCATCCAGGCCGACGCGGTGGCCGCGATCATCCGGAACAAGGAGGGCAAGATCCGGGTCGTCACCAACCACCACGCGGTGGGGGCCGGGGCGACCTGGGGGATGTTCTGGGGCATGCTGTTCGGCATGCTGTTCTTCGTCCCGTTCCTCGGGATGGCCGTCGGCGCCGGGATGGGCGCGCTGATGGGCAAGGTCACCAAGAGCGCGGTCGACAAGCAGTTCCAGGACCAGGTCCGGGATATGCTCAAGCCCGGCACCTCGGCCCTGTTCATGGTCATCGAGAAGGTGACCCCGGACAAGGCCGTCGAAGCGATGTCCAAGTACGGCGGCACCGTCCTCAAGAGCTCGCTGTCGAACGAGGCGCAGCAGCAGCTCCAGGAGGAGCTGCACGGCGAGGGCAGCACCAGCCAGTAGGGGGACATGGAGGCATCGAGGGAGGCCGGGCGGTGGCTGCCCGGCCTCCAGACCCTTCGCAGCTACCACCGGTCCTGGCTGCCCCGCGACGTGGTGGCCGGGATCGTCCTCACCGCGCTGCTGGTGCCGGCCGGCATGGGGTATGCCGAGGCCTCGGGGCTGCCGGCCATCTACGGGCTCTACGCGACGATGGTCCCGCTGCTGGTCTACGCCCTCGTCGGTCCGAGCAGGATCCTCGTCCTCGGCCCTGACTCCTCCCTGGCCCCGCTGATCGCGGCCGCGATCCTGCCCTTGGCCGCCGGCAACGAGGGGGAGGCCGTCGCCCTGGCGGGCATGCTCGCCATCTTCTCGGGTGCGCTGTGCGTGCTCGCCGGGCTCGCCCGCTTCGGGTTCATCGCCGAGCTGCTGTCCAAGCCCGTCCGCTACGGCTACATGAACGGGATCGCGCTGACCGTGCTGTTGAGCCAGCTGCCGAAGCTCTTCGGCTTCTCCGTCGACGCCGAAGGCGTGATCGCCGAGGCGCGGGCCTTCGTCCGCGGGGTCGCCGACGGGGAGACGAACACCGTGGCCCTCGTCATCGGTGTCGCCTGCCTGCTGGTGATCCTGGGGTTCAAGCGGTGGCGGCCGCAGATCCCGGGCGTGCTCGTCGCGGTGGTCGGGGCGACGGTCGCGGTGGGCGTGTTCGGCCTGGCCGAGCGGTACGACCTCTCGGTGGTGGGACCGCTCCCCAAGGGGCTCCCGTCGTTCGAGATCCCCAGCGTCTCGTTCGACCACCTCCAGGCCCTGGTGGCCGGCGCCGTCGGGATCGCCCTGGTCTCGTTCGCCGACACCAGCGTGCTCTCGCGGACCTTCGCGATCCGAGGCGGCTACCGGGTCGACCCCAACCAGGAGCTGGTCGCGCTGGGCGCGGCGAATGTCGCCGCCGGCTTCTTCCAGGGGTTCTCGGTGAGCAGCAGCTCCTCACGGACCCCGGTCGCCGAGGCCGCCGGCGCCAAGTCGCAGGCGACCGGGCTGGTCGGGGCCCTGGCCATCGCCCTGATGCTGCTGCTGTTCCCGAACGTCGTGCGGAACCTGCCCGATTCGGCGCTGGCGGCCGTGGTGATCACCGCGGCGATGGGGCTGATCGAGGCGGCGGGCGTGCGCAAGCTGTACCGCGTCCACAGGACGGAGTTCGCCCTGTCGATCGCCTGCTTCCTGGGCGTCGCGGTCCTCGGGGTGATCGAGGGCATCTTCATCGCCGTCGCCCTCTCGCTGCTGGACTTCATCAGGCGCGCCTGGCGTCCCCACTACGCCGTGCTGGGCCGCGCCGACGACGTCAAGGGCTACCACGACGTCACCCGCTACCCCGACGCCAGGCGCGTCCCCGGCCTGGTGCTCTTCCGATGGGACGCACCGCTGTTCTTCGCCAACGCCGAGGAGTTCGCCGACGAGGTCCGGCAGGCCATCGCGTCGTCGCCCACGCCGGTGCGCTGGGTGGTGGTGGCCGCCGAACCCATCACCGACCTCGACACCAGCGCCGCCGACGTCCTGAAGGACCTCGACGGGGAGCTCTCCGCCGGGGGCATCGACCTGCGCTTCGCCGAGATGAAGGACCCGGTGAAGGACAGGCTGAAGCGCTATGCGCTCTTCGAGCGGTTCGGGGACGACCACTTCTACCCGACGGTCGGGGCCGCGGTGGGCGCCTATGTGGATGCGACGGGGGTCGACTGGACCGACTGGGAGGACGACCGGTCGGCGCCCACGGGCCCAGGGCCCGGGTGACCCAGGGGTCAGCCCAGGGCCATCCCCTCCACCGAGCCCGACGGCTTGACGTCGGGCAGGCGCACCATGCGGAACGAGTTGGCCAGCCCGACGAGGCTGGCCAGGATCGGCACCAGCAGCGCGACCTGAAGGGCGAGCGGTCTGGCATCGGTGTTGATGCGGATGATCTCGTCCTGGATCTGCTCGGGTTGGCCCTTGAGCTGCTCTTCGAGCTGGGTGTTGCTCATCAGCTCCGCGTCGTCCTCGAGCGCCTGGGCGACCTGCTGCTGCTCGGCCGGGGGCAGCACGGTGCTGTGCTCCGCCATGTCGGTGAAGGTGACGGAGAGGGTCGCCAGCATGATGGCGCCCGCGAAGGCCAGCCCGAACGACAGCCCGAACGACCCCCCGGCCGAGTTCACGCCGGCGGCCTCGCTGACCCGCTCCTCCGAGATGGGGGCCAGCGTGTAGTTGTTGAGCTGGGACACCAGCAGCCCCAGCCCCGATCCCGCGATCAGCAGCGGCACCAGCAGCCACCAGCCGGAGTCGGCGCGGGGCACGATCGGGAGCAGCAGCAGCATCCCTACCGTGAGCAGCGCGAACCCCAACCGGATGATGCTGCTCGGGCGTCGCGTTCCCGCCCGTCTCCCCGCCAGCAGTGCCATGCCGAACATGCTGAGCGAGAGGGGGGCGATGGAGAGGCCGGACAGCAGGGCGTTGTACTCGAGCACCATCTGCAGGTAGATCGGCAGGGCGATCATCGTGCCGCCCAGGGCGATCTGCTGGAGCATCTGCTGGGTGATCCCGAGCCGGAAGTGCTTGGACTTGAACAGGTCCGGGTCGAGCAGCGTCGGCTTTCCCTGCCGCTTGCGCCGCGTGAGCCAGAAGACCAGCGCCGCCATGGCGATCGCACCGACCGCCAGGAGGGCGGCGACGGACTCGCCCCCTTCCTGCCAGACCAGGATGCCCAGCACGATGCCGCCCATCCCCAGGACGGAGAGGACCGCGCCGACCAGGTCGACCTCCCGAGGCCCGGTGTAGGGCGCGTCGCGGACGAGCTTGATGCCGGACAGGACGATCGCGATGATCAGGATCTCGAGCAGGAACCCCACCCGCCACGACAGGTAGGTGGTGATGAACCCGCCGAGCAGCGGGCCGACCGCGGCGGCGATCGCCGCCGCCGCCCCGACCAGCGCGTAGGCCTTCACCTGGGCCGCGCCCTCGAAGTTGCCGTGGATGAGGGACTGCATTGCGGGCAGCAGCAGCGACGCGCCGATCCCGCCCACCACCGCCCAGAAGATGATGATCGCGGTCAGGCCCTGGGCCAGGGTCATCGCCAGGGCGCCGACGGCGTAGCCGAGCAGGCCCAGCACGTAGGCCCGCTTTCGCCCGATGAGGTCGCCGACCTTGCTGCCGATCAGGATGAACGCGGCCGAGACCAGCGCCTCCAGCGCGATCGCCGACTGGACCCCGCTCACGGTCGTGTCCAGGTCCCGGACCACCGCGGAGATCGACACGTTCATCAGCGACGTGTCGACGACCAGCACGAACATCGCCATCGCGAGCAGGATGGCCAGCCGCTGGCTGCCCGCGGCCTGCGCGGGAACGCTGGGGCTCTCTCCCTCGGTCATCGGGTCCTCGAATCGCCGCCCAGGTGCATCCGGGTCGGGTGCCCACCAACCATAGGCACCACCCCGCCGCCGGGCATCATCCCATGCGGGTGAGTTGACCACGCCGGCGACGGCGGGTGGCCGTGACCCGCCACCAGAGGAAGGTCAGGGCGCCCAGGACCACCTGGGGGACGTAGGTGGCGGCACGCCAGACGAGGTCGGCGGCCAGGGCCTGGCTGCTGGTCGCGCCGTAGCCGGTGAGCAGGGCCGTGAGGGCGGCGTCCACGGTCCCGAGGCCCCCGGGGGTGACGGGGATGAACGAGGCGATCCGCGCGAACGAGAACGCGGCCAGCGCCTCGGTCCAGGTCACCGTGACCCCGCCGGCCCCGGCCTCCAGCCCGCGCAGGGCCAGGACCAGGATCGCCCAGGAGGTGAGCTGCAGCAGCAGGCTCGACACGGTCACCTGCACCCAGCGGGCCTGCATGACCCCGACCACGCTGGACCGGAAGTCGAGGATCCTGCCGGTGAGGTCGATGGACCGGCCGTGGGCCAGGCGCCGGGTGAGCGGGTTGACGAGCCGCTCCGCCCAGCGCCCGACCGTGCGGGCCCCCTGCTCGCTGCGCAGCACCATCGTGCCGGCGATGACGGCGACCACGACGGCCAGGACCCCGACGGCCGCCGTCAGCAGGTAGGTCCCCTTGACCACCCCGCTGGCCAGCAGCGCCAGGACGCCGAGGACCGGCATGACGAGGGTGGCGAAGACGTTGAAGATGCTCACGATGGCGATGGCGCCGGCGGCCGCCGCCGCGCCGAACCCGTAGGAGTCGAGCATGCCGTACTGCACGCCCAGCCCGACGGCGCCGCCGGCCGGGACGGCGTTGCTGATGGCGAACGACGTCTGGCGGACGACGAACCCGGGGCCGTAGCTCAGCCCCGGCAGGGCCGCCTGCAGGGGCCACACGTACACCGCGATGTTGGCCACCGTGGCCACGGCCAGGGCGACCAGGTAGGCGGTGGGCATCTGCTGGATCGACGACCATGCGTCGGAGTAGTCGGCGACCTTGGGGAAGATGCCGACGAAGACCACCACGAGCACGGCGACCGTGATGGCGGCCGAGACCACCATCCGCCAGGCGCTCCGGCGCGGCGGCGCGGCCACGTCCTGGCCCGGTGCGTTGCCCATGGGATCACCCTACCGTCCGGCCGGCATCCGGCGGATCATCCCCGGCGGCGGATGTCTCGTCATCCCCCATTCGGGACGATCTGGCGGTCCGAATCCGGGTCCCCTACCTGGGCCGCTGGCCGGTGACGACCCCGGCGACCGCCTCGACGACCTCGGGCAGCTCGGTGCCTGGGCTGGCCAGGGCCACCAGGCCAGGCTCCTCCGCACCGGCGCCCACTTCCCGACCCGCGGTGCGCAGACCCGGCGGCGCGCTAGATGATGCCGTTGCGGTGCGCGAAGGCGCTGGCCGTGGCCCGGGCGGTGCGGCCGGTGGCGCCGATCTTGGCGTAGATGTTGGCCACGTGGCGCTCCACGGTCCGGACCGACAGGAACAGGCCGGAGGCGATCTCGTCGTTGGAGCGTCCCTGGCCGACCAGGCGCAGGACCTCCACCTCCCGCGGGGTCAGGCGCAGGTCGGGTCGGCCCCGGGCGGCCGGGTCGACCTCGGCCAGGAGCCGCTCGGCCCGCTGCGCCTGGTGGGCGGCGCCCAGCGCCCGGAACCCGGCCAGCGCGGCGGTCGCCTCCCGCGCCGCCGCCTCGGGCTGGTCGGTGTCGACCAGGGCCCGGGCCAGCTCCAGGCGGGCCGCGGCCGCCTCCAGCGGCGCGTCGGCCAGCCCGAACAGGTCGCCGGCGCGCTCGAACGCCGCCCGCGCTCCCTCGGGGTCGCGGGAGGCGGTGGCCGCCGCCCCCATCGCGAGCTCGGCGGCCGCCCGCAGCGCCCGCGTGCCCAGCTTCCCCGCGATCGCCACCAGCTCCGCGGCCGCCCGGTGGGCGGCGTGGGCGTCCCCGGCCGCCGCCCGCGCCCGGGCCAGGACCTCCAGGGCGTCGACCTGCTCGACCAGGTCGTCGGCGGGGACCAGGCGGAGGCTCGCCTCGGCCTGGCGGGCCGCCTCGCCGGCGTCGCCCCGGTCGAGGGCCAGCGCCGCCCGGACCGCCGACACGAGCGGCGCCAGCCCGCCGCGGGCGCCGCCGTCGAGCTCGTCCAGGGCCGCGTCGGCCTCCGCGAACCGGCCCTGCCGCCGGCGGAGGTCGGCCAGGCGCAGCCTGGCCAGCGCCGCCGGCCGCGACCAGCCGGTGGCGGCGATGACGCCGCGGAGCTCCTTGTCGGCCTCCGCCCAGCGGCCCTGCCAGATCAGCAGCGCCGCCCGGTCGGTGCGCGGGTAGTCGAACAGGGTCCCGCCGCCCCGGCTGGCCGCCGCGTCCATGGCATAGCGCGACCATTGCGCCGCCCGTTCCAGGTCCCGGACGGCCAGGCAGGCCATGGTGAGCAGGCAGCAGACGGCGACCGCGCTGGAGGGGTCGGCGATCTCGCCGCTGACGGCTCCTGTGGCGGCGCCGTCGAGCAGGCGCATCCCGTCGGTGACCTGGCCGGAGCCGACCAGGACGAGACCGAGCTGGGCGCGGGCCAGCAGCTCCCCGTCCAGGTTGCCGGCCTGGCGGGCCCCGGTGGCGGCGCGCTCCAGCAGCCGGCTGGCACGGGGAAGGTCCCGCTCGTACATGCCCGCCAGCCCGCCCTCGATCCCGTCGACCATGGCGTTCCAGGGGGACAGCGGCCGGTCGCGGAGCAGGTCCCGGGCCCGTGCCAGCCAGCCCGAGGCCACTGCGGCGTCGCCGCGTGACTCCAGGACCTCCAGGGAGAGGAGCGCGGCCACCCGCGCGGCGGCCTCGTCGTCGCCCCGCCGCCGGTGCAGCAGGAAGGCCCGCTCGCCGGCATCGATGGCCCGGGACGCGTCGCCCAGCCATCGGGCCGAGACCGCCAGGCCCTCGAGCGCCTCGGCCGTCTCCTCCTGGCCGAGCGCCTGCTCGAACGACGCCCTGGCCTGCTCCCAGGCCCCGGCCTCGAGGGCCTGGCGACCCTGGGCGAGCGGCTCCATCGTCGACATGGGCCAATCGTACGGTGCGCCCCTCCGGCGGAGCACCAGTTACGTGGCAGCGCCCACGAGATGGGTACCGGCACGGATGCCACCGGGCGGCCGGCTTCCTAGCCTGCTGTCGGACGGGACCAGCGCGGGAGGCGAGCGCCATGCGTGTCACCCTCAACCAGACCGACATCTATCTCGAGGTGGTGGGACCGGAGCTCGACCTCGTCGACGGCTCCCTGCGGGAGCGTCCGACGCTGCTGGCCCTCCATGGCGGCCCGGGGTTCGACCACGGCTACCTGCGGCCGGGCCTGGACCCGCTGGGCGCCGACGCCCAGCTCGTCTACGTCGACCTGCGCGGGCAGGGCCGCTCGGGAAGGCCCCCGTTGGCGTCGTGCACGCTGGAGCAGATGGCCGACGACGTGGCGGCGCTGTGCGCCCTGCTCGGGGTCGACCGCCCGGTGGTCCTGGGCCACTCCGCCGGCGGGTTCGTCGCGCTGCACCTGGCCGTCCGTCACCCGGGCCTGGCCGGCGGCCTGATCCTGTGCGACACGGCCCCGACGCTGGCGCCGCTGCCCGACCCCGACCCGCCGCCGAGCCTCGCCGACCGCGCCGGGCCGGACGCCGTGGCGGTCGCCGCCCGCCTGTTCGGCGGCGACTTCTCGGCGGCCACCATGGAGGCGTTCGGCCGCCTGGTGGCGCCGTTCTACGCCGCTCCCGGGCACCTGGACGTCCCCGGCCGGCTGCTCGCCCTGAGCAGCTTCCAGCCCGACGTCGCCCACCACTTCTTCGGGACCCTGGCGCCGGCCTACGACCTGCGGGCCCGGCTCGGCGAGGTCACCGTGCCCACGCTGGCCGTCGTCGGCCGCTACGACTGGGTCTGTCCTCCGGCGGCCGGCCGGGCCATCGCCGACGCCCTCCCCGGCGCGGAGCTGGTCGAGCTGGCCGACGCCGGCCACTTCGGCTTCTCCGAGGAACCGGCGCTGTTCCTCAGGACCGTCCGCTCGTTCCTGGCCCGTCTCGACTCGACCAGGCGTCAACCACCGGCGACGGTGGGCAGCTGATCCCACGCGAGCGGGCTACCCCGGACTGACCTGGTCAGGCGGATGGCGGCTCGAGCCCCAGCTGGTCGTGGATGGCCGCCTGCACCTGGGCCACCGGCCCGGTCGCATCCACCGCCGCGACGACCTCCTTGGCCCGGAACAGCTCCAGGACCGGCCGGGTCTTGTCGTGATAGTCGCGCAGACGGCCCTGGACCGCCTCCGGGGTGTCGTCGGCCCTGGCCACCAGCCGGCCCCCGCACACGTCACAGACACCGGTCATGGCCGGCCGGTGGAAGATGAGGTTGTAGTCCACCCCGCACCGCGAGCACAGCCGCCGGCTGAGGATGCGCTCTGTGACCAGCTGGTCGGGGACCTCCAGCAGGATGACCGCATCCAGGTCGTAGGTCTCCAGGAAGAAGCGGGCCTGGGGCCGGTTGCGGGGGAAGCCGTCGATGATGAAGCCGAAGTTCCAGTCGTGCTCGTCCAGGCGCCGCTGGACCACCGAGGCGACCAGGTCGTCGGAGACCAGTCGCCGGCGACGACGCCGCGGCGGACCTGGGCGCCCAGCTTGGTGTGGTGCTGGATGTTCCAGCGGAAGATGTCGCCGACGCTGATGTGCTCGAGCTCCAGGCGTTCGGCCAGCAGCTTGGCCTGGGTGCCCTTCCCGCTGCCCTGGACGCCCATGATGATGTACTTGCGCATCCCGTGACCTCCCTCTGAAGAAGACGCAGATCCTTTCAGAGTCGCGGCACTCGGACGGCCACTACACTGGCGCTACTGTGAAGCGCCTCTGGTTGCTCCGCCATGCCAAGTCCAGCTGGGAGGACCCGGGCCTTCCCGATCCCGACCGGCCGCTGGCGCCGCGGGGTCGGCGGGCCGCGGAATTGTTGGCGGCCCACCTGGCCGCCTCGGACGTCCGGCCGAGTGTGGTGCTGTGCTCGTCGTCGCTACGGACCCGGCAGACGCTGGCGGCGATCCTCCCCGCGCTCGGGGACGCCCTCGAGATCCGGATCGAGCGGGCGCTGTACGGCGCCGGAGCGGCAGAGCTCCTGGACCGGCTCCGACAGGTTTCGAACGGGGCGCCGTCGACCATGCTGATCGGTCACAATCCGGGCATCCAGGACCTGGCCCTGGCGCTTGCTGCGGGCGGTCCCGCACTGGCCGGGCTTCGGGAGAAGTTCCCAACCGGCGCCCTCGCCACCGTCGAGCTCGACGTCGAACGCTGGCGCGACATCGACCAGGGGACGGTCACCGCCCTGGTGACGCCGCGCTCGCTGGAAGCCGGGGCGGAAGCGTGATGCCGCAGGACTAGCCGGAGGCCGTTTCCTCGGGCGGTCCGGTACCACTGACGCCGGCAGCTTCGCCGTCGCCGGACGTGCGGTCGCGGTTGAGGGTGAGGTTCTCGCCCGTGGCCGGGTCGAAGACGTGCACTCGTTCGGTGTCGAACCAGAGGTCGGCCTTGCTGCCCGGACGGACCCTGCTGGTGGGATCGAGGGCGACGACCAGCTGGGTGCGTAGCGACTCGCTGTCGAGCTCACGCTCGAGCTCTCGCAACTGCTGGGTGACCTCCGCCGGCGCCTCGTACGGCACATAGGCGTACAGCTCGTTCCCGAGCCACTCGCTCACGTCGATCGTGGCTTTGAACGTCTGCCCCCGCTGGCGCTTCTCGTCCGACAGCAGTGACGAATCTTCGAAGTCCTGCGGCCGGATACCGAGGATCACCAGGTCATGCTCGCCGGCACGCCGCATCCGGTCGCTCTTGACCGGATGGGTGCCGAAGGGCGTCTCGAGCTGGCCACTGGTGAGTCGGCCAGGAATGAAGTTCATCGGTGGGGACCCGATGAACCCGGCGACAAAGAGGTTGACGGGCTGCTCGTAGAGCTGGTGCGGCGACCCCACCTGCTGCAACAGTCCCTTGCGGAGCACGGCGATCCGGTCGCCAAGGGTCATCGCCTCGGTCTGGTCGTGGGTGACGTAGACGGTGGTCGTGCCCAGTCGCTGCTGCATCCGGGCGATCTCGGTGCGCATCTGCCCTCGCAGCTTCGCGTCCAGGTTCGACAATGGCTCGTCGAACAGGAACGCGGCGGCCTTGCGCACGATCGCCCGGCCCATCGCGACACGCTGGCGTTGGCCTCCGGAGAGGTTCGCCGGCTTCCGGTCCAGGTGCTCGGTGAGCTCGAGCAGGGCCGCCGCCTCGTGTACCTGCGCCTTCACCTGGTCCTCGGACAGCTTGTGCAGGCGCAGCGGGAAGGCAATGTTCTCGAACACGCTGAGGTGGGGGTAGAGGGCGTAGTTCTGGAAGACCATGGCAAGGTTGCGGTCTCGCGGCTTCTTCTCGTTGACCCGGTCCCCGTCGATGAGCATGTCGCCGGAGGTGATGTCCTCCAGGCCGACGATCATGTTGAGCAGGGTCGACTTCCCACAGCCCGACGGGCCGACAAGGATCACGAACTCGCCGTCCGCGACCTCCAGGCTCACGTCGTTGACGGCCAGGAACCCGTCGTCGTACCGCTTGACGATGTTCTTCATGGTGATAGCTGCCACGGCTGGATCACTCCCTTAACGCTCAGCCCTTGACGGCGCCGGCGGTCAGACCGGCCACGATCCGACGCTGGAACACCAGCACGATGATGACGACCGGGATGGTGACGACCACCGAGGCCGCCATGATGGACGTTACCGGCGACTGGAACTGCGAGGCGCCGGTGAAGAACGACAGGGCGGCCGGAACCGTGCGAGCCCGGTCGGTTGAGGTCAGCGAGATCGCCAGCAGGAACTCGTTCCAGCAGAAGAAGAAGGTCAGGATCGCCGTCGTGAACACACCGGGGGCGGCCAACGGGACGATCACCTTGCGAAACGCCTGCCATCCTGTGGCCCCGTCGACCTGGGCCGCCTTCTCCATCTCCCAGGGAATCTGACGGAAGAAGGCCGACATCGTCCAGATCGACAGCGGCAGGGCGAAGGTGAGGTAAGGGATGATCAGGCCGATCCAGGTGTCATAGATCCCGAGGTTCCGCCACATGTTGAACAGCGGCCCAACCAGCGCGGCTTGCGGGAACATCGCGATTCCCAGGGCCATGGACAGCAGAAGCCTCTTGCCGGGGAAATCCAGACGGGCGATGGCGTACGCCGCGAACATCGCCACGACCACGGCGATTGCGGTGGCGAGGATCGAGATACCGATGGAGTTGCGAAGGGCGCTGGTGAACAGGCTGTCACTGAACACGGTGTCGTAGTTGGTCCACACCCACTGCTTTGGGAAGAAGGTGGGCTGCGCGCTGCGGAAGGTATTCGGGTCCTTGAAGGACAGCGAGATCATCCAGAGCAACGGGAAAAAGGCCCAAATGAGGATCAGGGCTCCCCAGAGCGTGTACCAGCGGGCGTTGCGCCGCTCCATCACTGATCACCCCGCACCTGCGAGAGGTCCGTCCGGAAGCCCTTGATGAAGATGAAGGCGATGATGACCACCGTGATGAAGAGCAACACCGAGATCGCCGATCCAACGCCCAGGTTGAGCAGGGTCACATTCTGACGGTAGGCCAGGATTGACAGCGTCTCGGTTTCGTTGGCTCCCGCCGTCATGATGAACGGATTGTCGAAGATCCGCCACGCGTCCAAGGTCCGGAACAACAAGGCCACCATGATCGCAGCCTTCATGTTGGGCAACGTCACCCGCATCAACCGCTGCCACGCCGTGGCGCCGTCGACCATGGCCGCCTTGTTCAGCTCGGCGGGCACCTGCACCAGGCCGGCCAGCAGGAGCAACGAGATGAACGGCGTCGTCTTCCAGATCTCCGACAACGTGATGACAGTCAGCGACGACCAGCGCTCACCGAACCAGTTGAAATCGCCGAGGCCGAACCACTGGTTCACGAATCCGGAGTCGAGCTGGAACGCATAGCGCCAGATGAACGCCGACACGACCGTGATGATGCCGTACGGAACGAGGATCCCTGTGCGGACCAAGGAGCGGCCGAACAGGATCTTGTACATCACCATGGCGAAGGCGAAGCCGAGCACCAGCTCCACACCCACGCTCACCACGGTGATGATCAGCGTGGTCGTGAAGTCGGACCACCACACGGGGTCGGTCAGCACCGTCGTGAAGTTGCTGAGCCCGACGAAGGTCCTTCCTCCGGGGTCGGTCAACCGGTAGTCGTAGAAGGCGAGGACGACCGCGTAAATCAACGGGTACGCGGTCACGAAGATCATGACGATGAATGCTGGGGCTGACAGGGCCAGCCCCAGCCGCCGTTCGTACCGCGTCCGCTCGGACACTTCGGGCGGCGGTTGCGCCGGGGCCTCGACGCGGGGTTCGGTAACGGTCACGGGGTGCTCCTCTCGGGGCGAGGCGCCGGTCGGCTCACAGGAGCCGCTTGCCCTGCAGGACGTCGGTCATGAAGGTCGCCGTCTCCTCCGGCGTCTGCGGAGCCCGGACCTCCGTCGCCGGATGCCAGACCCGCTGCACCGACGTCGAGACGTCGTTGTAGTAGGGCGTGACCGGCCGCGGCCCGGCCTCATCGATCGAGTCACGGATCAGCGAGGCCATCGGGAAGGCCTTGCGTACCTTGGGGTCGTCGTAGGCGGCCCGCTTCGCCGCCGGGTTGCCGGAGTCCACCATGTACTCGATGTTGCTCTGCAGCGAGGTGGCACACTTGACCAGGTCGAGCGCCTGCTCCGGGTACTTGGTGAAGGCGCCGATGGCCAGGTTGATCCCGCCCAGCGGCGGACGACTCGCCTCGCCGGCCTTGACCCCGGGGTACCTGGCCCAGCCGATGTCGTCCACGACCGACTGCTCGGCGTCGCCCTGGGCCGCGGCATAGACGTACGGCCAGTTGACCATGAACATGCCCGAGTCACCCTGGAAGACCGAACGGGCCTCCTCCTCACCGGCTGTGGACATCGCCGGTGGCGCGGCCGGGGACCTGGCGAGGCCGCCGACGATCTCGGCCGCCGCATCTCCCGCCGGGGAGTTGATCTCAGGGGTGGCGTTCTTGCCGGCTTCCACGTTGCCGATGATCTCGCCGCCGGCCGACACGACCAGGGCGTTGATCCAGACCATGTAGCCCTCGTACCGGTTGGCCTGCACCCCGATCACCTTGTGCTGGCCCTCGGCCGCCTTGATCATCTGGTCCCAGGTGAAGCCCGGCGCGGTGGGGTCGACGCCGGCTGCCTTCGCGGCCGACTTGCGGAACCAGAGCAGCTGGGTGTTGGCCCAGAACGGCGCCGCCACCAGCTGGTCGTTCCAGTAGGTCGTCTCCAGCGGGCCCTTGAGGACGCCGTCGGTGAAGGTGGCCTCGTCCTCCTTGGAGAACGGACGGAGGAAGCCGGCGTTGGCGAACTCCGCGACGAACGGCGGGTCCAGGCTCATCACGTCGATCGAGCTGTCCTGGGCGGCCAGCCGCCGGACCAGCTGCTCCCGCTGGTCGGACGCCGAGTTCGGCAGCGTCTGGATGTCGACCTGGTAGGCACCGTTCGAAGCGTCGACGCACTTCTTGGCGAGGCGTTCCTGCCCGCCGTTGTCCGGGTTGATGTACCAGTTCAAGGTCGGGGTGCTGCTCTCGCCTCCGCAGGCCGCGAGGAGTGCGGATGAAAGGGCGAGTGCCACCGCGAGAGCGAGCGGTCGTCCTCGTCCTCTCCTCTGCCGTCCCCGCCCCGCGACACGCACACTGCTCACGACGCGCCTCCAGCGTTGGACCGTCTGGTCGCTCGGGACACCTTGTGTCACCGAAACGGTGTGTCACCGACACGGTCGGCCGGGAACTCAGGCATCACCCCCGTTGCCCCCCGCTTCGGGTCTCAGACCCAGCTCGGTCGAAGGCGGTCCGTCACGTGCCGGCAGCTCTACGCTCGGCACATCTCCCAGCTGATGGTGCGGCTCGTCAAAGCACACCTGCATCATCCGTTCCGGGTGATTTCGGCATGCTTCGGCTGGTCTTCGCGGAGCTGAGTCCGCGCCGCTCCCGCGACCAGGTCCTCGGGGCCCCAGAGGATGAACTCGGCGTTCGGGGCGACCTGCTGCAGGGTCTGCGCAACGGGATCGAGCCGCCGCTGCCGGCCTCCCGGAACAGCCGCAGCGCCGCGCTGGCCATCTGGTTCACGGGTTCGGGCGGGTAGCCGGGGAAGGCTACCGACGGAATGGCCACGAAGGCCAGCCCGAAGACGGCCAGGAACCCGCCGATGACGATGATGAACAGCGCCACGTCGATGGCGCCGAACAGGACCCCGGAGTTGTAGTAGTCGATGTTGCCCTGCTCGTCCTCGATCCCGTACAGGCCGTTGATCGGCGCGGTGAGCGAGTCAATCAGGATCCGCTGCGGGTTCTGCTCCACCTCGTGATAGGTCCCCGGCTTGGGGGCGCCTTCCTTCTCCCGGTCATAGACGCCGGCCGGCACCAGCCAGGTCACGATCGCCATCGAGATCCTGTCCTTCAGGTGTCACTGGGGCCTGCTGGCGCGTCCGGTGCGGGCTCGGCCGCCTGCGGTGTGGCGGTGGGGACCTTGAACCCGATGAAGCCGTACAGCACATCCAGCAGGGGGCTGAGGAGGTTGAAGAAGCAGTACGGGAAGTAGGCGGCCGTGGGCACGCCCAGGACCCCGGAGATGTAGGCACCGCAGGTGTTCCACGGCACCAGGACCGAGGTCACGGTGCCGGAGTCCTCGACCGCCCGGGACAGCACCTGGGGGGCCAGCCCGCGCCGTTCGAACTCACCCCGGAACATGCGGGCGGGCAACACCACGGCGACGTACTGGTCACCGGCGACCACATTGAGCCCGATCCCGCTGGCGTTGACCCCCCCGATCAGCGAGCCCCGGCGTCGGACCCGGTCCACGATCGGCGCCAGCAGCCGCTGCAGGAAGCCGGCGTGCTCCAGCACGGCCGCGAACGACAGCGCGCCCAGGATCAGCCAGACCGTGGTCAGCAGGCTGGCCATCCCCCCTCGAGAGAACAGCTCGTCGATCGGCTCCACGCCCGAGTTGCTGACAAAGCCGGTGGCCATCGCGGCAAAGATGGCTTTGATGGCGGTCGCGACCGACCCAAGCCCAGGCTCGTCGACGAACGCCTTGACCGCCGCCGACTGGGTGAAGGGGGCCAGGATCCCGGCGAACAGCGCCGACCCCAGGATGGCCAGGAAGGGCGGGACCTTGCGGATGGCGAACACCACCAGCAGCGCCAGGGGGAGCAGGTTGACGGCCGAGATGTTGAACGCCTTGCCGAGCGCTTCTTGGGCCGCCTCGGTGCCCACGGCCCCCTCCGGCTCGGCGTTCAAGCCGAGGATCATGAAGATGACCAGGCTGATCCCCAGCGCCGGGCCGGCGGTCCAGAACATGTTCTTGATGTGCTGGCCGGTGGTGAGGCCGCGGCCGACCAACTGGGGGACCAGGATGGTGGTCTCCGACAACGGGGTCATCTTGTCGCCGAAATACGCGCCGCAGATCACCGCCCCGGCGGCGGTCGCCTCGGGAAGGCCCAGCACCTTGGCCATCCCGACGAAGGCGACCCCCAGGGTGCCCGCGGTGGTCCAGGAGCTGCCGGTGACCATGCCGACCACGGCGCAGATGACCGCGGTGGTGACATAGAACCAGGTCGGGCTCACCAGCCTGATCCCGTAGTCCACCACCGTCGGGATCGTCCCGGCCATGTTCCAGGTGCCGATCAGTGCGCCCACCGCCAGCAGGATGAAGATCGCGCTCATGGCCGTGGTGACGCCCCCGACGGTGGCGTCGCGGATGGCGGCGACGGTGTAGCCGTTCTTGAAGGCGATCAGGCTGGCGAAGGCGGCGCTGAGGAACAGGGCGACCTGCAGTGGCCCGTTGGTCGCGTCGATGCCGAAGAAGGCGATGGTGAGGGCGAGCAGGCCGATCAGGACAACAATGGGAAGCAGCGCATCCAGCAGGCTCGGTGGCCGTGGCTGCCGGCGGCCCGGGGGCGACAACGCGTCGGCCTCGGCGCTTGGAGGTGCTCCAGAGGTGTCTGCCATGCTGCTGCCCTCCTCATGCCACGGCGACTACTGCGGTCGGAGCGCCGTGGCTAAGTGCCCCGACCTGCTGGGGGCCGTGGTGATGCTCCGGACCGCGCGCGAAGGTGAGCGGGCCCACGAGCATCAAGGTCGGCCCGATCTCGGCAGCACCCCCCTTCGGGTGTCATCCATCTCCACCACCCTCTCCTCTTCTAGAGCGGGTCGCGGACCAGCGGGCAGGTCATGCAGTGCCCGCCGCCGCGCCCCTTGCCCAGCTCGAAGCCCTCGATGGTGACGACCTCGACGCCGGCCTCGCGCATCTTGGCGATCGTGTAGGTGTTGCGTTCGTAGGCGACCACCACGCCGGGCTCGAGCGCGACGACGTTGTTGCCGTCGTCCCACTGCTCGCGCTCCTGCTGGTAGGCGTCGCCGCCGGTCTCGACCACCCGGAGCTTGGGCACCCCCAGGGCGTCGGCCACCGCAGCCAGGAAGCCCTCCTCCTCGGTGACGTGGAAGCGTCCCTCCGAGGCGCCGGGGCGCAGGCTGATCGCCCGGACCTTGCCCATCACCTGGGGGTACACGGTGACCCTGTCGCGGTCCAGCATCGTGAACACGGTGTCGAGGTGCATGTGGGCGCGGTCCTTGGTCATCACCACGGCGATCACGCGCTCGGCGGCGCCGGTGGCGAACAGCGCCCGGGCGATCTGCTCGATCATCCTGGCCTGGGACCGCTCGCTGAGGCCGATCAGGACGGTGCCGTTCCCGATCGGCTGCACGTCGCCGCCCTCCAGCGAGGAGCGGCCGAAGTCCTCGACCTGGAAGCGTCCGTCGTCGCCCAGCTGCGGGTACCAGTACTCGAACCCGGCGCCGGCGAACATCGGGTGGGCCCGGTAGATCGCGGCCACGTTGTAGGCCTCGAGCCGGCGGGCGGGCCAGTACATGGGGTTGATCGACACGCCGCCGTAGATCCAGCACGACGAGTCGCGGGTGAACAGGGTGTTGGGCAGCGGGGGGAGGACGAAGGTGCTCAGGTCGTCCAGCGCGGCCGCCGGGAGCGACGACTGCCTGAACTTGTCGAGGTCGAGCCCCGACTCGGCCACCGTGAGCCCGCCGATCAGGTGCGTGGCGAGCTGGTCGGTCTTCATGTCCCACAGGACGGCGCGGACCTCGTCCACCAGCGACAGGCCGACGGTGTACTCCGACGCCGCCAGCTCGACCAGCCGGCGACGGCCCTCGTCGCTGGCGGCCAGCGCCTCGGCCAACAGGTCCCGGAGCTGGAACACCTCCACCCCGCGTTCGCGCATCCTGGCGACGAACTGGTCGTGCTCGTACTGTGCCCGCTCCACCCACAGCACGTCGTCGAAGAGCAGCTCGTCGTGGTTGGAAGGGGTCAGCCGCTGGAGGCTGAGTTCCGGCCGGTGGACCATCACCTTGCGCAGCCGGCCAACCTCGGAGTGCACCCCGAAGCTCTCCATCATTCCTCCCTTCCCGCAGACACCGCGGTCACCGGGCCACCACCTGGGTCCCCTCGTGGCCGTCCACGATCGCCTCGATCTCGTTCAGGCCGCCGATGGCGGCCCGGTTGCCGGTGGCTTCAACGAACCGGACCGCCGCCTCCACCTTGGGGCCCATCGACCCGGCGGCGAACGGCAGCTCGCGCAGCTCGCTCGGCGTCACCCGCTCGAGCTTGCGCTGCTCAGGGGTACCCCAGCCGGTGTAGACGCCGTCGACGTCGGTGGCCATGACGAACAGGTCGGCGCCGACCTCGCGGGCGAGCAGCTCGGTGGCGAGGTCCTTGTCGATCACCGCCTCGACACCGGTCAGGGTCCCGTCACCGTTCGGCAGGAACATCGTGGGGACGCCACCCCCACCGGCGCAGATGACCACGACGTCCTTGTCGAGCAGCCAGCGGATGGGCCGGATCTCGAAGATCCTCCTGGGCTCGGGGGAGGGGACCACCCGCCGCCAGCGGTCCCCGTCCGGCTTGAAGACCCACCCCTTGTCGGCGGCGAGCCGGTCGGCCTCCGTCTTGTCGTAGACCGGTCCGACGAACTTGGTCGGATCCTCGAAGGCCGGGTCCGCCGGATCGACCTCGACCATCGTGAGGATGGTCGCGAACGGCACCTCGACGGGCAGCAGGTTGCCCAGCTCCTGCTCCAGGACGTAGCCGATCATGCCTTCGGTTTGCGCGCCCAGGACGTCCAGGGGGTAGGCCTCGACCTCGGTGTAGGCGGCGGCCTGGAGCGCCAGCAGCCCCACCTGGGGCCCGTTGCCGTGCGACAGCACCAGCTGGTGCCTGCCCGCCACCGACGCCAGCGCCGGGGCGGCCGTCCGCACGTTGCCCCGCTGGGCCTCGGCCGTCATCGGCTCGCCCCGCTTCAGCAGCGCGTTGCCGCCCAGCGCTACGACCACTCTCATGGGAATGCCCCCGATCACTCGCCGAGGGTGGCCACCATCACGGCCTTGATGGTGTGCATCCGGTTCTCGGCCTGGTCCCATACGAGCGAGTGCCTGGACTCGAAGACGTCGTCGGTGACCTCCATGCCGTCCAGGCCGTACTGCTCGAAGATCTCCTCGCCGACCTTGGTCTCGCGGTTGTGGAAGGCCGGCAGGCAGTGCAGGAACCTGACCATCGGGTTGCCGGTCCGGCGGATCACGTCCGCGTTGACCTGGTAGGGCTTGAGAAGCCGGATCCGCTCCTCCCAGGCGCTCTTGTCCTCCCCCATCGAGACCCACACGTCGGTGTAGAGGTAGTCGACGCCACGCACGCCCTCGTCCACGTCCTCGGTGAGGGTCAGCCGGGCGCCGGTCTCCTCGGCGATCCCCCGGCAGGACTTGACCAGGTCCTCGGCGGGCCACAGGTGCTCGGGGGCGCACAGCCGGACGTCCATGCTGAGCTTGCAGCCGGCGACCATGAGCGAGTTGCCCATGTTGTTGCGGGCGTCGCCCAGGTAGCAGTAGGCGATCTGGTGCAGGGGCTTGTCGCTGTGCTCGGTCATCGTGAGGACGTCGGCCAGGATCTGGGTGGGGTGGAACTCGTCGGTCAGCCCGTTCCACACCGGGACGCCGGCGTGCCGGGCGAGGGCCTCGACGGTCTCCTGCGCGTAGCCCCGGTACTCGATGCCGTCGAAGGTCCGCCCGAGCACGCGGGCGGTGTCCTTCATGGACTCCTTGTGGCCGATCTGGGATCCGCTCGGCTCCAGGTAGGTGACGTGGGCGCCCTGGTCGTGGGCGGCGACCTCGAACGCCGTGCGCGTGCGCGTGGACGTCTTCTCGAAGATGAGGGCGATGTTCTTGCCGGTCAGCTGCGGCCGCTCGTGGCCGCCGTACTTGGCCGCCTTCAGCTCGGCCGACAGCCGCAGCAGGAACCGCAGCTCGTCGGGGGTGAAGTCGAGTTCCTTGAGGAAGCTCCGATGGCGAAGGTTGAAGGCCATGACGACCCCCTTTCTCCAGCTCCCTTGGGATTGACGCGCAAAAGTGGATGGGACGCCCTCATCGCATCGCATAGTTCACCCGGATGAGATCGCTGGTCAGGGCCGCTGTACGGGGTCTGACCGATCGATGAACGCCGGTGGACACGGAAGGGACTGCTTCTCGTCTAGGCTGGTGTCCCCCGTCTAGGAGGTGCCATGACGTCCAAGCAGGACTTCACCGACGAGGAATGGGCCCGGATCCGTCGCGCCCCCCTGGTCGCCGGGGTGGCGATCTCGCTCGCCGACCCCGGTGGGCCGATCGAGCTGGCCAAAGAGACCATGGCGACGTTGCGGTCGGCCACCCTGCCCCCCAGCCAGGAGGAGCTG
>Ga0307289_10000075_pt1 | contig 33742 bp, 37 predicted proteins | sample ER_DNA_143_FD_194483 | JGI IMG/M metagenome (GOLD analysis project Ga0307289, IMG submission 194483) | Bulk soil microbial communities from the East River watershed near Crested Butte, Colorado, United States - ER_DNA_143 | ecosystem: Environmental > Terrestrial > Soil > Floodplain | place...
CGGCCGGGTCCGGTGGTACCGCTCCGGGTCGGCACCGAACGACTCCGCCCACTCACGATGGCGGTGCGGCTCCTCGTCGCGGTCGATCCCCGTCACGGACCCACTCTGCCGCTACGGTGACCGCATGGGCGACCCGGCGACCGAGCCCGCGGCCAGCGACGCTCCCGACGTCTGGAGCGACGACTTCCGTGCCGCCGTCGTCGACCTGCTGGGCGCCCTGGCGTACGGAGAGCTGATGGCCTTCAGCCAGCTCGCCGCCGACGCAGAGTCGGCGCCGAGCCCGAGCGACAAGGCGGAGGTGGCCCGCCTCGCGGTCACCGAGTTCCACCACTACGAGCAGATCGTCGCCCGTCTCCATGAGCTGGGGACGGACCCGCAGGAGGCCATCGCTCCGTTCGTGCAGGCCATCGACGCGTTCCATGAGCGCACGGCCCCGAACGACTGGCTGGAGGGTCTCGTCAAGGCCTACGTGGGGGACGGGATCGCCCAGGACTTCTACCGCGAGATCTCGGCCTACGTCGACGCCGACACGCGCGCGCTGGTCGAGTCCGTCATCGAGGACATGGGTCGTGACGAGTACGTCGTGCGGGCGGTCCGGCAGGCGATCGCCGACGACCCGCGCATCGGCGGCCGGCTGGCACTCTGGGGGCGTCGCCTGGTCGGTGAGGCGCTGACCCAGGCGCAACGCGTCGGGGTCGAGCGCGACGCCCTCGCGTCGTTGCTGGTCGGCGCTCCCGGCCGCCCGGGCGCGGATCTGGCCGAGCTGGGCCGGATGTTCGCCCGGCTCACCGACGAGCACACGCGGAGGATGACGCGGCTGGGCCTGGCGGCCTGAGCCATCGAGAGAGCCTCAGAATGCGGAAAGCATGAGAGAGCCCGGCCGCTCGCGGCCGGGCTCTCTCGTCAGCGCGCGGTCAGACTGCGCGGCGGTTTGTCATTCTCCCGTAGAGGACGATGATGATCGCGGCCACGATCGCCCCGAGGATCAACGGGATCCATGCGATGCCGCTCTGGTTCTGGTAGCCCAGGGCAGTCACGATCCACGTGACGACCACGTTGGCGACGATGCCGATGATGATCGTGACGATGATCGAGATGTTCTGCTTGCCCGGTACGAGAAGCCGTCCGAGCGCCCCGATGATGGCTCCCAGAATGATGGCGCCGATGATGGTGGAGATCACACTGCACTCCCTACTGGCCGCTTCCGGGCGGCCCTGTGGCCCGTCTCCGGGCGGAACCTACGATGACGCACCACCCAACGTCTCACTTCGTGGGGGTCGGATGGGGAACTGACGCGATGCAATTGGTTGCGATGTGGTGACGATCACCCGTGGCGACGTCTCCTGCAGAGGGAAGTATTCCCGGGTCAGACCGTCCCGAAACCGACGCGACTCTTCTCTGTCTCGCCGATGTGGACGTATCCGAGCGCGCCGACGGGGACCACGTACCGGCGGCCCTTCTCGTCCCTCAGGGCGAGGGTCCCGCCCTTCTTGAGGGCCTCGTCGACGACCGCGGTCACCTCGTCGACGCTCTGGTTGGACTCGAACGCCAGCTCTCGAGCGACGTTCTGGACGCCGATCCTGACCTCCACTGTGGTGCCTTTCTGGGGAAGCCGACGGCACCTGGCCGTCAGCGGTCGGGGGCGACTCGCATACCGGCGCCCGTCTGCTACCGCACAGTCAACTGCGGCTGAGGACCGCGTGTTCCGCCTGTTCGCTCTTGGGGAAACCGCCGATCCCGCGCCAGGCCAGCTGCCCGATGACCCGGGCCGCCTCCTCGCGCGGCACCTGGTCGCCGAGGGAGAGCCAGTGCCGGGCCGCCACCTGGGCCATGCCGGTCAGCGCCATGCCGAGCAGGTGCGCGTCGGCGTCGGAGAGGTCGGTGTCGGCAGCGATGACCTCGGCGAGAGCCTCGCCGCAGGTCAGGGCCAGCCCCTCGATTCGCTCGGCCACGGCCGGTTCGTTGGTGAGGTCGGACTCGAAGAGCAGCCGGAACGGCGCCCCCTGACGAGAGACGAACTCGAAGTAGGCGCCGACGCAGGCGAGCACGCGTTGCTTGTTGTCCGTGGTGCTGGCCAGGGCCGCCCGGACGGCGTCCTCGAGGAGCCGACGGTGGTGGTCGAGAAGGGCGAGGTAGAGGTCGAGCTTGCCGGGGAAGTGCTGGTAGAGAACGGGCTTGCTGACCCCGGCCCGGTCGGCGATCTCGTCCATCGCGGCGGCGTGGTAGCCGTACTCGACGAACGCGGCCTGCGCCGCCTCGAGCAGCTGCGCGCGACGCGCGGACCGCGGCAGCCGCTGGCCCCGCGCCGGGCCCTCCGCCGCAGCCGTCATCGGGTCGTCCTCCGTTTCCGGTCCCTGGGTCGGCCGCCTCTCCTCGACCGGCCCCGGCCATCCTACGCACGGGTAGCTTCCCGGTCGGCGGCCTCGAGTGCCGCAGGCGTACGGTCGTGATGTGCCGCTTCAGCCGCTCGCCTCCGTGGGTCGGCCTCTGGACCGTCCGGCCGTCGAGCGGTATGCGCGTCACATCCTGCTTCCGCAGGTCGGCATGGCTGGGCAGGAGCGCCTGACCGCCGCCCGCGTGCTCGTCGTGGGCGCCGGTGGACTGGGGTCGCCGGCGCTGCTGTACCTCGCAGCCGCCGGGGTCGGGACCCTCGGGGTCGTCGACGCTGACACCGTCGAGGCGAGCAACCTGCAGCGGCAGCTCATCCACTCGGACGCCGACGTTGGGCGCCGAAAGACGGAGTCGGCCGCTGAGGCGGTGACCCGGGTGAACCCGTCGGTGAACGTGATTCGGCATGACGTGCGGCTCGACTCGTCGAACGCCCTGGAGGTCCTGCGGGACTACGACGTCGTGGTGGACGGGACGGACAACTTCCCGACGCGGTACCTCCTCAACGACGCCTGTGTCCTCTTGGGGAAGCCGCACGTCTGGGGGTCGATCTACCGGTTCGACGGGCAGGTGGCGGTGTGGTGGGCGGAGCACGGACCGTGTTACCGGTGCGTCTTCCCCTCGCCACCGCCACCGGGCGTGGTCCCCTCGTGCGCCGAGGGCGGCGTGCTCGGGGCCCTCTGCGGGGCGATCGGGTCGGTCCAGGCGACGGAGACCGTGAAGCTGCTGCTGGGGACCGGGGAGCCGCTGGTCGGGCGGCTGCTGGTCCACGACGCCCTCGCGATGACGTGGAACACCCTGCCGGTCCGCAAGGACCCGGGCTGTCCGGTATGCGGCGAGTCGCCGACGGTCACCGCGCTGGTCGACTACGACGAGCTCTGCAGTCGGCCGGGGGTGTCTGCTCGGGCCGACACTGCGAATTCGGGGATGGGTGTGCCGGTCGTGACCGCGCCGGAGCTGGCCGCCGAGCTGGGGTCCGACGCGCCGCCGCTCGTCGTGGACGTGCGTGGGCCGGACGAGCGGTCGATCGCCTCGATTCCCGGGGCGCTGGCGATCCATCTCGACGAGTTCCGCGACGGGTCGTTCACCTCGCACGATGAGCTGGCGGCCCACGGCCGGCGGATCGTGGTGCACTGCAAGGTCGGCAGCCGCTCGGCCGAGGCGGTCCGGCTCGCGCAAGCGGCGGGGTACACCGACGTCGTCAGCCTCGACGGGGGTGTGCTTGCCTGGGTCCACGAGGTCGACCCCACCCAGCCCGTGTATTGAGATGTCAACTCAGGGAGAGCCGTGACCTCGATATTGCCCAGCCATTTGCAGCGCCAGGTGGACCGGTGGGCTGCGGCGGAGCTGGCTGGTGATCCTGTGGAGCTCGAGGCGATCCTGCACGATGACTTCGTCTTCGCCGGGCCCTTCGGCTATCTCCTCGATCGCCAACAGTGGCTCGCCCGCTTCGTCCCAGGTGAGTCCCACTACACGACGTTCTCTGCGTTCACGTTCACCGCCGACATCCCGGCGCGGGTCATTGGCGACACCGCCTTGGTCGTGGGCACGCAGCGGCAGACCGGCACCCATCAGGGACAAGCGGTCGACGGTCACTACCGCGGAACCCTTGTCCTGGTTCGCGACCCGGACTGGCTCGTTGCCGGCTTGCACTTGAGTCTGCCCGAGCCGCCGGGCGCGGGATGACCGGCTACGCCGGGACGCCTGGCCGCGTGACGACGGCCGCAACGAGTGACGACGTCGTCAGCACTGGTGGAGGTTCGGCCCGACGGAGCGACAAGGTCTGCCCGCACGGTCAGCTGTTGCGGGGTGGATCCGTGCCCCGGCGTCCGTAGAGGGCCAGGGTCCAGGCGTCGGTCAGCACGTCGACCACGGTCTCGTCGTCGTCGAACGGTGGCGTGCCGGTCGCGGCCAGGTAGTAGACCCGTTCCCCGAGCCAGCTGAGGGACGTGACGATGGGCGCCGGGTCCCGGCCCGCCAGCCAGGCGCGAGCGTCCGGGTCGTCTCGGAGGCGCGCCAGAGCGGCCTCCGCGAACGAGCCCATCTGTCGTCGCCACAGGGCGTCCAGGCTCGCGTCGGTGCCCGCGGCCTCGACGATCGCGCGCAGGACCGGTGCCTCACGCCTCCACAACTGGGCCCCGGCCGCGACGCCGTTGCGCAACGCGTCGACGGGGTCCGCCGTGGTCGAGGTCCAGGCCGTGGCGGCGTCCAGGCCACCGGACACCGCCTGCTCGACCAGCGCCCCGAGAAGGTCCTCCCTGCTGGCGAAGTAGAAGTAGAAGCTGCCCTTGGCGACGCCGGCGCTGTCCAGGATCGCCGCCACGCTCACGTCGGCGAACCGCCGGCTCGACAGCAGCGCACGGGCGGCGGTCAGGATGCGGTCGCGCGTCCCGGAGTTCGGCGGCCTGCCGCGGACCCGCCGGGCCGCCGCTGCAACGCCATCGGACACGCGTTCCAGTGTATCGACTACGCGTCTAGACGCTGCGTCTAGACGACACGTACACTAAGGCATGGATACCTTTGCCCTGCACCTCGTCGTCGAAGACGTGCCCCGCAGCATCTCGTGGTACCGGGACGCCCTCGGCGGCACCGTGACCCGCATCCTGCGCCTGCCGGACGGGACCGTCGCCACTGCTGACCTCGACCTCAACGGGCTGCCGGTCGCATTGGCGGCACCCGTGCCCGGCACGATGTTGGCGACGCCGAAGTCCACGAGGACGTCGGTCGCGGCGTACCGCCTCTCCGTGCCTGACGCGGACGCCGCGATGGCCACGGCGCTCGAGGCCGGCGCCACACTGAGCACGCCGGTCCAGGACGCGTTCTGGGGAGTCCGGACCGGCGAGGTGCTCGACCCCTCCGGCCATCGGTGGGCCTTCGACCAACACGTGCGTGACGTCCCCCTAGCGGAGCTCGAGGCTCGGCTCGCTGACCTGGTCAGCCCTTCCTGACCGTCGGTCGAAGTCCCTCGGGGCGGGCTCAGGAGTAGAGGCAGAAGGGATGGCCGGCCGGGTCCAGCAGCACTAGCACGTCGTCCTGCGGCTGGAACTCGGCCGGCGTCGGGCCCAGCGCCACGGCGTCCTCGACGGCGGCCGCCAGGTCGGTCACCTGAAGGTCGAGGTGGAGCTGCATCTGCTGCTCACCGGTGCCGCCCGGCCAGACCGGCCGGACGTGGTGCTCCTCGGTCTGGAACCCGAGGTTCACCGGGGCGTCCGGCATGCCGATCGTGCACCAGTCGGGCTCGTCGGTCGCCAGCTCCCAACCCAGCAGGTCGCGGTAGAAGTACGCCAGCTGGCGAGCGTTCGGGGCCCCCAGCACGATGCCGAGCCAGCCTCGTCGTTCGCGTCCACGGATCACCATGAGCCGCACTCTGGCACCCGTCGCCGACAGGGGCCGGCTGGCAGGATGCCGGTATGCCACGCGGCCGCCAGCACCCGCCGCGACCCGACGCATACCCGGTCCTCGAGCTGCCGGAGAAGGCGGAGGAGGTGCTCGAGGTCGTCGACCAGATCCCCGAGGGAAAGGTGCTCACCTACGGCGACGTGGCGGAGATCATCGGTAGCCGGGGCGCCCGGTTCGTCGGCAACGTCATGAGCCGGTACGGGTCGGATGTCCCCTGGTGGCGGGTGGTCCGGTCGGGAGGATGGCCCCCGCGCGGTCTGGAGGACAGGGCGCGCGACCACTACCGCGAGGAGAACACGCCGATGATCCGCGGCACCCTCGACGGGCTGCGCGTCGACTTGCCGAGGGCGCGCTGGGACGGGCCGGCGAGCTGACGGGCGTTGTCGTCCGCCCGTGGTGGGATGACGACGTGGTCACCTTGCGACGAGCTCCGGCTCTCGTCGTCGACGCGCCCCGCCTCGACGACCAGCAGCAGTCGGTGCTCGAGACGCGAGCGCCGCTGATGCGGGTCCTCGGCGCACCGGGCACGGGGAAGACGACGACCGCCGTCGAGCTGGTCGTCGACCGGGTGATCGTCGGTGGACTGACCCCCGACGAGTGCCTGCTGCTCACCTCGACCCGGGTGGCGGCGGCACGGTTGCGCGAGCGGGTCACCGCACGGCTGGCCCGCACCTCGACGGAGCCGCTGGCCCGCACCCACCAGGCCTTCGGGTTCGGGGTCCTGCGGCGCGAGGCGGCGCTGCGGGGCGACGAACCTCCGCGGCTGATCAGCGGTCCCGAGCAGGACGTCATCCTTCGTGAGCTGCTCGCCGGCCACGCCGAGGGCGACTCGGCGCGGCCGCCATGGCCGGAGCACGTCCTCGTCGCCCTCGACAAGCGTGGCTTCCGGGCCGAGCTGCGCGACCTGCTCATGCGGGCGGTGGAGCACGGCATCGAGGCCGACCGTCTGGCGGTGTTGGGCGCGGAGCACGGGCGGCCCGAGTGGGTCGCGGCCGCGCAGGTCCTCCGCGAGTACGACGAGGTCACCGCGTTCTCCCGGCCCGGCGCCTACGACCCGGCATGGATTCTCACCGCCGCAGCCGACCTGCTCGAGGACGACGCCGACGCGCTGGCTCGGGTCTGCGCGCAGGTGCGGCTCGTCGTCGTCGACGACGCGCAGGAGCTGACCTTCGCCGCCGCCCGGCTGCTGCTGGTGCTCACGACCGCCGGTTCGGTCGACGCCGCGGGTCCCGAACTCGTCCTGGTCGGCGACCCAGACGCCGCCGTGCAGACGTTCCGCGGCGCCGACCCTCGCATTCTCGCGACCGGCTGGACCTCGCTCGGTCGACCCGACCTCTCCGGCGCCGAGCCGCCCACGATCGTCCTGCACACCGCATACCGGCAGCCCGCCGCACTGGCCCACGTGAGCCGCACGATCACGACCCGGATCGGGGCACTGGGCGGCGGGCGGCAGCGGGCCCCTGAGCCGGTATGCGACGGGGGCGCGCTCGAGGTCGCCCTCCTTCGGTCACCGGCCCAGGAGGCAGCCCACATCGCGGCGCGGCTGCGCGCGGCCCACCTCCTCGACGGCGTTCCGTGGGGCGAGATGGCGGTCGTGGTCCGCAGTGAGGGACGCGACGAGACGCTGCGCCGGATCCTTCTGGCGCACGGGGTGCCGATGCTGCCCTCCGGAAGCGAGAGCCCCGTGCGCGACGAGGTGTCGGTGCGCCCGCTGCTGGCGCTCGTCGAAACCGTCCTCGCCGCCGCGATGAAGCCGGACTACCAGGTCCCGCCCGACTGCGCGATCGACCTCGTCCTCTCGCCGCTGGGGGAGTGCGACGCCGTCGGCCTGCGCCGGCTGCGGCGGCTGCTTCGGCGTGAGGAGCTCGAAGCGGGAGGAGATCGGTCCAGCGACGAGCTGCTGGCCGCCGTCCTCCTTGAACCGGGGCACGCCGCCGCCCTGGGCCACGACGCCGCCGCGCTGCGCCGGCTGTCCGCCGCCATCGCGGCCGGGCTCGCCGCAGCGCGCACGGTCGAGGTCGCCGGAGTGCCCACGTGGGCTCCGGGGGTGACCGCCGAGACGGTGCTGTGGGCGGTGTGGGACGCCCTGGGGGTGGCCGACCGGTGGGGCCGGCTGGCGCTGCGCGGCGGGAAGCGGGGCGCCCGAGCCGACCGCGACCTCGACGCCGTCGTGGCCCTCTTCGACGCGGCGCAACGCTACGTCGACCGCCTCCCGGCGGCGGGACCCGACGCGTTCCTCGACCACATCCAAGGGCAGGACGTGCCCGGTGACACGCTGGCCGCGCGGGCCCAGTCCGTCGACGGCGTCGCGCTGCTCACGCCGGCCGGGGCGGCCGGGCGCGAGTGGCGCTACGTCGCCGTCGCCGCGGTCCAGGAAGGGGTCTGGCCCGACCTGCGGCTGCGCGGCTCCTTGCTGGGCTCGGAGGAGCTGGTCGCCGTCGTGACCGGCCGCGGCCGAACGTTCCGGGCGGCGCAGACCGCGGTGCGCTACGACGAGACCCGGCTCTTCCTCGTCGCCGTCTCCCGCGCGACCGAGCGGCTGCTCGTGACGGCCGTGCGCAGCGAGGACGACCAGCCGTCCGTCTACCTCGACCTCGTCGACCCGCTCGTCGGCCCGAGTGGGTCCGCGGACCACCCACCACCCGAACAGCGTGAGTTCACCGAGCTGGGGCGCACCCTCTCGCTGTCGTCGCTGGTGGCCGACCTCCGCCGCCGGCTGGTCCTCGACGACGCCGACGGGGCCGTCTCGGCGGCAACCGCCCTGGCTCGGCTGGCCGCCGCCGGCGTCGACGGCGCCGACCCGCAGCAGTGGTGGGTGCAGCGCGCCCTCAGCGACGACCGACCGCTGCGCCGCCCGCAACAGCAGGTCCGGCTCTCGCCGTCCAAGGTCGAGAGCTTCGGCGACTGCCGGCTGCGCTGGGCCCTGACCAGCGCCGGCGGTGACGCACCCAGCCAGGGCTCGGCCAACCTCGGCACGCTCATCCACGACATCGCGCACGACCTCGGCGACGAGGTGGACGCCGACACCCTGGTGGCCGAGGTCGAGCGACGGTGGGGCCGACTCGGCCTGCCGCCGGGGTGGGCGACCGACCGGCAGCGCGCACAGGCATACCTCATGGCTCGCCGCCTCGCCGCCTACTTCGCCGACGCGGAGCGGCCGGAGAAGGTCTCGTCCGAGGTTCCCCTGCGGGTCGACGTCGGGCGCGCGACGATCACCGGCCGCGTCGACCGGCTCGAGCGCGAACCGGACGGCAGCCTGCGGGTCGTCGACTACAAGACCGGCAGCAGCAAGCCCAAGGCCGACGAGGTCGCGACGCACCCGCAGCTCGGGACGTACCAGCTGGCGGTGGAGCACGGCGCGTTCGGCAGCGAGGGCCGCGTCTCCGCGGGCGCCGCCCTGCTGCACCTCGGCAAGGCCGCGGGCGCGTCGGAGACGCCGGCGCTGCAGCAGCAGCCGCCACTCGAGACGCAGGACGACCCTGAGTGGGCCGCGCGGCTCGTCGGGGCCACCGCCGAGGGCATGGGCGGCGGCGAGTTTCCGGCCACCCCGGGTTCGTGGTGCACCTTCTGCCCCGTCAAGACGTCGTGCCCGGCCATGCCCGAGGGGAGCACCCTGCGATGACGGGCCACTCCGCGCTGGCCCTCGCCGATGCCCTGGGCCTGCCGCCGCCGACCGACGAGCAGCAGGCGGTCGTCGAGGCCGACCCGTGCCGCCCCGTCCTCGTCGTGGCCGGCGCCGGGTCCGGCAAGACCGAGACGATGGCCTCCCGTGTGGTGTGGCTGGTGGCCAACGGCCACGTCGAACCCGACCAGGTCCTCGGCCTCACCTTCACCCGCAAGGCGGCCACTGAGCTCGCCGAGCGGATCGGCCGCCGGTTGCGCCGCCTCACCTACGCCGACATCTGGACGCCGCGTCCGCTCGAGGAGGACGGGGCCGAGCCGTTGGGCGGCATCCCGGTGGTGTCCACCTACCACTCGTATGCGGGTCGGCTGGTTCGCGAGCACGCCCTGCGGCTGGGCTACGAGCCGGAGTCGCGCCTGCTGTCGGAGGCGGCGGCGTGGCAGTTCGCGTACGAGGTGGTCAGCCGCTACGACGGCGACGTCGAGGAGCTGACGTCCGCCGAGTCGACCGTCACGGGGGCGGTCGTGTCGCTGGCCGGCGAGCTGGCCGAGCACCTCCTCGAGCCGGAGGACGTCGGGCGCTATCTCGACGAGTTCGAGGTCGCGATGCGGGCGGTGCCCAAGGGCTTCACCCGTAAGCGAGCTCATCCGATGGAGACCGAGAAGGTGCTTCCGGCGCTGCGGAACCGGCGGGCCATCCTGCCGATGGTCCGCGCGTACCTCGACCTCAAGCGCCACCGCGATGCGATGGACTTCGGCGACCAGATGGCGCTGGCGGCGAGGCTGGCCCGGTCAGTTCCCGGGATCGGCGTGATGGAGCGGACCCGGTTCCGGGCAGTGTTGCTCGACGAGTTCCAGGACACATCCGAGGCGCAGCTGGTCATGCTGCGGTCGCTGTTCGGGGCCGCGGCGGACGGCGCCGCGAGTGGCGTGGGCGTCACCGCGGTCGGCGACCCCAACCAGTCGATCTACGGCTGGCGGGGCGCCAGCGCGACGACACTCACGCGCTTCCCCCGAGAGTTCGCCGACGGCCGCGGCGACGCGCAGGTGCTGCCGCTGCGGACCAGCTGGCGCAACGACCACGCGATCCTCGGCGTGGCCAACACGACGTCAGGGCCGTTGCGCTCGGCGATCGTTGCGCCGCTGCGGGCCCGGCCGGACGCCGGCGCCGGACACGTCATGGCCGCCCGTCTCGAGACCACCGAGGACGAGGCGCGCCACGTCGCCGACTGGGTCGCGGAGCGGTGGCGTTCGCCGAGCGGGCGACGGAGCGGTCTCAGCGCTGCCGTCCTCTGCCGCAAGCGGTCGCAGTTCCCACTCCTCGTTGAAGCGCTCAAGGCACGCGACCTGCCGGTCGAGGTGGTGGGGCTCGGGGGGCTCCTCCTCACGCCGGAGGTCAACGACCTCGTCAGCCTGCTCTGGGTGGTCCAGGACCCGACGCGCGGCGACCGGTTGATGCGGCTGCTCACCGGCCCGTTCTGCCGGCTCGGGCCGGCCGACCTCGACGGACTGGCCTCGTGGGCGCGAGCCCGCCAGCGAGCCGCCGGGGCGCTACCCGGCGAGGCGCAGATCCTCCAGCTGCCCGGGCTCGAGACGGCGCCCGACGAGGAGTTCGACGAGGCCGGCGAGTTCGACCCGGCGTCGCGGGGCGCTGATGAGTCGGGCCTGCTGCGGCATCCGGGTGTCGGCGAAGTTCGCGACCAGGCGCCGGAGAGCTCCGACCGGGCCAGCATCGTCGAGGCGCTCGACGACCTGCCGTCCGCGGCGTGGCGGGGCACGGACGGGCAGCGGGTCTCTGAGCCGGGATTGGAGCGGCTGCACGCCCTGGGCCGCGTCGTCAAGGACCTCCGCAAGCTCACCGGCCTGCCGCTGGGCGAGCTCGTCGGCGAGGGCGAGCGCGCGCTGGGCCTCGACATCGAGGTGCTCGCGCGTCCGGAGCACACCGTGGCCACGGCCCGGGCCCACCTCGACGCCTTCGCCGAGGTGGCCGCGACGTTCTCCGGGTCGGCCGACCGGCCCACGCTGGGCGGGTTTCTGGCCTGGCTCGACGCCGCGATCGAGCAGGAGCGCGGTCTCGACGCTCCAACGATCGAGACGTCGCTCGACGCGGTCCAGGTCCTCACCGTCCACGCCGCCAAGGGTCTCGAGTGGGACTGCGTCGCGGTCCCCGGCCTGGTCGAGGCGTCGTTTCCCGCCCGCGAGGGCGGGGCCGCCAGCACGTGGAAGGGCGACCGCTGGGAGGTCGCGGAGCTCAAGGACAAGGGGTGGTGCGTCGGAGCCGACGGTGTGCCCTACGACCTGCGTGGTGACGCCGAAGGCCTGCCGTACCTGCACTGGCGAGATGCCGCCGACTGGGAGGCCCTGGTCAAGGACTTCGCCGAGTTCGCGCTCGAGGGCGGCCGGCACGCCCTCGCCGAGGAGCGCCGACTGGCCTACGTCGCGATGACCCGGGCCCGGTCGCAGCTGCTCCTCACCGCACCGGTCTGGGGTGACGCCGCGACGCCGCGAGTGACGTCGGTATTCCTCGAGGAACTGGTCGCGTCCTCGAGCGCCGCGCGCGTCCAACGCGGATTCTGGGCGGAGATGCCGATCGCCGACGAGGGCGGCCACGCGGTCAACCCGCGGCTCGTCGAACCGGTTCGCCACCCGTGGCCGGACGACCCCCTCGCCGTGCGGCGAGTGCAGCTCGCCGATGGCATCGCGCTCGTCGCCGCGGCGCTGGCCGCTCCGTCGGAGGCCGATCCGGTGGAGCCCGGGATAGCGAGGGAGCTCGAGCTGCTCCTCACCGAACGCGAGGTGGCCGCGGCTCGGCGCGAGGTCGTCGTCGCCGTGCCCCGCCACCTGTCGGCGTCCGACGTCGTCCAGCTCGCCACCGACCGCATGCGGTTCGCCCTGTCGCTGCGCCGGCCCATGCCGGCGGCGCCGGCGCTCGCGGCCCGCCGCGGTACCGCCTTCCACACGTGGGTCGAGCAGCACTACCACCGCGCCGCCATCGTCGACGTCGTCGACCTTCCCGGCAGCGCCGACGAGACCGCACCCGACGAGGTCACCGAGGCTGAGCTGGCCCGAATGAAGGAGCTCTTCCTGGCCAGCGAGTGGGCGGGCCGGGTGCCGGAGGGGATCGAGATCGCCGTCGAGACGGTGCTCGACGGCTTCGCCATCCGCGGGCGCATCGACGCCGTGTTCCCGCGAGACGGGGGCGGGTTCACGATCGTCGACTGGAAGACCGGCACTGAGCCCGACGCCAGGGCGGCGCATCTGCGGACCCTGCAGCTGGCCGCATACGCCCTCGCGTATGCGCGCCTGCGGCACCTCCCCGCCCGCGCCGTCGACGCCGCCTTCTACTACGCGCAGACCGGCACGACCGTGCGGCCGAGGCTGCCGCGCGAGGCGGCGTTGCGCGCTGTGCTGGCCACCGTGCCCGGCTGACGGCAGACTCCTGCGATGGCGAAGGTCCTGCTCGACATGGCCGTGTCCCTGGACGGGTTCGTCGACGGGACGGGCGGCGCCGACGTCGGCCTCTACGACTGGTACGCGGCGACGTCCAGCCCGAACCACCGCGTCGCCGAGGAGCTGGTCGCGACGACGGGGGCGATCGTCGTCGGACGGGGCTCTTCGGGCTGGAGGACGACTCGGCCGGTTGGGACGAGACTCCATACGAGGTTCCGCACTTCGTGGTGACCCACCGGCCGCCGCCGCAGGTGCCGGGACCGGTCGACTTCCGGTTCGCCGGTGGCGTGCGGGAGGCCATCGAGGCGGCGCAGGACGCCGCCGGAGACCGGTAAGCGACGGTCGGCGGCGGCGCGGACGTGGCCCACCAGGCCCTCGAGCTCGGGCTGGTCGACGAGGTCCAGCTGCATCTGGTGCCCGTGATCGTCGGGGCCGGGACACCGTTGTTCGCGCCCGGGTCCGGCGGCTGGAGGTTGACCCCCATCCCGGTGGTGGAGGTGACGGCCTCGGCGGCAGCGGCGGTCAGCCCGAGGCCCGGCCGGGCCGAGCTGATCCGGTCTCTGGTGGACGAGCCGCAGATGACCGTGGGGACTTGACGAGCGGCCTCGTGTCCTCGGACTCCTCGCCATCGGTCTCGGTGGCGGAGTTGTGATCGTCTTCCGGGGGTGGCTCAGACTCGGCACTGGCCCCCTCGTCAGCGCCGAGTTCGTGTTGGCTTTCACTGTCGACGAGGGCAGGAGTAGGCGCGAGGACCTCGTACCAGGAGTCCGAGCCCCGCTCCGCCGACGGCTGTCCCTCGGCCTCGTCCGACGCACCCCGTATCCGCTCGAGCTCCTCGGGAGGAATGACTGCGGTGGCGTCCGCGGCCGGCCCGGTCTTGAGCACCTGGGTATCGTCCTCGCCGGCCTCCGACGAGATGGCCGCAGTCGCGTCGACGGCTTCGTCCTCCGGCGCCGGCGCTGGGGACCCGTGCGCCGGCATCGGGGTCGACGGCTCCGGCTCCGCGACGACGAGGTCGGGAGCATCGGCCACGCGTTCGACGAGGGCCCGCAGCTCGGCGGCCCGTCGCGTGATGAGTGGTGGCTCGGCGGCGTTCACGGCGTCGAGCAACTGCGTCAACAGCCGCAGCTCGGACACCACTTGGGCGCGATGCCTCAGGTGCCGGTCCGGGCGCTCGATCCGGGTGACCGAGTAGGCCTCGACGATGCTGTCGAAGGCCTCAGGAGTGCACTCCGAGAAAAGCGCCGCGAAGTCGTCGGCCGGGTCGGCGATCTTGGCGTGCTCCCAGCCGGTCACGGCCCGTACCGACGCGGTCTCGGCGTCCTCCTCGTCGGAGAACGTCACGAGGAACCGGCCGCCGGTGAGGTCGGCGTGCACCGGGGTCGGGGCGAACCGCCACGCGGAGACGTCCTCGAGCGCCCGCTCCCAGCGGGACAACAGCGCCGTCGGCACGTGGCCTGTCGCGGCGCCGCGGTCGAGGTCTGCGAGGTGCCGGGTGCGGCAGGTCTCCGCGTCATAGACGGGCACGCCCGCCTCCTCGAACACCGCTCGCTCCACGTTGTGCAGCGCGGCGATGGCCCGCCCGATCTCGACGGCCACGCCCGGTCCGGCCGCCACCTCACCGAGCACCACGGAGCGGCCGTGGAGGTACGGGTACACGACGGCCCGCCCCTCGGGGATGGCCAGGAACCCGCGCGGCTGCGGAACGCCGTACGGCACCCGCCGGTGCAGCAGCGGCAGCAGGTCGGCGGCGGTGTCGAGCTGCGCACCGACCGCCGGCGTGCTCGGGACCCGCACCACCCAGGCGCGCCGCTGGGTGTCGGTCACGAACCCGAGGTCGCACCCGGTGCCCGGCATCTCCCGCACCGCGCGCACGGCCACGGCGTCGAGATCGGGGACCGCGCAGCTCGCCACCGCGGCGAGGTAGGCCGGCGTGCGCGTCACGCAAACACGGTATGCGGTGAGCCGCCGTTCGTTTCGCACCTTGCCGTCCGTCGGCGGGTATGCCGGTCGACCGGTCGCCATGAAACCGGGCACGGATCGGGCGGCGGAAGCCCGCTCGACCTCGGTTCGGCTCGGCTGCCAGTCGAGCGACTCGGCTGGCCGAATACCGGGAGCCGAGCCGCCTGACTGCCAGTCGAGCCGGGCGGCAGCCGCTCCCCGCACCTCCGCGTAGGGTGACGAGGGTGTCCGGTTCGCGCTCCCCCCTGCCGTTGGGGGAGCTGCCGCTCTCGAGGGGCAGCCTCGACCGGGCCGCGCACCGACGTCTCGAACCGGATCTCGTCCCCAAGCTCCTCGCCGACCCGGCCACCCGGGTGGTCGTTCTCGTCGCCGAGAGCATGGAGATCTTTCCGGACGGGTCGCTCGCGATCCGGCCGCCGGTACTCGACGACCGGCACCGCCTCGCCTTCTTCCTCGGTGAGGAGGAGAGCGGTTCGGACTCAGACGCTGACCCCAGCACCGACACGGAGAGCGAGCGCGTCTCATACCTGGCCGTCGTCGGTGACCCGACCGTGGCCGCCGGACACGGCCACTGGCAGACGCTTCGCAACGCCGGGCCGGACCTCACCGGTCGGGACGCCGGCATTTTTGCGACAACGCAGGCGCTCGCGAACTGGCACGCGACCCATCAGTTCTGCCCGCGCTGCGGTGCGGCGACCGAGCCGGAGCAGGCCGGCTGGATCCGCCGCTGCACGCGGGACGGCAGTGAGCACTATCCGCGGACCGACCCCGCCGTCATCGTGGCCGTCGTCGACGACCAGGACCGGCTGCTCCTGGGCCGCAATGCGCAGTGGCCCGAGGGGAGGTTCTCCGTGCTGGCCGGATTCGTCGAGCCGGGTGAGTCGTTCGAGGCCGCAGTCGTGCGCGAGGTCCAGGAGGAGGTCGGCATCGTCGTTACGGACGTGACGTTCCTCGGGAACCAGCCGTGGCCCTTCCCGTCGTCGGCCATGGTCGGCTTCCGCGCGCGGGCGGCGACGACCACGCTGCACCCGGATCGGGTCGAGATGGCCGAGGCGCGCTGGTTCACGCGCGACGACTATCGAAACGCCTTGATAAGCAACAATATTCGCACGCCGAGCGGCATCTCGATCGCTCAGCGCCTCATCGAGAACTGGCTCGGTCATCGGGTCGCCGACCTGGCGAAGGTCTCCTGGTAGCCGGCTGGCACAATCCGCGCATGGCGAAGAAGACCGCGTCCGGTCTCAAGAAACTCCCCAAGAAGGTCTACGAGAAGGAGCTAGCCAGGCTTCAGGCCGAGCTGGTCGTGATGCAGGAGTGGGTCAAGCACACGGGCAACCGGGTCGTCGTCCTCTGCGAGGGACGGGACGCGGCGGGCAAGGGCTCGGCCATCAAGCGCATCACCGAGGTGCTCAACCCTCGCTTCGTCCGCATCGCCGCCCTCCCGGCGCCCAACGACCGGGAACGGTCGCAGTGGTACTTCCAGAAGTACATCGCCCACCTGCCCTCGGCCGGCGAGATCGTCATCTTCGACCGGTCCTGGTACAACCGCGCCGGCGTCGAGCACGTCATGGGGTACTGCACTGAGGCGGAGTACCAACGTTTCCTGCGCCAGGCTCCGCTCTTCGAGCAGATGCTCATCGAGGACGGGATCTTGCTGCGCAAGTACTGGTTCTCGGTCTCCGACAAGGAGCAGGAGGCCCGCTTCCGCTCGCGGGCCAACGACCCCATGCGGCGCTGGAAGCTGTCGCCGATGGACCCCGAGTCGCTGCTCCGCTGGGAGGACTACTCGGCCGCCAAGGACGAGATGATGGCGCACACCGACGTCGAGATGTCGCCGTGGTGGGTCGTCGAGTCGGAGGACAAGAAGTCAGCGCGGATCAACGTCATCTCGCACCTGCTGAGCTCGATCCCCTACACCGAGGTCGATCTTGCGCCGGTCGAGATCCCCGAGCGCCCTGGGGCCACCGAGCAGAACCGCCCGCCGAAGGAGACGCAGCGGTACGTCCCGGACGTGGCGGCCACCCTCGACTGAACGTTGTCAGCCGGCGAGGCGCTGCTTGACCTCGATGAGGCTCGGGTTCGTGGCGGCCGACCCGTCCGGGAAGAGCACCGTCGGGACCGTCTGGTTGCCGTCGTTGACCTTCTCGACGAACTGCGCGCTCTCGCGGTCGCGCTCGATGTCGACCTCGGTGAACGGGATGCCCTCGCGGTCCAGCTGCGACTTCAGGCGCCGGCAGTAACCGCACCACGACGTGCTGAACATCGTGATGGTGCCGGACTGCGGGTTCGGGACGGTCATAGAACGGTCAACCACCCGCCGATGCGAGTTCTTCCCCGCCTGATCGAGCGTGATGTGATGCCGGTATGCCCGTGGTCCCCGACGACATTGCCGGCCTGCTCGCCTCGCGCCACCACGGCACCCTCGCCACCCTTCGCGAGGACGGTCGCCCGCAGCTGTCGGTGGTCACGTATGCGTGGTCCCCGGACGACGAGGACGGACGCCAGCTGGTCCGAATCTCGACGGTGGACGGACGGGCCAAGGTGGCCAATCTCCGCCGCGACCCGCGGGCCAGCTTTCTGGTCACCGATCAGTCGGGCTGGTCCTACGCCGTCGTCGAGGGCCGCGTGGAACTCTCCGCCGTGGCCGCCTTCCACGACGACGAGGTCGTCGAGGAGCTGATCACCCTTTACCGCGACGCCAACGGCGAACACCCGGACTGGGCCGACTACCGGCGAGCCATGGTCGACGACCGTCGCCTCGTCGCCCGGCTGGTGGTCGACCACGCATACGGGCTGGTTCGGTAGCAGCGTCGGCCGGCCGACCTAGACTCGCTCGGGTCATGACCGCACTCCCGGACTCCACCACGAGGCCGGTCCCGAGCGCCGACGACGTCCTCGCGGCGCTTGACCCGGAGCAGCGCGAGGTCGCGAGCAGCCCGGTTGGACCGATGTGCGTCCTCGCCGGGGCCGGCACTGGTAAGACCCGCGCCATCACCCACCGCATCGCCTACGGCGTGCACTCGGGCGCCTACCAGCCGCAGCGGGTCCTCGCCGTCACCTTCACCGCCCGGGCGGCGGGGGAGATGCGAACGCGCCTCCGGGGGCTGGGCGTCGCCGGCGTGCAGGCGCGCACGTTCCATGCCGCGGCCCTGCGCCAGCTGCACTACTTCTGGCCGCAGGCCATCGGTGGCGCCGCACCTGAGGTGCTCCCGCACAAGGCGCCGGTCGTGGCCGAGGCGGCGTCGCGGCTGCGGATGCAGTTCGACCGCACCGCGATCCGCGACCTCGCGGCGGAGGTCGAGTGGGCCAAGGTCAGCCTGCTCACGTCCGAGTCGTATGCGGAACGAGCCCGCTCCGCGGGACGCGACCCGGCCGGCATCGACCTGCGGGAGATGGCTCGGCTCCTGGAGACTTACGAGGAGTGCAAGACCCAGCGCGGGGTCATCGACTTCGAGGACGTGCTGCTCCTCGCCGCCGGCATCCTCGCCGAGCGCGAGGACATCGCCCGCACCGTCCGAGCCCAGTACCGCCACTTCGTGGTCGACGAGTACCAGGACGTCAACACCCTGCAGCAGCGGTTGCTCGACCTGTGGCTGGGCGAGCGCGACGACGTGTGCGTCGTGGGTGACCCCGCCCAGACGATCTACTCGTTCACCGGCGCCTCCCCGGACCATCTCCTGCGGTTTCCGCGCCGGTACCCGTCCGCGCGGGTCGTCCGGCTGGTTCGCAACTACCGGTCGACGCCGCAGATCGTGGCGCTGGCCAACCTCGTGTCCCGAGCGGCCTCCGTTCGCAGCGACCCGGCGATCCGGGCGGGGACGGCGCCGCCGGGGGCGTACGTGAAGCTGGTGTCCGAATCACCCGCCGGCCCCAATCCCACCCTCCGCCAGCACGCCGACGATCCCGCTGAGGCGGCGTGGATCGCCGACGAGATCGCGAGGATGGTGGGGCGCGGGCACCCCGCGTCCGAGATCGCGGTGCTCATGCGGACCAACGCCCAGTCCGAGGCGTTCGAGGCGGCGCTGGCGGCCGCCGACGTTCCTTACCTGGTTCGCGGCGGAGAACGGTTCTTCGCCCGCCCGGAGGTGCGCCAAGGCGTCCTGCTGCTGCGCGGCGCCGCGCGCAGCGACGACGGCTCGGTGTCGCTTCCTGACCTCGTCCGCGACGTCCTCGGCGGTGCGGGATGGACGCCCGAGGCGCCGAGCTCGGGCGGGGCGGTCCGCGAGCGATGGGAGTCGCTCAACGCGCTCGCGACCCTCGCCGACGACCTCGCGATGGTGTCTCCGGACGCCCGCATCGCCGACCTCGTCCGCGACCTCGACGAGCGGGCGGCCGCGCAGCACGCCCCCGCGGTCCAGGGAGTCACGCTGGCGTCGCTCCACGCGGCCAAGGGGCTCGAGTGGGACACCGTGTTCCTCGCCGGCTGCAGCGACGGATTCATCCCCATCACGCTGGCCGAGGGCCCCGCCGCGATCGAGGAGGAGCGGCGGCTGCTCTACGTCGGCGTGACCCGCGCCCGGCGCGACCTGCGGTTCTCCTGGGCGGCCGCCCGCAACCCGGGTGGCCGGGCCTCGCGGCGCCCGTCCCGTTTTCTCGACCCCGCGGCCGCCGTCCTGGGACCTGGGGCCAGATCGGCCGACAGCAGCCCTCGACGGAGCCGCGGCGCCGCACCCACCCGTCGGACACCGGCCACCTGCCGCAGCTGCGGCACCGAGCTGACCACCGCAGCTCAGCGCAAGATCGGCCGCTGCGCCTCCTGCCCCCCGACCTACGACGAGAGCACCTTCGAGGCGCTGCGCACCTGGCGGGTGGCCGTCGCCCGGGCGGCCTCCGTACCCGCATACGTCGTCTTCACCGACGCCACGCTGGTGGCGATCGCCGAGACCAAGCCGGACTCGCTGGCCGGCCTGGCCGCGATATCGGGGGTGGGCGTCCGCAAGCTGGAGACACACGGCGCCGCCGTTCTTGCGGTCCTCGGTGGCGCCGAACCTGACGTCGTCGCCCGAAACGCCGCTGTTGCAACGAAATTGACCGTCGAGGATCCCGGCTCCGAAAAAAAGTCACGCAGCCGTCAGAAATAGTGTGGTGGTATCTCACGACGCCCACTACCCTCTTGTCCACGTACCCGTGTGTGGGTTGGCACCCGCACCCCCGGTCCGAGAGAGCGAAAGGAGGGGTGACCCTGATGAAGAGCAGCAGCACGATGACGAGCGGCACGGTCGAGATGACCAGCCCCCACGCGTGCGTCTGGCGTGACCGTCTGCAGCCGGGCACCCGTCTCCTCGCAGATCTCGTCATCACGCTCCCGGGGACGACTCTGCCCAGCTCCGGCAAGCCCGGGGTCGCCGTCCAGGGAGCCGGCGCCGTCCCGGCGTTCGCCAGCTCCATCGCCCACACGTACATGGATGTCCCACCGTTCCGCACCGGAAGACCACCCGTCTGACCTCCAGACACCGGTCTCCCACCAGGCCGCGGAACCCGACATCCGGGATCCGCGGCCTTTCTGTTTGTCCGGCCGCACCAACCAACGAAACCCCCACCACCAGACGCAGCAGAGGGCCGACATGACCAGCACGGCTCGGCGCACGCACCACCACCCGGGACGCGCGCCGCTTCGAGAGGCACACGACCGACATCACCGACACCCCGGTGAGGCCGGACAGCAGAGGGAGACCTCAGCGGAGATCAGAAGGGAGGAGGTGACCAGGGATATGGCGACACTCACCTTGACCGAGCTTCTCGACCTGCGCGCGGACGCGCGGGCCGGCGGCGAGGTCATTCCGTGCCGTGAGTACGACGCGGAGCTCTGGTTCGCCGAGAGCCCGGCGGACGTCGAGTTCGCGAAGTCGCTCTGCGGGACCTGCCCGGCACTCCAGGAGTGCCTTGCGGGCGCGTTGCAGCGGCGTGAGCCCTGGGGCGTCTGGGGCGGGCAGCTCTTCGTGCAGGGGGTCGTCGTTCCGCGCAAGCGGCCGCGTGGCCGTCCGCGCAAGAACGAGATCGCCGCTTGACGTGAAGGGATCGGCTCGTATCAGGAGCTCATCCGAGCCGTCTGTTCACAGCCACCATCCGACACGACCGTACTACGACCGACAGGAGAGCGGATATGTACACGCAACAGACGTATCCCGACTTGGCGAAAGCCATGATCGAGGAACGCCTGCGTCGTGCACCGCAGACCGGCATCCGTCGCAGCGCCCGACTGATCTCCATCGAGATCCGCCGAAGGCGTCACGCGGACCACGGCCGTCAAGAGCGGTGAACGGGCCCGCCTCAGGTGAAGACCTCGGGCGGGAGACGCGGGAAACCACGGACCAGCAGGTCCACCACACCGAAACCACTACCGAGGAGGGCGGGGATCCAGGGGGCTCCCCGCCCTTCGACCTGCTCGAGCCAGTCGGGCCAGTTGGGCCGGCCGGTCGATGCAGCGGGTACCGTCCGGCCATGACCGCGCCCCTGACTCGAGGCGAGACGAGAGCGAGCCGGACCTCGGCGGTCGCTGCCCTGACCGCAGCCGAGCTGTCGAGCATCGTCGACCTCGTCGTCTGGGTAGACGAGGTCGAGGGTGCGCGTGTCGCCCACGCCGCGAGCCACCTCGGGACGGTCCGGCTTCGCCCCGGTGGCATCCACGAGGTCCTCTCCGGCACCGACCCCATCGGGTCGGAGGACCCCATGGCCTTCCTGCCCTATGCGGCGGAGATCGAGGCAGAGGGCCCGCGGACCAGCATGGCCAACGCCTACCCGTATGCGGCGGAGCGCATCCTGTCGCTCTTCGGTGACCCCACGCGCAGTCCCGATCTCGCGGTCGTGCACACGCCGCGGCACTTCTTTCCGGACGAGGGCGGTCATGTCGGTGAACACGGGTCCCTCGACGTCGTCCAGTCGCGCGCGCCGCTCGTCCTCGCCGGCGCCGGCGTACGCCGCCTCGGGTACGTCGAGCGACATGCCGCCCTCGTCGATGTCGGACCGACCCTGGCCGCCCAGTCCGGCGTCCCGCCCGAGGACCTGCGGGACGCGGCGGGGGAGCCGCTCGACGGCCGGGTGCTCGACGCCTACCTCGACGTCGACGTCAGGCCCCGCGCGGTCGTCGGCATCCTCTGGGACGGTGCGCACTGCGGCGACCTGCTGCATCTCGCCGAGAGCGGCGAGCTGCCGGCGGTCGCCCGGCTGGTCGAGCGGGGGGCGGCGCTTCGCGGGGGCGCCGTCGCGCAGTTCCCGAGCGTCACGCTGACCAACCACACCTCGATCCTCACCGGCGTAGGTCCGGGGCGGCACGGCGTCCTGGGCAACGTCTTCTACGACCGTGAGACGGGCGAGCGGGTCGTCCCGAACGACGAGACCACCTGGCACCGATCGGCCGAGTGGTTACGACCGGGACTCCGGACCGTCTTCGAGATGGTCGCGGATCATGTTGTGTTTCAAGGGTTTCCGCGCACTGCGTGCATCGACGAGGCCATCGACCGCGGGTCCGACTTCTCCACGATGAAGGTGATCCGGGAGAGCGGCAGCAGTGACGGTGCCGGCGGCTTGAACGACCGGCTGCCACCCGCCGAGCAGTCACCGTTCCTGGCCGAGCCGGCGTTCCTCGACGATGCGTACTTCAGGTGGGGCGTCCGTGTGGACGACCTCGGCCTCGCCCAGGTCCACGAGCTGTTCAGCGACCCGGCACGGATGCCCCGCTTCACCTGGTGGGCGAACGTCGTCACCGACGCCGGTCACCACGGGGGCGGCCCCCGGTCGGCCATGGCCCGGGACTCGCTCCGGCAGTCCGATGCCCGGCTCGGCGTCTTCCTGGATCACCTGGCGGCGCTCGGCGTGATCGACGACGTGGCGATCCTCCTTACTGCGGACCACGGCTTCGAGGGCTCCGACCCCGCGGTGACCGGTTCGTGGCGGCCGGCGCTGGAGTCGCTCGGCGTGCCGTTCCGTGACGAGGGCCCTGGATTCGTCTACTTCCTCTGAGCCGGACCGTCGGGCTGGTTGCTGTCCGGTTCGTCCGGCCGTGCACGCTGTGAACCGGACACCGACCAGCCGGTCGGGCCGGGTGGGAGCCGTAGGGTGGCGGCCATGAAGGCGTCGCTGCACATCGCCCAGGACCCGGCCGCCGACGAGGTGCTCTCGACCGACGCCTTCGCCCTCCTGGTCGGCATGCTGCTGGACCAGCAGTTCCCCATGGAGCGCGCCTTCGCCGGACCGGCCAAGATCCTCGAGCGGTTCGGGACGCTCGATCCGGCGAAGATCGCGACTGCCGACCCCGAGGCGTTCGCCACCCTGTGCGCGACGCCGCCGGCGATCCACCGCTACGGCCGCTCGATGGCCGGCCGCGTGCAGGAGGTGGCTCGCGCGGTGGTCGCGGACTACGACGGCAATGCCGAGCGGCTCTGGACCGAGGCGTCCTCCGGCGCCGACCTGCTGGCCCGGATCCGGAAGCTGCCCGGGTTCGGCGAGCAGAAGGCCAAGATCTTCACCGCCCTCGTGGGCAAGCAGCTCGGCGTGCGGCCGGACGGCTGGGAGCAGGCCGCGGGCGTGTATGCGGAACCGGGCTCGCACCGGTCGGTCGCCGACGTCGTCGACCAGGACTCGCTCGACGAGGTCCGCGCGTTCAAGAAGGAGCAGAAGGGGGCGGCCGCGCGCTGATGGACGAGCCCGCCGAGCCGCTGGTCTGCGCGACGTGCGGAAAGACCACGCCGGCCGAGGGCGCGGCCCTGCTCACCTGGGTCCGCGGCCGCGAAAACGGACGTCAGGTGTGGACCTGCGAAGCCTGCAGCCGGGAGCACCTGCGCAGCATAGAAGGCAAGCTCGACACCGCCTGGTGGTGAGCTAACCGACCGGGTCCGGCTCGCCGAGGGGTGGCATGTGCACGCCGGGCAGGTATGCGGCGACGAGCTCCCGGCCGTGCACCTCACCGCCGATCTGGCAGAGCACGCCGATGCCACCCAGCCAGACCCGGTGGATGAGGAGGTACTCAGCGGGCAGGTTGAGCCGCATACCCACCGTGTAGTTGGGCCGCCGGGGATCGTTGATGTGCTGGAAGACGTCGCGCAGCCACGGCCTGGAGAACCGGAACGTGTCGCTGCGCAACGGGACGATGAACGGCTCGAGGTACTCGAGCAGCCGGTCCGCATCGACATCCATGCCCGCACGCACGAACCCGGTCTCGCGCAGTCCGGCCAGCGTGCCCTCGGCGTCGCCGTCCACCGCGAGGGTGAGGAACCGGCCCATCTCGTCGGGCAAGCCGTGGGGGAGCCGCTTGACGGCGCCGAAGTCCACGATCCCCAGCCGGCCGTCCGGCATGAGTCGGAAGTTGCCGGGATGCGGATCAGCGTGCAGCAGCCCCACGCGGTCAGGGCCGGCCAGGAGGAACTCCATGTAGCGCTGTGAGGCGAGGTCGCGCTCTTCCTCCGTCCCAGAGGCGATGATGCGGGACAGCGGGTCACCGTCGATCCACTCGCTGACGATGACCCGCTCGCCGAACTTGACCACGTGCGGGATCAGGAAGTGAGTGTCGCCGTCGAACCCCTTCGCGAACGTCTCCTGTGACCGTGCCTCGAGCCGGTAGTCCAGCTCCTCGGCCATCCGGCTCCTGAGCTCGGCAAGGATCGGACCGATCTCGATCCCCGGCACCCAGGCAGTGGCCACCCGCGCCACGCGGGAGACCTGGGCCAGGTCGCTGAGCAGCGCCGGCCCGGCGCCGGGGTACTGGATCTTCACGGCCACGGCGCGACCGTCCCGCCAGACGCCGCGGTGGACCTGGCCGATCGACGCCGCCGCGACCGGGACGTCGTCGAACTCGACGAAGCTGCGCCGCCACCGCGGTCCGAGCTGCTCGGCGAGCACCCGGTGGACGGTGTCCGCCGGCAGTGGAGGAGCGCTGTCCTGGAGCTTGGTGAGCATGGCGCGGTAGGGCGCGGCCATCTCCTCGGGGAACGCCGACTCGAAGATCGACAGCGCCTGACCGAACTTCATGGCGCCGCCCTTGAGCTGTCCGAGGACGCTGAACAGCTGCTCGGCGGTCCGCGCCTGCAGCTCCGCCGCGACGATCTCGGCGGGCTTGCCCCCGACCCGCTTGCCCAGCCCCCATGCCGCGCGGCCGGCGATGCCCACGGGCAGGCTGGCCAGCCGGGCCGCCCGGACCACGGCGCTACGCGGAAGGTCGCTCACCGGGTCATTGTCACCCGACGTCTGTCGGGTCGCCCGACACCCCTCGCGGTCGTGATCAGGCGAGCAGCTGCTCGGCGAGGGTCTCGACCCACCAGCGCTCGACCCGGTCCGGTGCCCAGCCGCGCTCCTCGGTCGCGATGTCGTACGCCTTGATCGAGATGGTGACGGCGTGCATGTCGGGGCCCGCTGCACGGCGACGCCGCGGCGGCGGGCGGCGGCCGGCCAGGTCGAGAACGCCTGGCGGCGGGTCCGCTCCCCGCGACCTCTTCCTTCCTCGTATGCGGCGGCGAGTGCCGGTTCGTTGCGCATCCCCTCGACGATGACCCGCAGGCCGTAGATCAGTGAAAGAGGAACACCATGAACACGGAGCAGATCGCCCGCGACGTCCTCGCTCGGCTGGAGGCGGCATGGAACGCCGGGAACGGGGGCGCGTTCGGCGCGCCGTACCGCGAGGACGCGTCGTTCGTCACGATCCGCGGGGAGCTCAGCCACGGCGAGGAGATCACCCAGGGCCACGCGCAGATCCTTTCCTCGATCTACCAGGGCAGCACGAACCGCATGGAGCTGCTCGAGGCGCAGCGGCTCAGTGACGACGTCATCGTCGCGACCTCCCGCAACACCCTCGAGGCGCCGCGCGGTCCGCTGGCCGGCGTGAACGCGGCGATGTCCACGTCGGTGCTGGTGCGCGCCGGCGATGAGTGGCGCATCGCGGCCACTCAGAACACGCTGGTGGGTGCGCGCTGATCATGGCGACGGCCGGTCACCGGGCAACTCGCCCGGCCTGAGCCGGGGCGCCGGGCGCGTGGTTCGGACACCCGGTATGCCGGCCCCAGCGCCGGTGAACGGTGTTGGGCCACGGTGGCCGGATCTCTACCGACACGCCCGCCGGCAGGGCTCGACCCTGCAGTCCTGCCCAGGCCACCATCCCCGCCATTCCCGCGCCCATCGCGACGAGCGGCTCGTCGCACTCGTCGGCCGAGACGGCCAGCGACACGACCGGCCGATCCGGGTCCTGCTCGGCCAGGGTGAGGCGCAGGCAGCGCAGGCACGGTTGCCCGGGGTCTCCGGTGATCCAGGGACCGACCAGCACTCGAGCGCGGTCGGCAACGACCGGGAGGTGGGCCACGGCCCGGCGACGCCAGGGCTCGCCGGCCCGCGGGTTCACGGCGCCCTGGGCGACGAGCACGACAAGGTCGGGTCCGCCCGACCCGGTCAGCCGCAGATCGGCCTCGACCGCGTCGGCGGCCCAGGCGCCCGTGTGGATCCGGCCGATCCGGGACACCCGCAGCACGGACGCGACGGCCATGGCCAGCGGGCCGGTGCCGTCGACGACCACCAGCCGGTCGACCGACCGCGGCGCGGTCGCAATACGGCTCCCCTGCCCGGGACGGGACGTTGCGACCTGGTCGGCGAGCAGCACGCCGTGGTGCCGGAGGACGGCGAGGAGCTCGCCGGCCCGGCGGTGGGGGACCCCGGTGGCGCGGGCCGCGGCATACAGCTCCGTCTCGCTGAGGCTGCCGTCGAGCCGGTCGAGGAGGGCGATTTCGCCCGCCGAGAGTCCAGTGAGGAGAATGCCCCCGGACTCCGCCGTGGCACCGAGCTGGACGATGCCGCTCGACCGCACGATCGGCCGGAAGGAGGGGTCGAGTCGGAGGCGATGGGCGGCCATCGGGGCGAGGCCTCCTCGGGCTGGCGGGCGTTCGATCAGCCTCGGCAATCTCGCACAGGCCGCTCGACGCTCCGCCCGGCCGTCCACAGGCACGCCAACGGGGCGGGACCGGTGATGGTCCCGCCCCGTCGGACGACTACGGGTTCGGGTGCGGCCCCCGTCCGCCCCCGACGAAAGGTCAGGCCTTGCCGAGAATGCGGTTGAGGTTCGTGCCACACACGGGGCACGTGGCCTTGGCCATGCGCCGCCCGTTCTCGCTGACGACGACCTTCCCCTCCGCCTCGCGCTTCTCCTTGCACTTCACGCAGTAGAACTCACCCGCGTAGGTGTCGTTGCTCGTCATAGGGGTCTCTCCTTGTCTGCCGCGCCCCAGGTGATGGCGCTGGACCACGCACACCCTAGCCCCACCTGAGCACGAAACGACGAATCCTGAGCACGAGGCGACGCCGGTATGAAGGGCCCAGGGGCCGGTTTCGGCATACCCTCGGTTCATGGCCGTGGCGCGATCCGCGAGGAGGACGGGACCGGCGCCGAATCCACCTGCCGACCCCCTGTCACCCGTCGAGGTGCGCCGTAGCGGGCGCCGCCGGCGCACGGTCAGCGCCTATCGGGAGGGCGGCCGGACCATCGTCCTGATCCCGGCGCGCTTCACCAAGGCCGAGGAGCGGCACTGGGTCGACACCATGCTCGGCCGCCTCGCCGCGGGGGACCGCCGGCGGCGGCCCGACGATGCCCAGCTGTCGGCGCGCGCCCGCGCGCTGTCCGCGCGCTACCTGGCCGACACCGCCCGGCCGATGTCGGTTCGGTGGGTGGGCAACCAGATGAGCCGGTGGGGGTCCTGTACGCCGGCGGACGGCACCATCCGGGTCTCGGAGCGGCTCAAGGGCATGCCGGGGTACGTCCTCGACTACGTGCTGCTCCACGAGCTCGCCCACCTGCTGCGGCCCGCCCACGACCGCGAGTTCTGGCGGCTCCTGTCGACGTACCCGCGGGTGGAACGGGCCCGCGGCTACCTCGAGGGCGTCGCCGCGGCCGCCGGCCTCGGCGCGGCCTGGCACCAGGGCTGGGCGGAAGACGACGTCGAGCCGGTCGCGCTGCTGCAGGCCGTTCCGGAACCGACGACCCTCTTCTGATCAGCCGAACGCGCGCCGGGCGGCCGAGACGAGCCCGCTCAGCTCCTCCACGTACCCCTCCGGCAGACCGTCGACGGGCCACCACCGGACGTCCAGCGACTCGGCGCTGGCGTGCGGTTCGGCACCCGCTGGCGCCGTTGCCGCGTACCGGACGTCCAGGTGCTCGCGGCACCGGCCGAAGTCGCCCACGAGGGCGTGGCGGTGGAGGTGCACCGGCATCGGGGTCACCCGCAGTCCGGTGACGCCCGACTCCTCGGTCGCCTCCCGCTCAGCGGCGGCACGCACCGACCGGTCGCCCGGCTCCAGATGGCCGCCGAACTGGAACCACATCCGGGCGCGCCTGTGATGCGTGAGGAGAACCCGTTCCAGGGTCTCGTCGAGTACGAGGCAGCTGGCGGTGAGGTGCTCGGGCGGCCCTGCCTTCCAGACGGCGTCGGCGTGCTCGTCGAGGAACGCGAGGTACTCCACGCGCAGTGCGTCCTGGTGCCGGTCGGCCGGCTGGTATGCGTGCAGCACGCGGGTGGCGTCGCCGTGCAGGAGGCTTCGCCCAGTCTCGAGAGCGGCGACGGGTCAGCCCTTCTCGTCCTGCGGACCCTCGGTCGTCGGCGGGTCACTCAGCAGGGCGTCGAGGGCGGAGTCCACGTCGTCGTCGGCGGCGGCGTCGCGGCGCTTCTCCACGTACCCCAACGGGTCGTCGAGGTCGACTCCGGTCGGGGCGATGTCGGGATGCTCCCACGGCGCGTCGCGGAACTCGGCTCCGCCCGCATTCTCCAGCGCGGCCCAGAGGTTCTTGGCGTCCTTGAGCCGGCGGGGCCGCAGCTCCAGGCCGACCAGTCCGCTGAAGGTCTTCTGGGCGGGACCGCCGACCCGGCGACGGCGGACCGCCTCACCGAGCGCGTCGGCGTGCGGAAGGTGCCCGGAGGTGGCCTGCTCGGTCACCAGGTCGACCCAGCCCTCCACGAGAGCCAGCGACGTCTCGAGGCGGCCCAGGGCGGCCCGCTGTTCGGCGGTCGGCGTCGGGGAGAAGAGCTTGTCGCGCAGCGCCTCCTGGATCTGGGCGGGGTTCTGCAGGTCCATCGAGCGGACCTGTTCCTCGATGGCGTCGGTGTCGATGGTGATGTTCCGGGCGTAGTCGCGGACCGCGGCCTCGAGCTGGGGCCCGAGCCAGGGCACCTGCGCGAACAGCCGGGCCCGGGCCGCCTCGCGGACGGCGAGGTACAGGCGTACCTCCGCCGCGTCCACGCCGAGGCCCTCGGTGAACCCGGCGACGTTGGCCGGCAACAGGGCCACGTCCTCGGTCTCGAGGAGCGGCAGGCCGACCTCGGTGGCGCTGAGCAGGTCGGCGGCCAGCGCACCAACACCGTGGCCCAGCTGGGCCGAGAACATGCTGCCGGCCAGCTGCCGCAGCGCGGGCTGCAGCTGGCCGATGAGGTTGCCGAGGTCCAGGCCCTGCAGACCGGGGATCTGCGGGAATCCCTCGGGCAGGCCCTCGCCTTCCATCAGGCCACTCAGCCCCTCGGACTTGAGCCGCTCGAACTGCTCGTCCATGGCCTTGGTCATCGCGGCGGTGACGCCCTCGGACACCGGCTCGACCAGCCGGTGCCAGGTCGGCATGGTGGCCTCCACCCACTCGGCGCGGCTCCATGCCAGCCCCTTGCCGGTGGGCGCGGGCAGCGTGGTGACCGGGTCGATCCAGAGGTTGGCCACCCGCACGGCATCGTCGACCTCGCGCTGCTGTGCGGCGGTCACGGTGGGGTCGGTGTCGGTCGCCACGGTCTTGCGAGCGACGTCGGTCGACATCTCCATCCGCGCTTCGGGCGTCTGCGCGCCGAACATCTGCTTCATCTGGTTCTGCAGCATGGCCATGACGCCGGAGTCGGTCGGGTCGATGCCCATCTGCTTCCACATCTGCTGGATCGCCTCGCCGGCTCCGGCCACGCCGCGCTCGCCGCCCAGCTGCCGCATCAGGGCCTCGAGATCGGGCAGCTGGCCGCCCATGCCACCGGCTCCGCCAAGCTGACGCACGAGCTCGCTCAGGTCGGGCAGGCCCTGGGCGCCGCCTCCGAGCAGCTGCTGGAACATCGCGCCGAGGTCGCCGAAGTCTTCGTCGTTGTCGTCGTCATCGTCGTCATCGTCGTCCAGCGGATCCGGCCGCGCCGGCTCCCCCGAGCCTGCGCTGCTGCCCGAGAATCCCATCCGCGGATGGTCGGGCGGACGGTCCTGTGGGGTGTCCTGCGGCTGGTCGACGGCCCCGGACCAGGCGTCCGAGCTGGGCGTCTCGTTCCGCTCGGGTTCGGCGCGTTCGGGTTCCGCGGCCTCGTCGCGATCGGGTCGCTCGGCCATGGTGGCTCCTCAAGGCTGATGAGCGCGATGCTCTGGGAGGATGTACCACTAGACAACCACGAGGAGGACCCGCTGAGTTCCCCCGCCCGTTCCTCCCAAGGCGAACCGACGACGTCGCGTATGCCCGTGGTCGCGGTCGTCGGGCCCGGCGCGGTGGTCGGGGTGCCGGCGCTCCGGATCGCCAAGCTCCTGGCGGCCGGTGGTGGTGCCGGTGCCGGCGTGTCGGAGGTTCGCGTGCTCGCACCCGTCCGCGGGGCGGTGGACGGCGTGCACTGGCGCGTCGTGGACACCGCCGGACCGGCGGTGTCCACCGAGCTGCCCGGGGTCGACGTACTCGTGTGGGTTGCGGTGTGCACCGACCTCGCCGATGCCCTCACGCACCGACCGGTCGAGCGGCGGGCCGCGCTCCTGCGAACCGGCCGGGCGCTCACCCTGGCGGCTTCCGCCGCTGGCGTCCGCCACGTCGTGGTCGTGACCTCGGCCGAGGTGTTCGGTGCCCACCCCGACAACGAGGTGCCACTGCCTGACCACGCCCCCGTCCGGGCGGCGTCCGACGACGGGCTGGTGGGAGACCTCCTGGCCGTCGAGGCGCTCGTCGAACACGCTCGGCAGAACCACCCGGACGTCCGCTTCACCCTGGTCCGGCCGGCGGCGTTGGTCGGGGCCGGCATCGACACGGCTCTCACCCGGTACTTCGAGGCGCCGCGGCTGCTGGCCATCAAAGGCGGCTCGCCCGCCTGGCAGCTGTGCCACGTCGACGACCTCGCCGCCGGGGTGGTCTACGCGGTCGCCGCCGACCTCGACGGCGTCCGGTCTCTCACGGTCGGCAGTGACGGTGCGTTGACCCTCACCGAGGTCGAGCGGCTGTCGGCGATGCGGCGGATCGAGGTGGGCGAGACGACCGCCATCAGCCTGGCTACCCAGCTGCACCGGGTCGGCGTCCTGCCGGCGCCGGCGAGCGAACTGGCCTACGTGACGCATCCCTGGGTGGTCGGGTCGGCTACCCTCCGTGCGCGAGGGTGGCACCCGTCGTACGACAATGGGACCTGCCTCGGTGTGCTGCTCGACGCGATCGCCGGGCGGCACGCCGTCGCCGGCCGCAGGGTCGACCGCCGGGACGCCGCGCTCGGGGCAGCGAGCGCGGCCGTGGCACTCGGCGCGACCGCCGCGGTCCTGCGCCGGGCCCGGCAGCACTGAGCGAGCCACCGCGAGGAGGCACCACGACACTCAGCACAAGGAATCGGGGATCCGGATGACGACAGGAGCCGTCGGGTCAGGCGTGGTGCTGGCCGAGATCCGCGACAGACCGCTTTCGGTGGACGAGATCGTCGAGGCGGTCCGCCACCCGGCCGCCGGCGCGGTCGTGACCTTCGTCGGATACGTGCGCGAGAGTGACCACGGCGAGCCCGTCGACGTGCTCGACTACACCAGTCACCCCACGGCCGAGCAGGTCGCCCGCGACCTGGCCGACCGGCTCGCCGCGCACGGGCGCGTGATCCGACTGGGAGTCGTCCATCGGACCGGCCACCTCAGCATCGGCGACATCGCCGTCGTGGCGGCGGTGAGCGCCGAGCACCGGCGTGAGGCGTTCGAGGTGTGCCACGCCCTCATCGACGAGTTCAAGGCCTCGGTGCCGATCTGGAAGCACCAGACCTTCACCGACGGTTCCGACGAGTGGGTGGGCCTGCCGTGAGCCGGACCGAGTCGGTCCCAGGCAGCACGTCCACGGTGTTCGAGCCGCCGCCACCCGAGGACCCCATGAGGGTGTCCCGCGGATCGGCCGCGGCGATCGTCGTCGTGTTCCTCGGCATCCTCCTCGGCGTCCTCGGCTCGCTCATTCAGGTGCCGTACGCGGTGATGAGACCAGGGCCGATCTCCAACGTCCTCGGCACCACTACGCACAGTGACCGCTCCAGCGCCGACCTGATCGTCATCAACGGCCACGAGAACTTCCCGACAACCGGGTCCCTCGACTTCACCACGGTCCGGATCAACGGCGGTCCCGGATATCCGGTCAACGTGTGGAGCGTGGTCGGCGCCTGGATCGACCCTCGGCAGGACGTCTACCCGGTCGACGCGATCTACCCGCCGCAGCAGACGCAGGAACAGGTCCAGCAGGAGAACCAGGCGGAGATGGTCGACTCGCAGCAGGAGGCGACCGCCGTCGCGCTCCGCGCCGCCGGCGTCCCCGTCACCGAGAAGGTGAGCATCGCCAGCGTCTCGGTCGACGCGCCGTCGGGAACGGCGTTCCAGGCCGGCGACGTCCTCGTCTCGATCGGTGGTACCGAGATCACCAGCGCCGACGCCGCCCGCAAGGCTATCCAACAAGCCACCCCCGGAAGCACCCTCGACGTCGTCGTCGACCGGGGCGGCAGCAAGGTCGCGCTCAAGCCGAAGACCGGCGCGTCCGGAGGCCGCACCGTGATCGGCGTCGTCCTCAAGATCGACTTCCAGTTCCCGTTCTCGGTGAGCATCGACGCCGGCAACGTCGGCGGCCCCTCGGCCGGGCTCATGTTCTCCCTCGGCATCTACGACAAGCTGACGAGTGGGTCGCTCACCGGTGGCCAGAACATCGCCGGCACCGGGACGATCAACAGCGCCGGGGCGGTCGGGCCCATCGGCGGCATCCGCCAGAAGCTCGTCGGAGCCAAGGAGGGCGGCGCCAACTACTTCCTCGCCCCGTCGGACAACTGCGAAGAGGTCCGCGACGCCGTGCCCGCCGGCCTGCAGGCGGTCAAGGTCGCGACCTTCGACGAGGCCAAGGCGGCCGTCGAGAAGATCGCCGCCGGCGACACCAAGGGCCTGCCGGCCTGCTGACCCGCATACGTGCTGGCGAGAGGCCAACTTTTGTCGCCACTGCGCGCGGATAACGACCGAACTTGGCCTCTCGACGTGCGTCCAGCGCGGTGCTTCGGATGCGACGACTCGGCTCAGTCCTCGAAGGTGGCCCGCAGCGCGGCAACCAGGCCCGGCGCCAGGTCCGGTCCGGTGGCTACCGCGTCGTCGGAGTCGTGCGCGCGCTGGCGGAGAAGGCATACCGAGCGGCCGTCGCGGAGGACGGCGGCGAGCAGCCGGACGTCCTGGCGGTCCGGATGCCGGGCCAGGGCGTCGACGGCGGCGTCGGGGTCGCTCGGCAGGTCGCGCTCGGCGTCCGGGGGAACGACGACCCGCTCGACGACGAAGGCGCACCCGTCGACGTCCGGAGGCCAGGCGATCCGGCCGAGGACCGACTCGAGGCTCGACGACTGGTGCAGCCCTTCCTGCTCGATGGCCGTGAAGGCGTCGGCCGCCTGGTCGCCCACCGCCAGTTCAGCGAGCAGCTGCGGTTCTCGCTCGACGAGCGTCGCGGTCCGGACGAGCGCGAACAGGCGCGCCGGCTGGTCCCAGCCGGAGCCGGCAACGTACCGCTCCGTCTCGAGGGCGGCGATCGACAACGGGTCCAGCACCGGACGACGGGGTGAGGTCACGCGCCGCATCCTCGCACCAGACGTTCCTGTGAGCGCGGCAACGATTCGGCAACCAGACGCTGTGGAACGGGAACCGCGGGGGCGGCCGCTCGTTGGGGGATACGTATGCTGGCCGTACCCCGGTCAGCGTGCTGCGGGTTGGCATGCTGGAC
>Ga0307289_10000076_pt1 | contig 33558 bp, 30 predicted proteins | sample ER_DNA_143_FD_194483 | JGI IMG/M metagenome (GOLD analysis project Ga0307289, IMG submission 194483) | Bulk soil microbial communities from the East River watershed near Crested Butte, Colorado, United States - ER_DNA_143 | ecosystem: Environmental > Terrestrial > Soil > Floodplain | place...
TCCGGAGGCGGGAGCGCAGCTTCGAATCTGGGCGGGGGTTGGCGTCCGGCTCGGCGAATCCCGAGGCCGACTTGCCCACTGGGAGGTGCCCTGCCGCCGCCGCCGACTAACTTTGATGACATCTGCCGTGAGCGTGTCAAAGCAGTCATGAACCGGGCGGCGTGACATCGGTTGCGTCGGCTGGGAGCAGATGTTCCGGGTGGGGGTGACCGACGATGTGGGCGAAGGTGGCGTCCTCGATCCTCTTGTCCTCCAGGGTGAGGCGGCCGTCGTGTTGGCGCTCGTGTTCCTGCCAGCTGGCGACCTCGAACTGCTCGACGAACATCCGCGGGTTCTCACCGACGCGGTAGATCTCCCATCGGATGGCGCCGGATCGCAGCCGGGATCGCCGCATTGACTGCATGTCGGACAGAAAGTCCGCCTGGCGGGTCTCATCGACCTCGTACCGAATTGACACCACGACCGGACTTGTGGGCTCAGGCTCGAGGACGAACCGCGGCGTATCCCAGTAGGCCAATGGCGACCGGTCGAGGTCGTGGCTGTCCGGCACGCGCAGGACGCCGACCAGTGCCGTGCTGACGCCGAGCATCACGGCGGCAGCGAGGAGCGCGGCCGGCATACCGAAGTACTGCACCGCTAGTCCCCACAGCGGCGCGGCCACCGCCTGCGTGCCGAGGAACACCATCAACAGGATGCCGAGGCCGCGAGCCCGCACCCAGCCGGGTAGGAAGAGCTGCATCTCGGCGGTCACTGTCGCCACCGAGGACGACCAGCCGAACCCGCACAGCACCAGCAACGGAATCGCGACCCACATCGAGCTCGTGAAGGCGAGGCCGGCGAAAGCGATCCCTGAAGCCGCCGCAGCCCCCGCAAGGACGCTGTTGGACGAGAGGTGCTGCTTGATCACGCCGAGGCCAAGGGCGCCGACCACGGCTCCGACCCCGAGAGCTGAGAACAGCAGGCCGTAGCCACCAGCGCCTGCCGAGAGCTGGCGACTCGCGATCAGCGGCAGCAGCGCCCACACTGCGCCAGCGGGGAACACGAAGGTCACGAAGCGCAGCAGCATGGTCCGGATGACCGGCTCGTGGCGAACGTAGCGGCCCCCAGCCCGCAGTGCGGGCAGGAACCGTTCCCGATCACTTCGCACCTCGATGGGCCGACGCCACAACAGCAACACGGCAATGAGGAAGGTCGTGGCCACCGCGTTGAGTGCAAACACCGGCGGAACGCCCCACAAGGCGATGACGAATCCAGCGATAGCCGGTCCGGCAGCCCGCGAGACGTTCACGCTGACCATGTCCAGCCGGGTGGCCGCGGCGACCTCGCCCCGGGGCACCAGCTCGGTGATCAGCGACTGCCACGTCGGGGAGTTCATCGCCATGCCGGCACCAGCCGCGAACACGAACCCCAGCAACAGCGCGGGTCGCATGAGATCGAGGGCCGTGAGAACGGCCAGTAGCACGGCGACGACAACGACGTACGTCTGGACCGCCAGCATCATCAGCCGCCGGTCGAAGGCGTCGGCGAGCACACCCGCGGGCAGAGCCAGCACCATCATCGGCAAGGTGGACGCAGTTTGGACCAGCGGCACGATGGTGGCCGCGTTCGGGTCATTGACGAACAACCACTGCGCACCAACCGTCTGCCCCCACGTGCCGATGCTGGAGATCACCACGCCCAGCCACAGCCATAAGAACACCCGGTGTCGAAACGGTGCGAAGGGAGACCGACTCGTCACCTCGCCTCGGTGCGTTGAACTCACCATCGCAGTCTCCCTCGGCAGCGACGGTCGTGGTGCTGCACACTCCTGAATGACCACAACGCCACCAGCGATGGCAACTGCGGGGCCGTCACGGTGGACCAGCTCCGGATCCAACGACGCCGGCTTCGAGAAGGACGTAGGACACCGTGATCACCGACACCAAGCCCACCGTCATCTTGCGGCCGTCGCCGCAGAAGGCGAACCGGATCTTTACCGCGCAGAGCCTCGAAACACTGCACGAGCGGTACACCGTCGTCGACCTCGAGGGCGACGCCCGGACTGAGCCCTTTGACGAGTTCTTACCTTCGGCCTTCGCGATCATCGGCCAGCCTGAACTGGATCGCGAACGCCTACAGCGGGCGGCCAGACTGCGTGTGGTGTGCAACGTGGAGGGAAACTTCTTCCCGAACATGGACTACGAGACCTGCTACGAGCAAGGCATCTACGTCCTGGGCTGCGGTCCCGCCTACGCGCAGGCGGTCGCGGAGATGGCGCTCGGCCTGGCTTTGGACATCGCCCGTGGCATCAGCCGGGAGGACCGCGCCTTCCGCCACGGCACCGAGCACTACGTCGCCGACGGGAACGAGGAGTCGCTGCTGCTCTCCGGTTCGACGATCGGCCTGCTCGGCTACGGCAACCTCGGCCGCGCACTGCACCGACTGATCACACCATTCAGTGCTCACATTCGCGTTCACGACCCTTGGCTGCCCGACGCCGTGCTGCAGCAAGCGGGCCTGCACCCGGCCGGCCTGGACGAGGTGATCAGCGAGAGCCAATTCCTGTTCGTCCTCGCCACAGTCACCGAGGAGAGCGAGCACCTGCTCGGCGCCCGCGAACTGGACCTGGTTCCTCTCGGCGGGCGCCTCATTTTGGTGAGCCGGGCCGCTGTCGCCGATTTTGAGGCGCTCTATGAGCGCGTCCGCGACGGCCGGTTCGTCGCCGCCATCGACGTCTGGCCTGATGAGCCGATGCCGGTCGACTCGCCGTTCCGGTCGCTCGACGGGCTGGTCTTCTCCGGACATCGGGCCGGCGGGATCCCGCAGGCCTTCACGGAGATTGGGGAGATGGTCCTCGACGACCTGGCCCAGATCCAACGTGGGCTGCCGCCGGCCCGCATGCAGGTGGCCGCCCGCGAACTCGTCGGCCGCTACCGCAACCGTCCAGCATCGTGAGCCTCGAGATCGCTTGCCAGGCGCTCCTCTTCGACGCCGACGGTGTCCTCGTCGACTCCGACGACAGCGTGACAGTGTCGTGGACCCGCTGGGCCGAACGCTGGGACCTCGATCCGGTCGGCGTCCTCCCGATGGTGCACGGGCGGCGCTCGGTCGACACCGTGACCCTGCTGATCGACCCCGCCCGCCGGACCCAGGCCTTGGCGGATATCGACCGCTACGAGATCGAGGACGCCGCCGCTGTGCCCGCCTGCCCCGGGGCCACCGAGCTGCTCACCTCACTGCCGCTCGGCGCGTGGGCGGTCGTCACCTCGGGAACGCGTGCCCTCGCGACCGCGCGACTGGCGGCGGCGGGCCTACCGGCTCCGCAGGTCCTCGTCACCGCCGACGACGTCCCGCGGGGAAAACCCGACCCGGCCGGCTACCTGCGCGCCGCTCAGGCGTTGGGCCGCCCACCCCAGGAATGCGTGGTGCTGGAGGACAGCCCCGCCGGCGTAGCGGCCGGTAGGGCAGCAGGCGCGTCGGTCGTAGGGGTCACCCGGCGGGCGTTGGACAGCGGGGCGGCCATCGTGGTCAGGGACCTGTCCTACTTGAGCTGGACCAATGCCACCCTGCAGATCCCTGCGGCCGTCCTCGTGCGCGAGTGAATACCCGAGATCCGGGCAACCCTTCCCTGACAACCGTCCTCATCGTTATGTCGATCACGAAAGTCCGGTGAACCTCCAATGATGGATGTCGACCCCCTCCTGTCCGAGCTGACTGTTGCCGAGAAGGCGTCGCTGACGTCGGGATCGTCGTTCTGGTACACCGCGGCGGTGGAGCGGCTGGGGATCCCGCGCATCATGGTGTCGGACGGTCCCCACGGCTTGCGGGCGCAGCCAGGTGAGGGAGACCACGTGGGCCTAGGGGGGAGCCTGCCGGCGACGTGCTTCCCCACCGCCTCCGCGGTCGCGTCCACGTGGAACCCCGACCTGCTCAACCGGATCGGTCAGGCACTGGCTCAGGAGGCCCGCGCCTGCAATCTGTCGGTGATCCTCGGCCCCGGAATCAACATGAAACGGTCCCCCTTGTGCGGCCGGAACTTCGAGTACTTCTCAGAGGACCCCTTCCTGGCCGGAGAGCTGGCCGTCGGGATCGTCGACGGCATCCAGTCGCGCGGGGTCGGCACCTCGGTCAAGCACTATGCCGCCAACAACCAGGAGACCGATCGGCTCCGCGTGGACGCCCAGGTGGACGAGCGCACACTGCGGGAGATCTACCTGCCCGCCTTCGAACGGGTCGTCACCGCTTCGCGGCCGTGGACGATCATGTGCTCCTACAACAAGGTCAACGGAACGTCGGCCTCGGAGAACAGCTGGCTGCTGCAAACCGTGCTGCGCGACGAGTTCGGCTTCGAAGGCCTCGTCGTCTCGGACTGGGGTGCGGTCTACCACCGCGTCCCCGCCGTACTGGCCGGCCTAGACCTCGAGATGCCGCCGGCCCTGGGTCGCAGCCCAGAGGCGGTTGTCGCGGCGGTGGAGTCCGGCGAGCTATCCACGGACGTCCTCGACGCCCGGGTGCGCAAGGTCCTCGAGCTGGTGGCCAAGGGTATGCCGGTCCTCGGCGTCGACGAGTCGTACGACGCCGAGGCGCACCACGCCCTGGCCCGCGAGGCGGCCGCCGAGTCGGTGGTGCTGCTGAAGAACGGCGGCATTCTTCCGTTGCCGTCCGACGCCAGCATCGCTGTCATCGGTGAGTTCGCGCGGACGCCCCGGTTCCAAGGCGCGGGATCGTCGCAGGTGAACCCGACCCGCGTTGACGTGCTCCTGGACGCGCTTAAAGCGGTCCACGGGGACGTGCCGTTCGCCGCCGGCTACGGCATCGGCGAGACGGCGAACGACGAGGCGCTGCTTGCCGAAGCGAAAGACGTGGCCGCCTCCGCCGACACCGTGGTCATGGTCATCGGTCTGCCTGGAGCCGACGAGTCCGAAGGCTTCGACCGGACGCACATGGACCTACCAGCTAACCAGCTAACCGCCCTGAAGTCCGTGGCGGCGGCCAATCCCAACGTCGTCGTTGTGCTGGTCAACGGCTCGACCGTCGTCCTGGGTGACGTCACGCCGCACGCCAAGGCGCTGGTCGAGGCGTGGCTCGGCGGTCAGGCCGCCGGCGGGGCGATCGCCGATGTGCTGACGGGTGAAGTCAACCCCAGCGGACGGCTGGCCGAGAGCATCCCCCACCGCCTCGAGGACAACTCGTCCTACTTCAACTTCCCCGGCGACAGCCAGGTGGTGCGTTACGGGGAGGGCGTGTTCATCGGATACCGGGGGTACGACAAGGCGGCGCAGGACGTCGCCTTCCCCTTCGGGTTCGGGCTGTCCTACACCACTTTCGCGCTGTCAGACCTCGACGTGGCCGTCCACGGATCCGCCGCGCAAGGGACGCTGGCGGCGACCGTCACCGTGACCGTCGCCAACACCGGGGCCGTAGACGGCGCTGAGGTCGTCCAGGTCTACGTGGAGGACAAGGAAGCCACCGTCGCTCGACCGGTGCGTGAGCTCAAGGGCTTCGCCAAGGTTCACCTGGCCGCCGGCGCCAGCCGGACCGTGTCGATCGAGCTGGACCAGCGTGCCTTTGCGTTCTGGTCCGTGATCAGTGGCGACTGGGCGGTCGAGGCGGGGGACTTCGTCATTGCGGTCGGCCGCCACTCGCGCGACCTTCCACTCATGAGAACGGTGACCGTCGAAGCCCCTCGCCTCGCCGGCCCCCTGAACCGCGACTCAACCCTTCAGGAGTGGATGAGCGACCCGGTCGGGCAGCAGCTGATCGAGCGCGAAGTCGCCAACGGCCAGCCCGCGACGGTCCTGGAAAGGGAGCTGGTCCACGTCATCGGCAACATGCCCATGAGCACGCTGGCCAACTTCGACGGCATGAGCTTGGACCACGACGCCCTCGACCGGGTAGCGGCCGACTGGCGGCAGCAGGCCGGCGTGAGCTGACGTCAGATCGGCTGAGGCAGGAGGCCGCGGTGTCATCCAGCTGGTTCCCGGACGTCACACAGGCGCCGTTGCGCGGCGGTCCCGTCCTTCGGTGGGGCGTGCTCGCACCGGGGACCATCGCCGGCGACTTCGTCTCGACCGTCCTGGCCAACACCGACCAGCGTGTCACCGCCGTGGGGTCCCGCTCGGGCGACCGGGCGCGTCGGTTCGCCGACGCCCATGGCATCGACCGCGTCCACGGTTCGTACGACTCTCTGGTTTCCGACGCGAACGTCGACATCGTCTACGTGGCCGCGCCGCACAGCGAGCACTATCCGCTCGCTCTTCAGGCGATCTCCGCGGGCAAGCATGTGTTGATCGAGAAACCCATCGCGGTCACGGCCCTCGAGGCCTCCGAGATCGCCGAAGCGGCCCGAGCTGCTGGCGTTTTCGCCGCCGAAGCGATATGGACGCGCTACCTGCCCCAGTTCAACGTGCTCGACCAGGTGCTGCGCCGCGGGGACCTCGGCGTGATCCGGCTGGCAACCGCCGACGTCGGCTGGGCGATGGGGCCCGACGCGCCGTCTCGGATGCTCGACCCAACACTGGGCGGAGGATCGGCCCTCGACATGGGCGTCTACGGATACTGGTTCGCCCAGTTCGCCATCGGCCCGCCGCGCGTGATCCGTGCCGTGGGAAGCATGACCGCCACGGGAGTGGACGACCAGGTCGTGGTCGCTATCGGCGGGTCCGACGGCCGGCATGCTTCGGTGACAACCAGCATGGCGGTCACCAACTCCGGTCTCGCCCGATCCACGGCACCAAGGGAAGCGCTCGCTTCCTCGACCCGTTCGTTTTCCGGCGAGTTTCGTGGTCAGCGCCGGACCGGGTCTGCACGAGTGGCACGACTCGAGCGGGCTCAGCCGCCGGGCGGGACTGGCATGGCAGACGACAGCGGTCGCTGACTACATCGGCCAAGGACGAACCGACTCCCCCGTCCATTCGCTCGACGACGCCATCTCCGTCATGCACACCATCGACACGGTCCGCCGCCAACTTCGGGAAGCGCTTCAGGCGCCAAGCCCCGTGTCGGACGCGCGTTCGGCTCCCGGTTGACGTAGCCGGCGCGGGTATGCGTTCAGGCGCCCTCGGTCCCCCGGCCGGGTCTCGCGCGGTAGTCGCGGAGGGCGCCGACGATCAGGGTGTGGTCCTCCTCCGAGGAGAGTCCGGACACGGTGATGGCCGCGACCATGCCGGCGCCAGTCACCCGGACGGGAAACGACCCCCCGGCCAACGTGTAACGAGCCGAGTCGAGCCAGCCACTGACGAAGGGGTCGTGGTCCGCGGCCGTCATCCGGAGGCCCACCAGCAGGCTGCTGGCCTCGAAACGGAACGTGGTAGCGGACTTCCGTTCGAGCCACTCGCCTTGGTCGCTCGTTGTCCCGGTCAGGGCGGCGCGGAACAGCTGGCAGTCAGGACGACGGACGTCCACCGCCACCGGTAGTTTCTCCGCGATGGCGCGCTCGACGATGCTCGACCCGATGTGCCAGGCGTCCTCGTTGGTGAACGCCTCCAGCACGAGCTCTCGTTCTTGCTGCTCCAGGTCGGCGACGGTGAATGGGCTCTGGTTCACGACATGCTCCCTTGCTCGGGGTCCGGGCGGTGACGCCGGACGTCCACGGGGTATGCGACGTAGGCGAACCGCTCGCCGGCGGGATGCCAGCTGTTGACGTTGAGGGTGCCTTGGCCGCCGAAGACGCGGCTGACGACGGTCGCGTCCTGCCAGTCGCCAGCAATGGTCGTGGCGATCTCCACCCACACGTCGGCCGGATGACCGCGAGTGCCTGCCGGGTATGCCACGAACACGCCGCGCTGCCCGTCGGGGGAGAGATGCGGGAACCAGTCCACCGTCGCCGAGACCCGAAGACGTTCGGGTTCTCCTCCCTCGACGTCGACCCGCGCCAGCTGGGCGTGCCCGGTGAACTCTTCGGTGTTGAAGTACAACCAGCGACCGTCCGACGAGTACTCGGGGCCGTCCGCAGGGTGGTCGCTGTCGGTAAGTCTGCGGTAGTCCCCGCCGTCCACGTCCACGGTGAAAAGATTGGCTCGGGGGGTCTCGCCGCCGAGCTCGAGCCCGACGAAGGCCAGGCGCCGACCGTCCGGGCTCACGCCGTGCAGGAAGTGCATGAGCCCCTCGATACCGGAACGGCCGGTCACCCGGCGGCACCCTCCGCCAGAGAGTCGGGTCTCGTAGATGTGCCAGTCGTTGGCGGAGACGAAGATGCGCTCGCCGTCCTGAGCCAGTACATGGTCGTTGTTGAGGTCGGGGACGTCCTCGAGGGAGATCGCGACGAGGTGAGGATCGGCGACCGGAATGGTCCACAACCGGCCTGCCCCGTTGACCACCAGATGCTCGCCGTCGAGTGTCCAGTTGGGTGCCTCGACGAGCACGTCATCGGTCTCGAAGAGCAGCTCTTGACGGCCCGTGGTGGCGTCCGCGATCCACACCTCGGCCCGTTGCCCTTCCGCGAATGTCCGAGGTTTTGCGGAGAAACGACCGCGGCGCTCGGGTGGCATCAATCGGCCCGCGGCTCGGAGTCCAGGGTCCTGATGCGAATGCTGCGCCACCGGCACCGGGCTCCCGGTCGCCAGCGCTCGTCCCCGAAATGGGGGTCGTTGTCATGCACCTCGAGCGCGAGATGCCCTCGTGGCCCGAGGACATCCAGGACGGCCTCGGCGTCGTAGGTCGGGTGACGCATCGCGGCGAGGTCCACCTCGGCGACCAGGACGTCGTTCACCCACGTGGTGATTACGGGTTTCGCTCCCCGGCATTGGATTCGCAGACGGTTCCAGTCCGCCCAGTTCCACGCCCGAAGAAACTCGTCGGCCGTTCCCGCTCGCGTGAGCAGTTGTTGCTTCTCCGGAGTGATGGGCTCCGATGACGTGGACGGATCTTCCTCCACCAGCCTGACCGGCCGCCTGGCGTTGTCCCGCTCGACGTCCAGGACATAAGGGACGGCGTGGAACCCTCCGGTGCCGTTGCCGTAGAAGCCGCCGATGGAGCCGGACTTCCGGTGGTCGACGAGGACCTGGAACCCCTCCCAGCTCTCGTCCTGCCGGCGCAGCATCACCCCCGTGTCGGCCGGCCAGTCAGGACGCATCTCGAGCTCGAGCTCGAAGTCTCCGAAGGTCTCGTCGGACACCAGGTAACCGCCCCATCCGGGGTGGTCAGGATCCTGTCGGCCCACGATGGCGCCGTCCTCGACGGTCCAGATCGCCGGAAACTCCGCGGCCTTCTCGTTGAAGTCGGACGAGATCCAGGACGCGAGCTCGTGGACGGAAGGGCCGCCGGGCCACGCCGTCCCGTAGACGCGGGGCCGTGAGTGCCAGCCGTTCAGGGTCGCCCCGTCGAACAGCTCCCGCCACGTTTCACTCTTCGTCATTCAGTTCTCCTCAGTCGACCAGGTCGGGGGAACTCCAGGGCGGGTATGCGGTCAGCCGGCCTCACGGCCGGTCCCAGTGCCGTCGTCGAGGCACTCCTGCCAGGTCGCGAGGTGGTCTCCGGACAGCAGTTCCTCGACGACCGTGGCGGCGGCGCCGGAGACACCGGCCGAGTAGGCGCCCTCCGAGCTCTCGATAGATATCGTCTCCGTGGCTAGCGAGAAGGTGTGACCTTCGACCGCCTGACGGACCGGCTCGGTCAGCAGGTGCGCCGCTCTTCCACCGACGCGGCCGCCGATGACGATGAGCGCTGGGTTGACCAGGTTCGTGGCTCCAGCGACGGCCAGCCCCAACGCGTCGCCGGCCCGACTCATGATCCGCGCGCACGCGTCGTCGCCGGCGTGCGCTCCGTCGACGACGTCCGTGTCGCGGATCTGACGAGGGGCGATGCTGGCCAAGAAAGGACTCTGGCGCTTGCGCATGGCAACGACCCCGAACTTCGCGATGGATCGACCGCTGGCCAGGGTCGCCAAACTGCCGGAGTTCCCGCACCAGCAGACCAGGGACCGGTCGGCGGAGACGGTCATGTGCCCGATCTCGCCGGCGACACCCGAGGCCCCTCGGTAGAGATGCCCGTCGCTGACCAGGCCCGCCCCGACACCAGTGCTGACCTTCACGTAGAGGAGGTTCTGACCGCTCGCTGAGCCCCGTAACCGCGACTCGCCCACGGCCATCATGTTGACCTCGTTGTCCACCCAGACGGGGACGTGATACCGCTCGCCGAACCAGTCACCGACAGAGAAGTCGGCCCACCCGCCGCGGGCGACGACGTCCATGGTCAGGCCGCCTGGTGAGACCGGGCCAAGAACGCCGACCCCGATGCCGCGCAGCGGCCCGCGGTCGTCGACCTGGTCGAGCAGCCGGGTGAACATCTGCCGGGCGCGCGTCAACGCGACCCGCGGGGAGGCACCGAACGGCAGTCGCCTGCTTCGCTCCGCCAGGATCCGACCAGACAGGTCGGCCAGCCCAGCGGTCATTCCCGTTGCCCCCAGCTCCACCGCCAGGACGCAACCGGCGTCGGCAGCGAAGTCCAACCGACCCGGGGGGCGGCCCCCGGTCGAGACGGTCGTCGGTCCTTCCCGGACCAGTCCCATCGAGATGAGCTGGTCGACGCGCTGGATGACGATCTTGCGGCTCAGTCCGGTGACCTGCACGAGAGCCGGTCGGGTCGTCGCCTGGCTATCGCGGATGAGCGCCACCACCTGCTCGAGAGGGGCGTCCCTGGAGGTGACTGGCGACGTCGGCAGGTCAACCACGGCACCTCCGATGTTCATCAATAAGCGAGTCGGGGCCTCATTATGCCCCCATGGGACAAAACCTTGACATATATCCCCGAGGCACATATGTTGCGTCACTCGCCGAGGCCGTTCACCTGCTCTCGGCCTAGACGCCGAAGTCGGCCAGACCGACTATCGTCGTCAACGCGTAGTACCTCGGGCGCAACCACAAGGACGCTGATGTCTCGTTCCGTGATCAAAGTCGCCGTCAACCCCCTTCCCTGGGTGTTCACAGAATCCGGGTGGAGCATGACTCGGCAGGTGCTTGTCGAGGCGCTTTCTGATTTGCGCGAGGTCGGCTTTCGTGCGTTGCATGCGGAGATTCCTGCGGAGATGACCGTGGCCCAGTACCGCGCCTGCCTGGCCGACTACGGTTTCGAGGCCGCCCCGGGCTACTTCTCGGCGGAGTTCTCCGACGCGGCTACGACTGACGATGTGCTCGATCAGGCTCGGCGGGCTGCACAGGCGCACGCGGAGCTTGGCCTATCCGAGATCTTCATCGCGTCCGCGATGACCACCGAACGTCGGGAGCATCCCGCCGTCGGCTACCTCGCGGACGACGAACGGCTGAAGCGGATCACGGACGGGCTCGTGGCCGCGGCCGACGTGATGCAGGCGGAGGGCGTCACCCCCGCCCTCCATCCGCATGTCGGCACGTGGGTCGAGACGGAGCCCGAGGTCCGTGCGGTGCTCGACTCGTCGGAGGGCTCGTCGTTGGCGTTCGGCCCGGACACGGGTCACCTCTTCTGGGGCGGTGCCGACCCCGCTCGGCTCGTCAAGGAGTATGCGAGTCGGGTCGCGTGCCTCCATATCAAGGACGTCGACGCCAAAGCCGCGGCCGACGCAGCGGCCAACGGAGACGAGTACATGGCCGCGACGTTCGGGCGGCACGTCTGGACCGAGCCGGGACGCGGCGACGTCGACCTCGACGCGGTGATCGCCGCGCTGCCCGACGGCTTCGACGGATGGGCGGTCCTGGAGGTGGACGTGCCGAACCTGCCCACCCGGGTGCAGAGCGCCCAGGAAGGATTCGACTACCTGCGGGCCAACCCGGCGTTCGCCGCCTGACGGTCATGACCGTGGCCGGCACCTTGGGGGTGGGGATCCTGGGCAGTGGCCCGGTCACCCAGGCCATCCATCTGCCCGCGCTGGCCCGCCTGACCGACCAGTTCACGGTGCGGACGGTCATGGACGCCAACGACGCCACAGCCCACGACGTCGCGGCCCGGGTGGGCGCCCGCGCGACCACGTCGATGGACGACCTGCTGCAGGACGAGACCGTGGACGTGGTCGCGGTGTGCAGTCCGCACCAGTTCCACGCCGAGCAGGTGATCGCGGCGTGCCGGGCCGGCAAGCGCGCCGTGCTGTGCGAGAAGCCGTTCGCGACCAGCACCGACGAGGCCGCGAGCATCGCGCAGGTCTCGGCCCAGACCGGCGTGCCGATCGTGGTGGGCGCGATGCACACGTATGACCCTGGCTGGCTCGCCTTCACCCAGAGCTGGGGAGCGACCCGAGGCAGCGCGCGGCACATCCGCAGCTCGGCGGTCCTGCCGCCCAACCCCCGGTTCGAGGACTTCGCCACGGAGGTCGTGAACCGCGAGCCGATGTCCACGCCGGCCCCCGCGACATCGGCCGCCGACGCGCACCGGATTCGTGATGGCATCCTCGGCCTGGCCATCCACGACCTCCCTCTCGTGCGAGCCTTTCTGACCGACATCGACGACATCGACGTGCACCTCGCGCGGCCCCTGAGCCCGTGGGGCTACCTGGTCGTGTTCTCTTGCGGCGACCAGACCGTTGAGCTGCATGCCCTCATCTCCGCGAACTGGCAACCCGACTGGTCGCTCCAGGCGTATGCGGACGACCGGGTCGGCCGCGTCGAATTCACCCCCTCCTACGTCCAGGCGGGGTCGGCCACCGCGACCATCAGCACGCCGAGTCAGATGGTCCGTTTGGGGCCGGTGGACCACAACGGGTACGTCGGGGAGTGGCAGCACCTCTACGACATGGCCCACGGCCAGCCCCCCCTGTACTCGTCCGCCGAGCTCATCGCCGACCTGGCCTTCGCCCTGAACCTGTCTGACCGGGCCGCCACCGCCGTGCTGGGCCGCCCAGAACCGGTCGCCGCACGATGACCATCCTTGAGGTCAGTGCGACCACGGAGGCGCGGGCCGGCGGCGACATCGCTCCCGTCATCGCATCCCTGCCGGTATCCCTGGTCGCCGCAGGCCCGGACGCCGGCGGCCCCGACCTGGTCGCGGTCGACGGCGGCCCAGGCTGGCCGCAGCGGGCTGCCGATCGACTGGCGCACGGCGTCCGAGGCCTGGTCGTAATCCAACCGGTCCCCGTCGCCCCGGCCGAGGTGCCCACGGCGTCCGGTGTACCCGTAGTCGTCGACTACCGGTTCGCCGGCAACCCCGCCATCGAAACCGCGGCCGATGCGTTCGCCCGATGGCCGGCCGACGCCATGATCGAAGTATCGGTGGTGGGCTCTGACTCGGCGGACCTCGGCCGCATCCTGGTCGACCAGCTGGCGACGTTGCGTCGTCTCGGCCAAGCCGCCGCCGAGCTGGACCGTCTGACCTGGCGGGCGAGCGGCTACTACCTTCGAGGGGCCACGGCCACCGGCTCCCCCTTGCTGGTCAGCGCCCACGTGACCACTGGCGAGCCGTCGGCCCTCCGGGTTCGAGGACTTGCCGCCGACGGCGCCGTCGAGCTGACGGTGCCGAACCCGGGCACCGCCCGACCCGCATACCTGGTCCGCATCACCAGGGATGGGGCCACTACGGCACCCTCGCTGTGGGAAACCTCTCACCGGGCGGCCTGGCGTCGCCTGCACGCCGCCGTCACCGAGACCCAGCCGACCGCCGACCTCTCCGACCTGCGGAAGGACCTCGCCGTCGCCGGTCGGGTCCTCCCGACCCCCTGACCGTGTGCCCTCCTCCCCGTCCAACAACCCATCCCTGAGAGGACCAACCATGAGCGACCTGCGCATTCCTGACGTCTCCCGACGTGGCTTCCTGAAGGCGACCGGCGTGGCCGCCGGGCTGGCCCTCGTGCCCGGGCTGGCCGCCTGCGCCCAGTCGAAGACCCAGACCAGTTCCGGCGGTGGCACCGCCGGGACGTTGAAGTTCTGGGACATGCCGTGGGCGCAAGACGCGTACAACAAGGCCTCTGAAGCGTTCGTCGCCGCCTACAAGCCGGCGGAAGGTCTGCCGAATGCGGCGTTGCAGCGGATCCAGTGGAACAACTTCACCACCACGTTCTCGTCGGCGCTGGCGTCCAAGACCGGCCCGGCGGTCAGTAGTGGCGGCGGGTTCCAGGCGTTCCAGTTCGCCGACCAGGGCTACATCGCCATGGCCGACAACCTGATCTCGACGTGGGAGAAGGACGGCTTCAGGAAGGACTTCCTGCCCGGCACCCTCGAGGCCATGAAGACGGACAAGGGGTACGTCGCCGTGCCGTGGCAGACCGACTTCCGGGTGTGGTGGTACCGCAAGTCGCTGTTCGACGACGCGGGCGCCAAGGTGCCGACGAACTGGGACGAGCTGATGACTGCCGGGGAGGCACTGAAGAAGAAGGGTTACTTCGGGTGGGGCGACGGCGCCGGGGCGGGCAACAACATTGGCGCGCACACGATGGTCTTCATGATGATCAACAACGGGGGCGGGCTGTTCACGCCGGACGGCAAGCTGGACGTGCTCAACGAACGGAACGTCGAGGCCGTCGACTTCATCATCCAGCTGGTCAAGGCCGGCATCAGCGACCCCGCCTCGGTCAGCTACACCACGGACAACCATCTGGCCCAGTGGAAGAACAAGAAGTTCGCCTTCGGCATCTACACGGCGGGTCTGGACCAGGCGCTCGGGGAACCGAGCGGCGCCGACCTCCTGGCTGCCAGCCCGTTGACCGGCCCGCACGGCGACAAGGCCATTCTCGCGTTTGGCAACAACATCATGATGTACACGAACACCCCGTCGCAGCCGGGCTCTGAGGCGTTCCTGTCTTACTACATCAAGAACATGAAGACCTACTGGCAGCAGGGCGTGGTCACCGGACTTCCCGTCCTGCAGTCCATCGTCGACCTGCCGGAGTTCCAGAAGAGCGCGAGCAACGTCAAGGTCGTCAAGGAGTACCAGCCGGTGGCCAAGACCTACGGCACGCGTTCCACTCAGCTCTTCGCGGCGATGGCCCAGGTCGACGGCAGCCAGCCGCTGGCCCAGTTCACCCAGAGCGTACTGGGCGGGCAGACCGACGCGAAGTCGGCGCTGACCACCCTGCAGCAGGGCCTGTCCACCATCGTGAAGTCGTGACATGACCACCACCACCGCTCCGTCGACCCGAGGAAAACCTGCTGTCGCGGGTCAGCGCCGGCGACGGTTCAAGTCTGGGACGTCGACCCTGTTCTTCCTGGTCCTGCCCTCCATCGTGCTGCTGCTGTTGATCCACGGGTTCCCGCTGATCCAGGCGTTCATCCAGTCCCTGCACAACGGCACGCTGGTCGATCCGGGTCCGTTCGTCGGCCTGCAGAACTACATCGATAACCTGACCAGCGCCACGTTCTGGAAGGCCGCCGGGTTCACCGTGGTCTTCACCCTGGTCGGGGTCTTCGGAAGCTGGGCCGTCGGGCTCGCGCTGGCGCTGCTGCTGCGCACCCGGATCCCCGCCGGCGGCATCTTCAAGGTGCTGCTGCTGCTGCCCTGGGTGGTCCCGATCGTCGTCTCCTCCACGGCGATCAACTGGCTGGTGGCCACCAGCTCCAGCCCCATCCCCATGCTGTTCGCAAACCTCGGGCTAGCCCCGCCGCTGTTCCTGGCCGACCCGACCTGGGCCAAGATCCTGGTCTGCGTGTTCAAGGTCTGGATCAGCTTCCCGTTCATGATGATGATGTCCAGCGCCGCGCTGGCCAGCGTCGACGAGACCGTGTACGAGGCGGCCCGGATGGACGGCGCCACCAGCCAACAGCAGCTGCGCTGGATCACCCTGCCGATGATCGCCCGGTCCACCTACATCTCGTGGATCCTCATGACGATCTTCTGCGTCAACGACTTCCCGACCATCTTCCTGGTCACCGGCGGCGGCCCGATCGACGCCACCAACACCCTGGTCGTCCTCGCCTACCGGACCGTGTTCCAGAACCAGCAGGTCGGACCGGGAGTGTCAATCGCGTTCATGATGACGGTGGTCCTGGTGTTCATCTCCACCCTGCTCTACCGGCAGATCCGAAAGGCAGCGATCTGATGGCCATCATCCACCAAACCGCCGAGATCGGTCACGTGGCGGAGAAGCAGCTGCTGACATCCCGGGAGAAGGGCACCCGCGGCCAGTGGTGGCGCTTCGTCCTCATCCTGCTCATCACGATCGTCACCCTGGTACCGGTGGCCGTCGTGCTGTTCCTGGCGTTTACGCCGTCCGTCACCTCCACCACCAGCGGCGGGTTCACCGCCGAGAACTTCACGAGCGTGTTCGCTACCACCGACGTGGTCCTGTGGCTGCAGAACAGCCTGCTGGTCACTCTCGGCACCGTCATCGTCTCCGTCATCGTCGCCGCCCCGGCCGGGTACGTGCTCTCGCGCGGGCGCAGCAGAGCCGTCTCCGGGTACTCGCTCCTGCTGTTCGTCTTCCAGAGCCTGCCGGTCATCACGTCGGTCATCCCGCTGTTCATCCTCTTCGCGAACCTCGGTCTGGTCGACAACCTGCTCGGCGTCACCATCGTCTACGTCGCCTCCGCGATGGCGGTCGCGACCTGGATGATGGCCGCCTACATGGACTCCATTCCGATCTCCCTCGAGGAGGCGGCGTGGATCGACGGGGCTTCGCTGTTCCGCGGTTTCGTGCAGGTGGTCCTTCGCAACTCCCTACCCGGGGTGTTGTCCACTGCCATCTTCACGTTCCTGGTGGCGTGGAACGACTACCTCGTCGCCATCGTGTTCCTGCGCTCGGCCGTCGCGTTCACGCTGCCGCTCGGTGTGCAGTCCTTCTTCCAGCAGAACACCACCGACTGGGGCTCGGTCATGGCCGTCGCGGTCGTGATGATGATCCCGCCGGTCCTCATCTTCGTCCTGCTGAACAAGTACTTCAGCGTCGGTGGCATCGGCGGCTCGCTCGCGGGTCAGTGAGTTCGGCGTGACGCGACCCCTCACGCTGTTCACCGGTCAGTGGGCGGACCTTCCTTTCGAGGAGGTCGCCCGGCTCGCCTCCTCGTGGGGCTATGACGGCCTCGAGATCGCCTGTTCCGGAGACCACCTGGACGTCGACCGAGGCGCGGTCGACGCCGCATACATCGCCACCCGACGGGCCATCCTCGACAAGTATGACCTGCAGGTGTATGCGATCTCAGCGCACCTGCAGGGTCAGGCGGTCTGCGACGACCCGATCGACCAACGACACCAGGGGATCCTCGCCGCCTCGGTCTGGGGCGACGGGGACCCCGAGGGAGTCCGCCAACGCGCGGCGGAGGCGGTGACCAACGCCGCACGCACCGCCGCCCGCCTGGGCGTGGACACCGTGGTCGGGTTCACCGGGTCGTCGATCTGGAAGTACGTGGCGATGTTCCCTCCGGCGTCCGCGGGCATGGTCGACGCCGGCTACACAGACTTCGCAGCCCGGTGGAACCCGATCCTGGACGTCTTCGACGACCTCGGCGTGCGGTTCGCGCATGAGGTCCACCCGTCCGAGATCGCCTACGACTACTACACGACGCAGCGCGCCCTCGAGGCCGTCGACCACCGACCGGCGTTCGGGCTCAACTGGGATCCGTCGCACATGGTGTGGCAAGGCATCGACCCGGCCAACTTCATCTGGGACTTCCGTGACCGGATCTACCACGTCGACTGCAAGGACACCAAGATGCGCACCCCGGACGGGCGACGAGGCATCCTCGGCTCACACCTGCCGTGGGCCGACCCTCGGCGCCGTTGGGACTTCGTGTCCACGGGACGCGGCGACGTCGACTGGGCCGAGTGCTTCCGCATGCTCACGACCATCGGCTACGACGGCCCGATCTCCGTCGAGTGGGAGGACGCCGGCATGGACCGGCTCCAGGGCGCGGCCGAAGCGGTCACCTACCTGCGCAGCCAGTTGTTCGACCCGCCGGCCATGGCCTTCGACGCGGCCTTCGCCACCCAGGGGTGACCACGATGTCCTCGGCAACCGACGCGCCTCCCGTGCGGTCGGTCATCGTCGGCACCGGCTTCATGGGTGATGTGCACTCGCGAGCGGTGCGCGCGGCCGGAGGCACCGTCGCTGCGGTGGTGTCACGCAGTCAGGAGCAGGCTGCGGCTTCCGCCCGACGCTTCGGGGCGGAGGCTGCATACACCTCCCTGATTGAGGCCCTGGCGAGCGGTGCCGGTGACCTGGTCCACGTCTGCACGCCGAACAACACCCACTTGGCGCTGGCTCGGGAGGCCGTCAACGCGGGGGTCCACGTCATCTGCGAGAAGCCGTTGGCCACCAACGTGGACGACGCGGCCGAGCTGGCCCGGCAGGCCGCGGACGCCGGCGTCGTCCACGCCGTACCCTTCGCCTACCGCTTCTACGGGCCGGTCCGGGAAGCCCGCGCCCGCATCCAGGCCCGCCCGAGGAGCGACGTCCGCCTCGTCCACGGCAGCTACCTGCAGGACTGGCTGTCCAGAGCCAGCGACGCCAGCTGGCGGATCGACCCCGAGCTCGGTGGCCAGTCACGGGCGTTCGGCGACATCGGCGTCCACTGGTGCGACCTCGTCGAGTTCCTCACCGGGCACCGCATCGTCCGCGCGAACGCCCAGCTCCTCGTCGTGCCTCGACCCGGGACCGGTGCGAATCCGACGGAAGATGCCGCCGTCGTCCAGTTCATGACCGACGCCGGGGCCATCGGGTCGACCGTGATCAGCCAGATCTCGCCCGGCCGGAAGAACCGCCTTTGGCTGTCGATCGACGCGGCGGACGCGTCGTACCAGTTCGACCAGGAGAACCCAGACACCTTGTGGATCGGCGGTCGCGGCCACAACGTCGTGCTGCCTCGTGCGACGGAGGACCAGACCGTCGACGCGCGCTATGACCTGGTGCCTACGGGTCACCCGCAGGGGTACCAGGACTGCTTCACGAGCTTCGTCCGCGACGTCCACGCAGCGATCCGCGGTGAGGCCCCTGACGGGCTGCCCACCTTCGTCGACGGTCACCGGGCCGCGCTGCTGACGCAAGCGATCCTCACATCCGCTCGTTCCGAGCGGTGGGTCGACGTTGCCGCAGGATCGTCGCTGGACGAGCACACCCAGCCCGGGACCACAGAAGGAGCACGATGACCACCTCCCAGCAGCTGCGCCTTCCAGAGGAGGTCGCCGAGCGGGTCGAGTCCCTACTCGCACAGATGACTCTGGCTGAGAAGGCCGGACAGCTGACCCAGCTCTTCTACTTCGACCTGCCGCCCCTGGCCGCCGACGAGGGCGGCCTGCCCATCGACCTGTCCGCCCAGCCGGCCATGGTCGAGGCGAGCGCGGCTGAGGGGCGGGTCGGGTCGCTGCTGTTCCTCCGGGACCCGGCCGAGATCAACCGCTTGCAGCGCCTGGTCGTCGACGGCAACCGGCTCGGCATCCCTGCGCTGATCGGGTTCGACGTCATCCACGGACTGCGGACCATCCTGCCGGTGCCGATTGCCATGGCCGCCTCGTGGGACCCGCAGGTCGTCGAGGAGGGGCAGGCCGTCGCGGCACGGGAGGCACGAGCCGTCGGGATCCACTGGACGTTCGCACCGATGGTCGACATCGCCCGCGATCCGCGGTGGGGACGGATTGTCGAGGGGGCCGGCGAGGACCCGTACCTCGGCTCAGCGATCGCGGCCGCGCAGGTACGCGGATTTCAAGGTCCCGCCCTCGGCTCCCCGGACCGGATCATCGCCGGACCGAAGCACTTCGCCGGCTACGGTGCGGCGCTCGGCGGTCGCGACTACGACGAGGTGAACCTCTCCGACTCCGAGCTGTGGAACGTCTACCTGCCACCGTTCCGGGCCGCGGTAGAGGCCGGCGCGGGAAACATCATGACCGCCTACATGGACCTCAACGGCATACCGGCAACCGGCAACCGCTGGCTGCTCGTCGACGTGCTCCGGGACGCCTGGGGATTCGACGGCTTCCTGGTCAGCGACGCGCAGGCGGTGCACAACCTCCTGACGCACGGCTTCGCCTCGGACCTGACCGACGCGGCCGCCCGGGCGGTCTCCGTCGGACTCGACCTCGAGATGGCGACGCACGACCCCGCATACGCGCACCTGCCCGAGGCGGTCGAGCAAGGGCTGGTCGAGGAGCAAGCCCTGGACACCTGCGTCCGGCGGATCCTGACCGCCAAACTGCTGATGGGGCTGTTCGACGAACCCTTCGTCGACGAGGACCGGGCCCGGACCGTGCTGGCGGATCCGGCGCACCGGCAGGTCGCCCGGACCGCGGCGCAACGCGCCGCGGTCCTCCTGCGGAACGAGGGCGACCTGCTGCCCCTGGCCGAGCCGAGCTCCATCGCCGTCCTGGGACCGCTGGCCGACTCGAAACGGGACACCATCGGCCCCTGGGTCTTCGACCAGGACCTCGACGAGACGGTGACCATCCTGCAGGGCATCCGGGACCGGGCCGGCGCGGACGTCCGCGTCGACTACGCACCCGGCCTCGCACCCGCATACCGAGCCTTCCCGTCGATGTTCGACATGTTCGGCGGCAACACCCCGGACGAGCCAGACGGCTTCGACGAGAAGACCGAGCTGGACCGGGCCGTCTCCCTGGCCGCTGACGCCGACGTGGCGGTGGTCGTGGTCGGCGAGTGGCAGAACATGATCGGCGAAGCGGCCTCCCGGTCCAGCCTCGAGCTGCCGGGGCAGCACCTGGAGCTCCTGAAGGCCGTCGTCGCGACCGGCACCCCGGTCGTCCTGCTCGTCATGAACGGGCGTCCGCTGGACCTGCGGTGGGCTGCCGAGAACGTTCCGGCCATCCTCGACGTCTGGTACCCCGGTAGCCAGGGCGGTGCGGCCGTCGCCGATCTGCTCTTCGGAGACGTGGCTCCGGGCGGGAAGCTGCCGTTCACCTGGCCGCGCACGGTGGGGCAGGTGCCGATCATCTACAGCCACACCATCTCCCACGAACCCGCCAACCAGGGTCGGCGGTACTGGGACGAGGAGAGCACGCCGCTCTACCCCTTCGGGCACGGACTGTCCTACGGACGGTTCGAGTACGCCGATCTCAGTCTCGATCGTGACCAGGTCCAGGCCGGTGAGGAGGCGACCGTCAGCGTCACCGTGACGAACATCGGCGACCGTCCTGGGGACGAGGTGGCCCAGCTGTACATCCACCAGCGGCACGGCACTGCCTCACGCCCCGTGCGTGAGCTCAAGGGCTTCGAGCGACTGACTCTCCAGCCCCAGGAGTCGCGGACCGTGACCTTCCGCCTCGGGCCGGACGAGCTGGGGTACTGGAACGCCGGGTCGCGCGACTGGGTCGTCGACGCGACCGACCTCGACGTCTACGTCGGTGGCGATTCGACGGCGACCTTGTCGACCTCTCTGTCGGTGACAGGGTCGACGCCCGGACTCGGCCAGGATCGCGGGGTCTGAGAGTTGGCGACGTCTCGAACGGGGCCAATGACGGTCGGCGTCATCGGCGCCGGAATGATCAGCACCCAGTACCTGGACAACCTGACGACGTTCCCCGATGTGCGGGTGGTGAGGATCGGCGACCTCGACGTGGACCGCGCGGCGACGCAGGCGACCGCCTACGGGGTGCCGACGTCGGGCACCGGCGACGACGTGCTCGCGGACCCCGACGTCGAGCTCGTCGTCAACCTGACGATCCCGGCCGTTCACGCCGAGGTCAGCCAGGCCGCGGTGGCCGGTGGCAAACACGTCTGGTCGGAGAAGCCGATCGCCCTCGACCGGCAGAGCGCGCGCCACCTCCTCGATGCCGCGACGGCGGCGGGAGTGCGGGTGGGGGTCGCTCCCGACACCGTGGTGGGGCCGGCCGTGCAGACGGCCCGACAGGCCGTCGAACGGGGAGACATCGGGGTTCCACTGTCCGCCCAGACCGCGATGCAGTACTCCGGTCCGGACATCTTCCATCCCAACCCGGACTTCCTCTTCGCGCAGGGTGCGGGACCCCTTCACGACATGGGTCCTTACTACATGACCGCTCTGGTCAACCTGTTCGGACCGGTCGCCAGCGTGGCCGCAATGGGTTCGACCAGTCGCCCCACGCGGTTGGTGCAGGTGGGCGACCGCGCCGGCACGTCTTTCGCGGTCGAGGTGCCGACGCATGTCGTGGCCCTGGCCAGCTTCGCGAGTGGGGCGATCAGCGAGAGCGTGTTCAGCTTCGACTCGCCGTTGACCCGACGAGGCCTCGTCGAGATCACCGGGACCGAAGGAACCCTCGTGGTGCCGGACCCGAACTACTTCGACGGCCAGGTCAGGATCACGCGCGCGCCGACGTACGAACGCCTGGAGGACGAACCCGTTTGGGAACCGGTCGCCACGGTAGGAGTCAGCGCCGGACGGGGACTGGGAGTCCTCGACATGGCGCGGGCCATCCGGGGTGGACATCCCCACATCGCCACCGGGGAGGTCGGCTACCACATCCTGGACGTCTTGATCAGCATCGAGGAGGCGATCACGGGAGCCGGGACAGTGACGGTCGACAGCACGGTGACCGAGATTCCGCTCGTTCCCGCGGATCGAGACCCGCACGCCGCGACCTTGTGACCGGCGACGAACCCGTCTCGTTCCGTCCGGCGACGTTGGCCGACCTGGGTAGACCGGCAGACGACGGTGCCCGCCACGTGCCCAATTCGTCTGGGTGCTACTGCGGGTGCACCGGGTAACGCAGATGAGTCACGCCTACTCCTTGGATCACCGTGGGGTTGCCCAGATTTGTTGGCGTGCCGGCAAGGTGGTCGAAGAGGCGCACTCCGGAGCCGAGAAGAACCGCCGCAAGGTCGACGGAGATCTCGTCGAGGAGGCCAGCGTTGAGGCACTGCTGGATGGTGTCCGCGCCGTGGACACCAACGGACTTGCCGGCCGCGGCGGCCTTGGCCTGGTTCACGGCACTCTGGATGCCGTCGGTCACGAAGTGGACAGTCGAGTCGGGTCGCGGCCAGTCGTCGGGGATGTCATGGGTCAGGACGTATGCCGGTCCCCAAGCGTGATTTCCACCCCAGCCCTGGGCCACCTCGAACGTTCGTCGACCTGTGAGCACGGCACCGAGTTCGGACGTAAGACCGCGAACGTGCTCGGCGCTCGGCGCCGACATCTTGAACGTCATGGGGTCCGACCCACCGGTCGTGATGTCGTCGTCCCCAGAGGTGAAGTACCAGTCGAACACCTCGGCTACGCCGTCGTCGACATCGGCGACGTAGCCGTCGAGCGACATGGACATGATCGCGATTACCTTCGACATATGCCGTGTTCCTTCCAGGGCTTGAACGACTCGAGTCAGTAATCGTGCTTTAGCCGGTCTCCGGACGAGCCGCAGGGAGCATCGGCCCGATTCGAGCGGGCGGCTGTCAAAGTGGCTCGTACATGGCGTTGGGCAAAGACGGGTTCAAAGTTGCGTTCGCGGCGGCAACGAGCATCTCGATTCGTTCGGCATGTGGTCCGTACTTCTGGAATATGGTGTCGGAATTACTCACGGAATTGCGGACCCTGATTTCGTCTGAGAACAATACGGTCCCTCCGTTTGCCGGGTAGTGTCCCGCCGGGCCCTTGAACGGGACGAAGGTGTAGCCAACCTGGTAGTCGTTCAGCCAGGCTCGTAGGCAGAGCTCGTTGTCATAACCGATGCCGGGCTCGCCCACCTGGGAGAAGGAATATTCCCAGCCGCCGAGGGCCTCGTAGCTGCGCCTACGGATGAAGTACGGTCCGATGTTGACGTGGTGGACGTACCGGAAGTCATCCTCGCCCCAGATGCGCTTCGCCTTGGCAGGATCGGGATCAAAGCTGTCGAACGCCATAAAGCCGCCGACGATCGCGAGCTTGGGATTGTTGGCGAACTGGTCAAGCACCGAATCAAGCCAGCTGGTGTCACGGGGAATGAGGTCATCATCCTGAACCAGACACACGATTTCGGATCGGGCGAACCTGATCGCCCGATCGAGGATCCGGATCTCATGCAGGTCATTCGAGTGGATCAGAAAGTCGTTGCGCCGAGTTAGATACGACATCCACTTCTCGTGCGAGCCGTCAAGGGAACCGTCCTCACAGACGATCAACTCGTGGTCACCCAGGCTTCTGACACCATCAATAAGCTGCTCGATGTTGGAAACACGGTTGAATGACTGGAGGATCAAGGCCAACCGAGGCGAATCCTGATACTTGTCAGGCGAAGAGTTCCGCTTCCTCTTGTCCGCTTTGACACGTTCGATCATCTCTGGGTCGAGTGCGCTCATCACCCATCCTTCGCGCTGTGCTCCAAGGACGCGGATCGTTCTATCACGCTGCCTGGTCTGCGGTGTGTGTTGGTATGAGGCAGCTTCGGAGCGTTCAGGAGCACCGTTCTGGCCAAGCTCGACCCGTTGTGAACGAGGTACTGGCACCGGCTCAGCAGCAAGTAGTCGATAACGGCCTCCTCCCCGTTCTTGGCAGCCAGGTCGCGGTTCGCAGCGATGTAGGCCGGCATGATCCATCCCGTCGGACCATGTCCAGCGGGCTCACCGTGTTGATGGCGAAGGCTGTCGTATGAGACAACACGCCCGGGAAACGCCTCGGCCAGTTCGCTCAGCGACGACTCGTCGTCCGTTGCGACAAAAATCTTCGCGCTCGTCCGAGCTTGTAATAGGCGTTCGACCTCCCTGCGGTATCGAGACAGCACCAGAGAGCCTTGGCGGAACGCGCGGACTTCCTGCAGCGACGTCGCATCGGTCCCACGTGCATGCACTCCAATGACGTCGTGTCCGGCCAGATGGGTAGCAAAGAAGTCCTCCACTTTCTGCCGAATGTAGGACCGAGGCCGAACAAAGTTCTTGAAGATCTTCTTAGTCTCCCTCCTTAAGCGAGCATCCGGATCGTCCCATTGATAAGGAATCCGCAAGGCAAGGCCCTTAAGCAGGGGATGATCACCAAAGTGACTGGACACGAAGGCCTGTTCACCGGCAAGGTACCCCACCTGGTAAGGCGAAGGCCGATTGGCGCACATGTGCGCTTTGACACGCTCCGGTATTCTTGCGGCCGGATAGTCTGGATCCAGGGGCTCGAAGTAGTATTCCCAAACCGTGTCTGCTCCGCGGTAGCCGTTGGGTGTCCAATAGCATGTACCGTCCCCAAAGTAGGCGACGGGAATGCGGTTCTCAGCGACGGCCCAAGGGATGTGAGAGACAGCTTGTTGAACGAGAGAGAACAGCCCCACGTCCCGCTCACTGATGATGTGAAGGCGGGGGCCTGACTTGCTCACCAGTGCCTCCCCATCCGGCTGGATGAGGCCATTGGCCCGACGACGGGACCGGGTCGGGTGCGACCCTCAGGTTGCTCGGCTGCCGGCCCACCCCGTCGCGGAGGTCTCAGGGCCGCGGCTGGGTCACCGCCGATGCTTGGACCACGCCTCGAGGAGACCCCCGGAACCGTCGACGGACCCGGCTTGACGACCACATCCCTCCGTTCTCCAGCCTCGCGCTTGTGCGGGCGGGGCTCGGCCGCAGCACGCTCCAGACAGCTCCCGTCCCCGGCCGTTAGCGTACGACGCAAGGTCGGCGTTCCACCGCTCGTTGCGTTGCCTCCCCCAGGAATTTGCTCGTGTTTGCCTGTGAAGGCATGCATTCGTGCGCCTACACGCACGTTGGTGGTCGCTAAGGCACTATTGCGCTCGACCGCCAGAAGACAAGTCCGCATCCTGACGAGCGCCGCGCTCCTACAAAACCATCAGCCGCACGCGGAGCGCCCCGCTAAGAACGTCGTACCGCCCGATGTATGGTCGTGTCACCTCGGCTCCAAAGCCATAGTGCGACCGTGCGCCTTTTTGGTAAGGGGAAACTTGATGGACCGCTCTATGAATGCCTCCCGACTCCGATATAGCGGGGAATCCGTGCTGGTGACGGGGGGCGCCTCGTTCATCGGCAGCCACCTCGTCGAGTTGCTGGTGGCCCAGGGAGCACGCGTTAGAGTTGCCGACGACTTTTCTAGTGGCTTGATGCGGAATCTCAACGGCGTGGGAGGGGACGTCGAGATTCTGGCCGGTGACCTGCGAGACCCCTGCTTCACCACACGCGCTGTTGCCAACGTTCAGACCGTTTTTCATTTAGCCGCTTTGCATGGCGGACGTGGCTATATCGACTCCCACCCCGTCGAGTGCACAAGCAACATGCAGCTCGATCACGTTGTCTTCAGTGCTGCTGTTGCCGCAGGGGTCGTCCGACTCGTCCACGCGAGCTCGGCTTGTGTCTACCCAGTGGACCTGCAGGCCAGCGACAGCCATCGACTCCTGTTGCGCGAGGAGGACGCGAACTTCCACGAGCCCGGGAAGGCATTCGCGGATGGCGAGTACGGGTGGGCGAAGCTCATGGGGGAACTCCAGCTGCACGCCTTTCACAAGCAATACGGCGTGGACGCGATCGCGGCCCGCATCTTCACCGCCTACGGTGAGCGCGAAAACGAGTCCCACGCCGTGATCGCTCTGATCGCCAAGGCCGTCGCGAAACTCGATCCCTATCCTGTTTGGGGTAACGGGAAGCAGACTCGAAACTTCACCTACGTACGAGACACCGTTCAGGGTCTGGCGCTGGCCGGACGTCTCACCGGTCATCAGGTGCTCAATGTGGGATCCGCACACCACCACACCATTCTGGAGTTGATGAATGTCATTTTCGACCATCTGGAATGGCGCCCGAGCAGCTTCAACTTCGAGCTCGACAAGCCGGTCGGGGTCCGAAGTCGAGCCTCGGACAACACCCGTATACGGGCGCTGACGTCGTGGGAGCCCGAAACGTCATTGTCTGCAGGGATCGCCCGGACCATCGATTGGTACGTCGCCAGCACGCCCCCCGAACGACTCACACGGCTCGAGGAGCTGCTGCTGTCTCGCTGAGGTGCAGGCTCCCTCGGCCGCGGGCCTGCGCGGTCGGCCGCTCCGCGCGATGCGGTGATGATCGCGGCGCCACCCGCTCGGGGGTCGAGGTGGCGCCACGACGAACATGTAGACGCCGATCTGGTGTCGGGATGACGCGAGGGATGCTCACGCCGGTGTTGCTGCCTACAGCGCCGAGCGGCGCCGAGGCCGATCCGTGTCTCGGCAGGCGGTGCGCCCGACGAGTTGCACCGGCTTCAGTCAGGGGCCTCGGTGGGCGGTTCCTCGGTCAGCTGTCCCTCCTGAGCGGTGGCTGAGCCGACGCCGGTCTCGAGGTCAGCCTGGCCGTACAGCGGCGACACGTAGCCCGGTGGTTCTGGCGGGTCAGGAGTGACCGGCGGGAACACCGTTCCATCCGCCCGAAGGTGGGTTGTTTCACTGGGCACTGGCTCAGGCCGAGGTGTGGTCATCGTGTCTCATGGGCCAGGGGATCGGCCTGGTCGTCAGCGCCCGGCAACGGGTCGAGTGGACAGGACATGGGCAGAGGAAGCCCCCGCCTCAGGGCCTCGTCTCGCACGGCGTGCAGCCGGGCGAAACCCCCCTCAAGCTCGTCGCGGGCTTCCCAGCGGGCGCATTCGGAGCGCACCTCAGCCAAGAGGTCTTCGTCGGTCATAGCCGACGCATCGGCGGCGGTCACGAGTGTCTCCCTTTCGTCTCCCGGGGCGCTTTGGTCCTTAGCATCGACGGGCCCCGATCCCGCTTACATCTGAAAGGACTCCGCTGTGCCGGGCCGATGACGCGATCGAGCGTCCGAGGTGGCACCCGCCGTGCTCGCCTCCATGCGACCACGGGCATCGACGGCTGTAACGAAACGGCCGGGGAGCCGATGTCACGGCTGTCGTGGCGTCATCCGGACCCCCGAGCGGGTGGCGCCACGGCTTAGGTCGGCCTACTCGGGCGCGATGAGTCGTTGATCGTGGTGACGTCGTCGGAGTTGGCGGTGACGCCGTCCCGCAGCGCGCAAAACGTGGCTGGCAGCTATGGTCCGACGGGTGAGCGCAATGTCGTCTGAGGGGACGTCATCGGAGCTCAGCCAGGAGCGCGTGACGGCGCTGATGCCGATGGTCCGCCGCATCGTGCTGGCGCGGGTGGGACGCCATCCTGCGGCGGACGACCTCATTCAAGAGATCCTGGTGCGTGTTCTGGCGGCGTTGCCTCGGATCGAGGAGGGAATGCTCGAGCCGTACGCCATAGTGACCGCGCGCAATGTCGTCGCCACCATGTGGCGGGATGACGACCGACAGCGACGCAACCTGCACCGCGTGGTAGACCTCCAGCTACCGGAGCGGCCGGACGAGCAGCTGCTGGCGTCGGAGGAGCAGGCCGCCATCGCGGAGGCCCTCTCCCGGCTGAGCGACCGGGAACGAGAAACCCTCGTTGCCCACGAGGTTGCCGGTGACGACACCCATTCGCTCGCGTCACGGACCGGGTCGACCGCTGGTGCGGTTGCCGCGCAGCTCAACCGCACGCGCGCGCGTCTTCGAGTGGAGTACCTGTTGGCTCTCGAGCAGGCCGAACCGCCGACCGAGGCGTGCCGTCCCGTACTCCTGGCGCTGTCGAGCGGTGACCGGCGCCGACAGCATGCGGTCGATGCGGCCCGCCACCTGTTGGAGTGCGACCTGTGCGCCCGGCTCAGTGGGCCACTGCTGGCGCGGGGACACCAGCGCGAGGACGTGGTCAAGATTCCCGTCTCCATCGACTCCGATGTCGTCGCGGCCCGGCGCGCGGCACGGGAGCTGGCGGCTCAGCTCGGATTCTCCGGCACAGATCTGACCATCCTCGCGACCGCCGTGTCAGAGGTCAGCCGCAACATCGTGAAGTTCACCGATGGCGGTGAGGTCGTGGTGGAGCTGGTCGAGGTCCACGGTCGCAAAGGTGTTCAGGTGACTGCCCGGGACGCGGGTCCAGGCATAGCGGACGTGGAGCAGGCGATGACTGACGGGTACAGCACGTACGACGGACTGGGCCTCGGTCTCCCGGGTGCCCGTCGCCTGATGGACGAGTTCGCGGTCGTGTCGCAGACCGGTCGAGGAACCACGATCACCATGACCATGTGGTGCAAGGAAGGACGACGATGAGCAAAGAGCAGGCGCCCATTGACGCCACCCAGACGTCGGACGACTCGAACGACTCGAGGGTTACGACTGACTCGACCGATGGGGCCGACTCGACGGTTTCGGCAGAGCAGGAGCAGCTGCTCCCCCAGCTCGTCGCCCACCTGCGCGAGCACCGGGCCAAGCTCCGCGAGGAGTGGGTCGGCCGGATCCGAGATACGCATCTCCTCCAGGCCATGACGCCCCAGGAGATGGCCGCCGAGACCACCTCGGTCTATGACAACTACGTCGAAGTCCTCGAGACGGGCAGCGTCGAGGCGCTCCAGCACTACGCCCGGGACCTGTCCGAGCGAATCATCCCGCGTGGGGTCGAGACCCACGAAGTAGTCGGCATCGTCCTGCTCCTGCGCGATGTCCTCGCGCGCTCCCTGTTCGAGAAGTACCAACGCGACTTCGCGCTGCTCAACCGGGTCCTGGACGCCTACGAGCCGGCTGCGAACCGGATCGCCAACACCGTCGCCGTGAGCTTCGTCGACGAGCGAGAGCGCGTCATCCGGCAGCAGCAGGACGCCATCCGCGAGCTGTCCACCCCGGTGCTGCCCGTCCGCGAGCGGCTGCTCATCCTGCCCATCATCGGCGTGCTGGACGGTGAACGGGCTCGACAGCTGACCGAACAGCTGCTCAATGGCATCCGCACCCACCGTGCAAAGGTCGTCGTCATCGACATCACCGGGGCCCCGGACGTCGACACGAACGTCGCCAACCACCTGGTGCAGACCGTCGACGCGTCACGCCTGATGGGTGCCAGCGTCATCATTACCGGGCTCTCCCCCACCATCGCTCACACGCTGGTGACGCTGGGCGTCGACCTGAGCAAGATCCACACGATGGGCGACCTGCAGGGTGGACTCGAGGAAGCGGAACGGCTGTTGGGCTTCAGGGTGAAGAGGAAGGATGGTGCTCCTACCCCGTGAACTCGGGACCGGCGCTCGTCTCGATCCTGCGGCAGGGCTCCTACCTGATCGCGTCAGTCCACACTGCCCTCGACGACACGGAGATGGTGCGTTTCCGCCGGGATCTCATCGACCAGATCGGCCGGTACCGAGCACGCGGGGTCATCATCGACGTGGCGGCCCTGGACGTCTTGGACTCGTTCGGGTTCAACACGCTGCGGAGTATCGGCGAGATCGCCCGCCTCCGCGGCGCCGAGACGGTGATCGTCGGCATCCAGCCGGACGTGGCCTTGGCCATGGTGGAGCTCGGCATGAGAACCGGGCCGGTTGCCACCGCCCTCGACCTCGAGGAGGGCCTGGACCTGCTCCACGCGCGCCTCAGCGGAGTGCCCGATCGGAGTTCCGCACCGGCTGCACCGTCATGAGTGAGCGAGAGACCTTGACCCGGGACTATCGCACCGCCTTCCTGCGGTACCTCCCCGGCCATGACGAAGCCGCCCTGGCACGGGCATACGCACTGGGCCGCGAAGCGGTTGCTTCGGGAGTGAGCCTGCTCGACATCCTCAGCATTCACCACACGATCCTCGCCGAGATCCTGCACGACTCCCCGGACGAGATGAGCGACGTGGTGGCGTCAGCCGCCGTGTTCCTCGCGGAGGCCCTCGCCCCCTACGACATGGCTCAACGAGCCCTACTCGACGACGGCTAGTGCCTAGCCGGCCCAGCCGGCCGCCGGACGCGTCACCACCGGTCACAAGACGCTCGGACTGGGTCGGGTTCGCGCTGTATCGGGGCCAGTACCCGCGCCAGTGCGCCGCCGCTCCACGTCATGTCCCGGCAGAGCTGGAGTCTTCATCCATGCGAGCCAGCCATACTGCGGAGCACACCCCAACCCCGTGGACGCGTCAGCACCCTAAAAACAAGGAAGAACATGTGACCTAACTCCCAGCGCCGTCACGCGGTCTACTCGACGGCCGCCCGCATCCCCAGCGACGGTCTCCTGCACGGGATCACCACCCGCGGATCCGTCTGCTGACCCGGTCTCGGCCTCTGATCGAGCTAAGAGTCCGGACCACCAAGGGAAGGCGGTGCCCTCACAAGGGGTGAGGGCACCGCCGATCTTCGCCCAATCGGGGGTGCCCATACGTGAGGAGAACGAGTGACTGTCGCAGGCACCGGTGAGCCGGCCACTCCCACTGAGGCCGTCGTGGATGTCGCGTCCGAGAAGCTGGAACTCGACCGGGAGTACTACAAGTCTCGCCATTCCGGGCGGGCCGCCGGTGACAACCCGGAGTATGTGCGGTGGCTCATCGACGAGTCGATGCTGGCGGCGGCGAAGGACTCGGCCACGCAGTTCACCGGACAAGGCAGCATGTGGCAGAACCCCTACGCGGAACCGAACCCCCGCGCGGCGATCGCGAAAGCCGCGAACTGGCTGACGTTGTATCCGATCTCGATGATCACCAAGCCCGGATGCTCGTTCCTCGGCACGCTCGGTGACCATGACCTGTGGGACGCGTTGCATCGCGTCGGCATCACCGCTGTCCACACCGGGCCGGTCAAGCGAGCCGGCGGAATCACCGGTTGGGAAGCCACGCCGAGCGTGGATGGTCACTTCGACCGGATCAGCAACCACTTCGACGACCAGTTCGGCACGGAGGACGAGTTCCGGCAGATGTGCAGGGTCGCGGCCGCCCACGGCGGCGCGGTGATCGATGACATCGTGCCCGGGCACACCGGCAAGGGTCCCGACTTCCGGCTCGCGGAGATGAAGGTGGGTGACTATCCGGGCGTCTACCACATGGTCGAGATCCCGAGTGCTGACTGGCACCTGCTGCCGGAGATCCCTCCGAACAAGGACTCGGTGAACCTCGATCAGGACACCGAACAGCGGCTCGCCGAGGCGGGATACATCATCGGCCGGATGCAGCGGGTGATCTTCAACGAGCCGGGTATCAAGGACACGAACTGGTCAGCCACGGCGCCCGTCCTGGGTCCGGACGGAGAAGAGCACCGTTGGGTCTACCTGCACTACTTCAAGGAGGGCCAGCCCTCACTGAACTGGCTCGACCCGACATTCGCCGGTATGCGGCTGGTCATCGGTGACGCCCTCCACTCCCTCAGTGACCTCGGCAGTACGGCGCTGCGCCTGGATGCGAACGGCTTCCTCGGTGTCGAGAAGAGCATCGATGGCCCAGCCTGGTCCGAAGGGCACCCGCTGTCCGAGGCGGCCAATCAGCTGATCGGCAGCATGGTGCGCAAGGTCGGGGGCTTCACCTTCCAAGAGCTGAACCTCGCCATCGACGACATCAAAAGCACATCGGAGCGCGGGGCCGACCTGTCCTACGACTTCGTCAACCGACCGGCATACCACCACGCCCTGGCGACGGGCGACACCGAGTTCCTGCGCCTGACGATGAAGGAGGCCCGGGCTATCGGGGTGGACCCGGCGTCACTGGTGCACGCGCTGCAGAACCACGACGAGCTCACCTACGAACTCGTCCACTTCGCCAGCCTGCACTCCGCGGACACGTTCACCTTCCGGGGTCGCCCGATGAGCGGCGCTCAGCTCGCGAAGCTCATTCGACGGGAGCTCATCGACGCCTTGACCGGTCATGCCGGGCCCTACAACTCGATCTTCACCACCAACGGCATCTCGTCGACGACCGCGACGGTCATCGCGGCAGCGCTCGGCATACGCGATGTCACCGCACTCGCCCCGGACCAGGTCGAGGCGATCACCAGGGCGCATCTCCTCCTGGCCATGTACAACGCCTGGCAGCCCGGAGTGTTTGCGCTGTCCGGCTGGGACCTCGTCGGGGCTCTGACCCTTGATCGCGCTCAAGTGGCCGACCTCATCCGCGACGGGGACTCCCGGTGGATCCACCGCTCCGCCTACGACCTCATGGACTACCGTCCCGACGCCACCGAGTCGACATCGAAGATGCCCAAGGCCACCGCCCTGTACGGGCCGCTGTCCACCCAGATGACCGATCCCACATCGTTCGCCCGACGGCTGAGCGACATCCTCGCGCTGCGAAGCCGATACGGCATTGCGACCGCCACGCAGCTGGACGTTCCCCCCGTCTCGAACCGGGCAGTGCTCGTCATGGTGCACGCCATCGACGGGGCCCAGCAGGTGACCGCCCTCAACTTCTCGTCGGCACCGGTCACCGACACCGCGACGTCCCCCCACCTGGCCCCCGGCAGCACCGTCAGGGACATGCTCACCGACCAGCAGCTACCAGACGTCGACGTGGACCGAAGCCTCCACGTGGCGCTCCAACCGCACCAGGGTCGGTCATTCCTGGTGTCCCCCCGGACAAGGCGATGACCCACCGCCGGTGACATGGTGGCCGTCCGGCCACGACGTCACCACGATGGCGGGTGCGGTACGTCTCAGAGGATGGCCCGTCCGCCAGCCACAGGTCAGGGCTTGGAGATGGCGTCGACAAGGTCCCCGACGGGACGGTCGGACAGCGCACGTGCGACGTCGGCGACTGCGACCATCCCGACGAGGTCGTGCCCGTCGATCACCGGCAACCGCCGTACCTGGTGTGAGCTCATGGTGAGAAGGACGTCAGACACATCGTCGTCTGCGCCCATCGTGATCGGCTTGCCCTCGGCCAGTTCCCCAGCGGTGACGTCGTCGGGGTTACGCCCCTGCGCCAGCGCCCTCACCACGATGTCGCGGTCGGTGAGCATCCCCTTCAGCCGGTTGTCCTCACCGCAGATCGGCAGGGCGCCGACGTCGAGCTCAGCCATCTTCCGAGCGGCTTGCGTCAACGAGTCCTTCTCCCCGATGCAGGTGACGTCGGGAGTCATGA
>Ga0307289_10000079_pt1 | contig 33221 bp, 28 predicted proteins | sample ER_DNA_143_FD_194483 | JGI IMG/M metagenome (GOLD analysis project Ga0307289, IMG submission 194483) | Bulk soil microbial communities from the East River watershed near Crested Butte, Colorado, United States - ER_DNA_143 | ecosystem: Environmental > Terrestrial > Soil > Floodplain | place...
CCGACAGTAGAACTCATTCGTCACACAAGGAACACCTCTCACAGGAAACCCATTGTCACCGCGACCAATTCGGCGGCTATACGCGCCCGAAGAAGGAATTACACCGCTGTTTTTCCGCAGGTCATCGCCGGTGCATGGACGGTCAGCATAGTAGGTCACGAAAACATAACGATGTGCCAGACGTCCACTGACGCCCGATGACCTGCGGGGGAGGTCAGTCGCGCGCAGCGATGGCGCTGGCGACCGTCTTGACGATGTCCGGTGCGAAGACGCTCGGGACGATGTAGTTCGCGTTGAGCTCCTCGTCGGTCACCACCGACGCCAGCGCGTCCGCCGCCCGGATGAGCATGTCGGTCGTCACGTGGGCGGCCCGGGCATCGAGGAGGCCCCGGAAGACCCCGGGGAAGGCCAGGACGTTGTTGATCTGGTTCGGGTAGTCGGAGCGTCCAGACGCGACGACCGCGGCGCGCCTGGTGGCCTCGCCGATGTCCACCTCGGGGTCGGGATTGGCCAGCGCGAAGACGATGGGTTGCGCCGCCATCTCGTCGATCCACTCGGGAGCCAGAACGTTCGGGGCGCTTACCCCGATGAAGACGTCCGCGCCGTCCACGGCGTCGCGCAGCGTACCGCTCAGGTCCCGCGGGTTGGTTCGTTCGGCCAGGGCGTGCTTCGCCGGCGACAGGTCAGTGTCGTGCCGGTTGAGGATGCCCTCGCGGTCCCAGACGACGATGTCGCGGGCGCCGGCGGCGAGCAGCAGCGAGACGATGGCCGAGCCGGCGGCGCCGCCGCCGCTGACGGCGATGTGGATGTCTTCGATGCGCTTTCCCACGCACCGCAAGGCGTTGCGCAGCGCGGCGAGGACGACGATCGCGGTGCCGTGCTGGTCGTCGTGGAAGACGGGGATGTCGAGCAGCTCGCGCAGCCGCGCCTCGACCTCGAAGCACCGGGGCGCCGCGATGTCCTCGAGGTTGATCCCCCCGAACCCGGGCGCGATGAGCTGGACGGTCCGGACGATCTCGTCCACGTCCTGGGTGTCCAAACAGATCGGCCACGCGTCGATGTTGGCGAACCGCTTGAAGAGCGCCGCCTTGCCCTCCATGACCGGCATCGCCGCCCGCGGCCCGATGTTGCCGAGGCCGAGCACGGCGCTGCCGTCGGTCACCACAGCGACCGAGTTGCCCTTCACCGTCAGACGCGAGACGTCCTCCGGGTTCTCGGCGATCGCCATGCTGACGCGGCCGACGCCCGGCGTATAGGCCATCGACAGGTCGTCGCGGTTGCGCAACGGCACCGTCGGCTCGACGCTGATCTTGCCACCGAGGTGGATGAGGAAGACGCGGTCAGAGACCTTGTGGACGGTGACGCCCGGAACCGCCCGGATCGCGTCGACCACTTCACCGGCGTGGTCGCCGTTAGCCGCGGAGCAGGTCAGGTCGATGACCAGCCGGTCGTGCCGCGACTCGACGATGTCGAGGGCCGTGGTGATCCCGCCCGCGTCGCTGACCGCAGTCGCCAGCTGGCCGACCACGGCGGGGTCCGTACCCGAGTGGATGCGCACGGTGATCGAGTACGACCCGGTGGTGGCCCGAGCCCGCTGGATCGTCTGTGTCCGGACCTGTTGCTCCTCCGCGGCGGCGGTGGGGCCGCCGTCGTCCGTGGTGACCGCGTCGCCCCGTTGCGTCTGCATGGGCGCATCCTTCCACCGACTCCATGACGGCCGGCCAGCCGCCGCTGCCTGGATCGGGTATCTGACCGTCCCCGGGCGAGTCTTTTGAGGACATGCCCCTGCACCAGGAGACGCGATGACGATCACCGAGCCCGCCACCGACCTCGCCGTGGTCGCGGCTCGTCAGGCAGGGCGTCCCGGTCCGCGCGACCCGCTGGGCACCCCCTTCCTCGAGCTGGAGACATCGGTCGTGGCCGAGCGCCTGCGGGCGCTCTCCCAGGTGTTCGCGGGCACGGCGATCCACTACGCCGTCAGGGCGAATCCGCATCCCGACGTCCTCGCCACCGTCGTCGCCGCCGGCGCGAATTTCGACGTCGCGAGCCCGGCTGAGGTCAGGGCCTGCCTCGCCGCCGGCGCGGCTCCGGACGACCTCATCTACTCCAACCCGGTCAAGCGGCGTCACGACATCGCCGAGGCGGCGGCGCTCGGCGTCCATCTCTTCGTCGTGGACTCGGTCCCGGACGTGCGCAAGGTCGCCGAGACGGCGCCAGGAACGGCCGTCGTATGCCGCTTGGTCACGTTGCGCGACGGCTCAGACCGGCCGCTCTCCGGTACGTACGGCTGCTCGGTCGGCGAGACCGTCGACATCCTCAGGCTCGCCGTGGGCCTCGGACTGGACGGCGCCGGCGTCAGCTTCCACCTCGGCTCCCGGATGCCTGACCCCAATGCGTGGCGCGCCCCGATCATTGACGCTGCAAGGATTTTCGAGACCCTTCGCCGCGACGGCATGGCTCCCTGGCTGCTCGACCTCGGTGGCGGGCTCCCCGCCCGGCACGAGGAGGACGTCCCGGGACTCGCCGCATACGGAGCGGTGATCGAGGACCAGCTGAGGCGCTCCTTCGGCGACCACCGCCCGCGCACGATCGTCGAACCCGGCCGTGCGGTCGTCTGCGACGCGGGCGCTCTGGTCAGTACCGTCGTCGGCGTGATCCGACGGGGTGACACCCGCTGGGTCTACCTCGACGCCGGTGCCGTCACTGCGCTGGTCGACCCCGTCGACGACACGATCGGCAATCAGATCGAGACCAGCGCGGACGGTGGGCCGACCGGACCGTGTGTCCTCGCCGGACCGGCCTGCGGCAGCACTGACGTGCTGTCCCAGGTGACCCCGACGGAGCTGCCGCTCGACCTCACGAAGGGCGACGTGGTCCGGCTCGAGTCGGTCGGCGCCTACATCTCGCGCTATCCCGGGTCGGACCCTTTAGCGGTCGTCGTCGGCTGACGTCACTCCGCGGGAACGCCGAGCACCGAGTCGACGTCCGACTGCGCCATCCGGCCTGGCGACGCGGTGGCGGCGACGACCAGCTCACCGACGAGCTCGATCTCCTCGCGGAGGGCCTCGTCGGTCAGGTCGCCCCGATCGCCTTCCATGCGTCAGACCCTAGGGAGTCGCGACTCTGACGACCCCGGACCTCAGCAGACTTGACCTCCGGCATACCGAAGATGACTAGATCGGGCTATGTGACTGGTCATCCCGGGGGCCCATCGGACGGGGTCTGTGAAGGGTTTAATCGGACGGTGCCGCAGACGCCTCCCGTCGCTCTGGCCCTGCGTGCTTTGATCGCGGTCCTGGTCGTGGCGGGCAGTCGTCGCGACCCTCGTCGAGGTCGCCTCGCGGACCGGCATCAACCCCGTCAACTTCTTCGGCTTCTTCACCATCCAGTCGAACCTCATCCTCGCCGCGGTCTACCTGCTGTCCACGCTGGCCCCGGCGGCCCTTGGCGAACCGACCCGCTCCCTGGTCCGGGCCGCCGCGACGACCTACATCGTCATCGTCGGGATCGTGTATGCGACGCTGCTCGCCCCACTCGGGGTAGCGGGGGGCGTGCCGGTTCCCTGGGCCCAACGTCGTGCTGCACGTGGTGACGCCGCTGTACGGCATCGTCGACTGGCTCGCGTCCCGCGACCGGGTCCGGCTGCCGCTGGATCGGTTGTGGGTGGTGCTGCTGTACCCCGCGGTGTGGCTGGTCGTCGTCCTGCTCCGCGGCGCAACCGACGGCTGGGTCCCCTACCCGTTCCTGGAACCCGAGCAGGGGTACGCGGCGGTCGCCGGCTATTGCCTGGTCATCCTCGTCGCGTTCCTCGTCGTCGGCGCAGTCGTCTTCTGGGGCAGGATCGGGCGACGCGTCGTCAGTCCGACCGCCGGCTGAGCTGGGGGATGACCGCCGGATAGGCGACGCGTCGTCCCGGCCGTACCGGTCATCCCTCGAGGAAGCGGGTCAGCCGCCTGAGCCGGCGAACGAGCGCCTTCTCCTGGGCCGTGCTGAGGTGCGTGGCGACGCTGACGTGCTCCAGAACGCCGACCTCCTCACGGCGCAGCTCGCGCCCCATCTCGGTGAGGTTCACGACGACCCGTCGCTCGTCCTGGGCGTCGCGGCGACGTTCCAGCAGGCCTCGCGCCTCCAACCGCTTGAGCAGCGGCGAGATGGTGCTGACGTCCAGGGCCAGTCGCTCGGCGAGCGTCGTGACGACGTGCGACCCGTCCTCCCACAGCACGGACATGACCTGGAACTGGGGGTAGGTGAGCTTCAGGTGCGCCAGCGACGTGCGGTAGCGGGTGCCCATCGCCCGGGAGGCGGCGAGCAGGGCCACGCCGAGGCGGTCGTCGAGGGGGACGACCTCGTCTGCGTCGCGGTTCCGTGCGGCGCGATCACTCGGCCCCGGCATGTCCGTCCCCCGCAGTCGCTCTACTCGTTTTTGGTTTGTGCCCAAAGTGATATCACTCCAAGCATTGATGTCCGAACTGCTTTGTGCTCTGCTGGCGGTCGGTTTCAGCCATGTGACCGGACGCCCTCCGATCGAGCAGGCAACTGCCCGAGAACGTGAGTACCCATGTCCGTTGCGCCGGCTCCTGAAACATGGGCCCACCGTTTTCCGGCTTCAGAAAGGCGAGAGCAGCTGACTCGCACGCTGCTCGTGCGCGCCCGGAGCGGTGCCGTGTCATTTGACGAGGCCGCTACTCTCCGCAGTCGGGCCGTGGTGCTCAACCGCGTCCTCGCCCTGGCGATCGCGCGCCACTACCACCACAAGGGCGTCGAGGACGACGACGTCGACCAGGTGGCCATGGTCGGCCTCTGTCTGGCGATCGACCGCTGGGACCCGACGGCAGCGACGCCGTTCGTCGCCTTCGCGGCGCCGACGATCTCCGGAGAGATCAAGCGGTACTTCCGCGACCGGGCGTGGCTGGTCCGGCCGCCGCGATCGCTCCAGAACCGGGTCGCCGACGTCCGTGCCGCCGGGGAGCAGCTGCGGGGGCAGATAGGTCGAGAGCCGTCCCGGGCGGAGGTCGCCTCGTGCCTCGACGTCGACATCCGCCTCGTCGACGACGCCCGACAAGCCGGGGTCGCCTTCCACGGCAGTCCCTTGGACGGCGACGACACCTCGCGACAGGCGGACGAATGTGCCTGCGCGGGCATGGACAGCGACGTACTCGAGTCGCTCGCGGAGTCGATCGACCTGCGCCGCGCCATCCAGCGGCTGTCGACGCGTGACCGTCGGCTGGTCAAGCTGCGGTTCGTCGACGAGCTGACGCAGCAGGAAGTGGGTCGTGAGCTCGGCGTCTCCCAGATGCAGGTGTCGCGGCTCCTGGTCCGGTTGCTGGAGCACCTGCGCGAGTCCCTGGACCCGCCGACGGCCGCGTGATACGGCGAGGGGAACGAACCCCTCGCCGTGTTCGGCGCTACCCACGCCAAACCGATGGGACTGGTCAGCCGTCGCCGGTACCGGTGGGCCGGCGGCCGCGTCAATGACTACTGGGACGAAGTCTTCACCCCGGAGGGGCTCGACGGGCACGCCGCGCTCGACGACCAGTCGGCCTTCCTCGCCAGCTTGGGCATCGGCCGGTCCGGGCGTATGCGTGACGTGCTCGGCACCATCCAGGCCGACCAGGACGCCATCGTCCGCGCCGGATCCCGCGGCACGCTGGTCGTCGACGGCGGTCCGGGGACGGGGAAGACGGTCGTCGCGCTGCACCGGACCGCATACCTGCTCTACTCCGACCTTCGGCTGGGGCACCGCCGGGGCGGCGTCCTGTTCGTGGGTCCGCACCGTCCCTACCTGAACTACGTCGCCGACGTCCTGCCGAGCCTCGGCGAGGAGGGGGTACGCACGTGCACGCTGCGGGACCTCGTCTCCGAGGGTGTGGCGGCGTCGGTAGAGGACGACCCTGACGTCGCCCTGCTGAAGTCCTCGGCGCAGATGGTCACCGCGATCGAGCCGGCGGTCGGGTTGTACGAGGACCCACCCGCCGAAGGAATGGTGGTCGAAACGGACTGGTCTGACGCCTGGCTGGGTGCGGACGACTGGGCGGAGGCGCTCGCGACGCCGGACCCTGGTACGCCGCACAACGAGGCTCGCGAGGAGATCTGGGAGGCGCTGCTGGCGATCCTCGTCGACAAGCAAGACGACGTCCCGGCTGACCAGCTGCGCCGGTCGCTACAGCAGAACGAGGAGCTGCTCACGGCCTTCCACCGGGCCTGGCCGGTGCTCGAGGCCACGGACATCGTGGGAGACCTGTGGTCGGTACCCGCATACCTGCGCAGGTGCGCCCCCTGGCTGGATCCCGATCAGGTCCGGAGGCTGCAACGCGAGAAGGCTCACGCCTGGACTGTGGCCGATCTGCCGCTCTTGGACGCGGCCCGGCAACGACTCGGGGATCCGGAGGCCTCACGTTTGAAGCGTCGACGCGACGCCACCCTTGCCGCCGAGCGCCAACGCATGGACCGGGTCATCGACCACCTCATCGCCACCGACGACTCCGAGATGCAGGTGATGTCGATGCTTCGCGGGGAGGACCTGAGGGCATCGTTGGTGGACGACGGCGCGGTGCCCACGGCCGACCCCGACGAGCTGGCCGGTCCCTTCGCCCACATCGTCGTGGACGAGGCCCAGGAGCTGACCGACGCCGAGTGGCAGATGCTGCTGCTGCGCAACCCGACCCGCAGCTTCACGATCGTCGGGGACCGTGCGCAGGCTCGGCACGGGTTCGCCGAGTCGTGGCCGGAACGGCTCGAGCGGGTTGGGCTGGACGACGTCAAAGTCGCCTCCTTGACGATCAACTACCGCATGCCGCAGGAGGTCATGACGGAAGCGGAGCCGGTCATTCGGGCCGTTCGACCGGACGCCAACGTGCCCATCTCCATCCGCACGACCGGAATCGCCGTGCGTCATGCGCCTCGCGCGGACCGGGACGCGATCCTCGGTAGCTGGCTGGCCGCCAACCACGAGGGCATCGCCTGCGTCGTCGGCGATCCGAGCTTCCCGGAGACCTACCGCGTTCGGTCACTGACTCCGGAGCTCTGCAAGGGCCTGGAGTTCGACCTCGTGGTCCTCGTCGACCCCGAGGCGTTCGGCGAGGGGATCGAAGGGGCCGTCGACCGCTACGTCGCGATGACCCGGGCCACCCAGCAACTCGTCATCTTGACGTGACCGTCCGGCTCGGACGTGCTCGCTGGCGGATCGGGAAAGCGAAAGGTTGCCCGGAAGGACCTTGGGGACAAGGGTGGTCGGCATGGAGACGCGGAGGCTCGGACGACTCGGGCACCAGAGTTCAGTGCTGATCTACGGGGCTGCTGCCCTCAGCGACGTCACACAGGACGTCGCGGACCGCTCGATTCAAGAAGCGCTCGACGGCGGGATCAACCATGTCGACGTGGCCGCGAGCTACGGCTCCGCCGAGCTGCGGGTGGGACCATGGATGCCGCAGATTCGCGACCGGATCTTTCTCGCAACGAAGACTGGCCGCCGGGACCGAGAGTCCGCCTGGCGCGAGATCAACGCGTCGCTGGAGCGGCTGCAGACCGACCGCGTTGACCTGCTGCAGCTGCACGCGATCGGTGACCTGGGCGAACTCGACCTGGCGACCGGAGCCGGCGGCGCCCTGGAGGCGGCGACGCGCGCCGCGGACGAGGGGCTGACCAGCGCCGTCGGCATCACTGGGCACGGCAGCGACGCGGCGGCCACGCACCTGGAGGCGCTGCGGCGGTACCCGTTCGCGACGGTCTTGACACCGCTCAATCCGGTACTCTGGCGGGACGAGTCGTACCGGGCCAACTACCTCGCTCTGGTCGAGGAGGTCCGTCGCCAAGATGCCGGTCTGATGACCATCAAGACCGGGTCCCGCCGCAACTGGCCGGCCGGCGCGGAACACACGCACACGACGTGGTACGAGCCGTACGAGGACCAGGCTCGCATCACCGCGGCCGTCTCGTGGGTGCTGGGTCATGACGAGGTGACCGGCATCCCGACGGCTGGCGACGTCAGCCTCCTCGGCCTGTTTCTCGAGGCCGAACGACAGCGCATCGACCCGTCCGAGGCGGAGCAGAACCTGGCGAGCGACGACGAGTACGCCTCCCCGTTCATCGCCATGCCACTTTGACCGAGCGGAGCCCGGGAGTCGTGTGAGCGCCCCCGGCGGCCTTGGCGTCACGTAGATGCGCCGGCGCTTTTACCTGCCGGCTGGATGCCGAGAGCCGCCTGTCGGAATCGAACCGACGACCTATTCATTACGAGTGAATCGCTCTGGCCGACTGAGCTAAGGCGGCGTGCGCCCGCCGGGCGCGGGGCACCACTATACGGACTCGCCCGACGGCCGCCGAACCGAGCCCGAACCGCCGCAGCGCACGCATACCGCTAGCACTTGAGGCCGTCCTGAGGGACCTTCCCGTCGATGAACCAACCGTCGACCGCGCGGTCGACGCATGGACTCGAGCGTGGGTAACCGGTGTGCCCGTCGCCATCGCGCGTCACCAGGACGCCGTGCGCGAGCTGGGCGCGCAACTGCTGCGCCCACTCGTAGGGCGTGGCCGGGTCGCGGGTCGTCCCCACGATGACGATCGGCGGTGACCCCTCGGCCGCGATCTTGCCGCTCTTGCCGGTCGCCGGTATCGGCCAGACGCCACACGGCACGTCGCTCCAGGCCAGGTAGCGGCCCCAGGTGGGCGCCTCCTTGGTGAGCTTCTGGGCGAACGCCTCGATCTGCGCCGCGTCTCCGGCGTCCGGCCTGTCGAGGCAGTTGACCGCGTAGATGGCCTCCATGATGTTGCTCTGGTACTGGCCACCAGGGGTGCGTCGGGCGTATGCGTCAGCCAGCCGCATCAGGGCGTTGCCGTCGCCGGACTTGGCGTCGCGGAGCGCATCGGACAGCTGCGGCCATTGCGACTTGTCGTACATCGCCTGCAGGATGCCGGTCGAGGCCCACCCCTCCGTCAGCTTCGTGACGGTCTGGTCGTTGGTCACGGGTAGCGGCTGGGAGTCCAGACCAATGAGGAAGTCCCGGATCCACTGCATGCCCTGGTCGCGACTCTGACCGACCGGGCAGTCGGCGTCCTTGACGCAGGTGTCGACGTAGGCCTGGGTAGCGACCTCGAACCCCCTGGCCTGCCCCGCCGAGAGCTCCTGAGCGGACAGGTCCGGCGGCACTGGCCCGTCGAGGACGAACCGGCCCATCTGGTTGGGGAACAGGCCCGCATAGGTGGCGCCGATGAAAGTCCCGTACGACGCGCCGAGGTAGTTGATCGTCGACTCACCAAGAGCCGCCCGGAGGATGTCCATGTCCCGAGCCGCCTCCACCGTCGAGACGTGGGCGATGATCTTCGCGTTCTTGGCCGCGCAGCCGTCGGCGTATTTCTTCGCCTCTCCGATGAGTGCTTGCTCCTCGCCCGGCGCGTCAGGGGTCGGGTCCACGCCGCCGATGAGGGTGTCGAGCTCCCGGTCCCCGACGCAGTCGATCGGCGACGACCGGCCGACGCCACGGGGGTCGAATCCAACGAGGTCGAACCGTCGCCGCACGTCGCTGCTCACCAACGAGCTGGCCGCCTGACCGACGTAGTCGACAGGGGAGGCGCCCGGCCCACCGGGGTTGTAGACGAGCGAACCCGCGCGCTGGGCGGAGGAGCGGGCCTTCGACCGGATCACCGCGAGCTGGATGGTTTCGCCGCCCGGATTCGCGTAGTCGACGGGCACCCGCAGCTTGGCGCAGTCGCCGCCGGTACAGCTCGACCACTGCAGCCGCTGGCTGTAGAAGCTCTCCAGCCCGGTGCTGCCGGACGGGGGTGGCTGCGGCACGTACGTCGACTCGGACGACGACCCGCCCGAGTCGTCGGTCGGCAGGAACGGGAGCACGAGGCACGACGAGAGGCTCAGGGAAGCGACGACCGCCCCGACCAATGCGACGACGGCCCGCCGCGGCCGGTCGGGCCGGCTCGGCGGGGTCAGGGGCACCGGAGCACGGTAACCCGAGACCCTGAGGTCCGGGGACGCAGGCGGTTCACGACGTCCTAACGACCGTGGGCTCGCTGTTGGTGCCACATTCGGCCACGCGCCAACGGGTGTCAGCCGTTCGTGACGTCGCTCATCACGGTGATGGCCATGGCTTCGAGGGCGAGCAACGGGGCCACGTTGAGGTTGATGCGCTCGCGCGCCTCGCCCACCGCCTCCATGGCCTGCACGAGCTGCTCGGGCGTGCGCATCGCGGCCAGCGCGCGCACGACGTCGACGCTGTCCTCGTTGACCAGCTCGACGGGCGCACCGATCCGCACGACGAGCGCGTCGCGATGGACCGACAGCAGGTCGAGCAACGCTCGGTCGACGGTGTCCCGGGCGAACCGAGTGGCCCGCGTCTTCTGCTCCCGCTCCAGGGCGCTGAGCTGCGCGCGGATGTGTGGCGGCTGAGTGCGGGCGGCGGGATCGGCGCCGAGGGTCTCGAGCAGCCGGGCTCTCTCGGCCGCGTCGCGCTCCGCACCGGACGACGTGGACTCCTCGTCGGCGATGGACGCGAGATCGGCGGCGGCCGCGATCGCGTCGCCGATGGTCCGTATGCGTCCGGGCATGGCGATGACGTCGCGCCGCCGGATCCGCGCACCCTCGTCGCGAGCCAGCCGGCGCGCCAAGCCGACGTGCGACTGGGCGGCCCGCGCCGCATACCGGGCCATGGCGGGGTCGATTCCGTCGCGCCGGACGAGCAGCTCGGCGACGGCCTCGACCGGCGGGGTCCGGAGCCGGAGGTGCCGGGAGCGGGACCGGAGAGTGACGATGACGTCCTCGACCGAGGGTGCGCAGAGGATCCAGACCGTGCGCGGCGTGGGTTCCTCGAGGGCCTTCAACAGCGCGTCGGCCGCGCGTTCGGTGAGGCGGTCGGCGTCCTCGACGATGATCACCCGCCAGCGTCCGACCGACGGCCGCAGGCCGGCCTCCTGCACCAGGGAGCGGGTGTCCTCGACCCGGATCGAGAGTCCCTCGGTGGCTTTGACGGTGACGTCGGCGTGAGTGCCGTCGACCGCGGTCCGGCACTCGCGGCATACTCCGCAGCCGCCGTTCGGGCACTCGAGGGCAGCGGCGAAGGCGCGCGCAGCGACCGACCGGCCCGAGCCCGGTGGCCCCGTGAAGAGCCAGGCGTGAGTCATCGCGGCCGGATCGACCACGGCCCGCGAGAGGGTGGCGACGGCCTCCGGCTGGCCGACGACGTCGTTCCAGACGCTCAAGGGCCACCCTCCGGGACCAGACTCCGGGAGCCCAGATGATCGAGAACCTGGGCGTGGATCTCGTCCGCGGGCAGGGTCGCGTCGACGAGGAGGTAGCGGTCGGGATCGGCCTTGGCCAGGGCGACGAAGTGGGCCCGGACCGCCTCGTGGAACTCGTCGCCCTCGGCTTCGAGCCGGTCATGGACGTCGCCGCGGCGACTCCGACCGGTCTCCGCCGCTACGTCGAGGACCACGGTCAGGTCGGGCATCAGGTCGCCCACTGCCCAGTGCTGGATGGTCGCGACCTCGTCGGCGCCGAGGTCACGTCCGGCGCCCTGATAGGCGATGGCCGAGTCCACGTAGCGGTCCGTGACCACTACCTCGCCCCGGGCCAGGGCGGGCCTGACGACCGTGTCGACGTGGTGCGCCTTGTCCGCCGCATACAGCAGCGCCTCGGCCCGCGGGGACACATGATCGCCGTGGAGCACCAAGTCGCGCAGCCGCGCACCGAGCTCGGTACCGCCCGGTTGCCGCGTCTGGAGAACGTCGAGCCGGAGCCGGCGCAGCGCCTCGGCGAGCAGGCGGACCTGGGTGGACTTCCCCGCCCCGTCACCTCCCTCGAAGGCGACGAACAACTGGGTATGCGTCGTCGCCATGCTCGCGATGCTAGGCCAGCGCGGGGTCACGACCTCGGTCGCTGCCCACAAACTCGGTTGACCGCGACCTCGGAGGGCTTCGTACCGTCGAGGACCATGACCGCAGCCGAGACGTCGGTTCGCGAAGTACGCCGCGAGAACGACTGGGCGCCGGACGAGCCCGGGGAGCTCGTCGGATTCCTGCTGCCCGCCGATGAGCACCAGTGGGTGCCGGCGACGGTGTTCGGCGCTGCCTCGGCGCGGCGACTGACGAGCGTCTTGCCGAGTCGATCGTTCGTGAGCACGGTCTATCGTCGCTGGCTGACCGGTGGTGGGTCCGGGTCCGTGGCGACCAGTGGCGCGAGGCCCGGTTGCTCGAGGTGAGGAGCGACCGGCTCCGGCTGCGCTGGGACAACCCGATGCTCATGCAGCGCGGTCACGGCGAGTGGGTCCGGTTGCCCGATGCGGAGATCCAGCGATATCGCTCTTGAGGGTGACGCGAAGGGGCGCCCCGATGGCTTGCCCGACTTCGCCGGATTTAGGCAATAAGGTTCCAGAATGCTCGCTTATGTGGCAGTTTACCCTCAGTTGTCTAAATGTAAATCCGATGATCACAGCTCGAGGTGTCAAGTGGCGGGTCACTCCGGTCGGCGCTCTTAGCGCTCCAATGACTCGAACTTCCCTGCGATCCCGCCGTTTGTCTGGCCATCAGCCGCCACGCGCTGACCGGCATACCTGCGCATCTGTTTGAAGGGAACGTCATGAGCTACACCCAATCTCGCCGACGTGTCCGCACCCTTGCGTCCTTATTCGGCGCCGCGCTGGCGATGACGTCCACCGGGTCGGTCGTGACCGCCCCGTCCACCACGGCCGCGCCCGCTCCTGGCAGCTGCGACACGAGCCAACGACTCGTCGTCTGCGACTACACGACGATCGGCCAGTACCAGCTTGTCGTGCCGTTCGGCGTCGAGCGCCTCGCGGTCCTCGCCAACGGGGGAGCCGGCGGACAGTCGGCGTCCGCACCCGGAGGGTTCGGTCATCAGGTGACCGACTACCTCGAGGTCGAGGAGGGGTCGCTGCTGTTCATCAACGTCGGCGGCGCCGCGACCAGCGGCGGGTGCTCGGACACCCGGAACCAGTGTCAGGGAGGCTACGGAGAGGGCGGTTTCAGCTCCAGCGGCGGCGGCGGGGGCGGGGCTTCTGATATCCGCACCGTCTCGGCGTCACAGGGAGGCAGTCAGTCCAGCCGGCTGATCGTCGCCGGAGGTGGCGGTGGCGCCGGCGGGTCCGGATCGGCGGCGGGTGGCGCCGGCGGATCCGCCGGCGCCGCCGGGGCGGCCGGAGCCGGCACGTCAGCCGGTGGGGGTGGCGGTCCGGGCACCCAGATCGGGGCCGGTGTGGGCGGCTCGCCCAACGGTACCGACGGATTCCTCGACAAGGGCGGCAGCAACCTCGGCAACGGCGGTGCTGGCGCGGGCGGCTACTTCGGAGGCGGCAGCGGAGGCGCGAGCGCGGGAGGCGGAGGAGGCGGCGGTGGCGGGTCATCACTCGTCGCGCACGACACCGGGAGCGTCACCACGGCCAGCCAACGGGATGGCCGAGTCCAGATCCGGTATGCGGTCGAGGACCACACGGCTCCGGTCTTCACGGTCCAGCCCGTGAAGCCGGTCGAGGCGACCAGCGCGAGCGGCGCCACGGTCGGCTACGAGGCCAGCGCGATCGACGACGTCGACGGTGCGGTGGCCGTGGCGTGCTCCCCAGCGTCGGGGTCCGTCTTCCGGCTGGGCTCGACCACGGTGACCTGCCGGGCGACCGACGTCTCGGGCAACGCGGCGCAGACGTCCTTCGACGTCGAGGTCATCGACACCACACCGCCCTCGCTCTCGCTACCTGCCGAACCGATCGACGAGGCCGCCACGAACCGGTCCGGCGCCTCGGTCGACTACACCGCGACGGCGACGGACCTCGTCGACGGGGCGATCACACCGGACTGTCGTCCCTTCTCCGGGTCGACCTTCTCCATCGGGACGACCGAAGTGGTCTGCACGGCCAGGGACTCGAGCGGCAACCTCGCGACGGGCACCTTCACCGTGACCGTTGCCGACCGGACGGCGCCCGTGCTGACCCTGCCCGGTGACCTGACCGCTCCGGCCACCGGTCCGTCCGGGACGATGGTGGAGTTCCAGGGGACTGCCACCGACGCGATCAGCCAACCCGTTACGGTGACCTGCTCGCCTTCGTCCGGGTCGACGTTCGCCATCGGCAGCACGACGGTCACGTGCACGGCGACCGACGGTGTGGGAAACACGTCGACGGGCAGCTTCACCGTCACCGTGGTCGACACAACCGGACCGACTCTGGTCCTGCCGGCGAATATCACCGTCGCGGCGACCGGGTCGACCGGGGCCACCGTGACGTACGCAGCAACGGCTACGGACGATATCGACGGTCCGCGGCCGGTGAGCTGCTCGACGCCGTCACCGTCGCTGTTCCCCGTCGGGATCGCGACGGTCACCTGCACGTCGACGGACACCCGCGGCAACACCTCGTCGGGCACCTTCACCGTCACCGTGCAGCCGTGGCGGGCCGACCTCAAGGTGACCGTCGCCGGCCCCGCAACCGTGACCCGGGGCGGAACCGCCACCTATATGGTGACCGTGACCAACCTCGGCACGTCGACGGCGACAAACGTGCGGACCGTCCTCGCGGCGTCCGGGCTGTCGGTCACCGCCACGTCACCGGTCACGACGTCGGGATCGGTCAAGGTCCAGGGCGTCACGTACACGGGGGCGCTCTGGACGGCGGCGTCCCTCCCAGCCGGCGGGTCGGTGACGTACACACTCACCGGAACGGTCACGGCCAAGAGGGGGGAGACCGTCGTGGCGCAAGGGGCGACGACGTCCGACGTGCCGGACGCGGTGACGACGAACAACGCGGCCAGGGTGACCAGTACCGTGCCTCGCTGACGTCGCATATCCGCACGGCGGGGGAGCCCTGGTGCCGCCCTTTGGAGGGGGAGGGCGGCACTAGGGTGCGGTCATGACGGTCCGCGTCGGCTTTCTCCGGGCGGTGAACCTGGGCAAGCGGAAGGTCCAGATGCCGCGACTCAAGGCGGCGGTCGAGGGGCTCGGATACGAGGACGTCTGGACGTACATCAACAGCGGCAACGTCGTGTTCGACGCCACCGGGAGCCGGGCGACCCTCGAGAAGGCGCTGGAGAAGGCTCTGGAGAACGAGTTCGGGTTTGAGTGCACGACCTTCGTCCGGACCGGGGGTGAGCTCGAGAAGACGCTGGCCGCCACCCCGTTCGAGGTGGCGGCCGGGGACATCCACTTCGTGACGTTCCTCAAGAAGGCGCCCGCCGCGAGCGCGGCGAAGGCTCTCGAGGCGCTGAGCAACGACTACGACACGCTGGTCGTCCAGGGTGCCGACGTGCACTGGCGAATGCACGGCTCGTCCATCGACAGCACGCTCGCCAAGCGCCACTGGGAGAAGATCCTCGGCCCGCTCAGCTCGACCAGCCGCAACGTGAAGATGCTCACCAAGCTCTCCGCCAAGCTCGCTTCCTAAGACTCGGCCCCCGCACGGTCGGCGTTCGCGTGGATCGCGTCCCGCACGTACTGCGCCAGCCCCGGCTCCATGTCCTCGTACGTCTTGGTGAACCGTGTATCCGCGACATACATGTCGCCGAGGTTCCGGTGGAACTCGGGCGTGATGTCGTAGAACCGGTCGTGAATGTGGCGGCGGTGCCGCTCGGCGGCATCCATGGCCGCCGCGCTCGTAGCCGGCTCGCCGGAGCGCTTGGCGTCGACGAACGCCGCGCCGATCGACTCCATCTCGGCCTTGATGTCCACCCAGTCCGCCTTCGTGTACTGGGACGTCCGGTGCTGGGACTGCTTCCACGCGTCGCTGTCGCCCCACCGCTCCTCGGCCTCCGCGGCGTACTCCTCGGAGTAGCCGTCTCCGAACAGCTCCCGCTGCTCCTGCTGGGTCAGCTTCAGTCCTGACATCTCCTTCTCCAATGCTCGGTCGATGGCCACGACGAGCTCGGCGAGCTCGTCCAGCCGGGAGGTAACCGCCGCCCGTTGGCGACGCAGGTGCGACTCGAGGTCGGCGCCGCTCGCGTCGAGCAGCGCGCCGATCTCCTCGAGCGCGAACCCCAGCCGCCGGTACACGACGATGTTCTGGAGCCGCTCGAGATCCTCCGCGGTGTAGAGCCGGTACCCCGCCGCGCTGCGCTCGCTCGGGTGGAGCAGGCCGATCTCGTCGTAGTGGTGCAACGTCCGCACCGTGACGCCGAGCTCCTCGGCCACCTGTCCCACGGTCCACACCGCGTCCACCAGCAGTCCTCCGGTCATGACGTCGAGGGTGGGGCCTCACGTCGGGTGAGAGTCAAGTCGAGTATGCGGGTGTGCTCGCTCCCCATCGAGAGGGCCGCCTTGTGGGTCGGATCGCCATACCTGGCCTCGCTCGGCGTTCCTAGGGTTCGACGGAGCGCCGGGGGGCGTTGGATGCTGAGCGTCGCCGAGCGGCGCGGACCACCGGACGAGCACGAGGAGGTGTCGATGCCGCACGAGGCCCTGCAGACGACACTCCTGGAGACCCGCTCACTCACCAAGGAGTTCCGCGGCTTCCGCGCCGTCTCCGACGTCGACCTCGTCGTGCGTGACGGCACCGTCCACGCACTGGTCGGGCCCAACGGCGCCGGTAAGACCACCCTGTTCAACCTGCTGACCGGGTTCCTCAGCCCCACGTCCGGCTCCATCGAGTACGCCGGTCAGGACATCACCGGCAAGCGGCCCGAGGACATCGCCCACCTCGGCATCGCCCGGTCGTTCCAGATCACCAGCCTCTTCGACGCGCTGACCCTCCGCGAGCACCTGGAGCTGGCGCTGGCCAGCCCCACGGGCCTGGGCCTGCGGTTCTGGCAGTCCGCGAAGCGATTCGGCCGCTTCGACGACCGCGCCACCGTCCTGCTCGACCGGGTGGGGCTCGCCGACCTGTCCGGACTGCTCGCCGGCTCCCTCGCATACGGGCAGAAACGCGCGCTCGAGCTGGCCATCGCCCTGGCCCTCGACCCGAAGCTCCTCCTTCTCGACGAGCCCACCGCTGGCATGGGCATCGAGGACGTCGAGCGGACCATCGCCCTGGTCAAGCAGGTCTCCGAGGGCCGCACCGTCGTCCTCGTCGACCACAACATGCACGTCGTGGGGTCGCTCGCCGACACGGTTACGGTGCTGCAGTCCGGCAGCATCCTCGCCGAGGGTCCCTACGAGCGGGTGCGCCAGGACGACCGGGTGATCGAGGCATACCTCGGGCAGTCCGCGGGAGACGGACATGGCTGAGCCGGCGCTGTCGGTCGAGTCGGTCTCCGCCTGGTACGGGGAGGCCCGCGCGCTCACCGACGTCTCCCTGGAGGTCGCGCCAGGCGAGGTCGTCACGCTGGTCGGCCGCAACGGCGCCGGCAAGACCACCCTGCTGCGCTCGGTCATGGGCCTGCACCGGCAGTGCCAGGGGCGAGTAAGCGTCGACGGCGCCGACGTCTCCTCCCGCCCGTCCGACGCGCGCGCCCGGGCCGGGCTTGGCTGGGTGCCGGACGACCGCGGCATCTACGCCAGCCTCTCGGTCGAGGAGAACCTGCTGCTGCCGCCGGTCGTGCACGAGAGCACCTGGAGCCTCGAGCGTGTGTATGCGTCGTTCCCGGTCCTCGAGGAGCGCCGCGAGTTCGCTGGCACCAAGCTCTCCGGCGGTGAGCAGCAGATGCTGGCCATCGCCCGCGTGCTGCGGATGGGCGCCCGGGTGCTACTCCTCGACGAGCCCAGCGAGGGTCTGGCACCGGTCATCGTCCAGCGCATCGGCGAGATCATCCGCGACATCACCGACCAGGGCGTCGCCGTGCTCCTCGTCGAACAGAACGTCACCTTCGCGTCGACCGTCGCTGACCGCCACGTCCTGCTCGCCCAGGGCCGGGTCGTCGAGCGGCTCGGCAACAAGGAGTTCGCCCAACGCCAGGACGAGCTGCTCGAGCACCTCGGTATGTGATCAGCCCCAACCACAGAAGGACAGACCATGAGGACGTCAACCAGGAGGCGCCGTCTCTTCAGCGCCGTCGCCGCGGCCGCCATCGGCAGTCTCGCGCTCGCCGCCTGCAGTGGCGGGTCCGGCGGCCCGCAGTCGGGCGGGTCGAGCAAGCTGACCAACGACAAGATCGTCTTCGGCCTGCTCAACGACCAGTCGGGCGTCTACAAGGACCTCTCCGGTCCGAACTCCGCGGTGGCCATCCAGATGGCCATCGACGACTACAAGGCCAAGTACGGCGACTCAGCGGTGGCGAAGAGCATCGAGATCGTCCAGGCCGACCACCAGAACAAGGCCGATGTGGCCAACAGCAAGGCCCAGGAGATGTACGACCGGCAGAACGCCGATCTCATCCTCGACGTCCCCAACTCCGCCGCCGCCCTGGCCGTCGCCAACCAGGCCAAGGCCAAGAAGAAGCTCTACATCAACGTCGGCGCGGGCACGACCGCTCTCACGGGCGCTCAGTGCAACAAATACACGTTCCACTGGGCCTACGACACGGCCATGCTCGCCAAGGGCACCGCCGGGACGATCGTCGGCGGCGGCGGCAAGAGCTGGAACATCGTCTACCCCGACTACGCCTTCGGCCAGGACATGAACAAGTCCTTCACGGCCGCGGTCACGGCCGCCGGTGGCAGCGTGGGCCAGTCCATCGCCTCGCCGTTCCCCAGCGACAACTTCGTCACGTTCATCACCAAGGCCGGCGACGGCAACCCGCAGGTCGTCGGCACGATGCACGCCGGTGGTGACCTCATCAACTTTGTCAAGCAGTTCAACCAGAGCCCGCTCAAGGGCCAGGTGCAGCTCGCCGTCGGCCTGATGTTCATCACCGACATCCACTCCCTCGGCGTCGACCAGTTCTCGGGCACCCAGTTCACCGACGCGTGGTACTGGAACTTCGACGAGCAGAACAAGAAGTGGGCGGACCGGTTCAAGGAGAAGACCAGCACCCGGCCCTCCTTCGCGCACGCGGCCAACTACTCCGCGGCGATGAACTACCTCGAGGCGGTGCAGGCCTCGGGCACCGACGACGCCGACACCATCGTCAAAGCGTTGGAGGGCAAGAAGATCAACGACTTCTTCCTCCGCAACGGCGAGGTCCGGGCCGCCGACCACAACGTCGTCCACGACGCCTACCTGGCCAAGGTCAAGACCAAGGACCAGGTCAAGGAGGACTGGGACTACGAGGAGATCGTCAAGACGGTCCCCGCTGCCGAGGCGTACGCCCAGCCGGACGGCTCGTGCAAGCTGAGCTGAGCTGATGGGCTCCTTCGTCCAGTACACGGTCCAAGGCCTGGCGGCGGGCGGGTTCTACGCGCTCGCCGCCCTGGGCCTGGCCGTCATCTTCGGCGTGCTCGGCGTCGTCAACTTCTCTCACGGCGCCTGCTACATGCTGGGCGCCGTGGGAGCGGCGGTGCTGCTCGACACGTCGGGGTTGGGTTTCTGGTCGGCGCTGCTCATCGTCCCGGTGGTGATGTTCTTCTTCGGCGTCCTCATGGAGCGGTTGCTCGTGCAGTGGCTGCTGCGCCTTGACCCGCTTTACAACTTCCTGCTCACCTTCGGGCTGACGTTGCTGCTCGTCGACCTCGTGAAGCGGCGCTACGGCGTCTCGGGATTGCCCTACCAGCTGCCTGCCGGGCTCGACGGCAACGTGACCATCGGCTCGCTGAGCCTGTCCGCATACCAGATCTTCGCCTGCCTCTTCTCGCTCGCGGTATGCGTCGTGGTCTGGGCGGTGCTCACCAAGACCCGGGTAGGGATGATCGTCCGGGCCGCCACCGAGAACTCCGAGCGCACCAGAGCGTTGGGCATCAACGTGACTCGCTGGGTGACGCCGGTGTTCGGGTTCGGCATCGCGCTGGCCGGGCTGGCCGGGGTGCTCGCGGCGCCGTTCCGCGCGATCACCGCTGATATGGGCAGCAACTTCGTCATCATCCTCTTCGCCGTCGTCGTCATCGGCGGGCTCGGCTCGATCCTCGGCGCCGTCGTCGGCGGCTTCCTCGTCGGTCTGGTCGAGGCCTACGGGCAGGCGTATGCGCCCTCGTTCGCCCAGGTCGTCATCTTCGTGCTCATGGCCGTCGTCGTGCTGGTCCGGCCGTCCGGGCTGTTCGGACGGGAGGAGGTGGCGTGAGCGACCAGATGACGGCGCGCGTCGACGTCGACCTGTCCGCCGGTCCGGTCATCTCGCGGCGCAGCCCGCTGCGCTGGGTCTTGTTCGTCCTCGGCTGGGTCGTCGCCCTGGCCCTGCCGTGGTTCGTGTATCCGCCAGTCGCCATGGACATCGCCGCGTGGGGTCTCTTCGCGATGTCCGTCGACCTGCTGCTCGGCTTCACGGGACTGCTGTCCTTCGGCCACGCGGCCTTCTGGGGGTCATCCGCCTACGTCACCGGGCTGGTCGCCATCAACACCGGATGGCCGTTCCCCTTGGCGGTCCTCGCCGGGATGGTCTTCGCGATGGTCATCGCCGTGCCGATCGGCTATCTGTCGGTGCGCCGGACCGGCATCTACTTCGCCATGGTCACCTTGGCTTTCGCGCAGATGATCTACTTCGTCGCCAACCAGTGGCGCGACCTCACCGGCGGCGAGAACGGGCTGCAAGGCATACCGAGGAACTTCTTCGGCATCGACGCCATCGAGACCGACGCGTTCTACTTCTACTACGTCGGGCTTGGGCTGGTCCTCCTCGGCGTCTTCGTCGCATGGCGGGTCGTTCACAGTCCGTTCGGGCGGGTCCTGGTCGCCATTCGTGACAACCCGGCGCGGGTGCGAGCTCTGGGGTACAACGTCGAGCGCTACAAGATCGTCGCCTTCGTCATCTCCGCGGGATTGGCCGGCCTCGCCGGTGGCGTGTTCGCGATCTCCCACGGGTTCGCGTCGTTGCAGGAGCTCAACTGGACGACCTCCGGCAAGGTCGTCCTCATCACCGTCCTCGGCGGCATCGGCACCCTCTGGGGCGGCCCGGTCGGCGCCGCGATCGTCGTCTCGCTCGAGGACTGGCTCGCGTCGAGCGGTTTCGAGGGGACCGGGATCATCCTCGGGGCGATCTTCGTCGTCATCGTGTTGCTCTTCCGGCACGGCGTCTGGGGCACAGGCCGGCAGTTCGTCAGCCGGATGCAGCGGCGACGTCGACAAAACGCCCGCTCCTAGAACTAGAACGCGCAGACCGGCCCGGTTCGTCGTAGCGTCCTCACGTGGTCATACCTCGTGTTCTCGGCGCTCTCGTCGCAGCGGGTGCCCTTGCTCTCGGCTCTGCCAGCACCGGCTGGGCGGCCCCGTCACCGGACGGCTCGGCCAATGCCATGGGCTACTACCTCGTCCTCGGCGACTCCCTTGCGGCCGGGTACCAGCCGGCCCACGACGACCTCGCTGGCGGCGTCGACCTGAAGCGCGGCTACGCGGACGACGTCCTCGCCGGCATCCAGGCGAGTGATCCGAAGACGCAGCTGGTCAACCTGGCCTGCCCCGGAGAGCGCTCGACGACGATGGTCACGGGTGGGATCTGCCCATACGAGGAGGGCAGCCAGCTGGACCAGGCGCTGGAGTTCCTCCACGCCCACGGGCGGTACACCCGGGCGATCACGGTCCAGATCGGCGCCAACGACGTCCAGAGGTGCGTGGACCGGGCGACACTCGTCATCGACATGGTCTGCATCCAGGCCGGGATGGCCGACGTCGCCACCTACCTCCCGATGATCCTGGGCAAGCTGCGGGCCGAGGCGCCCGATGCCCAGGTGATCGTCCTCAACTACTACAACCCATTCCTCGCCGCCTGGCTGACCGGCAACACTGCCCTTGCTGAGCAGTCCGCCCAGCCGCAGGCGACGCTCAACGCGATCATCGGTCAGGCGGCGGCCGCCTCCGGCGCGACGCTGGCCGACGTGGCCGCGGCGTTTGAGAGCACCAACACGACCCCGACCCCGCTCCCCGGCTTCGGGCCGGTTCCGAAAAACGTCGCCTACATCTGCACGTACACCTGGATGTGTGCGTTGAACGACATCCACGCCAACGACGCCGGCTACGCCCTGATCGGCCGGACCGTGGTGGCGCGGCTGGAGTGACCGCGCCAACACGTATGGTCAGGCGACGTCGGCCGGCTCCTCGACCCTGGTCCGGCTCGCGTCCGCGCCGCGCAGCAGGACCAGCGTGACGACGATTGCGACGACGAGGACACCCGCGGCGGTCAGACAGGCGGCGTGCATCGCCGAGGTGTAGGCAGCTCGTCCGGCGTCGAGGACTTCCTCGCCGATCGCGCCGGGCAGCTGCGCCGAGACCGCGACCGCACCGGCCAAGGTCTGACCGGCCTCGGCGGCGGCCTCGGCGGGTAAGCCGGCCGGCAGGAGCTGGTCGACCTGCACGCGGTAGACGGCAGCGAGCACGCTGCCGAGCAAGGCCATCCCCAGGGCGCCGCCGAGCTCGCTCGACGTCTCGACGAGTCCCGCGACCGAACCCGCGCGCTCGGCCGGAGCCACGCCGACGACGTAGTCGGTGATGAGCGACAGCACCGCGACCAACCCTCCGGACACCAGCCCGGCGGCGAGGAGAAGGAACCACAGCCCGTCGGACGGCTCGACCCTGCTGATCAGCAGGAAGCCGACCACGGAGACGACGAACCCGCCAGCCATGATCACGGGGCGCCCGAACCGCGGCGAGAGGACGGCGGCCAGCGGAGCGGCGGCGGCCACGACGACCGAGGGCACCAGGCTCCAGAGCGCCGCGGTGAGCGGACTGAGACCCAGGACCGACTGCAGGTACTGGGTGAGGATGATCGCGTTACCCATGACGGCGAACATCGCGAGAACGTTGACGACGACCGAGCCGCCGAACCGGCGCTCCGCGAGCGCCCTGACGTCCAGCATGGGCACCTCGGCAGCGAGCTGACGGCGCACGAAGGCAACTCCGACGAGTAGCCCGACGGCCGCATACAGGACCGCAGTAGTCGACCATCCGTCCGCCGCGACCGACTTGATTCCGGCAATGACGGGGATGACCGTCCCGAGCGCGAGCAACGAGCTGAGCCAGTCGAATCGCGCCGAGCGGGTGCCCTTCGACTCCGGCAGAAGGAACGGCGCAGTGACGAGGAGCAGCAACATGGCGGGGAGGTTGATGAGGAATACCGAACCCCACCAGTAGTGCTCGAGCAGGACCCCGCTGATGATCGGCCCGAGGGCAACCCCGCCTGTGAGCGCGGCCGACCAGATCGCGACGGCCTTGGTGCGATCGGTCTCGTCGTGGAAGAGGTTGCGGATGAGGGCGAGGGTCGAGGGCATCAGCGTCGCGCCGGCGACGCCGAGCACCGCGCGAGCGGCGATGAGCATCTCGGCGGACTGCGCGTAGGCCGCGAGGAGGGAAGCCGCGCTGAAGGCGACCGCTCCGATCAACAGCAACCGGCGGCGGCCGATCCGGTCACCGAGGGAGCCCATAGTGAGCAGCAGTCCCGCCAGGACGAAGCCGTAGACGTCGAAGATCCATAGCTGCTGGGTGGCGGTCGGCTGTAGGTCCTGTGCGATGAACGGCACCGCGAAGAAGAGGACGGACACGTCCATCGACGCGATGAGTATCGGCAGGATCAGCACGGCCAGTGCTATCCACTCCCGGCGTCCGGCGCGTGCGTTCATGCGTTCTCCTTAACTGCGTACATCGCTAACTGTTGGTACGGTACGCAGAACCTAACTGCTTGCTGTGTATACCGCAAGCAGTTTTGTATGCTTGTCCGGTGGTCGATCCCGGCGCCAACGCCGACGCTCATCTCCCGCGCTACCTCCAGCTGCTCTGGGACAGGGAGCCGTCGGGCCGACGGGGTCCGAAGCCCGGGCGGACGATCCAGGAGATCGGGAAGGCCGGCGTCGTCGTGGCCGACCGCGACGGCCTCGAGGGTGTGTCCATGAAGTCGGTGGCGGCCGAGCTCGGGATGACGCCGATGTCGCTGTACCGGTACGTCGACTCCAAGGAGCAGCTGCTGGAGGTCATGCTCGACGTGGCGTACGGCCCACCGGACCGGTCGCTGGTCGCGTCCGGGTCGTGGCGCGAGCGCCTCACGCGCTGGGCCTGGGCCCTCGCGGACGCATTGGTCCGACATCCGTGGATTCCCGTCGTCCCGCTGACCACGCCGCCGCTCGGACCCAACATGCTCGGCTGGACCGACGCCGGGGCAGCCGCGTTCGACGGCGTGCCGCTGACCAACCAGCAGAAGATGTCCTCGCTGCTCGTCGTGGACGGCTACGTCCGCAGCCACGTCCGCATGTCGCTGACCCTGGGCCTCGTCGATCCCGAGGCCCCGCCTCCAGACCCCTACGTCACCCTGCTTCCGATGTTGCTGGACGCGAAACACTTTCCTGCGCTGGTCGCGGCCGCGCCGGCCATCGTCGACGACAACGAGGGCGAGGACTTCTTCCGCGACGAGATGCGGTTCGGCCTGGACGTCATCCTCGACGGCATCGAGACCCTCACAGGCACCTGACCCGCTTCCAGAGGCCGGGGGTCAGTGCCAGCCCGCCTCGTCCACGCCGCCGGGGATGTCGCGCTCCGGGTCGTACGGCAGCCGGGTGAACCGGAACGAGGCGAGGTCCAGGTGGCTCACCGCCCCGGTCGCGTCCCGCACCACCACGAGCGGCTCGCCCGTGTAGTAGCCGTCCAGCCCGACCCAGGTCCCGTCCCCGTTCTTCCGGAACCGCGCTCCGCGGCCCTCGCCCCAGACCCCGAGCTCCAGCCCGCCGTCACCCGTCGCCTTGAGAATGGTCACCGCCGGACCCCAGTGCCACAACCCGACCAGCTCTAGCGCCTCGGGATCGGAACCACCCGCATACCACGCTTCGGATGGAACCGGCTCGCGCTCGCGCGCGATGGTCAGCAGGTCTCGCGAGAATCCCAGCGCACCACTCGTCGTGTTGGCGAAGATCACGACCCCGTCCTTGGTCTCGAGGTCGACCTGCAGCCCAGCAAGGAAGCCCGGCATGGACCCACCGTGCCCCGCGTACCGCCGCCCATCGATGTTCCACAGCTGCCATCCGAGCCCCTGGCCGCCCTGCCACGGCTGACCCGGGACGTCGTTGACTGCCTGGACGACGCACATCTCCTCCAGGGTGTCCGGTGACAGGAGGTCGCCGGTGTCGCCGGCGAGGAACGCGGCCCACCGCGCGAGGTCGTTGACCGTCGACCACAGCTGGCCCGCCGGCCCCATCGCGCCGGCGTCGTGCTCGGGCTCGGTGAGCAGCAGGTCGGCGAAGGGATGCACCGCCAGACCCCGCGCGGCCTTACCGGTCGGCCGCGCCGTCGTCCGCGACATGCCGAGCGGGTCCAGGAGGTAGTGCCGGACGACGCCGAGCCACGGCTTCCCGTACGCTCGCGCGACCAGCTCTCCGAGAGCGGCATATCCCACGTTCGTGTAGTGGTATCGGTTCGCCGCCCGCATCCGCCGGACCGGTGAGGAGCTCATCAACGCCACCCAGTCGCCACCCGGAGTGCGCTCCCACCAGGGTCCGTCGGTCTCCGACTGCAGACCCGAGGTATGCGTCAGCAGCTGCGCGATCGTCGCGCTGCCGAACGCGCTGCCGGGCATGTGGTCCTCGAACGGGTCGTCGAGGTCGAGGCGGCCCGCGTCGCGAAGTCGCATGACGCATACCGCGACGAACGTCTTGGTGATCGACCCGATCCGGTACTGCGTGTCGGCGTCGGCCGGGGCGCCGTCCCGGCGCCCGTCCACGGTGCCTCGGGAGTCGGTCCACACCACCTCGCCGGCCCGGACGATGCCGGCCGACACCGACGGCATCCGCCCCTTCGACTGTTCGACGGCCAAGCGGGTGGACAGCTCCCGCGCGGTCGCCGGCTCGAGGGACACGTACGTCGGGTCTAGCGCGTCGAGGCCCTGGCGGTCGCCGTCGGCCCGGTCGACCGGGCGGCGGCGGTCTTCTTGGCTGCGGACTTCTTCGCCGTGGTCTTCTTGGCTGCCGTCTTCTTGGCGGTCCGCTTGCGGGCCGTCGGACCCTTGGCCCGCTTGTCGGCCAGCAGCTCGAAGCCGCGCTCCGGGGTGATGGCCTCCGGGTCGTCGCCCCGACGCAGCGTCGCGTTGGTCTCGCCGTCGGTCACATAGGGACCGAACCGGCCGTCTTTCACGACGACCGGCTTGCCTGACACCGGATCGGTTCCCAGCTCCTTGAGCGGTGCCGCCGCGGCGGCCCGCCCGCGCTGCTTGGGTTGCGCGTAGATCGCGAGCGCCTCGTCGAGGCTGATGTCGAAGAGCTGCTGCTCGGTCGCCAGCGACCGAGAATCGGTGCCCTTCTTGAGGTACGGCCCGTACCGCCCGTTCTGCGCGGTGATCTCGACTTCGCGTCCGTCGTCCTCGCTAACCCTCCCGACCACGCGCGGCAGTGACAGCAACCGCAGGGCGGCGTCGAGGTCGATGGTGGCCAGGTCCATGTCCTTGAACAGCGACGCCGTACGCGGCTTGGCCTTGGCGGCCGCCTTCCCGCGCCTGGGGGCGTCCTCCTCGGGCTCGGGCAGGACCTCGGTGACGTAAGGCCCGTACCGTCCGGCCTTGGCCACGATCTCGTTGCCCGACAACGGGTCGCGGCCCAGGACTCGACCGTCGTCGGCCGCCGCGTCGAGCAGCTCGCGCGCTCTGGCCGGCGTCATCTCGTCCGGCGCGACGTCGTCGGTGATGGTGGCGCGGCGAGGGGACGAGGCGCCGGCGTCATCGGTCAGGGACGTCGACCCGTCCGCATCAACGGTCAGCCGGGGGTAGTCGGGAGCGGAGCCCCCGAGGAGGACCTCCTCGACGTACGGCCCGTAGCGACCGACCCGGACGACCATCCCGTCGCCGAGCGGGATCGTCGAGATCTCGCGGGCGTCGATCTCCCCGAGGTCGTCGACGAGCTGCTTGAGCCCCTCGGCCGAGGTCGCCTCGCCGCCGAAGTAGAACCGGTGCAGCCAGGCCACCCGATGCTCGTCGCCATTGGCGATACGGTCGAGGTCCTCCTCCATCGTGGCGGTGAAGTCGTAGTCCACCAGCCGCGGAAAATGCTCCTCGAGAAGCCGCGTCACCGCGAAGGCCAGCCAGGTCGGGACCAGCGCGGAGCCGCGCGTGCCCACGTAACCGCGGTCCTGGATCGTTCCCATGATCGACGCATACGTCGATGGGCGCCCGATCCCCTTCTCCTCCATGGCCTTGACCAGGGTCGCCTCGGTGTAGCGCGGAGGCGGCTGGGTCTCGTGGCCGTCGGCGTCGGCGCGGATCACCGCGAGCGGGGTCCCTTCGCCCACGCGGGGCAGCCGGCGCTCCTCCTCGGCGATCTCCTTGCGCCTCTTGGGACCGGTCTCGTCGTGGCCCTCCTCGTAGGCGGCGAGAAACCCGCGGAACGTGATGACGGTGCCGCTGGCGGTGAACTCCGCGGACCGCGCGACCTCGGTCCCGTCGAGGGTGGCCGTCAGCTTGACGGTGGCGGTCGACCCGGTGGCGTCGGTCATCTGCGAGGCGACGGTCCGCTTCCAGATCAGCTCGTAGAGTGCGAACTCCTCGCCCCGCAGCTCGCCGGCCACCTGCGCCGGCGTGCGGAACCGGTCACCGGCCGGCCGGATCGCCTCGTGGGCCTCCTGCGCGTTCTTGACCTTGCCGGCATACCGGCGTGGTTCGGTGGGCACGTAGTCGGCGCCGTAGAGGTCGCGCGCCTGGCTGCGTGCGGCGGTGATCGCGCTGTCCGACAAGGTGATCGAGTCGGTCCGCATGTAGGTGATGTAGCCGTTCTCGTAGAGCCGCTGCGCGACGCGCATGGCGATCTTCGAGGACAGCCGCAGCTTGCGCGACGCCTCCTGCTGCAGCGTCGACGTCGTGAACGGCGCGGCCGGGCGACGCGTATAGGGCTTCTCCTGGACGCTCGTCACGGCGACCGAAGCCTCTCGGACCGCCGACGCGAGAGCGTGCGCCATCGGCTCGTCGACGTGGACGACGGACTTGTGCTTCGCATCGTGCTTGAGCTCGCCGGCGTCGGTGAAGTCACGGCCGGTAGCTACGCGGTCGCCGTCGACGGCGCTGAGCCGCGCGGTGAAGGCGTCCGCCTCGACCAGTGCGCCGGAGCTCGACCGCGTTGTGAACTCGCCTTCGACGTCCCAGTAGGACCCGACCCGGAACGCCATCCGCTGCCGCTCGCGCTCGACGACCATCCGCGTCGCGACCGACTGCACGCGTCCGGCTGAGAGTCCTTGACGCACCTTGCGCCACAGCACCGGCGACACCTCGTAGCCGTAGAGCCGGTCGAGGATCCGCCGCGTCTCCTGCGCGTCGACCAGCCGCTCGTCGATCTGGCGCGTGTCGTTCACCGCGCGCTGGATCGCCTCCCGAGTGATCTCGTGGAAGACCATCCGCTTGACCGGTACCCGGGGCTTCAGCGTCTCGAGAAGGTGCCACGCGATGGCTTCGCCCTCGCGGTCCTCGTCGGTGGCGAGGTAGAGCTCGTCGGCCTGCCCGAGCAGGCGCTTCAGCTCGGCGACCTTCTTCTTCTTGTCGCTGTCGACGACGTAGTAGGCCTCGAAGCCGTTGTCGACGTCGATCGCGAACTTGCCGAACGGACCCTTCTTCATGTCGGCGGGCAACTCCGACGGGTTCGGCAGGTCACGGATGTGTCCCACTGACGCCTCGACGTCGAAGTCCCCTCCGAGGTACCCCGCGATCGTCTTCGCCTTGGCCGGCGACTCGACGATGACGAGCTTGCGGCCCTTCCCTGCTGCCACGCATTCACCCCAGATCTCCCGACCACGTGCAGCGGATTCGTCGCTGCTCCGACGTGGGTCGCGGATGCACACGGTAAACCCTCGGCTCAGGAAGTCCATTCCGAACGATGTAATTGAACCTTCAACCGCAGGCCGGTATGCTTTGGGGGTGACCACCCAGCCGGTCCTCTACCTCAGCCACGGCGCACCGCCGTTGGCCGACGACGCCGTGTGGACGCGCGAGCTCGCGCGGTGGTCCGGCGGCATCCAGGGCGACTTCACCAAGCCGGCCAACATCCTCGTCGTCTCCGCCCACTGGGAGGAGGCGCCGCTCGCGCTGTCCTCGACCACGGGCGCGCCGTTGTACTACGACTTCTGGGGCTTTCCGCAGAAGTACTACGAGGTGACGTATGCGGCTCCGGCCGCCCCCGAGCTGGCCGACGAAGTGGCCAAGCGGGTCGCCGCCCCCGGCACGCCGGTGCAGCGGGACGAGGACCGCGGGCTGGACCACGGCGCATACGTGCCCCTCGTCGAGATGTTTCCCCAGGCGGACGTGCCGACCCTCCAGATGTCGATGCCGACTCTCGACCCGCGAGCGCTGTTCCGGCTGGGGCAGAAGCTCGCTCCGCTCCGCGACGCGGGCACTCTGATCATCGGCTCCGGGTTCACCACCCACAACCTGCGGGGGTTCAACCCGTCGCTTCCGGCCGACTCACCTCCACCCGGCTGGTCTCAGGAGTTCGACGCCTGGGCGCGTGAGGCGATGCAGCACAACGACGTCGACGCGCTGCTCGACTTCCTCGACAAGGCCCCGGCCGCTCGGGTCGCGCACCCGCGCACCGAGCACTTCGCCCCGCTCTTCGTGTCGCTGGGGGCGGCCTACGGCCCGGACGGCAGCGGCGGCCTCCACAGCCGCAGCGTCATCGACGGGTTCTGGTTCGGCCTGTCGAAGCGGTCCTGGCAGCTCAGCTGATCGGTTCGCCGAGGGTTCCGGTGTCGTCATGTGGACGACGCCGGGAATGGTTGCGGCGCGAGACGACTTGGCCATGACTGTGACGGCCTCCCCCAGCACTCCCACGAGCACCTCCGAGGCCGTCGGGCTGAGGTCCGAACGCGGGCCGGTGCTCCTCGCGCTCATGGTGTCGACCGGGGTCATCGCCGTCGACGCGACCATCCTGGCGACGGCGGTTCCGTCGATCGTGCGGGAGCTGGGCGGGTTCTCGGCGTTCCCCTGGCTGTTCTCCGTCTACCTGCTCGCCCAGGCGGTCTCGGTACCGGTCTACGCCAAGCTTGCCGACACGGTAGGGCGGAAACCGCTCATGCTCTTCGGGATCGCCCTGTTCCTGCTCGGCTCCGTCCTCTGCGGGTTCGCCTGGAGCATGCCGGCGCTCATCGCCTTCCGGGCGGTGCAAGGGCTGGGCGCCGGGGCCGTGCAGCCGATGGCGATCACCATCGCCGGCGATATCTACACCGTCGCCGAGCGGGCCAGGGTGCAGGGCTACATCGCCAGTGTCTGGGGCGCCTCCTCGGTCGTCGGGCCGGCACTCGGCGGGCTCTTCGCGCAGCTCCACCTGTGGCGGTGGATCTTCTTCGTCAACGTTCCCCTCTGCCTCCTCGCCGGCGCCCTGATCTGGCGCAACTTCCAGGAGCGCGTCGAGCGCCGCGAGCACCGGGTCGACTACACCGGCGCCGCGCTGCTCACCAGCGCGATGACGCTGCTCATCCTCGGCGTCCTCGAGGGCGGGCAGGCGTGGGCGTGGTCGTCACCGACGAGCATCGCGGTCTTCGCCGTCGGGGCGGTCCTGTTCGTCGCCTTCGTCCTCGTGGAGCGGAGGGCGGCCGAGCCCGTGCTCCCCCTCTGGGTGCTCAGCCGCCGGCTGCTGCGCACCACCGGACTTCTCGCGCTCGGCGTCGGCGCCGTCATCATCGGTCTCACCTCGTACGTCCCGACCTATCTCCAGGTATCCATCGGCTCGCCGCCGCTCGTGGCCGGACTGGCCCTGGCGGCCTTGACGCTCGGGTGGCCGATCGCGGCGACGTTCTCGGGCCGGCTGTTCTATATGCGGTACGGGTTCCGCACCACCGTGCTCATCGGCATGGGGCTACTCCTCCTCGGCATTGCCCTCCTCGTGGTGCGAGCCCAGACGCCGCAGGTCGCCGTCGTCGCCGTGTCCTGCTTCGTCATGGGATTGGGGCTCGGTCTGGTCGCCTCCCCCAGCCTCATCGCCGCGCAGGCCAGCGTCGGCTGGGAGGAGCGGGGGGTGGTGACCGGGGCCAACATGTTCGCCCGCTCGATCGGCAGTGCCGTCGGTGTGGCCGTGTTCGGAGCGGTGGCCAACGCCGTCCTCGACGCATCCGGCGGTCCGAACGAGGCCAGCGCGGTCGTCGATGCGGCGGCCGCCGTGTTCGTGGCGGTCCTCGTGGCCGCCCTGCTCACCGCCGCGGCGGCCTTCGCCATGCCGCGCGTGCACGCATCGGAGCCGGCGTAGGCGCCACCGCTATCGTCGCGGCCATGACGTCCGGTGACTCGGCCAGCAGCCTGGCCGGGGTCGGAGGTCCGCCGCGTCGCCTGGACGCGGCCCAGGTCCAGCTGACGATCGACCGGCTCCGGCGCCGCATCCTGGCCCGGTTTCCGGACCGGAACCTCGGGCTGGTGGCCGGTCAGCTGTCCGCCCTGGCCGGCGAGATCGATTCGGCAGCCTCGAGCATCCGGGCGCGGCTCCGCCTGCTGAGGGCGGTATGCCGGCCCGTGGCCGTCGTCCTCGTGGCCGCCGCCGTTTTCGCACTCGTCGCCGCGTTCCGCACCGCGCTCAGCGGGCCGTCCATCGACTGGATCCCGCTCGCCGACAGCTTGGTCAACGACATTGTGTTCGTGGCCATCGCCGTCTACTTCCTCGTCGCGCTGCCCGACCGACTCGAACGACGGCGGCTGCTGGGGCTGCTGCACCGACTGCGGTCGCTGGCGCACGTCATCGACATGCATCAGCTCACCAAGGACCCCGACCGCCTGCGGCCCGGGTGGCAGTCAACCAGCCAGTCGGTCACGGTGGGTCTCAACCGGGACGAGATGGAGAGCTACCTCGACTACTGCTCGGAGATGCTGAGCCTCGTCGGCAAGGTGGCGGCGCTGTGCGCCGAGGAGTCGCAGGATGCGGTGGTGCTCGAGACGGTCAGCACCATCGAGACGCTCACCACCGGCATGTCCCGAAAGATCTGGGCGAAGATCTCGCTCCTGCCGCCGGCGATCACCTGAACGCCAGACGGCGCTCGATGAGCAGGATCGCCACCGAGCCGCCGATCAGCGCGAGGAGCTCGGCGAACCCGGAAACCGGACCCAGCCACATCGCCGCCACGAGAACCACGCCGCCGACCACCCGCATACCGGCGCCGGGGCGTCCCACGGCCCAGCGGAACGCCCCGAACCCCACCCAGGTGGTCGCGACGCCGCCGGCCAGCAGCGCCGCATACCCGAGGTCGAGCGGGGCGGTCGGGTGCTCGAGCGCATGGTGAAGTCCGGCCGCGGCGAGGACCACCCCGAGCAGGACGACGACGAACGCGTAGCCGAACGACCGAAGCGCCACTGCCTGCTGGCGCTCCGGCGAGACGTGCTCCAGCGCGTGCTCGGCCACCTCGTCCTCGTGGGTGCCGAAGTACGCGGCGTAGAGAAGGACGGCGAGGCCCAGACTGATGGCGGCGAAGACCACCTGGCCGACCCCGATGGCGGTTTCCCCGCTGCCCACACCGACCCCGATGGCGAGGACCGACTCGCCCAGCACGATGAGCAGCATGAGGCCGTGGCGTTCGACGAAGTGCCTCGGGCGCAAAGTGAAGGCCGGCCCGGAGTCCAGTCGCGCCAACGGAGTTCGGGCGGCCAGCCGAGGCAGCATCGTCTCGGCCAGCAGGGCGGCGACCCAGAGGAGGACGAGGGTCGTGCCTCCGAGCAGGGCGCCGACGAGGATGAGGACGACGGCGATCCCGTTCCAGGCGGACAGCTGGACGACCATGCCGGGCGTGATCCGCTCGGCCTGCGTGAGGTACATGCTGGTGTGGACCGCGACCACGATGAGGTAGCCCACGGCGAAGACGACCCGGTCGGTCGTGTAGGCGTGCGGGATCGCCAGCGCCATGGTGAAGTTTCCGGCCATGCCCACGAGGAGAAACACCCGCCGCATCGGGGTGACCGGCGGCGCGGCGTTGGTCAGCCAGGCATACCCGCCGTACATCCACCACATGAGCAGGAGAAGGAGGACGACCCGCCCGACCCCACTCCAGCCGTGGTCCTGCCCGAGTGTCGCGGTGAGCTGGGTGACCGTGAAGACGAAGACGAGGTCGAAGAACAGCTCGAGAGTCGTGACCGAACCGGCAACCGGGGCAGTGGGCTCGCCGCGCCGACGGACCGGAAGTCGCGGCATAGCGGCAGCCTAGGAAACCCGGTGACCCACACCCCACCCGGTCCTCAGTCGAGGGCGTCGGCCGGCGTCTTGGGGTGCGGCGCGCTGATGTCGCTGAGGTTACGGACCTGCCGGCTGACCGAGTCGGTCGCGCGGACGACCTGCTCGGCGAGCATCCGCCGTTCGGCCCAGGTGCGTTCACGGTCGCGGAGGGCGTGCTCGATCCGGTTCAGCT
>Ga0307289_10000083_pt1 | contig 32893 bp, 27 predicted proteins | sample ER_DNA_143_FD_194483 | JGI IMG/M metagenome (GOLD analysis project Ga0307289, IMG submission 194483) | Bulk soil microbial communities from the East River watershed near Crested Butte, Colorado, United States - ER_DNA_143 | ecosystem: Environmental > Terrestrial > Soil > Floodplain | place...
CCCCTGCCACCGCCTGAGGCTCGCCGGCCGCGTCGGTCACCCACGCGACCAGCCCCGGGTCCATCAGTTCGCGCATACGGTCGAGGTCGCCGTCGTTGAACGCCCGGAGGAGGCTCGTTGCGACGTCGGCAGGCTCCACGGCGTCACGCTACGCCGACCGGTAGCCGTCCGATGGTGTGTCGGCGGACGCCGATACGTTGGCCGGGTGTCGACCTTCGCGGACCGCCCGCATACCGCCCTCATGGTCATCGACGTGCAGAACGGCGTCGTGGCCAACTCGATCAACCGCGACGCCACCGTCTTGACGATTGCGGCGCTCGTGGACCGCGCCCGAGAAGAGGACGTGCCGGTCGTCTGGGTGCAGCACTCCGACGGCGAGGCGCTGACCGAGGGGAGTGACGGCTGGCAGTACGTGCCGGAGCTGCGGCGCCGCGACGACGAGGCCCTCGTCCCGAAGCGCTATGGCGACGCGTTCGAGGCCACCGACCTCGAGTCCGTGCTGGCCCAACGCGGCGTCGGACGGGTGGTCGTCACCGGCACCCAAACCGACGAGTGCATCCGCGCCACCCTCCACGGTGCCTTTGTCCGCGGCTATGACACGACCCTGGTGAGCGACGCGCATACGACCGAGGACCTCACTGCATGGGGTGCGCCGCCTCCCGAGAAGGTGGTCGACCACACGAACCTCTACTGGCAGTACCAGGCCGGCCCGGGGCGTATCGCCGAGGTCGTTACGGCCGCCGATCTGGCCTTCTGAGCGAAGCGCTACCGCCGACCGCCGGTATGCGGGATGCTCGACCAGGAGATGGACAGCCCTGCGAATGGAGGCGACCGATGGCCGACGGGACCAACGAGACCGCGACCGACCTCGAAGAGCAGGTTCGGCGGCTGTCGGCGGAGAACGAGCTACTGCGCTCGGAAGTGGCCGCTGAGGGACCCGCTGCCGCCCCACGCCGGACGTGGCGAGTGGTGCTCGCCGTCCTCCTCATGGCGCTCGCCACCGTCCTCGCGCCGGCGGCCGTGGTCGCCGGCTGGGCGCGGATCCAGCTGACGTCGGCCGACACGTTCGTCGACACCTTCGCCCCGCTGGCCGACGACCCCAACGTGCAGGGTCTGGTCAGAGACCAGGCGGTCGCCGCGATCAACAACGCGGTCGACATCCCCGGCCTCACCAATGACGTGTTCACCGGCCTCGACCAGCTCAACCTCCCGCCGCGTGCGGCCTCGGCCTTGAAACTGCTGCAGACCCCGGTGACCGAGGGGATCCAGTCGTTCATCAACAGCTCAATCTCCAACGTCGTGGCCTCGTCCGCCTTCCGGGACCTGTGGCGTCAGGGACTGCTCACGGCGCACGACGGTCTCGTCGGGCTCCAAGGCGACCTCGACGGCCCGAACCGGGCGGTGACGGTCAGTGACACCGGGGAGATCGGGGTCCAGCTGCAGCCGATCATCGCCGCCGTCAAGGCTCGGCTGGTCGCCCGGGGGGTGGGGTTCGCCGCGAACATCCCCGACATCAACAAGGTGATCGTCGTCGCGAAGACCGACGCGGTGCCGAAGATCCGCACCGCGTATGCGCTGGCGGTCGGCGCCGGAACCTGGCTTCCGTTCGTCGTGCTGGCGCTGTTCGTCGGTGCCGTCTTTGCCGCCATGCAGCGCCGAAGGGCCGTCGTGATCGCCGCCATCTGCCTGGCGGCCGCCATGCTGGTCACGGCGCTCGCACTGGGTGTGGGTCGCATCTTTGTCACTAACGCGGTGTCACCAGACCTCATCCCGGCGGCCGCGGCCGACGCGATCTACACCCAGTCCCTCACCCTGCTGCGCAGCTCGGTGCTGGCGATCGGCGCCCTCGCCGTCTTCGTGGCCGTCGTGGCGTGGTTCGCCGGGCCGAGGGGCCAGGCGGCCAGGCTTCGTCGGCTGGTCGTCGACGGGGCCACCGCTTCCCGTCAGGCCGCCGAAGCCCGGGGTGTCACCACCGGGCGCATCGGTGAGTGGATCGGGTCGCAGGCCCGGACCATCCGCGTCGTGATCGCCGTCCTGGCCGCGGCGGTCATCCTGCTGCTGCGGCCTCTGTCGTTCTCCGACGTGGTCTGGGTGGCCGTCATCGCTGTGGTCGCCGTGCTGCTGGTGCTGTTCCTCGGCCGCCCGCGGGCCGAGGTCATGCCCGGTCTGCCTGGCCGGGGGAGGAGCCGCATACCCCGGTTCCGGCGTAGTTGACATAATGTCGATTATCGGCGTTCAACTCCAGCGAGTTGCATCAGATGCGGTCGAACCCCGGCTGTCCACCGGCGATCACATAGTCGTTCGACACCGGCTGTCTCCTCAGACCTCGTCTCAGACCTCGTCTCGAACCGGTCCATGGTCCCAGAGACGACGACGGTCGCCGATCGCCCAGCGAGCCGTCTCCGCCACCACCGGGTCGGAGTCGTCGACCCAGGGGCGGACCAGTTCGTCGGCCAACGGACCGAACACGGCGGGTGCCGCGTGGATCGCGCACGCCCGCAACCACGGGTCGCCCCAACGCCCCTCGGGGTCCGCGACCAGATCCGTGACCCACTCGGCGGCCGAACGCTCTGGAGCGGCGGCGAGGACGTTGGGATCCGGGTCGAGCAGCGCCGCGACGCGCTCGCCGGTCTCGCGGCCGGCCAGCACCTCGAGGAGCTCGATGGCCAGAGCACGCTCGTGCGCTCCGGGTTCGCGGAGGGCGGTCACGATGCGGTCGACGCGACGACGTCCGTGGTGCATGGCGAGGTGTTCGGCCACCGTGCGCGACGAGTGCTCGGCGTCCTCGGTCAGGGCCCGGTGGAGCATCCGGAGGGCCGGGTCCTCGCCGAGCGCGGCGGTCGCGGCTCTCGCCCGCGCCACCCGCACCTCGCGGTCGGCCACCACTGCCGGGATGTCGGGAAGCCCAGCGGGGGCGGCCGGTAGCGAGTCCCGCATCACCCCCAGGGCCCAGGTGAGCCGTTCACGGGATACCCCCGGCGGCTCGTCCGCCAGCCGGCCTACCGCGCCGGGCGCCACCTCGGCTGCGTGACGCTCCAGGGCGTCGGCGAGAGCGGCGCTGGGTGGCGAGGTAGTGATGGCGTCGAGCAGGTACGGGGCGAAGAACGGGTCCGGTGCGGCGGCGGACCCGGAGAGTGCGGCCTGGTGTACCTCGACGTCAGGGTCGCCCAGAGCCGTCACCCATTGCTGCTGGGCCTCCTCGGCCGACTCCCCTCCCGCCTCGATCAGCTCGCAGACGGCGGTCAGCCGCGCATACGGGTCGGCGGACGTCATCAGTCCCGCCACCTCCGTCGCCAGCAGGGGGCGCCGTCCGCTAACCGCGGAGAGGCCGACCATGACGTCGCGCCCGTCCGCGCTGGCGAGTAGGCCCTTGACCACCTCGTCGTCGGACTGGAGGAGGTCCAGCGGCTCCCACGGCCGCGCGGCGACGAGCGCGAGCACGCCCTCGCGGTACCTCGCGTACGCGACCACGGCGACGACCAGCCACGCCGCGGTCAGAACCAGGGTGACCGCGACGACGACGATGACCCCGAGGTCGGCGAACCGGAAGGCGAGCAGGAGGACGCCGACGAACCCGAGAGCGAGCGGAGCACCCGCCGCCTCGACGACGGTCTGCGCGTGCAGGCGGCTCGACGGGTGGAGAGCCTGGTACGCCGTGTTGATGGCCGCCCGCGTCATGCCGTCGATGAGGGCGATGTGGGCGACCTGCTGGGCACAGACCGCGACGAAGAAGGCGGTGCCGCCCTCACCCGCCAGCACCCCGACGACGGTGCTCAGCAGGAGCAGGACGATCATCCCGAGCGGGTTGGCGGTCAGGCCGCCGCGCTCGCCGTACCGGACCAGGAGCCGCCCGGCCGCGAGGAAGACGAAGGTCAGTGCGACGACGTTGATCAGCGTGCCGTAGAGGCCCTGAAACCGCGCCAGGTCACTGGGATCCGAGAAGTGGTAGGCCGCGCGCTCCCACACGACGTAGTCGAGCAGCTGGGTGACGCCGGCGGCCAGCAGCTGGTAGCCGAAGATCATCACGAACAGCCGCTGGCGACGGGGCGGCGCACTCCTCGGGGGCGCGGCGGTCGCGGTCCCGGACTCCAGCGGCGGCCGTCGGGCGAGTTCGGCCGGGAACCGTCGGCCTGTGGCGATCGCCGTCCACAGGTAGACAGCGCCGATGACGACGTCGACCAGCAGCAGGTCGACCGGCCCGCCCAGTGGCCCGATCAGGGCCGTCGTCGCGAGCCCGCCGACCACGAAGCCAAGCGAGAAACCGGCCACGATGCGGGCGAAGGACTGCTTCATGGTGCGGACGTCGAGCAGTCGCCCGGCCTGGGTCCCGATCAGGACGAACCCCACGGGGATCGCGAGCGGGAACAGACCCACGAGCAGCGCCGAGACCCAGTCCTGGTGACCGAACCGGAGCAGGACCCAGCTGGCCGCGACGAGCACCACGTATGCGCCGATGCACCACGTGGCCACGGCCACGAGGGAGAGCCGGGCCTGGAGCTCACGAATCACTCGCGACACCAGGACCCCGAGCACGGCGACCGCGAGATAGACGAACGGCAGGTCGTCGGCGCCGTACCGGTCGAGGAACAGGGCGCTGGCCGGCACGATGAGGAACACGACCGAGAGGCCGAGCAGGCCGGCCTGCGCGGCGAGGAGAAGGACGCGGTTCCTCACGCGGGTGGATGGCGCGTGCGCAGCCGTCGCACCAGCTCGGCAATGACTCCGGCCGCGATCTCCGGGCGGGTGCGCAGCGCCTCGTCGAAGTCGACCTTGCCCAGCCGGAATGCGTGGACGTCGGTCAGGGCGACGGCGGTGACCACCCGTGGCTCCGACGCGAGCACGGCGAGCTCGCCCACCACGTCACCGGGACCGAGCTCGCTCACTCGGTCCCACTGGGTGACCCGCACCGTCCCGTCGATCACCACGAACAACCAGTCCTCGACCGCACCCTCGGTGGTCATCGTCGAGCCGGCCGGAAACGTCTCCTCCTCGAGCGTCCGGGCGAGCCCGGCCAGCACGCGGTCCGGGGTCCGCTCGAACAGCGACACGCGCTTGAGCAGCGCGACGCGCTCGATGGTGAGCAACACGGGACGACCCTAGACCGGCCGCGCCGTCGGACCTCGACCTTCGCTGTCGAGTTCGGGCATAGTGCTGACATGGTCGGGACGGCGGCAGCCGACGATCCGCCGCCTCGCCGTCGGGTCGTGCGCGACCCCGTCCACGACTACGTCGAGGTCCCCGGCGAGTTGGAGGCGCTCGTGGCGTCGGCGGCCGTACAACGGCTGCGGAACATCTCGCAGAACGCCCGAGCCAACCGGCGGTACCCGTCACTGACCGGGTTCCGCTACGAGCACGCGCTGGGCACCATGCATCTCGCGGTGGCCGGGTGGGAGAGCGCGTGGCGCACCTGCGAGGACGACGTGCGGTCCCGCTTCGCCCGCGAGGTCATCAGCGACGTCCGAGCGGCCCCGGAACTGGACCCGTGCACGGCCGCCTGGGTCAGCGGCAAGGAGGTCGAGGACACCCCGATGTGGCCGGAGTTCGCCCGGGTGATCGGGCTGGCCGTCGCCGCCGTGGGCCTGCTGCACGACGTCGGCCACCCGCCGTTCTCCCACGTGCTCGAGCGGTTCTACCAGGAGCGGATCGTCGCCGTCATGGGGGCCGACGCGGCCCTGGACCAAGCCGAGTACGCCGCCCTCAGCGGCCAGGCGCAGTTCCACGAGTGGGCGGGACTGCAGATCTTCGACACCCTGCCCGACGAGTGCTTCCGTCATCTGCCCCGGTCGCTCGTCCGCCTCATCCTGTCCGACCGGTCCGGAGACGACTGGACCGACTGCCTGCACAGCGTCATCGACGGCCAGTTCGACGTCGACCGGCTCGACTACCTGATGCGCGACTCGCGCCGGGCCGGCACCGAGCTCGGCAGCATCGACTGGCGCCGGCTCGTGCACAGTCTCGAGCTCCACCAGGTGCCCGACGGATGGCGGATCGGTCTGGGCGCCCGCGCGATCTCGGCGTTCGAGACCCTGCTCGTGCAGCGCGCCCAGCACTACCGATGGGTCATCCACCATCCCGCCGCCGTTGTGGCCGACGCGGCGCTGACTCGGTGCACGGAAGGCATCTTCGACCTGGCCTGCTCTCCGCCGCATACCGAGGGCAGCGATGGCGCTGACCGAGCCGCCCTGGCCGACTTGAGGTCCGTCGTCCCGGATCTCGACTACGTCCACTCCGCGGTACGCTTCGACGCCGGAGTGGGGGTATGCCGTGACGACGCCGACCTCTTGGCCTGGCTCCGAGCGTCTCGCCGGCCGCTGACCGCGCTCGCGGATTCGGGGTCGCCCGAGCTCCGGGGGCGGGCGCGAAGGCTGTTGCGCCTGCACGACGTGTGTGACGGCTTCGCCCTCGAGCCGGTCGCGGCCTGGCGCAACTACCACGAGTACCTCGAGCGGGCAGCGCAGAACCCTGACGTGGTGGCGGCGTTGATCGAGCAGGCGCCCCCGGCCAAGACCCCCTCGTTCCTCGTCAGCGCGGCCAGCCGCGAAGCCGCCGCCCTGATGCTCACCGAGCTCCCCGCCCGGCTGAACGGGGCTCTGGACGAACTGCTGGGCGACGACGACCACGTCGGCGCCCGCGAGGTCGAGGCCTGGCTCTCCGCGACGACTCCACACGTCGACGGCCTCGGTGACGGGTTCTGGCTGATACAGCCCGTGGGCTTCCTGGCCGTCCGCGACGAGTTCGCCACGGTGTGGCGGGGCGACATGGAGTCGCCCCTGAGCGCGGTCAGTCCGTTCCCCCTGGCGCTCACCGCGATCGAGGTGATGCGTCCGCACTGCTACGCCTACTTCGTGCCCTTCGGAACCCCACCCTTGCACCACGACAAGGAGACGCGGCGAGCCGTCGGCGACGCCTTCTTCCACGCCATCGCCGACAGCCCAGCAGCGACGGGCGATCCCGCCTAGCGCGTGGTTGTGCGTCGGCTCGGGCGATGCGAGCCGATCGACCGGCACGCGCGGTCGGAAGCCGCCAACATCGCCGGAACATCGGGTTCGTGCCTGTCCCTGTGTCCCGGCGAGGACGTGCGGCTCGGCTTCAGCTCAGTCGGTCGCGCAGCAGATCGATCTCGGCGCGCCGTTCGGTCGCAGCACCGGGCGTCTCCAGGACGACCGGTGCGTCGCAGGCGTTCAGGACGTCGACCATGACATCCAGCGGGATCGTCCCGTCCAGCAGGCCCGCATGCCGGTCTCGTCCGGAGCCCGCCTCGTCACGGGAGTTGTTCCCGTGGACGAGCGTCAGCCCGCCGGTGATCGCGGTGACATCGTCGACGACCGTGTCGAGGTCGAGCCCGCCCGCCCAGGCGTGGCACAGGTCCAGGACGAACCCCGGCTGGAACTCGCCGATCGCGTCCCAGAGCCGACCGATGGCGTCGAGGTGACGAGCCATGGCGTGATCGCCGCCGGCGGTGTTCTCGATGAGCACCGGCAGGCCGAAGCCTCCATCGTCGGCCTGACGGGCGAAGGTCTTGCGCCAGTTGTCCACGCCGGTGGCCTCGTCGCCCTCGGACAGGACATGCCCTCCGTGCACGATCAGCGCGGCCGCGCCCAGCGAGGCGGCCATGGCCGCATGCGCCGCCAGCAGCTTGCGGCTGGGAATCCGGATGCGGTTGTTGGTCGTCGCGACGTTGATCGTGTACGGCGCGTGGACGAAGACCGTCAGCGATGTCGCGGCGATCTCGTCGGCGCGAGGATGCGGCTTCGGCATCTTCCAGTCCTGCGGGTCGGCCAGGAAGAGCTGGACCGCGTCGGCACCGGAGTCGACGGCCTCGGCCAGCGGGTCGGCGTCGTCATGCCGAGCGCCGACATGGACTCCTAGGACTCGAGCGGTCACGGCCCGATGCTAGACGGGCTCACCCGTGGCCCACGTCGTGGTCAACGATCTGCTGACCCACCCCGGCGACCTACTGAGCCTGGCCGACCACCGCCGGAGGCTACGAGGAGTCGCCCTTGCGGCCCCAACAGGCGTGGAGCAGCTCCCTCCGCAGCCAGACCGTCGGGTCGGCGAGCGCCGTGGTCATCATCTCGACCTCGCGCCGGGACAGCTCGTCGCCACCCCCCAGCTCGTTCATGACCTCGAGGGTCGGGATCCACCATCTCGCCCAGGGTGACTCCCCCCGCACCACCTCGGTGGACGCCTCACAGCGGATGTCCTCCAGACCGCAGCGTTCGAAAAGCATCGGCAGCTTCTGCCCGAACGCCTTGTCGTACCCACGCGACGTCCACCAGTCGCCGTCTCGCCAGACCCGGTGGTAATCGTCGTAGTGAGAATCGGCAGGATCGACGGGAGCCCCGGCAGTCCCCCAGTCGGCGTCCTCGTCGACGAGCCAGCCGCCAGGACGCAGGCACGCGACCATCTGCCGGATCGCCTGTTGCTGGCGTCCCTGGAGATGGAACAGCATCAGTCGCGAGCAGACGAGATCGAACGAACCGGGCTCGAGCGCATCGAGCGGGTCCTCGAGGATGTTGTGCTCGACGACCTCGAGGTTCGGGATCTCGAGCCTCGCGAGGTATCGGGTGTCGACGTCGGTCGCGACCACCTGGCCGGTCGAACCGACCTGAGCGGCCAGCCACACCGCCATCGAGCCACGCCCGGCCCCGACCTCGAGACATCGCCAGCCCGGCTGGACCAGGGCGCGTCCCCGGCGCGAGGACGGATCGTAGATCTGCTCGAGTAGGTCGAGCCGCTCATCCTCCGCCGCCTCCCGGCCGGCGGCGGCCAGACGGTAGTCAGGAGCCTCCCGGCGGGAACCCGGCTGCTCCGGCTCTGGCACGCTTGCGAACGTATCCCCGGCGACGAGCGGCTGCAACCGGCCGGGAAAGCCTCCGCTGGGAGCGTCAGGCGCGGACGTAGGCGGCCAGGTGCTCGCCCGTGAGCGTCGACCGTTTCGCGACGAGGTCGGCGGGTGTGCCCTCGAAGACGATCCGCCCGCCGTCGTGGCCGGCGCCTGGACCGAGGTCGATGATCCAGTCCGCGTGCGCCATGACCGCTTGGTGGTGCTCGATGACGACGACCGACTTTCCCGCGTCGACGAGCCGGTCGAGTAAACCGAGGAGCTGATCCACGTCGGCAAGATGCAGGCCCGAGGTCGGCTCATCGAGGACGTAGACGTCGCCCTTCTCGCCCATGTGCGTCGCGAGCTTGAGGCGCTGCCGCTCGCCGCCGGACAGCGTCGTCAGCGGCTGGCCGAGGGTCACGTAACCCAGGCCGACGTCGTGCAGCCGCGCCAGGACCTTGTCCGCGGCGGGCACCTTCGTCTCGGCGGAGCCGAACAGCTCGGCCGCCTCGTCCACCGACATCGCGAGGACCTGACTGATGTCCTTGCCGCTGAAGGTGTACTCGAGGACCTCGGCCATGAACCGCTTGCCGCCACACTCCTCGCAGGTCGACTCGACGGTGGCCATCACGCCGAGGTCGGTAAAGATGACGCCGGCACCGTTGCAGGTCGGGCACGCGCCCTCGGAGTTGGCACTGAACAGGGCCGGCTTGACCCCGTTGGCCTTGGCGAAGGCGCTGCGGATGGGGTCGAGTACGCCGGTGTAGGTCGCCGGGTTGCTCCGCCGCGACCCGCGGATGCCGCCCTGGTCGATGACCACGACTCCATCACGCCCGGCCACTGAGCCCTGTATCAAGGAGCTCTTCCCCGAGCCCGCCACTCCCGTGAGGACGACGAGCGCGCCGAGCGGGATGTCGACGTCCACTTTCTGGAGGTTGTGGGTCGAGGCACCACGGACTTCCAACGCCCCCGACGGCTGCCGCACCGTGTCCTTGACGGAGGCCCGGTCGTCGAAGTGGTGGCCGGTGATCGTGTCGCTCCCCCGAAGCTCCTCGACGGTGCCCTCGAACACCACCTCTCCCCCGGCGGTCCCGGCACCCGGACCGAGATCCACGACGTGGTCGGCGATATCGATCGTCTCCGGCTTGTGCTCCACGACGAGCACGGTGTTGCCCTTGTCCCGCAGTTGCCGAAGCAGGTCGTTCATCCGCTGGATGTCGTGGGGGTGGAGGCCGATCGTCGGCTCGTCGAAGACGTACGTGACGTCGGTGAGCGCCGAACCGAGATGGCGGATCATCTTGGTCCGCTGGGCCTCTCCCCCGGACAAGGTGCCGGACGGACGATCCAGACTCAGGTAGCCGAGCCCGATCTCGACGAACGAGTCGAGCGTCTCCCCCAGCGAGTCCAGCAGCGGCGCCACCGACGCCTCCTCGAGCCCACGGACCCATTCGGCCAGGTCGTTGATCTGCATCGCGCAGATGTCGGCGATGCTCTTGCCGTCGATGGTCGAGGACCTGGCCTCCTTGGAGAGCCGGGTGCCCTCACACTCGGGGCAGGTCTGGAAGGTCACGGCTCGCTCGACGAAGGAGCGGATGTGCGGCTGTAGCGCGTCGACGTCCTTGGACAGCATCGACTTCTGGATCCGCGGTATCAGTCCCTCGTAGGTCAGGTTGATGCCCTCGATCTTGACTTTGGTCGGCTCCTTGTAGAGCAGGTCGTGCAGCTCGCGCTTGGTGTACCTGCGGATCGGCTTGTCCGGGTCGAAGAACCCGGAGCCTCGGAAGATCCGGCCGTACCAGCCGTCCATGCTGTAGCCCGGGATCGTCAAGGCTCCCTCGTTCAGGGACAAGCCTTCGTCGTAGAGCGCCGTCAGGTCGAAGTCGTTGACCGAGCCCATGCCCTCACAGCGCGGACACATGCCGCCGAGCCGCGTGAAGGTCGCCTTCTCGGTCTTGGTGCGGTTCCCGCGTTCGACGGTGATGGCGCCGCTGGCGCTGACCGAGGGCAGATTGAAGGAGTAGGCGTTGGGTGACCCGATGTGCGGTTTTCCCAGTCTGCTGAAGAGGATCCGTAACATCGCGTTGGCGTCGGTGGCCGTGCCGACGGTTGACCGGGGGTTGGCGCCCATCCGCTCCTGGTCGACGATGATCGCCGTCGTCAGGCCGTCGAGGAGGTCGACGTCGGGACGGGCCAAGGTCGGCATGAAGCCCTGGACGAACGTGCTGTAGGTCTCGTTGATGAGCCGCTGCGACTCGGCTGCAATGGTGCTGAACACCAGCGAGCTCTTGCCCGAGCCGGAGACGCCGGTGAACGCGGTCAGCCGCCGCTTCGGGATCTCGACACTGACGTCCTTGAGGTTGTTCACCCGCGCGCCGTGCACCCGGATCACGTCATGGCTGTCGGCGGTGTGGAGCGCGCCTTTCGCTGGACGGGTACGCGATGCCTTGCTCATCCCTGCTCCTCCTCTGACCGGGTCGTGGCGTCGCGGCCGATGACTTCTGGCCGGCCGAGCGGTCACACGTTCTCCCCCGACGAAGGAGTATCCATGGCCAGCACCGGGATGTCTCGTGACGGCACGTCGATCGCGTACGACATCCAGGGCGAGGGTTCCGCAGTCCTGTTCGTCACCGCCGCGCTGAACCTCCGCGCCGCCGTCGCGCCGCTGTCCGCATAGCTCGCGGCGTCGTCGGAGGGCCGGCATCGGTGTTCGGGTGGTCCTCGGGAGCTTCGCTCTGCCTGTATGCGGCAGCCGCAGGACTGGAGCTCACCCGATTCGCCCTGTCGAGATCCCGCTCTCACCGAAACCCGTCGAGGGCAACGACGAGGCGAGCCGGCTGCGCGAACTGATCCTCGCCGACGACCGCGGCGGTGCTGTGCGGCGAGGAGCCACTCCCCCTGTTCGCCGACGCCGCCGCGGCGTTGGTGGCGGCGATGCCGGCCGCCCGTTCGCGGAGGGGTCAAGGGCGCGAATCACGGCTGGGACGACGAGGCGATGACCGCCGCCCCTGGCGGTGTTCCTCCGGCCGCCCGACCGGCAACCGCGGCGTCCTATCCCCACCAGAAGGTGGCCGCGATGACGCCGTAGAGGGCGATGAGGCCGGCGCCCTCGATCCAGGTCGACTTGCCGTCGAAGGTGATGAAGGCGCTGAGCAGGACGGCGACCGCGACGGACACAACGAGCAGCGGTGAGAACACCAGGGTCAGTGCCGATAACCCGAGCATCGACGAGAGGATGACCAGCAGCGGCGCCAGCACGAGCGCGATCTGGAGCGGCGAGTTGATGACGACCGCGAATGCGTACTCCGACCGGTTCTTGGCGGCCAGCTGGACGCCGACGACGTTCTCGATGGCGTTGCCCGCGATGGCGACGACGACGAGGCCGGCGAACGCCTCGGAGATGCCGAAGGAGGTCATCGCGGGCTCCAGGGCCGAGACGAACCAGTCGGACACGAACGCCGCGGCGACCGCACTCGCCGCGAGCATGCCGACGGCGAAGGGCAGGTTCCACCGGGGCGGCTCGGACTCTCCCGACACACCCGGGCTGCCAGGACTGTCGTCACGCCGCAACGAGGCCGGAAGGGTGAGGACGAAGAGCAGCAGTAGCACGACTGAGGCGATGATCGACAGGGTCGTCTCGTGCTCAGCAGCCGGCGCGTGAATGAGGTGGGCCACGGACGGCATCACCATGGCAGCGACGGACACGAGCAGCATGACCGTGATGCTCCGAGCCCGCGCGCTGTCGAGGTTCTGCGTGCCGTGCTTGAGACCGCCGACGATGAAGCACAGGCCGAGGACGAGGAGCAGGTTGGCGAGGATGGAGCCGATCAGCGCCGCCTGGACGACCGCGACGAGGCCGGCCTTGAGCGCGAACAACGAGATGAAGAGCTCCGGCAGGTTGCCCAGCGCCGACTGCAACACGCCGGTGGCGCCCGGGCCGAAGCGGTCGCCGAGCTGCTCGACGGACCGGCCGACCAGCGCGGCCAGCAATGCCACGGCAGCGGCCGCGGCCACGAACGCGAGCACCGCTCCCCCACCGAGGTAGTGGGCCAGGCCGGCGACGACGGTGAAGAGGACGGACAGGCCGATGACCACCCAGTCGGACCGTTCCAGATGGGTCCCGCGGGGGCGGGGGGGTCCTGCCTCCGACTGCCCTTCGGTGTGCGCGGTAGCGGCGCGATCGCTCATGAGTCGCATCGTGCCAGCCGGCCCGCCGACTTTCTCGTCGCTCGGCACACTCGCCTCAGGTCAGAATGGTCGCGTGCTCGTAGAGCGTGACCCGTTCCTCGCCCCGCTGCTCGAGGGGTGCGGGACGCCGACGCGCGCTCCGGGCGTCTCGTCCTGCTCGGCGGGGAGGCGGGCGTCGGCAAGACATCGCTCGTAGGGCTGCTGGCAACGCGGGTCGGTCCGGACGTGAGGGTGTTGCGCGGCTTCTGCGACAACGTGGCGATCCCACCGCCGCTCGGTCCGCTGGTGGATGCCCTTCCCGAGCTGGCGGACGCCATCGACGGCACGACCCGGGCCACCCGTCCCCGGTTGTTCCGGCACATCCGGGCGCGACTCACCGAAGGCCCCACGGTGCTCGTTCTCGAGGACGTCCACTGGGCTGACGAGGCGACCCTCGAGCTCATGCGGTTTCTCGGCCGCCGCCTCGAGGAAGTGCCGCTGCTCGCCGTGGCGACGTTCCGCGACGATCAGGTCGGACCCGGTGACCCCCTCACCGCTCTGCTCGGCGACCTCGCCACGGCCCCCCACGTCGACCGGATGCACCTGCCCGCCCTAAGCGCGGAGGCCGTTGCGGCCCTCGTGGCCGACTCGGGCTCTGGGCTCGACGTCGACGCGCTGTTCGAGCGGACCGGAGGGAACCCGTTCTTCGTCACCGAAGTCCTGGCCGCCGGTGCCGTGGACACGCCCCCGACGGTGCGCGACGCCGTGCTGGCGCGAATCAGCCAGCTGTCACAGCCGGCGCGCGACGTCCTGGGCGCCGCTGCCGTCCTCGGACCCGGCGCGTCGCTCCAGCTCATCGGCGAGGTGGCGGGCCAGCCGGCCGAGGCGGTCGACATGTGCGTTGGCCATGGAATACTTGTCGCCGAGGGGGGCGGCCCCGGCTTCGCGTTCCGCCACGAGATCGCCCGGGAGACGGTCGAGGCGAGCCTTCCGGCCGGCGTGCAGACCCGGGTGCACGCCACCGCCCTCGCGGCCCTGATCCGCCTTGGGAGCGCCGACGACCACCGGCTGGCTCACCACGCGGCCGGAGCCGGGCAGCAGGAGGACGCGGTGCGGTACGCGGTCTCGGCGGCCGCCCACTCCGCCCGCCTCGGAGCGCACCGCGAGGCTGCCCGCGAGTACCGGATCGCGCTGCGCTTTCCCGAGGTCCTCGATCGTGAGCGGACCGCGCGCCTCTACGACCGGCTCGTACGAGTGCTACCTCACCAACGAGCCCGAGGCGGCACTCGCGGCACGCCGTCGGGCTCTCGAACTCCACGAGCAGGGCGACCCGTCCTCCGAGGCCGTCGGCGCCGCCCAGCGGTGGGTGTCTCGGCTGTCCTGGTTCATGGGCCGCCGCGACGAAGCGGACCGGTACGCCGACCTGGCCGTGGCGACGCTCGAACCTCTCGAGGTGGGTCACGAGCTGGCCATGGCCGTGAGCAACAAAGGCCAGCTGGCCATGCTGGCTGGACGGGTTCCCGAGACCCTCGCGTGGGGTGGCCGGGCCGTCGAGCTGGCGCGCTCGATCGGCGACCGTGAGGTCGAGTCCCACGCCCTGAACAATCTCGGCACGGCGCTGCTCTTCGGCTCCGACCCGGTCGGCGGCGTCGCGCACCTCCACCAGAGCCTCGACATCGCTGTAACCGACGACCTCCACGAACACGCCGCGCGCGCATACACCAACCTCGGGGTCGGTCAGGTCCGCAACCGGGATCTTCGCAGCGCCGACCGGAACCTGCGTGCCGGGATCGCCTACTGCACCGAACACGACCTCGTCGCGTGGGAGCTGTACATGGAGGCGTGGCTGGCCGCGTCGATGCTCGAACAGGGCCGGTATGCGGCGGCGGTGCAGCTGGCCGACCCGGTGGTGCGGAACCCGAGCGTCCCTCCGGTCAGCCGCGTGCCTGCCCTGGTCGTGACCGGGACCGTTGCGCTCCGGCGCGGTGTCCGACGTCTCGCGGACGAGCGGCTCGACCTGGCTCGTGACCTCGCCGCCGACACCGGCGAGATCCAGCGGATCCTGCCGGTCGCAGCCGCCCGGGCCGAGGCCGCGTGGATGGCCGACGACCTCGACGGGGCGGCTCGGGAGCTGGCTCCGCTCGACGCCTTCGCCACAGACCTGTTCCTGGGCTGGGAGCTGGCCGAGGCGGATTGGTGGCGACGCATCGCGGGCGTCGACGTGCCCGGCCGCCCGGACCGGCCCGAACCGTTCGCGCGGATGGCCGACGACGACTGGCTCGGGGCCGCGGCCGTGTGGGAGCGACTCGGCTGTCCGTGGTGGCAAGGCGTCTGCCTCTCCCGCTCGGAGTCGGTCGACGACGCCCGCGCCGGCACCGAGCTACTCGCCGCGCAGGGAGCGGTGGAGACCCGTGCGGTACTGCTGCGCGATCGCCGCCGCGCCGGTCAGGTGATCCCCCGCGGCCCCCGGCAGCAGACGCGCGCCAACCCGGCCGGGCTCACGGCGCGCGAGTTCGAGGTGCTGGCCCTGTTGGCGCAGGGCCTCACGAACGCCCAGCTGGCCGATCGCTTATTCCTCTCGGAGAAGACCGTCGACCACCACGTCTCGTCCGTGCTGAGGAAGCTCGGGGAGCCGAACCGCGCGGCCGCCGCGGCCGTGGCCCGCCGGCGGGGGCTGGTCCCCAACATGGGGACAACTCCCGATGTGGGGACCTGACCCACTGCCGTTCCCTTGAGCCAGGCCGGTAACCGGCTAATCACCCGCCAGATAGACCAGCTCAGGAGAACGACTATGTCCCTCTTCATGGACGTCCACACGATGAACGGCCCCGTCGGTGTCGCCGACGTCGCCAAGGCCCACGCGGCCGACCTGCAGACGCAGGCACCGTACGGCGTGAAGTACCTGCGGTACTGGGTCAACGAGGCGGAGGGCAAGATCTTCTGCCTCGTCGACGCGCCGGACACCGACGCGGCGAACACCGTCCACCGCGAGGCGCACGGCCTCGTCGCGGACGAGATCTACCCGGTGTCGGAGGGCGCGTGACCCGCGGCTGAGCGACTCCAGGAACGGGCTCCCAGCGCGCGATCCGCTGGGAGCCCGTTCACGTGCTCGGGGGTGTGTCACGCTTCCGCACATGACCGACGACGTCGCCGTCACGGCGCCATCTCCGCCGGGGCGGGAGACCCGGGAGCAGCGGGCCTGGTACTGGTACGACTGGGCCAACTCCGCGTATGTGACCACGACGGCGACGGTCCTCATGGCCCCGTACCTCACCTCGGTCGCCACGAGCGCCGCCTGCCCGAACCTCGCCGAGGGTGAGCGGTGCACCGAGACCCTGAGCCTGTTCGGCATCCCCGTGTCACCCGGTTCGCTCTTCGCCTACACCGCGACCGTCTCGACCATCGTCTCGGTCCTCGTCCTCATCGTCGTCGGCGGGATCGCCGACCGGAGCCGCCGACCCACTCGGATGCTGGCCGGGTTCGCGTGGCTCGGCGCGCTGGCCGCGAGCGCGATGTTCTTCGTCGCGGGGACGAACTGGCAGCTCGGGGTCCTCCTGCTCATGCTCGCCAACCTCGCCCTCGGGTCGTCGCTCGTCATCTACGACTCGCTTCTAATCCGCATCGCGTCACCCGACGAGCGCGACCGGGTCTCGTCGAAGGGCTGGGGCTTCGGCTACCTCGGCGGCGGCATTCTGCTCGCGCTGAACTTCGGGCTCGACCTGTTCCACACCAACCTCGGCCTGGACCGAACCGTGTCGACCCGGATCTCCTTGCTGTCCGCAGGGCTGTGGTGGGCGGCGTTCACTCTGATCCCGGTGCTCGGGCTCCGCCACGTCGGGGGGACGCTCGCACCCCCGGTGGAGCGGTCCCGGGGCGTCGTCGGCGGCAGCTTCGCGCAGCTGGCCGACACCTTCCGGGAGCTGCGACTGTTCCCCCAGACCCTGCTGTTCCTCCTCGCATACCTGTTCTTCAACGACGGCATCCAGACCGTCATCGGCAACTCCAGCCTGTACGGCATCGAGGAGCTGCAGTTCTCGCAGTCCACGGTGCTGGGCGTGTTCCTCTTCGTGCAGTTCGTCGCGTTCGGCGGATCGATGCTGTTCGGTCGGATCGCTGCGCGGCTCGGTGCCTGGCGCACCGTCCTGCTGAGCCTGACGATCTGGACCGCCATCGTCGTGGTCGCGTTCTTCGTCCCGGCCCAGAACATCGGCCTGTTCGTCGCGCTGGCCCTCCTCATCGGCCTCGTCCTCGGCGGCAGCCAGGCGTTGTCCCGCTCCCTCTACAGCCAGCTCATCCCCCGCGGGCGAGAGGCGGAGTTCTTCGGGCTCTACCAGGCGATGGAACGCGGCACGAGCTGGTTCGGAACGCTCACCTTCGGGCTCGTCTACCAGTTCACCCACTCCTACCGATGGGCCATCGTCGCCCTGGTCGTCTTCTTCGTCGTCGGCGGCGTCCTGCTGTCCCGGGTCCGAATGCGCGAAGGCATCGAGGCCGCCGGCAACGAGGTCCCGGCCGTCGTCTGAACCACCGACACCCTGCCGTCGTCTTCCTTCTTGTGATTCGCATCACAAAGAGGTCTCGGTACTGCGAACTCGTGGTCGTGCCGGAACAACGCGTCCGGGAGGACCGTTGCAACCGAAGAGGTCGCAAGCGGGCACGGGACAAGCACCGCGCGACGTGAATGTCGGAGGGACATCGAGATGGCTGACCGTACGTTACGCGGCACGCGGCTGAGCACCTTCAGTTTCGAGTCGGAGTCCGGCGTCGTTCCAAGTGAGCGCCGCATCACCACCTACGTCTGTCCGCAGGGCCACCGGATCGAGCTGCCGTTCAGCGTCGAGGCTGACGTTCCGCCGGTCTGGGAGTGCCGGTGCGGCAACGAGGCCAAGCTGCTCGACGGCCCCGAGCCGACTCCCAAGGAGACCAAGCACGTCCGCACGCACTGGGACATGCTGCTCGAGCGCCGCTCCATCCCCGAGCTCGAACAGCTGCTCGAGGAGCGTCTGACCCTGCTGCGCGAGTCGCGCGGCGAGAAGCCGACGAGCAAGCGCACCGCCTGACCCGCAGACCAAGTTCAGGGCCCCGTCCACCGGACGGGGCCCTGCTGCTGTTCAGTCGGGTTAGGCGGCCGGTATGCGGGGTCAGCCCACCACGGGCTCCGGCTGCGGCTCGGAGGTGCGAACGCCGCGCCGTGGCCGCAGCCGCTCCATGCCGAAGTAGACCAGGCCGCCGATGGCGACGCCGAAGAACCAGCCGTAGACGCCCCACCAGGCGGGCAGGATCGACCCGATGTGCGGCAAGACGCTCGAGAAGAGCGCGCCGATCGCGGTGGCCACGAGGGCGTTGATGTTCCAGCCGCCGAGGAAGCGGTAGGTGCCGTGCTCGAGGTACAGCTGGGGCACGTCGACCTGCTGCCGGGCGATGAGGTAGTAGTCGACGAGGATCACGCCGAGCAGTGGCCCCATCGTGGCGCCGACCGCGTTGACGAACCCCGCGACGTCGCCCTCCCAGGGAGCGAACGGGTAGAGAGCCAGGGCGATCAGGGCCGCGATGACGCCGCCGCGCTTGAACGAGATCTTGCTCGGGAACACGTTCGAGAAGTCGAACGCCGGCGAGACGAAGTTGGCGACGACGTTGATGCCGAGAGTCGCCACCGCGAAGGTCAGGGCGGCGAGCAGGGCGAGGAACCAGCTGTCGAACTTGGCCGAGATCTGCTCCGGGTGCAGCAGCACCTCGTTGTAGACCCGGAATGCGGCGACGGTGGTGAGGCCGGCGACCAGCGAGAAGAGGACGAGGTTGACCGGCAGGCCCCAGAGGTTGCCCTTGCGGACCGTGGCCTTGTCCTTGGCGAACCGGGAGAAGTCGCAGAAGTTGAGGTAGAGCGCCGCGAAGTAGGTGACCCACGTCGCGGCGGCTGCCGCGAGCGCGGTGAACGAGCCGGGCAGGCCGATGACGCCGGCGTCCGCCGTCTTCGCGAGGATGACGTCATCCGGGATGTCGTGGCTGAACGAGAAACCTCCGGCCTTGACGTTGAGCCAGATGGCGAGGATGAGCATCATCACCCAGACCGCCGGCCCGGAGAAATCCTGGAACCGACGGACGGTCTCCATGCCGTTCTGGATGATGAGCAGCTGCAGCGCCCAGATGACGATGAAGCAGATGACCTCGAGGGTCGAGTGGCCGAGCATGTGGCTGCTCTGGTGGAACTGCAGGAACGAGTCGTTGCGGGTGAGCAGGGCGACGACGGCGCCGGAGGCGGCCGCAGTCTGCGCGCCGTACCAGAAGCAGGCGACGACGGCGCGGATCAGTGCTGGCAGGTTGGCACCCCACACGCCGAACGACGAGCGGGCGAGGACCGGGTACGGCACTCCGGTCTTCACGCCGGCGAACCCGATGAGGTTCATGATCACGAAGATGACCAGCGAGCCGAGGCCGATGGCGATGAGGAAGGGGAAGAAGCTGCCGCAGAGGAGGAACAGGCTCGCGGCGAGGTAGTAGCCGAAGAGGCTGTGGACGTCCGACGTCCAGACGTTGAAGATGCTGAAGACGCCCCATCGGCGGTCCGTGGCGGGGGCGAGGTCCTCGTTGTAGAGGCGTGGCGACGCGTTCGGGATGTCCGCGGACACGCTCGGCAGGTCAGGAGTGGGAGCGGGAGTCGAGGCTGACATTCGTCCTCCTGGGTGGCACGAGGAGTGCGGCACATTTCCGCACTCCGGAATCGTGATTCCACATGATGGCAGACGACAACCCGATAGCGACAGACCCCGTGGACCCGAATTTTGCGCGGTTGTCCGGTCGACCGACGCGCCGACGACACGTCGACGCACGTTCCGTCAGAGGATCTCGCCCTCGATGACGTCGTCCGCGGCCCGGCTTCGTGACGCGGGACCAGCTCCCGGACCGGCTTCCGGACCGGTGCTCCGTGACGGCACCCCACCCGGCGCATACACGCCCGCGAGCAGGCGACGGGCGACGACCGCCTCGAGGGCCCGTCGCGCGGCGGGACGGGTGAAGGGCAGGACGAGGAAGAACCCGACGATGTCGGTGAGGAACCCCGGGGCCAGCAGCAGCACCCCTCCGACCAGCACCAATGCCGCGTCGGCCAGCTGGCGAGACGGCATGCGCCCGGTGGTCAGGGCCGTCTGCAGCGACTGCCAGGCGCGGCCGCCTTCATGGCGGACCAACCACGCGCCGAAGGCCGACTCTGCGAGGAGCAGGAAGAAGGTCGGCCAGCCGCCGATCGCCCGGCCCACGGCGATGATCACGAGGACCTCGAGCAGCGGGACGACGAGGAGCAGGACGGCCATGACCGTCCACAGCCAGTTCCGGCGACGGCCTACAGCCGGTGCCATGCCGCCTCCTGCCGCCGGGACCGCGCCGACCGGGCGCGGGTCCGGAGGGCGTCCACGCGGTGCGTGACCGCCCACTTGGTGACGTTGAGCATCGCCTCCTGAACGATGTGACCACTCATCTTCGACTCGCCGATGACGCGCTCGATGAACTCGATCGGCACCTCGACCACGGTGAGGCCGGAACGGACGGCCCGCCAAGTCATGTCGACCTGGAACCCGTAGCCCTGCGACTCGACCAGGTGCAGGTCCATGCCCTTCAGCGCCGATGAGCGGTAGACGCGGTAGCCGCCTGTGGCGTCGTTGACCGACATCCCGAGCATGACCTTGACGTAGACGTTGCCGCCGACGCTGAGCACCTTGCGTGGAAGGGGCCAGTTGACGACGGTGCCGCCGCGCACCCAGCGCGAACCGATGACGACGTCCGCGTGCTCGGCGGCGGCGAGGAGATCGGGCAGCTGCTCCGGCTGGTGGGAGCCGTCGGCGTCCATCTCGACGGCGGCGTCGTACCCACTGTCGAGCGCCCAGGCGAAGCCGGCGAGGTATGCAGCCCCGAGTCCCTCCTTGCCGGCGCGGTGGAGAACGTTGACCTGCTGGTCGGCCCCCGCGAGATCGTCGGCCACGGCGCCCGTGCCGTCGGGCGAGTTGTCGTCGAGGATGAGAACGTCGACGGTTGGAACGGCGGTGCGCACCCGCGAGACGATGCGGGGCAGGTTCTCGCGTTCGTTGTACGTCGGGATGAGGATGACGACGCGGCCCAGGGCCGGGCGGTGGTGAGAGTCGGTCATCGGGTGGTTCATCCTCGGTGCGGTTCGCTCGTGACGGGCGGCTCTGCGTGTACGCGGGGCGGGAGGTCTCGGGGTGGAGGGCGGCGGAGTCCGGCCAGCAGGACGATTGCCACGAAGGCGAGGCAGGCCGCATACTCCGGCCAGGGCCCCACCATTGTGGCGATCGTCCGGACGTTCCGCAGCGGCAGCGAGCCGGACAGGACTGTTCGCGTGAACAACGCGCTCGGCTGGTGGACGGTTCCGTCGGGGCTGACGAGGGCGCTCACCCCCACCGTGGAGACGTGGACGATCGACCGGCCGTGTTCCATCGCGCGGATGCGGGAGATGGCCAGCTGCTGCACCGACTCGTCGGTGTAGCCGAAGGTCGCGTTGTTGGTCTGGACGAGCAGCAGGTTGGCGCCGAGGTCGACGTTGTCCCGGACCAGATCGTCGTACGCCACCTCGAAGCAGATCGTCGGACCGGCCAGGATCTCGCCGCCCGAGGCGGCGGGCACCCGGAAGAGCACGGGTCCGGTGCCGGCGGCGAAGTCGGCACGGACCAGGTCGACCTTGTCGCTGAACAGTCGGAAGAAGTCGCGGTTGGGGATGTACTCGCCGAACGGCACCGGATGCTGCTTCACGTACGTCTGGACGATGCCCTTCCCGGGCTCGTAGAGCAGCGCGACGTTGGAGATGTCGGGTGCCGGCTGTTCCAGGAGGGTGCCGACCACGACGGGTACGCCGACCGCGTCGACGGCCCGGGTGATCTCGGCCTCGGCGTCGCGATTGCGGGTGGGGTCGATGTCCGACGAGTTCTCGGGCCAGACGACGAGGTCCGGCTTGGCCCGGGCGCCGGCGGCGATCTCCGCGGCCGCGTCCTCGGTGGCCGTCGCGTGGTTGTCGAGCACCTGGCGCCGCTCGGCGTTGAAGTCCAGGCCCGGACGCGGGACGTTGCCCTGGACCGCCATGACATTCGCCGGGGATCCCTCGGTCGGCAGCGGTACGGCGAACCCGGAGAGCAGGACGACGGCAGCGGCGCCCAGGGTGAGCGCGGCGCGGCCCCAGGAGTGCCGCCCCGGAGTGAGGTCCTTGTCCGTGGGGCGGGTCCCGAGCCGCCACACGACCGCGGCCAGGATGCCTCCGACGAGCGCGACGGCGAAGGTCACCGCCGGGGCCCCCGCCAGTGCCGCCAGGCGACCGAGCGGGGAGTCGGCCTGGCTGAACGCGAGCCGGACCCACGGAAACCCGCCGTAGGGCAGCCGGTCACGCAGCGCTTCCTGGACCACCCAGGCCAGGGCGACGACGAGCGGTCGGACCCGCGGGACCGGTCCTCGGCTCTGGAGGTATGCGGTCGCCGCACCAAGGAGCCCTGTGAACAGGGCCTGCGACACCGTGAGCCCAACCCACGGCACGACGCCGACGACGATGCCCGCCCAGCTCAGCGAGTACCCGAAGAAGCCGAGCCCCGTCAGCAGCCCGAGGAGGAACCCCACACGGGCGCGGGCGCCGCAGGTCGCCAGGGCGAGCAACGCCACGGCGACCGGCGCCAGGATCCACACGTCGCGCCCGGGAAACGCGGCGCACAGCGCGGCTGCGGCGACGATGGCGAGCGCCAGGCGAGCGACACCCACAAGGGGGTCCGGGACGAACGGCACGCGAATCACGGTATCCGCGGCGGATCGGAGCCCGATGCATGGCTGCGCGAGCGTGCTCAGACCGTGACGCGTTGACGGCCGGCGTGACGTCCGGCACGGCGTCGCGCCGTCGACCGCACCCGGGGCCGATCGGCCTCTGAGATGGCGGCCGCACAGAGAGAGACTGAACCGTCTGCAGTGACTGTGGCGGCCCGGGTCGCCGTTGGGACCAACATCTCGCCGACCGGCTGTCGGTCGGATGCTGTTGTCTACTAGGCGGCGCGGGCCGTCACAGTGTCCACCAGTCAGCGCAGCGGGCCCAGCTGATGACCCATTCGGCGAGCCTGGCATGGTCGGCGGCTGCGCGCGCTAGCCGCCGAAAACCCCCTTCCGAACCACTCCCCGAGCCTCGCGGCTGACCGTCCAGGTGAACCACCGAGCCATAAGTTACTCGGCACCAACTTCGTGTCAACCCGCCGTTCACCTGCGCAAACGCGCATCCGTGCAGGTCAGCGCGACGTCCGCGCCGATCGTGAATTGCCTTTGGTGTCAGACTTTTTCGGCGATATCGGCGTGTCGGGCCCCGACACGCCGAGGTCATCGTCGAGCCGTCTCATTACCCGGAGACCGCAGCGAGCACCTCTGCCGCGATCACGTCGTAGAGCTCCATCGACCGGGCGGGGTCACGAAGGTGTCCGTCCGTCACGATGAACTCGTCGACTCCCGCCGCCGCATACCGGCCGAAGGTGTCCCGGAGTCGCTCGACCGAGCCGCCGATCGCGCGGGGCCCGTCCTCGGGCCGGGGATCCCGGCCCAGGATCACGAGTGCCTGGGTGGACCGCCGCAGCGTCGCCGGGTCTCGTCCGATCTCCTCGCAGGCTCGGGTCATCACCGCACTCTTGTGCGCGAACGTCTCGGGGGTCCCCCAGACGTTCCACTCGTCGGCCTGTCGCGCGACGATCCCCGGCATCACCTTCTCGCCTGCTCCTCCGATCAACAGCGGCAGCGGCCCGATGGCTTTCGGCTCCATGCGCGCGCCGCGCAGCTGGTAGTACCGGCCGTCGAAGGTCGCAACGTCCTCGTCGCGCAGGGCGCGGACCACTCGGCAGGCCTCCTCGAACTGGCGGAGCCGCGGACCCGCGGCCGGCAGGTGGATGCCGTACTGCGCGTGCTCGTTCTCCTGCCAACCGGCACCCACGCCGAGGACGAACCGGCCCTCACTGATGTGGTCGATGGTGGCGGCCTGGTTGGCCAGGACCGCCGGGTGACGGTAGAGGTTGCCGGCCACGAGCGACCCGAGCCGGACGCGCGGCACGGCTGCGGCGAGCGCCGCGAGGACCGAGAACCCCTCGAGGACGTGGCCGCCGCCCTCGTCGGTGTTCTCCATGAAATGGTCCATGATCCAGACGCCGTGGTAGCCGAGCGACTCGGCGCGTTGGGCCAGGTCGCGGATCACCGGCCACGGGTGGACCGCACTCGGCCAGATGCTGAGCTGCATACCGGCATCCTGCCTGGCCGCTGCCAGCCCTGCCCGCCAGGCCGCCGCCTCCCCAAGCCCGCCGCCAAGCGGTCGAGAGGCCAAGTTTGGTCGTTCTCAGTGTCTGAGAGCGACCAAAGTTGGCCTCTCGGCGGGTGGGAATCGGGGCGGGAGAGCTCCTTGCGCTCAGGGGACGACGCAGGTGCCGCGGGCCGTCGTCGCGATGATCGGCGGATCGAGGACGTCGGCGGCCGATGGCTGGTCCGCCGTCGCTGCACCACGGGTCACGACTCGCAGCTCGAACTCCATCTCCCGGCTGCGCCGCCCGACCCGGACCAGCCGGCATTCGATCTCGAGGACGTCGCCGACCCGGACCGGCGCGCGGAACTGCACGTCGGCGTACGAGGCGAAGAGCCCCTCGTCCCCGTCGGTGCGGATGCACATCTCGGTGGCGACGTCGCCGAAGGCAGCCAGGGAGTAGGCACCGTCGACCAGGTTCCCGGCGTAGTGGGCGTGGCTGTACGGGACGTACCGCCGGTGGACGACGACCATGCCTTCGCTGCCGGTCATGACGCCAGCTCGTGGACCAGGTAGGAGGCCACCTCGCCGGGCGTCGTCCCGCGCCCGAAGATCCGGTCGACGCCAAGCGACGCCGCCGAGCCCTCCTCGAACCGCGGCCCCCCGACGACGAGCAGCGGGACCTCGCCCGACGGGTACGCCTCGCGGAACGCTGCCGACATCACCGATGTGTTGTGGAGGTGCGCGTCCTTCTGGGTGACCACCTGGCTGACCAGCACCGCGTCGGCGCGTTCCGCCCGCGCCCGCGCGACCAGCTCCGGCACGAGCACCTGCGCCCCGAGGTTCACCACGCGAATCTCCCGGTAGTACTCCAACCCCTTCTCGCCCGCGAACCCCTTGATGTTGAGGATCGCGTCGATCCCGACGGTGTGCGCGTCGGTCCCGATGCAGGCGCCGACGACCACGAGCTTGCGGCGCAGGGTCCGCTTGATCGCCAGGTTCACCTCCTTCGCCGTGAGCAGCGGGTACTCCCGCTCGACCACTGTCACGTCGCGCAGGTCGACCAGGTGGCTCACCGACCCGTAGACGACGAAGAAGGTGAAGTCCGGACCCATCGCCTTGGCGTGGACCAGCAGCGCCGGCTCTATGCCCATCTTCTTCGCCAGCTGCAGCGCGGCGCCCTCGGCCCGCTTGTCGTGCGACACCGGGAGGGTGAAGGACATCTGCACCATCCCGTCGCCGGTCGTGTCGCCGTAGGGACGGACGAGGGTATGCGTGTCGCTCATCGCGTCTCCCTGCTCTCGAGGAGCGCCACGGCCGGGTTGTCGTACCCCTCGTCCTTCTCCACCACGCCCTCCAGCCCCTTGCCGCGGTCGGCCGGCCGCTTCATCAGCCCGAACGTCCCGTCCCCGATCGCGTCCAGCAGGCCGTCGTCGACGACCCGCTCCAGCAGCGACACCGACTCCCCCAGCACCTCGCGGGCCCGGGTCTGGATGAACCCGTCCCGCGGCGGGTGGAAGTCCTCGCTGAGCCCGCCGGCCGCGTTGAGCACGTACCGCACGTTCTGCAGCGCGAGGTCGCGGTCGGAGAGGAACGGCGTGACCACCGCCTCGGTCATCATCCCGACCAGGAGGATCCCTTGCCCCGTCATGGCGCCGACGAGGTTGAAGAACCCGTCGAGCAGGTAGCCGCGGAAGACGTCGCCGGTCATGTGCTTGGTCGGCGGCATCCACTTCAGCGGCGCGTCCGGGAAGAGCGTCCGCGCCAGCAGCGCGTGAGCCAGCTCGAGCCGGAACGAGTCGGGCAGATCCGGGTTGACCTCGAAGGCGTGCCCGAGCCCGAGCTGCCAGTCCTCGAGGCCGGCCTCCTTGGCGAAGTACTCATTGAGCAACTGGCTCACCGTGACGGTGTGCGCCGCGTCGACGGCATCGGCCGTGGTCAGGTAGTTGTCCTCGCCGGTGTTGATGATGATGCCCGCCCGCGCATGGATCTGCCGCGAGAACCGTTGGTCCACAAAGGTCCTCACCGGGTTGATGTCGCGAAAGAGGATTCCGTACATCGAGTCGTTGAGCATCATGTCGAGCCGCTCGAGCCCGGCCAGGGTGGCGATCTCCGGCATACAGAGCCCGCTGGCGTAGTTGGTCAGCCGGACGTACCGCCCGACCTCGCGGCTTGTCTCGTCGAGGGCCGCCCGCATCAGCCGGAAGTTCTCCTGGGTGGCGTAGGTCCCCGCATACCCGTCGTGAGTGGCGCCCTCGGGCACGTAGTCGAGCAGCGACTGTCCGGTGGACCGGATGACGGCGATGACGTCGGCTCCCTCGCGCGCGGCAGCCTGCGCCTGTGGGATGTCCTCGTCGATGTCGCCGGTGGCGACGATGAGATAGATCCATGGACGCTGCTTCGGATCCCCGAGCCGGCGAACGAGCCGCTCCCGGGCCGCCCGCTGCCGGTCGATGGTCCGGATGCCGGTGGCGACGGCCGCTCGCGCCGCCCGTCGCGAGCGAGTGAGCTCCGACCCGGTCGGGAGGCGGAACGAGATCGAGCCCGAGGCGGCCTTCTGGGCCAGGGTGAGCAGGTCTTCGGCCTCGCCCCGCCGCAGCGCGTCCCAGACCGGCGTCGTGACGCCGTCCTCCAGCCCGACCTGCCTGCGGACGGCGTCGACGAGGTGGTTGACCCACGGGACCCGCTCGTGGTCGGCGCCTGACAACCCCGCGAGGCGCAGCGTGGCCCGCTCGACCGACACGGTGGTATGCCGCTGGGCCAGTCGCACCACCGGCCGACCGGCCTGCCGGGCCAATGACCGCGCCCGCCGGACCACCGGCGGGTCCAGCTCCAGGCGGGGACGGGTCGTCGTCGGCACGCGACCAGGATATCGGCTGCCGGACGTTGTGCGGTGCATACCGCTGCGCAACGGAAATGCTTTGGTACATGGGATGATCTCCCGAAGGATTTGCGCCATGAGACGGTGGCCGTCGTGCACCAGGTCGTGATCCTCGTCGAGGGAGCCAGTGACCGGCGCGCGCTGGAGGAGGTGGCCCGCCTCCGCGGTGACGACCTCACCGGCATCACCGTGCTCGCGATGAGCGGCATCACCAACCTGGCTCGGCATCTCCTCGCCGTCCCCCACGACGTGCGGGTGACGGGCCTGTACGACGTCGCGGAGCAGGCGTACGTCCGGGCCACCTTGCGCCGGCTCGGCCGGAAGGAGCCGTTCTTCGCCTGTGACCGGGACCTCGAGGATGAGCTTATTCGCGCCCTCGGCCCGGACCGCGTCCTGGACGTCGTCGCGGCGGTCGGCGACCGGGGACGATGGGACATCCTCTGCCACCAGCCGTTCCACCGCGACCGGCCGAGGGTCGAGGTCCTGCGCCGGTTCGTCGGCACGACCAGTGGGCGCAAGCTGAGGTATGCCGGCCTACTGGCGTCGGCGCTGGACCCGGGCGAGGTGCCAGCGCCGCTGGTGGCCGTATTGGACGAAGCGACCCATGGGATCAGTGCGTGAGCAAGCTCCGGATCCCGGCTTGGTCACGGTGGGTCGGGCATCCTGGACGCCTCATGTCGACGACCCGGCCCGGCAGGGCTTCGCTCGCGCTCGTGGGCGGCGCCCTCGTCGCCGCGCTGGCCTCAGCGTGCGTCTCCGCCGGCCCCGGCGGCGCGACCCCGACGACCGAGTCGGCCCTCCCGACCCTGGAGACTACGACGGCACCCGCATTCACCTCGAGCAGCTCCGGCGCACCATCGACCCGAGGCGCGGCCAGCCAGTCGGACCTCGACCAGCGGCTCCGGGACGCCGCCTGGGCCAACGACCTGCCCGCGGTCCGGGACCTCGTCGCCCAGGGCGCGGACGTCAACGCCAAGGACGACACCCAGCAGAGCGCCTACCTCGTGGCGACCAGCGAGGGTTACCTGGACCTTCTGAACCTCACCCTCGCCCACGGTGCGGACGTCGCCAGCAAGGACAGCTTCAACGGCACGGGGCTGATCCGAGCCGGTGAGCGGGGGCATACCGGCGTGGTCGGCCGGCTGATCCGAGCGGGCGTCGAGATCGACCACGTCAACCGGCTCGGCTGGACGGCCTTGCACGAGGCGATCATTCTGGGCAAGGGCACGCCGGCGTACGACGACACCGTGCGGGTCCTCGTCGCCGGCGGTGCCGACGTGCGACTGCTGTCGCGGCGGGACGGCGTGGCGCCCCTCGACCAGGCCCGCAGCAAGGGGTCTGCGCGTCAGGTCGCCACCCTCGACAAGGCCCTGCGGCAGGACGCCGCCGGTCCGGTCGACAAAGCGGAGGCCGACCGACGGCTCCGCGTCGCTGCCGAGACCGGGGACGCGGACGGGGTCGCTCTGGCCCTCCGCGCCGGCGCCGACCAGGAGACGCCCGATGACCGGCGCCGTACCCCGCTGCTGCTGGCCGTGACCAACGACCGCGTCGACGTGGCCCGCGTGCTCGTGGCTCTCGGCGCGAACCCGAACGCCGTCGACGCCCAGCACGACACCCCGTGGCTGGTCACAGGGGTCACCGGCAGCGTGGCCATGCTCGAGGCGCTGCTGCCGGCCCACCCCGACCTCACCATCCGGAACCGGTTCGGCGGCCTGTCGGTGATCCCCGCCAGCGAGCGGGGTCACGTGGACTACGTGCGAAGGGTGGTCCAGACCGGCATCGACGTGAACCACGTCAACGACCTCGGCTGGACCGCCTTGTTGGAGGCAGTCATCCTCGGCGACGGCGGGGCGCGTCACCAGGAGATCGTCCGCATCCTGCTGGGCATCGGGGCCCGGCGCGACATCGCCGACAAGAACGGCGTCACCGCACTTCAGCATGCGCAGCGCAAGGGCTACCGGGAGCTGGCCGCGATCCTGTCAGCCTGAGGTCCGGGCCGCGCGCCGCTTGACGACCCAGTTCTCGATGAACCCGTCGACGAAGAGCAGCAGCATCGGCCACGCGCCCAGGTTCGGGAACACGAGAACGATGACGAGGATGAGGGCCAGGACGCCGACCGTGGTCCAGGTGTAGGGGCCGGCGAGCCAGGTCTTCACCTCGTCGGTGTCGTGCAGCAGCGCGTGGTGCCGGCGCCCGCGCTGGCCGATCAGGTGCAGGCAGATCGAGCTCACGAGCAGCACGGCGACGTAGATCGCGGTACCGCCGTGCTTGTAGTAGTCCGGGTTCGCCACCAGCTCCGTGGTGAACGGGATCGAGGCCATGGTCAGCAGCCAGACCATGTGTAGGAAGAGGAGCCGCGAGTCGTAGTCGGCGAAGTACTCCATGACGCGGTGGTGGTTCACCCACATCGACCAGATGACGAGGAAGCTGAGGACGAACGCGAAGATCGCCGCGTAGTTCTCGTCGAGCAGTTCCCAGAGGGCTCTCGTGCTGGCCGGTCTCGCCGCCGAAGTCGACGAGCGGCAGGACGAGCAGCGTCATGGCGATGGCCACGGTCGCGTCGGAGAAGTTGACGATCCGGTCGAACCCCCGTTCCGTGCGCACCATCGAAGCGTGGCACACCGCACACGGTCAGATCCCGCACCACCCGCGCGGACGGGCCAGCAGCCGCGCCGGTCGGCGGAAGTTACTCTGCGCGACATGGAGTACCGCCACCACGACCTCGTCGTCATCGGTACCGGCTCGGGCAACTCCGTCATCACCCCTGAGATGGATCACCTCGACATCGGTCTCGTCGAGCGCGGTCGGTTCGGGGGAACCTGCCTCAACGTCGGCTGCATCCCGACGAAGATGTTCGTGCTGCCGGCGGACCGGGTCGTCGAGGCGCGAAGGGCTGACCGGCTCGGCGTCCACGTCGACGGCGTCCGGGCGGACTGGCCCGCCATCCGGGATCGGATCTTCGGGCGGATCGACTCCGTTGCCTCGGACGGCGAGGCCTACCGCGAGAAGGCCGACAACATCACTGTGTACCGGGAGCAGGCCACGTTCACCGGGCCGATGACCCTCGACACGGGAACGGGCGTCACCGTGACCGCGGACCGGTGGGTCATCGCTGCGGGCGGACGGCCTCGACTCCTCGACATCGACGGGCTCGACCGCGTCGACCCCGAGCGCGGCGTCCACACCAGCGACACGATCATGCGGATGGAGTCGCTGCCCGAGCGTGTCGTCATCATCGGGGGCGGGTACATCGCCGCGGAGTTCGCCCATATCCTCGACGGGCTGGGCGCTCGCGTGACCTGGGTGCACCGGGGCGAGCGGCTGCTCGAGCACGAGGACGAGGCGATCTCCCACGCCTACACGCGGATCGCCCGGGACCGCCACGACGTCCGGCTCCGGACGACCGTCACCGGAGCCCAATACGACGGCGGCCGCTGGGCGCTGACCGCAGAGGCCGAGGACGCCGCGCCCGTGCAGATCGAGGGCGATGCGGTGCTCCTCGCCGTAGGGCGGGTCATCAACACCGATCTCATCGACGCCCACACCGCCGGGCTGCCCTGCCACGACGACGGCCGGCTCGTCGTCGATGCCTACCAACAGACCCCGACCGGCGGGGTCTTCGCGCTCGGCGACGTCTGCAGCGAGTGGCAGCTCAAGCACGTCGCCAACCATGAGATGCGAGTCGTCAAGCACAATCTGCTCCACCCGGATGAGCCGATCGAAAGCGACCACCGGTTCGTCCCGCATGCGGTGTTCACCCACCCGCAGATCGCCGGGTTCGGCAAGACCGAGCAGGAGCTGCGCGACGGGGGCGTCGACTTCGTGAGCGGGGAACAGCGGGTCGGCGACGTGGCGTACGGCTGGGCGCTCGAGGACACCACCGGCTTCTGCAAGGTCCTCGTGGACCCGCAGACGAAGCTGCTGTTGGGCGGCCACCTCATGGCCCCGGACGCGTCCACGCTGATCCAGCCGCTCGTCCAGGCGGCGCACTTCGGGCAGCGCGCGGATGACGTGGCCAATGGCCAGTACTGGATCCACCCGGCGCTCGCCGAGGTCGTCGAGAACGCCCTCCTCGACCTGGATCCCTAGCCTCGGCGGGCCTCGAACAGTTCTCGGACAGCGGGTATGCGCAGGAGCAGGTCGAGCGCGTAGGCGGCGTGTCCGGGGACGTAGCCGTTGCCGATGAGCATGGTGACGTCGGCCGCTACTCCCTCGGCACCGAGGGCGGCCGCGGCGAAGCTGGTGGCCATCGAGAAGAACACGACGGTCCCGCCGTCGGCGGTGGCGAGGATGGCCGGTTGCTCGCAACCCGGCACGTCGACGCACACGACCGTCACGTCGGCCGGTCCACCGGCGGCACGGACGGCGTCCGCCAAGCCCAGTGGTGAGCGGGCGTCGGTGACGAGGACCTCGTCGGCGAGGCCGGACGCGCGCAGCGCTGCCGCCTCGCGCTCGTTCGGGGCGACGCCGATGGTCCGCGTAGCCCCGGCGTCCCGAGCCGCTGCCAACGAGAGCGAGCCCGACTTGCCGGCTGCGCCGAGCACGCACACCGTCGGCGAGGCATACCCCTTGACCACCCGGGCAACCAGGGCCGGCGCGCCGCAGACGTCCATGACCATCAGGGCGAGCCGCGCGTCGAGGTCGTCGGGCAGGACCGCCGCGATCGACCGGCCGAAGAGGATCGCGTGGCCCTCCGCCGGCAGCTGCTCGCTCCGGCCGTCCCATCGCGCGAGCCCGTCGGTGATGGCCAGCGGCGTCAGCGAGAGGGACACCAGCGTCGCGACCCGGTCCCCCACTCGAAGCCCGAGCGAGCTGTCCGGTCCGACCTCGGCGACGGTCCCGACGAGCATGCCGCCCGACCCGGTCACGGGGTTCTGCATCTTGCCCCGGGTGGCGACGATGTCGAGGACCTCGGCGCGAATGGCCGCACCGTCACCCTGGTGCTTCTCGGCCAGCTGGCGGTAGGACGCGGCGTCCAGGTTAAGGGTCTCGACGGCGATGCGGACCTCGTCGGGCCAGATCGCTGGCGACGCGTCGAGGTGGCGGGCCGCTTGGGGAAGCACCTCCTCCGCGTCGACGACTCGGTGCAGCCCCAGTGGCGAGTGGACGGACGGAGCCACAGATTCTCCTGTTCTGAATCGGACACGCCGAAGGATCTACGGCGTCAGGTCGTATCGCAAGGACCTTCTCCCGTATCCTTGCATCGTGACCGCCGCGATGACGCTGCCCGAGCAGCCCTACGCCTATCGGCAGCGCGAGCTGGTCGAGCCGGACTGGACGCGGCTCCCGGGTTGGGCGCACGTCAGCCCGGCGGAGTGGGCCGACGTGCAGTGGCAGCGGGCGCACTGCGTCAAGAACGCGCGCCAGCTGCACGCCGTCATGGGCGACCTGCTCGCCGAGGACTTCTACGCCGACCTCGAACGCGACCAGGCGGAGCGAGCCACGATGTCGATGCTGCTCCCGCCGCAGATGCTCAACACCATGGTGCCGGCCGTGACCGGCCCGGTGCCGGCGGCCGGCGCCGCATACACGACCGCCTTCTACGCCGACCCGGTCCGGCGCTACATGCTGCCGGTGTTCTCCGACCGTCGGACCGACTGGCCCTCGCACCCGAACGCGACGCGCGACAGCCTCCACGAGCACGACATGTGGGTAGCAGAGGGGCTGACCCACCGGTACCCCACCAAGGTGCTGGCCGAGCTGCTGCCGACCTGCCCGCAGTACTGCGGCCACTGCACCCGCATGGACCTCGTCGGCAACTCGACCCCGCAGGTCA
>Ga0307289_10000089_pt1 | contig 32471 bp, 29 predicted proteins | sample ER_DNA_143_FD_194483 | JGI IMG/M metagenome (GOLD analysis project Ga0307289, IMG submission 194483) | Bulk soil microbial communities from the East River watershed near Crested Butte, Colorado, United States - ER_DNA_143 | ecosystem: Environmental > Terrestrial > Soil > Floodplain | place...
CTATGGCGACCGACGGGTAGGACCCGCTGTCGAGATCACCCTCGTAGACGCCAAGATCAACAACTTCGACCCGATCATCGGCCTGCATATCGGCAAAGATCTGGTCCTTGTACTCGAAGCCGGCGCTATCGCTTCCGACTAGCAACCGAATGCGATCGCTCATCTAGGTTGTCCTTCCCTATCCGTGGACTCTGCCGCTGCGGCAGCGGTTTCCTGCGCATCCCCGAGGACCTCACCGATCGCGGTAACGATAAGGCCGAGTGAGACTGCGCCCGGATCTGGTGTACCCACGCTGCGCTCCGCCAACGGCCGCGCCCGCCCGATCTTGGGAACCAGTGACGCTGTCGCCTCCGCCGCGTTCCGGCAGGCATCCGCTGCCGACCGCCAGGCATCGGAAGCCGACGCACCTGCATCGACCTGTTCGATGAGCGTATCGACGAAGGGGAACAGGGCATCCAGCATGGTCTTGTCACCAAGCTCGGCCTTGCTAAAGCCCTGCAAGTGCCGCGCCGACTCCTGAACCGCGTCAGCCAATCGCTTCGACGTCACCGCCTCCGTATTGCCCAGGCCCTTGCCGACCCCCTCCAACAGCAAGTCCCAGAGGATGCCGCTGGTGCCACCAGCCTTGTCGCCGAAGGCGTGGCCCGCAGCCGCCAACACGGTCTCGACCCCGCCCTGGGTTTCGTTGGCAGCCTCAGCGGCCGCCTTCGAGCCGCGCGACATGCCGATTCCATGATCACCATCACCGGCGATGGCATCGATCCGGCCGAGATACTCCTTGTTCTCATCGACCGTCGCATAGATGGCATCGACCGCTTTACGTGCGACCGCCGCAGCTGCTCTGGACTCCTCGCTCGCCTCGGCTGTCTCCGCCTCCGTGACTTGCTCAGTACCGGTCCGGCGGGTGGTGAATCGCTCGCTTGCGACGGCATCTCCTCGCCGGAAGGCCGGGGTGTCCGCCGTGGCGACCCAGTAGCGTTCCAGCTCCTCGTCGAGCCAGGTGACCGACAGCGAGCAACCGGCCATGTCGAGGCTGGTGACGAGTTCACCGATCTCCGGGGAAATCAGCTCCACGCCAGCGTCGGTGAGGAGGTCACTGACGTGGCCGTACAGTACGAAGAGTTCTTCGTACTTCGTAGCGCCAAGTCCGTTGACCAGCACGGCAGCGCGGCCACTTGCTTCCTCCGGGCGCTCAGCGAGGACGGCCTCGACGAGCTTTGCGCCCAAATCCTTGGCCGACATCCAGGGAGCCGAGGTGATTCCGGGCTCGCCATGAATACCCAGCCCGAAATCCATCTGGCCCTCGTCCACGGTGAACAGCGGCTGGTCTGCGCCGGGGAGGGTGCAGCCGTCGAAGGCGACGCCAAACGAGTACGTCGCGGCGTTAGCGGAACGCATGACTCGCTCGACCTCATCGAGGTTGCCACCATCTTCTGCGGCCGCCCCGGCGATCTTGTACACCGTGAAGGTGCCTGCGATTCCACGCCGCTTGGCCTGCTCCTCCCGACTGGCCGAGGCGACGTCGTCGGTCACGTACACGATCCTGGTGTCGATGCCTTCGTCGATCAAACGCTCCTGGGCGACACCGAAGTTCAGTCGGTCCCCGGCATAGTTGCCGAAGGCGAGAATCACCCCGGCACCACCATCCGCCGCCCTGGCGATCCGGTACACCTGCTCCGCCGAAGGCGAGGCGAAGATGTCGCCGAGCACCGCACCATCCGCGAACCCGGTCCCCACCACACCGTTATAGGACGGGAAGTGGCCGGAGCCTCCACCGATCACGAGGCTGACCTTGCCCTCCAACGGTCCACCGGCACGGACGAAACCCGAGGCACCTTCGACACGCTGCACGTATTGCGGATACGCCGCGGCGAAGCCCTTGATCACGTCGTCCTTGAACTCGGCAGGGTCGTTGTAGATGTAGGTCATGGAACCTCCAAAGTTGGTCGGCCCGTTCCCGCTTCGTCGAGAACCGAGCAGAGCTTGAGTATGTTGATGAAACTGGACGCCTCCCAGGCGGCGCGACCGATGAACAAGCCATGAATGTTCGGATCGCTGAGCAGTTCGGTGGCATTGCGCGCCGTCACACTGCCGCCATAGAGGATCGCCCGCGCCGAGCCGTCCACTGTCGTCACGACCTCGTTGATCAGCGCCATGACGCCAGCGACCTGGTCTACTGTCGCCGGGGTGCCGTGCTCGCCGATGGCCCAAACCGGCTCGTACGCGATGATCACCTGGCCGGTATCGCTGGGTGCGAGCTCCGAGAGGGCATGCTGCAGCTGTGCGCGTACGAAGTCTTCCGCGCCGCCGGCGTCGCGGACCGCCGACGGCTCGCCGACGCAGATCAGCGGGATGAGGTCATGGGCTATTGCTGCCGCGACCTTCCAAGCGATCGTTTGATCGGTTTCCCCGAAATGCTCCCGGCGATCCGAGTGGCCAATTTCGATCAAGGTTGCGCCGGCGTCCTTCGCCATCCGCATGGAGATCTCGCCAGTCCAGGAGCCCTCGGCGGCCCAGTGAGCATTCTGGGCGCCGAGTAGCACCGGAGAGTCGATGGGCAAACGATCATGAACCCGGGCCAGAGCCGTGTACGCCGGCAGTACGAAGGGTTGGATGCCACTCGGAACAGGGAAGGTCACTAATTCGTCGACGAAGCTGTCGGCCTCCGCCAGCGTTTTGTTCATCTTCCAGCTGGTGCCGATCCACAGTCTCCGGGTCTCGGGCAATGTCATGGATGACTCGATCGCTGCTAGTCAAGAGTTAGCCAATTACGGGATCAGCGACACCTTGATCGATTCCTTGCCATTGGCAACCATGTCCAGACCCTTCTGGAAGTCTGCCAGTGGAAGCTGATGTGTGCAGATCCGCTCCGTCGGCAGCCGACCGGACTCAATCATCCGGATGGCGGCCGGCCAGCAGTGCGGACCCAGGTGAGCGCCGCGTACGTCGAGTTCCTTGTCGTCGCTGATGATCGACCAGTCGACGCTGACGTCGCTGCCAAAGACGCTGTACTCCACGTATGTGCCGAGCTTGCGAAGCAGGTTCAGGCCCTGGCCGACGGCCGATGGATGTCCGGTGCCTTCGAGATAGATATCCGCCCCGTAGCCGCCGGTCATGTCGTTGATCTTGGCTACCGCGTCCTCTTCGCCAATGTTGATGATCACATCGGCACCGCACTCCTTGGCGATATCAAGCTTGTCCTGCGCCAGGTCAAGAGCAACCACCGCCTTGGGGTTCTTGGACTTCGCACCAGCGATCATGCCCAGACCGATGGGTCCGCAGCCGGCGACGACAACCACATCGTCGAACGCGATCTCTGCCCGCTCGACCGCGTGCAGTGCACACGCGAGCGGCTCGGTGAATGCTGCGTGAGCCGGAGGCAGGTCAGAAGAGATCTTGTAGACCAAAGCGTCTTTGTTGTAGATCATGTACTCCGCCATGCCGCCCGGCGTACGGCGCTTGAAGCCAAACATGTCGTGCGGGGCGCACATCCAGTACTCGCCATTCACGCAGTAACGGCATTTCCAGCAGGGCACGATCTGCTCAGCGACAACCCGATCGCCGACCTCAATGCCCCAGCGGTCGGCGGCGATATCGTCCAGCTGTACAACTTTCCCGACAAATTCATGGCCGGGAATGACCTCCGTCTCTGCCCAGGCTGGTCGATTCGCGTCGCCCCAGAACTTTGCCGCACCGTGATAGCACTTCAGATCGCTGGCACAGATGCCGGTGGCCTCGACCTGTATCAACGCCTCACCTGGTCCCGGCTTGGGGACTGGTATCTCCTCCAGCTGATAGTTCTCGGGCCCGTGGCAGATAACGGCGTGCATCGTTTCGGGTATCTCGGACTTGCCCTGGTCGGCCGGGGATTCGGACATGTGAGCCTCCATGCTCCGTCGCGAAACAGCGAACTAGCGATCGTGCGCTCCGCTGCCCCGCGCAGTCGGGACGTTAGTTCGAACGATAGTGAACTCTCGACAGCTGGTCACTGGCCTCCCCATTGGGCGAGGACATCCTCGCGCGAGCTCGGCTATTCCTGGGGAACCTGGCGGATGACGGGTTCCGGCATGGGGGCCCGGGATGTCATCACATTCTTCGGGTCATCCGAGGGCCGATAACCATCAGCGAATGTGTTGAGAAATCGGGCAGCCTTGGGCCAGAACGTCGGGTATGGGCGATTCCAGGGGATCGGCATGGTCGTTGGCGTCTCAAAGAAGCTTGCCTCCATGTCGTCCAACCACTCTTGTCTTGCCAGCGTATCCGCGTAGAACCCGCGGCGCTCGTAGGTGCCGCCGCGCAACGTCTCTAGGTTGCTCAAGGCGGTGCGCAGCCGCAACCAGCGGAACCGATCCCATTGCTGGTCATCGATGAACCTGGTACGCAGCCGCGCACCCGCCAAGGCACCTCTCAGGGCCAAGGATGCGATGATCTCGCGCGGCATGAAAAGATTGGTCCCGCCCTCGCCGGGATTTGTCCGCACTTGAGCGATGCGGTTGCGATATCCCGGCAGGGCCGACTGCAGGCTGTCCCGCCATGACATGGCAGTGTTGAAAATCGCTTGCCCGAACCCTAGCCCAGAGCCGCCGAGCGTCTTGACCGGAATATTCAGATTGTCCCAGTCTGGCGGCAGCCAGATGTCTTGATGAGGTGCGTCAAAGGGATGAATCCCGAGATTGAGCGAAACGGTCGGCCAGCGCGGCAGCGGATTGTCAAAGAAATGGACCGGGAAGTTTGAGGTAATGCCTCCGTCGGAGAACCACAGCTCCTGGGCGGATTCCAGCGGGTCGAACAAGATCAACGGTTTGCCGTGGTCCTCGATAGCACGGCCGAGATCGTCTTGGACCGGCGACGGTTTCAGAATCCGATACATCCGGATGGCCTGAAAAAGAGCGGGCAGCGACATGCTGATCCGAACCGCGAAGATCACCGGAAGGTCCCACGGTTGGGGCAGCTTGTGCAGCAGGCGCTCGCCGCCACGACGATCTTGCACTTTCTTGCTATCGGTCTGCGTCAGCGCCGTCAGCACCGACTCTGGAAACAGCGGAGACTCACCGTCACGCAGCTCATCGACACACACCCACAGCTGCTCGGAATCATCATCCTCGATGGGTTCCAGCGGAAAGCGGAACGGGCGCCCCCGAGTCACATCAGTAGTCATGAGTTCCAGGTTGACCAACCGACGATCGGGATCTTTGGACATCTGCCGCCAGCTGGCGACGTCCCGAGGACTCGCCATCAAGCGTTGCTCGTGAAATTCCAACCCCGACCACAGATGGCCGAATCGCAGCACGTGCTCGGCTGGCAGGCCGGCGAGGGCGTTGAGGCAATCGTTCAGCCAGGGCACGAGCGATTTTTCCACCGTCGGTTTGGGGATTCCGGCCATCACATCCAAGAGGCTGCGTTGCCGCCGTGTCGTCGTACCTGGGATCAATCCGAAGCCGCGCCTGCGGAACCCCGCGATGTAGATCAGGATCGAGGTGATCAACCCAACAGCGATGACCAGACTTGCGGCCAGGCCCACCAGGACCGCGGCGGCGTACAAACCTGGTCGGAAGATCGCCAGCACGACGACCGCAATGATCAACCCAGCACCAATGATCAACTGCGGCACGGTCTTCGAAGGCGGGGTCGCATACCGGCTGGTGAAGAGCCGCAACTGAGCCAGCCTGCCTTCTGCCGATCCATTCTCGGTGGGTGGTTTGACTACCGCAGATCGGATCCCCTGGAAGATCAGGGCCAATCCAACGATCGTCGCGACGTACGCCAGCACACCAAACGCGCCCCATCCGATGATCTCCGGGATCGAGCGCAGCGCTCCGGTGAACTGCCGTTCCAGGTAACCGGTGAGCACGATCGCACCGAGAATCAAGGCGAGCGTGAACAGGCGAGGGGCCAATCCGAACGCGAAGAGGGCCAGCAGCGGGAGTGGCCAGCTTTGGCCGCGCATGATCGCGACGGCGACCCGGAAGATGGCCGCGGTCGAATTGCCCGGCCGGAAGAGCTGGGCCAGCCGATACTCCTCGGCCTCTTGATCACTCGGCCGCGTCTGAGCCCGCTGATGCGCCTCGGTCTCTTGATCACTCGGCCCCGTCTGGGCCAGCCAACTGATGATGTCGGCTATGCCGGTGAAACCACGGCGGATCCGGATGTCATTCGTGAGTAGCTCGGCTGCCGGATGTGCCGGGTGCTCATCGTCAGCAGAGGCGAGCGCCTGGCTGCTGCGACCAAGCTCGGCTGCTGCGGTGAGCGCCGCGGCGATCGCACCCGCGGACGCGCCCCCGACATTACGAAAGCGGAAATCTGTGGCCAACTCACAAATTGCGAGTGGGTAGACGACACCGGAGGTGGTACCGCCTTCCATGGTGAGGTCGAGGCTGTTTTTTGCGTACGCCTCCACATTGGGCCGGTGGATCGATGGGCGGCCTGACAGTACGGCGGCCGGAGGGCCAGCAAGATCGCGCAGCGTCTCAGGATCTGGGGCGTGGAGCATGTAGCGCTCCTCTCGCCCGTACCCGCCGATCAGCGTCGCGGGGTCCATCCCGACCCGATCTTGCGACGGCGCGAGGCCAGCTGGCAGATACGGATCAGCCAGGATGTTCTCTGCCGCGAGTGGTTCGTCGTAGATCAACTTCTGAAACAGGCTCAGCGCTTTTCCGCGACTGGCGACCGCCATGGGTGACTCCCTTACGCCGACTTGTCAGAATTTGAGCACCATACTCGGCTGCGAGCGTCGGGGATCGCGCGCCGCCGCGCGGAGGAGAAGTGAGCAGAGGCGTTTTTCCTCTGCGAGCGACGACGACGGCGGTGGACTCCCAGCGCGATGCGCGAGCAGCTGCAACTCTGGTGCTCAGATTCTGACAAGTCGGCGGGTGACAAATGCGGATTGTGGTGACTGGAGGTAGCGGCCCGCTCGGCAGCGACGTAGTTCGCAGGCTCGAGGCACGTGGTGCGACGGTGACGTCAGCGAGCCGGCATACCGGTGTTGATCTTGCTAGCGGAGCCGGGCTGGAGGCGGCGCTGGACGGCGTCGACTGCGTGGTGCACGCAGCCAGTCACCGGTGGCGCACCCGGACTGTCGACCTGGACGGAACCCGTCGAATGATCAAGATCTTGGCGAATCGGTCTACGCCACCACATGTCGTCTACATCTCGATCGTGGGCTGTGACCGTGTCCCTCAGCGGTATTACCGGGTGAAATACGCCTGTGAGCTGGCGCTGGAGCGTAGCCAGTTGCCTGTCACCGTGTTGCGGGCCACGCAGTTCCACAGCCTGATCGAGCAAATCGTACGGACCGCAACGCTCGGCCGGCTGGCACTGGTCGCCAGGGGCATGTCATTCCAGCCTTGTGATCATCGCTGGGTTGCGGGCGAGCTCGTCGACATTGCGCTCGGCTCGACACCGGCGGCCTTCAGCCGTGTCGCTGACCGGGCTGGACCGGAGCGGGTCACCCTCGCCGACGCCGTGACTTTGATTCGCTGTAGAGATGGCAAGCCGCCCGCTCGATTGATCACTCTTCCGGCTCGCGGCGGGACCCTCAGGGCGTACGCCGCCGGCGCCAACTTGCCCGACACCAGTGCCAAGATGGGCGGCCCATCGTTCCGGGAATTCCTCGAGCGCTAATACACACCCCCCTCGCCGCTGTCGCAACCTACGTGCACGTAGGTTGCCTACGGTGTGCACAGTTTGCAACCTACGCAGACCGTGAGAAAGCTACGTTCACCTTGGTTGCCGACATAGGTCAGCCAGCATGTTCAGAGGGGTTTATACCTTGAGCGCTTTGAGCTCGGCAAGCAGCTTGCTCATGGTGTCTTTGGCGTCTCCGAACAGCAGTGTGGTGGTCGGCTCGAAGAGGAGCTCGTTCTCAATGCCGGCGAAGCCGGGTCGCATGGAACGCTTCAGGAAGACGACCTGACGCGCCTGATTGGCGTGCAAGATCGGCATCCCATAGATGGGAGCCCCAGGTGTGGTCTCGGCCGCGGGATTGACGACATCATTCGCGCCGACAACGAGAGCCACGTCCGCTTGCTTGAACTCCGGATCGATCTCGTCCATCTCCTTGAGCTGTTCGTACGGCACCTGCGCCTCCGCGAGCAGCACATTCATGTGACCGGGCATCCGGCCGGCAACGGGATGAATCGCGTAGTCGACCCGTACGCCGCGCTCTTGCAGCAGATCGACGAGCTGGCGCAGGGTGTGTTGGGCCTGGGCTACGGCGAGTCCATAGCCGGGGACAATGATCACCCGTTGGGCGTACGCGAGGAGGATCGCCACATCAGCTGGACCAGCCGATTTGACCGGCCGATCACTCATCGTGGTCGCACCAAGAGTTGATCCGCCCTTGAGTGCGCCGAACAGGATGTTGATCAGTGAGCGACCCATGGCGTTGGCCATCAGCCGAGTGAGCAGAGTGCCAGCGGACCCGACCAGCGTGCCGGCGATCAGCAGCAGGATGTTCTCCAGCAGGTAACCGCTCGCGGCGACTGCCAGACCGGTGAACGCGTTCAGCAGGGAGATCACGATCGGTACATCCGCGCCGCCTACTGGTAGCACCAGCAACACACCAAGTGCGGCGCCGACAACTGCCAACAGCACAGCGAAGATCAGACTCGGGGCGATCACCAGACCAACACTGAAAGCGACAGCTGCCAGCAAACCAAGCGCGTACAGGACGGGGTACCCGGCAAAGACGACCGGGCGCGTGGTCATCAGCTCCTGCAGCTTGAGGAAGGTGACCACCGAGCCGGCGAAGCTGACCGATCCGACGACGATCGTGAATGCCGTAACGATCAACTCGAACACCGGCGCGGCACCGTTAGGCAATTCGGTCAGCTCGATGATCGCCACAATGGCCGCGGCACCGCCTCCGACACCGTTGAACAGCGCCACCAGTTGCGGCATCTGAGTCATCTGGACCCGGTAGGCGCCGAGCACCCCAATGGCCGTGCCAGCTGCGATGGCCGCCAGGATGGGGAGCAGGTGCTGGATGTCAGTGGCGAAAAAGACGATCACGCAGGCCAGCACCGCGCCCGCAGCGCCGATCAGATTTCCGCGGCGCGCGTTTTTGGGTGAGGACAATCCCTTGAGGGCGACGATAAAGCAGACCGCGGCAACCAGATAGCCGAGCTGAGCCCAGGCTGGCGTCATTGCTCGACTTCCCGATGGCCGGACTTGTCGATGGCCTTCTTCGGCCGTGAGAACATCACCAACATCCGGTCCGTGACGACAAATCCACCGACCATGTTGATCGATGCCAAGATCACCGCAACGAGGCCCAAGACCAGGATCGGTGTCGAGTGTGCGCTACCGGCCACCAGGATCGCCCCGATCAAGATCACGCCGTGGATGGCGTTCGCCCCCGACATCAGCGGAGTATGCAGGGTGGAGGAGACCTTGGAGATCACCTCCACGCCGACGAAGACGGCCAGTACGAAGATCGTCAGCCAAACGAGCGGATCGGTGTTGTTCAATTAGCCTCCATCAGCAAGCACCTGGCCGTCGTGAGTCACGCACATCGCAGCCGTGATCTCATCGTCGAAATCCGGAGCAAAACGCCCGTCGTGGGTCATCAGCATGATCACGTTCAGCACGTTGTGGGCGTAGAGCCGGCTGGCCGGGCCGGGCATCTGGCTTGGCACGTCGGCGCCGCCCCACAGCTGTACCGAGCCCACGCGTACCACCTTGCCGGCCACCACACCTTCGACGTTACCGCCGGCTTCGGCAGCAAGGTCGACAACGACCGAACCTGGCGCCATCGGCGCAATCATCTCGGTCGTCACGAGCAGCGGGGCTCGGCGCCCCGGCACGGCTGCCGTCGTAATCAACGCGTCAGCGGAGGCGATGTAGCTGGCAAGCAGCTCGCGCTGTCGTTGGGCGCGTTCCTCGGTCATCTCCCGCGCATAGCCACCTGCCCCCTCCAGCGTCGGCAGCGGCAGCTCGATCGCTTGCGCTCCCATCGATCGGATCTCTTCCGCGGCTGCCGAGCGTACGTCGTAGCCCTTCACCACCGCGCCCAGCCGCCGGCAGGTGGCGATTGCCTGAAGACCCGCGACTCCGGCTCCCAACACGACGACCTGAGCCGGCGGTACGGTGCCAGCGGCCGTCATGCTGAGCGGAAAGAACTGCCCAAGCATGCTGGCAGCGACGATTGCTCCGCGATATCCAGCGACCAACGCCTGGGAACTCAAGGCATCCATGGATTGGGCACGGGAGATGCGCGGCACAAATTCCATGCCGAACGTGGTGAGCTTGCGATCCTGTCGCAGCGCCACATCGGTCGGCCGCTCGGGATAGGGAAAAAACGAGATTGTGGTCGCGCCAGACGGCAGTGGCGCCAGGCAGGACGTATCGAGAGGTTGGACGCTCAGCACGACATCCGCCTCGTCGAAGGGATGCTCCGTGACCAGCGCGCCAGCTGCCTCGTACGCCGCATCTACCAGCAGCGCGGCGGCGCCGGCACCGGCCTGCACAGCCACCTGGTAACCCGCGGCACGAAGCCTGCCCACCAGCTCCGGAACCATTGCGACACGCGCCTCGCCGGGAGCCTGTTCCCGGGCCACCGCGATGCGCACGTCACGAACCTAATGCACCCATTTAAGAGCTGCTCGCGCATCGCGCTTCTGAATCCACCTACTTCGTCGTCACTCGCGAAGGAAAGAGCGCCTCCGCTCGCTCCTCCTCAGCACGGCGGCGCGCGATTCCCGACGCTCGCAGCTGTTAAGAGACTTTGACGTCGATCGAGTGGTATCCGGTCGCGCCATCCGGCATCGGCGGCGCGACGTCGGCCGTCTGAAGCTTGCCATCCGCATCCGTCGCCCGCACCGTCAGCGTGTGCTTGCCAGGAACGGCGGCCCATTCGTACTTCCACTGCCGCCACGTGTCCGGTCCAGCGGTCTCAGCAAGCTGAGCCGGCTGCCAACCATGGTCATCAACCTGGACCTCGACAGCGGAAATTCCGGTGTGCTGTGCCCAGGCGACGCCTGCGACCACGACTGTCCCGGCGTCGACAGATGACGTGCGCGGTACGTCGATCCGGGACGCCAGCTTGATGGGAGCACGCGCTGACCAGCCGAGCGGGGTCCAATACGCCTCATCTTTGGCGTAGCTCGTGACCTTCAGCTCCGTCACCCATTTCGTCGCTGAGACGTACCCGTAGAGACCTGGTACGACCATCCGAACCGGGAATCCATGCTCGATCGGGAGCGGCTCACCGTTCATGCCAATCGCCAGCATGGCTTCCCGCTTGGGGTCGGTCAGCGCGGACAGCGGCGTACTTGCGGTCCAGCCGTCGTCGCTCGTCGAGAGCACCATGTCGGCACCCTGCAGCGGCTTGGCATCGGCAAGGAGCTCGCGTATCGGATAGCCCAGCCACAGCGCGTTCCCGGCCAGGTCGCCACCGACGTAGTTGGACACGCAGGTCAGCGTCGTGAGGTGCTCAACGAGCGGCTTGGCGGCCAGTTCGGCGTAGTTGATCTGGATCGGGTTCTGCACCATGCCAGTGATCTTGAGTGTCCAGTCGGCGGGATCGATCACCGGAACCTGCAGAGCCGTATCGATCCGGTAGAAGTCATCGTTGGGGGTCACGTACGGAGCCAGGTCTGCGATGCGGAAGTCGGCACCGGCCGGCGGTGCTGGCGCAGGCTTTGCCGGACTTGGCAGTCTCAGCTTCTGCCGCGCCGTATCAACAGCCGATGAAGCGCTGGCGAGCAGCTGGCCGGCAACCGTTGCTATTGCGGCTGCGGCGCCCGCCACTATGGTCCAGGTCAAGAAGTTTCGCCGCGAGGCGGAGAGCGCCTCGCCGCCCTTCGTTGCGGCCTCTGGTGATCGCCACTCCTGGAGCTTGCTGATCAACGTGCTCAAGAGCATGTAGCCGAGCACGAGCCCAACGATCCCCGGTACGTACGCCGTTACCGTGGCGTCGGGCTGGGCGGCGATTCCGATCATCCCGAGCGCGGCCACGACGGCAAAGATCGCGGCTCCCGCGAAGCGACGCCGCCATTCAAGCTGGCCGGCGATGGCGCAGAGGATCAAAACGGCGACAACGATGATCGCGAGCAAGACAGGTTTGTCCGCGGTGCCTAGCGTGTCCTTTCCGAAGTTGACCAGGGGTCCCGGAAGCACATTGATGATCAGCTCACCGACCGCAGGCACTGGGGAGCCTGCCGTCGGTGCCACGAACCATGCTGCGATGCCGGCGATGCCCAAGCCAGCTAACCCCGCCACGGTGCCAGCGAGCCGCGCCCACCATCGGGTGGCGCGTACCGCGTCTCGCTCGTCGTGCCTATGCACCTCACCATCCTGCGCCGCGGCGAGCCATCGGACAACGTGACCCGTGCTTACGCATCCCGAACAGTGTCCCTCGCTAGCGTTGTGGCTTATGCGTGTGCGTCTCAGCTGCCTGCTCCCCTGCCCTGTGCAGCGACTCGTCAGCGAGCTGGCTCGGCCTGCACTGCTCGACTACCTTTCATCGCCGATGCTGGTATTCGAGCCAGTCGAACCTACGGAGCCGGTTGAGCGCTGGTCGATCGGGACGTACCGGTTTCGGCTGCTGGTAGCGGGCCGACTTCCCATCGGCGAGCACGTCATCAACGTGCAGCGGACGGTCGCCGATCCCGAGGAGGTGGGAACCAGTCCGGTGGTTTGGCACGACGCCGGCTACAGCGATCTCATCCGGGTTTGGGACCACCAGATTGTGCTCGAGGACTTTCTCGGGATGACCCGCTACACCGACCGTGTCGAGATCCGTGCCGGCTTGTTGACAGTGCCAGCATGGCTCTTCGCCCAAGTGTTTTACCTCCATCGGCAGCGGCGGCTCAACCGGCTCGTATCGACCGGATTCGCTTATTGATCATGGACGAGCCGCCACCCTGTGTGGATTACTACCCTGGTTGGGTTGCCCACGCTGACCAGCTGTTCGCGACGCTCCGGGACGAGATTGACTGGGAGCAACACGTCGTCACCCTCTACGGGCGCACGATGCCGACACCACGACTGACGGCCTGGATGGGGGACGGTGCCTACCGTTACTCCGGGATCGTGAACGAGCCCGGCCCATGGCCGCAAGCGGTGGTCGACTTGCGGGAGCGCCTCCGCCGTGAGCTGGCCGTCGACGTCAACTCGTGCTTGGCCAATCTCTATCGCGACGGTACTGACTCCATGGGCTACCACAGTGACGATGAGCCAGAGCTCGGCCCGCGCCCCACCATCGCCTCGGTCAGTCTGGGGGATCGTCGACGGTTCGTGCTGCGGCATCGGTCGACAGGCGAACGTTGGAGCTACGACCTGGGACGCGGCGACTTGCTCGTGATGCGCGACGAGTCGCAGAGCGACTACGCGCATGCCGTTCCGAAGACCTCACGGCCGATTGGGCCGCGGATAAACCTGACCTTCCGGCACTTCCAGCTCGGGCGAGGTTGACGAGTTTTCTCAGAATCGCCCCCAAGCGGAGGGACCAACGGCGGATCTGAGCGTGAAATCGGATAGGCACCTTACGCTCGGGGGTGATTCTGAGAATTCTGGGCGCTGCCCGTAACATCGGGCCCTTTTTTGAAGCCTTCTTCCTACGTGAGGGCTATGCATGAAATCGAGCGGCTCCTGGCAACCCGAGGCGTGATTGCCCGCCGCGACCATCCCGAGCTCGATACCACTCTGCAGTACCTCGTCCGTCGTGGGGATCTCATCCGAGTACTTCCAGGCATCTACGCGGCACGAGATCAAGGAATGTCGCTGCAGACGCGGGTCAGTGCAGTTCGATGTTTCGACCCTGACGCGATACTCGTCGGCGCGGTCGCAGCACGACTGTCCTTTTGGCCCGAGCTCCAAGCGGACGTGGTGGAATGTGCCGTTCGGCACAGCAGAGCACCCCAAACTGGCTACCGCTTCACCCGACGACACATCCCCTCTGACCTCGTCGTCAGTCGGTCTGGTCTGCGTCTCACCTCGCCAGCGCTCACGGCATTGGATCTCTGCGCCACTCATGGTGGCGATGCGATCGACCAAGCGCTGCGCAGTCGGGCGACTACTCTCGCGCAACTTCATCGAGCGATGGAGCTAACAGCCGCACGGGTCGGTAACCCAACCAAGCGTTACTTGCTACTCGATTCGCGCGACGAGCCTTGGTCTACAGCGGAGCGCAAACTCCACCGCCTGCTGCGCAAGGCCGGAATCACCAGATGGAAAGCCAACCGACCAGTCGTCCTCGATGACTTCACCTGCTACGTCGACGTGATCTTCAGCAACCTCAAGCTCGCCATCGAAATCGACGGTCGGTTGTTTCACACTGGGGCGGAGGTGTTCGAGACCGACCGCTGGCGGCAGAACAAGCTTGTCCTGGACGGCTGGTGTGTGCTGCGGTTCACCTGGACGATGATCGAAGAGCAGCCGGAGACGGTTCTCGCGATGGTCCGCGAGGCGATCGAGATGTTGACAGCTGCGAGAGGCTGACGGTCAGAACGGCCTCGGACCCTTGCGCATGCCAGCCCCGGCGGGAACTGCGGGTCGCAGCTCCTCCAGCTCCTCGATCGCCGCGGTGAATTGCGAGTTGTAGAGATCGAAATAGTGTCCGCGGGCTTCCAGCAGCTCGTGATGGGTACCCTGCTCGACGATCTGGCCGTCCTCCATCACCAAGATCACGTCGGCGTCCCGGATGGTGGAGAGCCGGTGGGCAATCACGAAGCTGGTGCGATCAGAGCGCAGCGCCGCCATGGCACGCTGCACCAACACCTCCGTACGTGTGTCGACAGAGCTGGTCGCCTCGTCCAGGATCAGTAGCGCAGGGTCGGCCAGGAATGCTCGGGCAATGGTGATCAGCTGCTTCTCACCGGCGCTGATGTTGCTTGCTTCCTCGTCGAGGACGGTGTCGTAGCCGTCCGGCAGAGCATGCACGAAGCGATCAACGTAGGTGGCCTCGGCCGCCGCATGAATCTCCTCCTCGGTCGCCGTGGGCCGCCCGTACGCGATGTTCTCCCGGATGGTGCCATGGAACAGCCAGGTGTCCTGCAGCACCATCCCGATCTTCGCCCGCAACGCTGACCGCGGCACGGTGGCAATATCCACACCGTCGAGAGTGATGCGGCCGCCGTCCAGCTCATAGAACCTCATGATCAGATTGACCAACGTGGTCTTGCCGGCTCCGGTCGGGCCGACGATGGCCACAGTGCTGCCCGGCTCGGCCACCAGAGAGAGGTCAGTGATCAACGGCTTTCCCCGCTTTTCCGGGGGTTCAAGGGGGTCGTCCCCCTTGGCGGGCAGAGCATCGTAGGAGAACGAGATGTGCTCGAATGCCACCCGACCGCAGGTCGGGTTGAGCGAGCTGGCCTCCTCTGGTACCTGCTCCACCTCGTCAAGCACCTCAAAGACCCGCTCGGCAGAGGCAACCCCGGACTGCAGCAGATTCGCCATCGAGGCGAGCTGCGTCAGCGGCTGGGTGAACATCCGGGTGTATTGGATGAACGCCTGCACATCGCCGAGGCTCATGGTGCCACTGGCTACCCGTAGACCTCCGACAACAGCGATCGCCACGTAGTTCAGGTTCCCGATGAAGAACATCGTCGGCATGATCAAGCCGGAGATGAATTGGGCGCCGAAGCTCGCCTTGTACAGCGTGCTGTTCCGCTCCGCGAACACGGCATCGACCTCGCGCTGCCGGCCGAACACCTTCACCAGTGACTGCCCCGTGAAGGCCTCTTCGATGTGCCCATTCAGCTCGCCCGTGGACTTCCATTGCTCGATGAAGAGCTTCTGTGACCGCTTGCCGATCACCGTCGTCACGACGATCGACAGCGGTATCGTCACCAGCGCGATCAGCGCCAGTACCGGTGAGACCACAAACATCATGATGGTGACACCGATCACGGTCAGCAGCGAGGTGAGCAGCTGGCTCAGCGTTTGCTGCAGCGCCTGGGAGATGTTGTCGATGTCATTGGTGACCCGGCTCAAGAGCTCGCCGCGGGTCTGCTTGTCGAAGTAGCTGAGCGGCAGCCTGTTGATCTTGTCTTCAACCTGGCTACGCAGCGTGTAGATCGAACGCTGCACCGCGCCGTTCAGCAGGTAACCCTGCAGCCACAAGAACAACGACGCCACCAGATACAGGCCGAGCGCCAGCAGCAACAACTTCGCCAGCAACGTGAAATCGATGCCCTGCCCCGGGATGACGTTCAGCCGCTCGACCAAGTCTGCGAAGGTATTGTTGCCCTCGGCTCGCAACGCAGCCACCACCTGCTCCTTGGTGGCTCCGCTCGGCAGACTCTTGCCAACCACACCCGTGAAGATGACATCCGTCGCCATGCCCAAAAGCCGGGGTCCCATCACGTTCAGGAAGATTCCGGTGACGGCGAGCAGCACACTCAGGCTCAAGATCACCCGCTCGGGTGCCAGGTGCCCCACCAGCCGCTTCAGTGACGGAAAGAAGTTCAGCGATTTCTCGACTGGCCGCGCCTGTCCCCACATCCGGCCGCCGCCTCCGCCGCTCGCAGGCGGCCCGTACTTTGGGCGCTCCGGCGCCTTGGGTGCGGACTGTCCATTGCCGCTGGTGCTGCGGGCTGAACTGGTCGAAGCCCCTGGGTCGCGCCCTTCGACAAGCTCAGGGCGCATGCTTCGATCTTGGCCATTCCCGGTACTCATGCGGCCGCCTCCTCTGCGCTGAGCTGGGAGTCGACGATCTCTGCGTAGGTCGGACAGTGCTCGAGGAGTTGTTGATGGGTGCCGGCGCCGACGACTTCGCCATGTTCCAGCACAATGATCTTGTCGGCGTCGGCAATGGTCGCCACCCGCTGCCCGACGATGATCACTGCGGCCTCGGCCGTCTCCCGCTCTAGCGCGGCCCGGAGCCGAGCGTCTGTGGCTACGTCGAGAGCTGAGAACGAGTCATCGAAGACATAGATCTCCGGACGCTTGACCAGTGCCCGCGCGATCGCAAGACGCTGCCGCTGCCCGCCTGAAACATTGGTGCCACCCTGGGAGATAGGCGCCTCGAGATGTCCTGGCATGTCGCGTACGAAGTCCTCGGCCTGAGCCACCCGCAGCGCCCGCCAGAGCTCCTCGTCGGTGGCGTCCGGGTTGCCGTACCGCAAGTTGCTGGCGACGGTGCCGGTGAATAGGAACGCCTTCTGCGGCACCAGCCCGATCCGGCTCCAGAGCAGTTCGGGGTCGCAGTCGCGCACCTCGACCCCGTCCACTGTGACCGACCCGGCGGTGGCGTCGAAAAGCCGCGGAATCAGCGAGATGAGCGTGGACTTGCCGGCTCCGGTTGAACCGATGATGGCGGTCGTCTGACCGGGCTCTGCGGTGAAGGTGATGTTCCGCAATACCGGTGAGGCGGCTCCTGGATAGGTGAAGTCGGTGTCCCGGAAGGCTACGAGGCCGGTGGCCGACAGCTTTGTTACCGGATGCAGCGGCGGCACCACCGACGACTCAGTGCCCAACACCTCCTCGATCCGCTCGGCACATACTGCGGCGCGTGGCGCGATGATCAGCAGGAAGGTCGCCATCATGACCGACATCAAGATCTGGATGAGATAGGTCAGGAAGGCAGTCAGTGCCCCAATCTGCATTTCGCCGGCGTCAATGCGCCGCGCCCCGAACCACAGCACCGCAACGCTGGAGACGTTCAAGATGAACATCACGATGGGGAAGATCGACGCCGCGTACCTCCCCACCGAGGTCGTCGTATCGGTCAGCTCAGCGTTCGCGCGGGCGAAGCGTGCCGTCTCGTATGGTTCGCGTACGAACGCGCGCACCACCCGAATGCCTGTGATTTGCTCACGGAGAATGCGATTGACCACGTCGATGCGGCTCTGGATCACCCGGAACAGCGGGCTCATCTGCCTGATGATCAGGAAGATCGAGAACGCGAGCACTGGCATCGCTACTGCGACTAGCCACGAGAGACCGGGGTCAGTACGCAGCGCCATGATGATGCCGCCGATCATCGTGATAGGCGCCGCAACGAACATGGTGCTACTCAGCAGCACCAGCATCTGCACCTGCTGAACATCGTTGGTGTTACGGGTGATCAGCGACGGCGCTCCGAAGTGATTGAGCTCTCGGGAAGAGAAAGCCAGTACGCGCGTGAAGATTGCGCCACGAACGTCACGGCCAAAGCTCATCGCGGTCTTGGCGCCCAGGTAGGTCGCCCAGATGGAACAGCCGACCTGCACCAGCGTGACGCCCAGCATCATGCCGCCGGTACGCCAGATGTAGTCGGTGTCACCCTTGGCGACACCGTTGTCGATGATCGCCGCGTTCAGGCTGGGCAATAGCAATGCGGCCATAGTCCCGGCGAGCGACAACAGCAGGAGGCCGGCTATCGGCCTCCGGTAGGGAGCCAGATAGCTACGGAGCAGCCGGATCAGCATGATGTCCGTTCTCTGTGTCGTGCGGGGCCCTGGCAGATGCCGTACAGCACAAGATCAACGATCTGTTGCGGCTGAGCGAGACGTTGGTCCCCGAGGATGGTATGAGTGATCGAAAATGTGATGGTCCGCAGTGCGCTGGCCGCCTCCATGACGTCGAGACGCAGTTGATCTTGATCAGGTTTGATCAGCGCAGCGATAGCGCTGTTGATCAGTTCGGTGTCGGCCTGCTGCTTGGCCCGCATGCTGTCATGATCGGACGCGCCCTTGTGCAACCGCAGTGAGCCGAAGAGGGCAAAGATTCTGCGCAACCGCTCCTGGAGAATGGTCACCGCTGCAACCAGCCGCTCCTCAAGACGCAAGCTCGAATCGATCAGGGCGAGCTCGTCGCAGGTGCGCTGGCTGTCGAAGGCGTCCTCGATGACTGCATCGATGAGAGCCTCCTTGGTGGCGAAGGCTCGAAAGATGGTCCCTTCCGCGATGCCCGCAGCCTCGGCGATCTGCCTGGTACTCACCTCGCGGCCGAACCGCTCCAGCAGCGGCTCGGTTGCCGCGACAAGCGCAGCACGACGCTCATCCAATGGCAGGGGGGCGGCTCGAGTCACGGGCCCAGCATAGTGAGTGAGCACTCACTCAGCAAGGGATTATCCCAGCGCGTCATTCTGTTTGTCACGATAGTGCTGATGTCAAACGACAAGGAGCGTGGCGGTGGGTTTCGACCGGCTGGCCGATGAGGTCTTCGAGGCGGTCATCTTCGACTTGGATGGAACACTCATTGACTCCACTCCTGCGGTGATCCGGTCCTGGACCACCTGGGCCGGCGAATATGGCTTCACCCCGACGGACCTGCTGAGGCATCATGGCACTCCGTCGGCGTCGGTGGTACGCGCGGTCATGCCGAAGGATTTGCAAGAGGCGGGCATGCGACGCATCACTGAACTCGAGCTAGCCGACGTGCACGACATTGCCGTACTGCCCGGCGCGCGCGAAGCGCTGGCATCGCTCGTCGGCGCGAAAAACGCGATTGCCACCTCATGTACGGTGCCGCTCGCAGCTGCACGAATCGCCGCGGCGCGTCTGGAGCCGCCATCGGTGCTGGTGACCGTAGATGACGTCGTCCATGGCAAGCCACATCCGGAGCCTTTTCTGGAGGCGGCACGCCGACTGGGCGTTGATCCACGACGCTGCCTCGTCATCGAGGACGCTCCGAAAGGCCTTGAGGCGGCGAAGGCCGCTGGCTGCTTCACACTGGCCGTAGTCACCACGACCCCCCGCGAAGAGTTGTTCGCCGATGGGATTGTCAACGACCTCTCAGAGGTCGAATTCGAGGCAAGCGCTATTGGCATCCGCCTGAAGCTGGTCGAGCAACCTACTGGTGCCGGTCAACAAGCTCAGCCCGCCAGCTCCTAGCCGGTCTTGCGCCGAAAGTTGCGCTTCGTTTCAACCGGACCGTGCCCACGCACCTGCTGTGGACCGTTGTCGAGGTGATCCTCACCTTTATGACCCTGCTTGGCGGCAAGGGCCTCGCGGAACTTGCGCTTGGTCTCGTCCTCGGGCGGCTGTTTGGGGCCCGATTTATCGCTAGCGCTCATGGAATCATTCTTACCGCTCGGCACTAACTGCCCGACGATGGTGCCTGCGGCTCACTGGACGGCCAGGAGCTGGGAGGCCAGTTGCGCATCGTCTGGTCGTCGCTCAATTGATCACCGCGGTCGTTGCCGGCCTCAGCCTGCTCAGCCTGCTCGGCCGAATTCGTCTCGGCGGCATCGGTCGTCACAGGAACCAATGTCACGGCCGTCCCGTACGCGGCGACCTCACTGAGCGACTGAGTGATCTCACTGCAGTCGAACCTGAGTCCAACAATCGCGTCCGCACCGGCACCCATGGCCATCTCGACCATCCGAGCGACCGCATCCTGACGCGAGTCCGTCAACATCACGGCATAGCCGTCCACGGGGTTTCCGCCGCGCAGGTCGGGTCGCAGCTCACGGGTACGCGCAACGACGCCGACCACGTCGCCAATTACGCCCGAGATATCGCGACCGGGAACGGTCTCCATGGTGACGACCGGCAGTGAACGCATGACCACAGCGGGCTGCTTGAGGGCCGGCGGCTGCGGTGTCCACTGGCCTGGTTGCTGCCCGTACGGGCCTTGCTGGCCGGGTTGACCGTACGGCTGCTGCTGTGGTGGGTATTGTCCGGGCTGTTGACCGTAGGGGCCCTGCTGGCCGGGATAGGGCTGCTGAGGTTGCCGTTGTCCGTACGGCTGCTGCGGCGGATACTGTCCGGGCTGCTGCTGCCCGTACGGATTGGGCTGATTTTGTCCGTAGGGCGGCTGCTGCCCATAGTTGCTCATGAGTGACAAGATATCGGGCCTCCACCCCTGCAGAAACGCACGTGCACGTGCGTTTCAGCCCACGGTGCATCCGTTGTGCAACGTGTGTATCGCGAGGGAAGCGGACGTGCACGTGCGTTCCCGCACCGAGGTATGGACCTGAAGTCAGCCCAGCTCAGTCATCTCGACAGTGACGAACATCTGGGAGCGGCCGCCAGAGTACGTGCCGCGCAGCGGGGCCACATCGCCGTAGTCTCGGCCCTGACCAACCCGGACATAACCGTCGGTAAGTCTGCGACATTGCGTCGGGTCGTACGCCACCCAGCTGCCGCACCACCACTCGATCCAGGAGTGGCTCTCACCTTCCACGGTCTTGTTCGGTTCGCCACCGCCGGGATGCAGGTATCCCGACACATATCGAGCCGGCACGCCGATGGAGCGCAGCGCACCTAGCGCGACGTGGCTGTAGTCCTGGCAGACGCCGCGACCCAGCTCCCAGACCTCGCGGGCCGTACTGGTGACCTTGGTCGAGCCGCGTTCGTAGCTCAGATGATCATGAACCAGGGCGCACACGTCGAGTGCCGCCAGTCGGGGCGGCTGCTGAGTCGTCGCTGCGGCCAGCTCGATGAGTTCCGTTGGAGGTTGGGTTCGATCGTCGACGGCGAGAAACTCAGTCATTGTGTCGACCACGCCGCGATCGTGCAGGGCCGCCCATCCAAGATCATTCGGCGCTACTCGCCGGTCGACATCCCAGGCAAGATCATCTCCGCGGGTTTCCACCACACCTTGGGCATGCACGGTGAGCCGCTCGTGCCGCTCGTGCACCTCGAAGGTCGTCACCTCAGTGCCCCAATAGTCGATGTAGCTGAAGCTCCAGGCCGCAGGCTCGATGGTGACCCGGCTGCTCCAGACCGTCTGCTGTTCGGTCCGCGCCGGGGTCATGCGCGCCTCGTTGTAGGAGGACTTGACCCGTGTTGCGTAGCTGAATCCAGTTCGATGATCAATGCTGAGCCGCATCTCACCGCGTCCCTTCCGTGGTCCAAGCCGTCGGATCCGCGGCAGCAAAGTAGCTGGTGGCGATCGCAGTGCTCACCTGGGCCACGACATCCTGCACGACCGACATCTCCTGGTTGAGGTTGGCGCGCAACTCATCCAGATCTGCATACTCCAGACGAGCACGGAGCTGACCGAGGGAGCGGAGTGCGGGTTCAGCATGCCGCGCGGTCACCACGTTGTTCAGCGCCACCTTCTGCAGGCTGTCGGAGGCAGCGAGCAAGCCGTGCATGATCGACCGCGGAAACCGCGCGTCGACGATCAAGAACTCCGCCGCCTCGCGGTAGGTATAGAGCCCGCCGTAGGTCCGCAGGAATGCATCGTGGCCACCGCAGCCGCGCAGCACGGCCGGCCACTGGGTGCCGCCGTGTGTCAGCGACGCCGAAGCCACCAGCCGTGAGGTCATATCGACCTGTTCCAGCGATCTGCCCATGGACATGAATTGCCAGCCGTCGTCGCGGACCATGATGCCGCGGGAAATACCGGCGAACATGGCGCTCCGCTCGCGCGCCCAGTTCAAGAACACATGTGCGCCAGTGGTTCCGAACGGCGTCGTCGGTAGCTGGTGCCAAGTGGCATTCACGCATTCCCAAAGATCGAGCGGAATCACCTCCCGCGCACGGCGGGCGTTGTCGCGTGCCGACGCGTAGCAGCAGTAGATGGAGGTCGGTTCGGACGGGTCGTAGCCAAGAATCCGCAGCAGGTCGGTCAGGTCCGGATCCTTGACGTGATCAACACTCATCAGCGCCAGGAGGTTGCGACAGGCGTCCACCACCTGGGCCGTGGTGTCTTCGATGATCAGCCGCAGGTGTGTCTGGAGCAATCGCGCCGTATCCTCGGCTCGCTCGACGTAGCGGCCGATCCAGAACATCGACTCGGCGATGCGGCTCAGCATCCCCGCCTCCGCCCGCCGGCCTGTCGTTGATCTTGCTGCTGCTGTTGATCCTGCTCTTGTTGTTGCGTCTCGGCAAACTTCGGCATCACCGTCATCGGAATCTTGGCCACCGTCAGCGGTACCCGGGGCGGCGGCGGCGCAGGTGCATGATCATCGGCATCGTCGGTGTGATTGGTGGAGCCTCGATGCGAAACTGACCGGTGCGGCGGTGGGCTGAGCACCCAGGTGTCCTTGCTGCCACCACCCTGGCTGCTGTTGACGACGAGCTCGCCCTCTGGCAGAGCCACTCGGGTAAGACCACCAGGCAGCACCCAGATGTCGTCGCCATTGTTCACAGCGAAGGGTCGAAGATCAACATGTCGCGGCTGGAGGCCGTCCTCGATCAAGGTCGGCACGGTGGACAGCTGAACGACAGGCTGGGCGATCCAGCCGCGAGGATCCTCGCTGACTTGCCGTCGCAGCGCATCGAGCTCGCTCTGCGTCGCGCGCGGTCCAATCACAATGCCCTTGCCGCCGGAACCGTCAACCGGCTTGACGACCAGATCCCCCAGACGATCCAGCACCTCCTCCCGTGCTTCGTCATCTTCCAATCGCCAGGTATCGACGTTGGCGATGATCGGTTCCTCCCGAAGGTAGTACTTGATCAAGTCAGGCACGTAGGTATAGACCAACTTGTCGTCGGCCACGCCGTTGCCGATCGCATTTGCAAGCGTGACGCCGCCGGTGCGTACTGCGTTCACCAGTCCTGGTACGCCCAGCATCGAGTCACTGCGGAAATGCACCGGATCCAGGAAGTCGTCGTCGACCCGGCGATAGATCACATCGACCCGCTGCAGGCCCGCGGTGGTACGCATGAAGACCTTGCCGCGCCGGCACTCAAGATCACGACCCTCCACCAGCTCGACGCCCATAGTGCGGGCCAGCAGGGTGTGCTCGAAGTAAGCGGAATTGAAGACGCCTGGGGTGAGCACCACCACGGTCGGATCGTCGACGCCGGGTGGGGCCGCCTTACGCAGCGCAGTGAGCAGCCGCGTTGGATAACTCGCGACGGGGCGAATCCGCTGGTTCGCGAAGGCCTCTGGCATGACGGTGATCATGGCGTTGCGGTTGGTCATCACGTACGAGACGCCGCTCGGGACCCGGACGTTGTCCTCGAGCACCCGAACCTCGCCTGACGGGTTGCGGATCAGGTCGACGCCCGCCACATGGATGCGTACGCCGTTGCCGGGCTGAATGCCCCACACCGCGCGGTGGAAATGAGTTGAGGAGGTGATCAGCTTGCTGGGGATGACGCCGTCGGAGATCACCCGGGCATCGGAGTAGATATCGGAGAGGAACGCCTCGAGCGCTCGCACCCGCTGCGCGACGCCGGACTCGATGATCTCCCACTCCGGTGACGCAATCACCCGCGGCACCAAATCGAGCGGGAATGGCCTCTCCACTCCGCCAACGTCGAACGTCACGCCGGCTTGGGTGTAGTTGTTCGCCAATGACTCGGCGATGGTGCGAAGATCGTCTGAGGTTGATCCGGAGAGAGCGGAGTACACGGCCTGGTAAGAGGGCCGGACGCTGCCCTCCCCATCCACCATCTCGTCGAACGCATCACCAGTGTGGTAATCGGAAAGTACGTCCCCCATGGGGCGGAGCCTACTCAGGACTCGTGACCTAGGCGTTAACTCCTGCTGCGGGCTGAGTCCGTCGAAGTCCGTATGCCCCTTCGACAAGCTCAGGGCACATTGATCCGTATGCCCTTCGACAAGCTCAGGGCGCATTGAGCATCAGTGCCGAGTCACCGAACTCGTGCCAGAGATAGCGCTCGGCAACGGCTGCGTCGTACGCCCGCTGGGTGAGTTCGGGGCCGGCCACGGATTCGACGAGCAGGAGGTGCGAGGCCTCCGGGTTGTGCCATCCGGTGATCAGCCCGTCGACAACGCGCACTCCTCGGTCGGGAGAGATCACCAGATCGGTCCATCCCACTGCGGCTGACACCGTCCCGTCTGGTTGGGTGGCTGACTCGAGGGCGCGGGTGGCGGTCGTGCCGACCGCGATCACTCGGCCGCCGCGAGCCTTGCTCCCGTTGGCCAGATGGGCTGTCGTCTCACCCACCTCGAACCACTCGGGCTGCGGAGCCTCGCCGGCGTCCTGGGAGGACAATCCGGTGTGCAGGGTGATAGGCGCGATGATCACGCCATGGGCCACCAACCGGGCCACGAGCTCCGCGCTGAAAGGCCGAGCAGCACTTGGCATCTCGGCGCTGCCAGGGTGCAGGGCGAAGATCGTTTGGTACGCCGAGATGGGAAACGAAGCATTGAGATAGCCGTAGCTGATCGGCCGGGCATGCTCCCGAAGGTAGTCGGAGAGTCGTTGCGGTGAGGTGATCCGGCCACGCCAGAGCCGATTCCCTTGGCCCGTGGGTGAGGATCCAGGTTCCGGGTACGGCGCAATCAGCTCAACGGCGGCGCCGTCGGGAAGGGCAATGCGCTCCCCAGCCCGGCCGTCGAGCACCGGAGCCGCGGCTTTCGGCGCACTGCGCAGCTCAACCACCCGAGTGCCATCGGGCAGCCGGTTGGCGATATGCACCACGACGTCCGAGCCGTCCCGGCTGCCGTCCAGCTGACCGGGCACCGTCGCCGAGGTGTTGACGATCAACACATCGCCGGCCCTGAGGTGCTCCGCGAGATGAGAAAAGATCGTGTGCCCGATGCCGGCCCGTGTCGCGATCATGAGGCGTACGCCGTCTCGGCCTAGGCCACGCAGCTCGGGCGGCTCAGTCGCGGTACGGTCTTCAGGGGAAGAGAAGTGAGTGTGCGGCTGCGACGTCAGCGCGGTGCTCACGCTGATCCCGTCGGCGCCGCGAGCGTCGTCGCGAGGTCGGTGCTGCGGTAGCGGCCGCTCGGCAGTCCCGAACCGATCAGCGCAACGACAAGCGGGGCGACGGTTTCCGGCTCGGGCCGGTCGCTGATGTCCTCGCCAGGGAATGCTGCCTGATGCATCGCGGTCCGCATATCCGAAGGATCGAGGCTGTACCAGGTGAACTGCGGCTCCTCCGCAGCCCAGGTCAAGGTCTGATGATCGAGCGCCGCCTTGCTGGAACCGTAGCCGCCCCAGTTTTCGTAATGATCGACTCCAGCATCAGAGGAGATATTGATGATCACCGCGTGTGGCAACAGTGTCGGAAGCAATGATCGGATCAGCTGCTGCGGGGCGATCACGTTGGTGCGTAGCAGCTGCTCGTAGGCGCCTGCCTCAAGATCACGCAGCCGCGGCAGCGGAGAGCCACCCAGATCACTGGCATTGTTGATCACCAGATCCGCTCCGCCCGCCTCGGCGACGGCAGCCGCCAGCTGCTCGCGATGGTCCGGCTCACTGACATCACCCGGAATTGCTCGCACGGAGGTCAGCTCAGTCAATGCTTGTGCCACGCTTTCGAGCTGTTCCGCGCGCCGAGCGTCGATTGTCAGACTCCAGCCGAGGCCGGCCAGTTCGAAGGCCAGCGCGCGGCCGAGTCCGAGGGAACCACCAGTGATCAATGCGTGAGGCATGAACCCCAGTATTCAACTTAAAGTGAGCTTTAATTCAAGAGGAGGGGCACACCGTCCGCGCATTATCGAGACTGCGATGTCTAGCGCGCTGCCCGCCGGCCGTGGGATCCAGGCATCCCCGGATCGGTCTCCTCCGGATCCTGGAGATAGGTGAAGTCGCCGAAATCATCCTCCGCGCGACGCCGTGACCAGCGACGCTTTTCTTGACGTTCCGGCGCTACCTGTTCGTCCTCGTTCGCTACGGGCGGCGGCGGTGGAAGACTCCCTGGCAGGTCGGCGGTCATTGGCTCCCGAGGCTGCCGCGGGCCGGGCAGCGGGACTGCGGGCTCCTTCGCCGCTGCTTTCGCGGCTGGCGTCCGTTCGATACCTCCTACGCCAGTGGTCCGAGCTGCACTGGTGATCCGAGCTGTACTAGTGATCTGAACCGGACGTCGACCAGCTCCGCTGGCGCGTACCACCGCCACGCCGACGGCCGTGGTCAGGGGCACAGCCAAGACCAGCCCTATCGAGCCCACCAGAATCCCGAGTACCTCGCCCGCGAACCGCTCCGTCATCAGCACGTCGAGCAACGGCCGATTGTTGATCTTGATGAGCAATAAGACCGAAAGCGAGGTGCCAGCTGTCGCAAACGCGATCGTGTAAACGGTCGAGGCGATGTGATCACGACCGATCCGCATTGCTCGGGAGAACAGGCGCCGCTGACTGGCGCCTTGATCCGCGAGCTCCCAAACGGCCGAGGCCTGCGTAATGGTTACGTCGTTGAGCACGCCGAGCCCCGCGACGATGATCCCGCAGATCACCACCGAGGTCAGCCGGAGATCCGGCGCGGCCGCAGCGAGCACATAGTCATCTTCAGCGGCCACCCCGGTGAGATGAGCCCATCTGGTCGCGCCGTAACCAAGTAGGGCGATCAAGATCAATCCGAAGAGCGTTCCCACCAGAGCGGTTGTCGTACGAGCGCTGAAACCGTGCGCGGCGTACAAGGCGACAAACATGATCGCGGCGGAGCCGATCAGCCCTACCATGATCGGATTGGTCCCCGCAATGAGCGCGGGAAACATAAACGTGACCATGATGAAGCCGGCAAACCCGAGTCCGATCAGCGCGGCGAAGCCACGCCAGCGGGCGACCACGATCACCACGGCGGCGAAGAGCAAACCCATCACGAGCAGAGGCGTACCCCGCTCGAAGTCAGAGAACTGATACTGCGCCGGCTGATCCGCCGAGGGCGGGATGCGTACTAGCTTGATCACCTGGCCGACCTTGACGCCCGAGGCGTAGATCGCGGCCGTCATGGGCACCGTCACCGCCTGACCCTTGTCGTCGCCTTGCAGTAGCCGGGCCGTGACGTCGGCACAGCGGGCGCTGGTCGCCCCGGGCGTCGACCCGGACAGTCCTTCGCACGAGATCGGCTTGATGTCGGTTATGCGAGCTGTCGGGTAGCTGACACCCGGAACGCTGTAGCCGGCAACATCAGCGTTCACATGGCGAGAGATGTCGCCCGGCCAGAAGGTGATCAGCCCGACGATGGTCCAGATCGCCAAGGGAATCAGGACCACGATCAGGATGCGCAGCGCGCGTTGATGGCGACGCAGCTCGTCGGGATTCACCAGCGGCTGTGGGCCAGTATCTGAAAGACGTTCTGATCTGGAGTGCGTGAGAGCCACATTGCCGCCTAGTCTTAGTCCCCGTGAGTCAGCTTCCTGGGGCGAGTCGGGACCGCATCCGGCCGCACCGCGCGGTGGCTCACCAGGCATCCAGGAGCGAACTAGGCACACAATCTAACTCACCGCACCCTGGGCATATTCGGTCAGACCCCTCCTTCAGCGTCGGCCGGGCGACTCGACAACGCCGCAGCGCGATCGGATTGATCGCCGGAATCATCGGCCTTGGCTTGGTCGGCTTGTGTCTGCGCACCGTGCCGACAGTGCTTACCGAGACCACCCTGATGGCGCAGATCGCCGAGCCGCTCACTGGCATTCCGGCCGATTCGCCGTCCTCGCTCGCGCCGGTGAGCCCGAAACCCTCGATGAGTGTCGATCCCACGACGGCTACACAGCCGAGCGTGCGGCCGGCCAAGTTGCAGGCAAAGCGCAAGCTGAAGAGCCAGGACCGGGTCAGGGTGCCGGAGAACGGGCCGGGCACCTATCAGGGGGCTAAGACAAGCATCAAATCACGCGCCTCCTCCGGAACCTTGATCCGCTATGACGTCCGGGTGGAAGACGGGTTGTCCGTCGATCCCGACAAAGCCGCGGTCTTGATTCAAGGCGTATTGGATGACCCGCGGAGCTGGCGCGGCACCCATCGTTGGCGATTCGAGCTAGTGCCGGTAGGCCAGTCCGCAACCTTGCACGCCTTCATCGTGACGCCGAGGACCACCGACCAGCTCTGTGCGCCGTACCTGACCCGCGGCGAAGTCTCGTGTCAGAACGGCAATCGAGTTGTGCTGAACGCCAAACGTTGGCTGCTTGGCGTCGACGCGTACGGATCCGATCTGAAGAACTACCGGCGCTATCTGGTCAACCACGAGTTCGGACACTCGATCGGCAAACACCACGTCGGCTGCCCGGGCCCCGGCAGGCTGGCGCCGGTGATGATGCAGCAGACCAAGGGCCTCGGAGTGTGCCGGAAGAACCCATGGCCTCAGGCCACCGAAAACTGAGTACGACACAGTCTGCTGATCCGGCGATTGAGGATCTCCGGCTCGTGGCGCTGCCGGTCGAGGTTGCACGACGGCTGCTGGCCGGGAGCTTGAGCCGCCCTACGCCTGGCGACGGACCGCAGCGACCGCAATGGCATGCGGAATATCCGTTGCCCGACAGCGTGGATGCGATCGCCATGGTGATGGCGGCACATCAGGCCATGACAGGCGCCGTCCTGAGCTTGTCGAAGAATGCCGGCGATGAAATTCCGGCCTGGTGGGTTCATCAGATCGTCGTCAATGGTGTCGTCGTCGGCGACATTGGATTTCACGGTCCGACCGGGCCTGACGGAGTCGTGGAGATCGGCTATACCGTGGTACCAGCCTGGCGTGGCCGTGGCGTTGCCAGCCGGGCGTGCGGGTTGATTGTCGAGCAAGCGTGGCGGGACGGTGCTGAAATTGTCATTGCGGAGACTGATGATGACAACGTTGCGTCGCAGGCGGTCCTGCTGCGAAACGGATTCCAGCGGCGACCCGACGGCGTCTTCATGATCACGCGTCCGGAGACACGATGAATGGCTTGACTCGGCACATCCGCTTGCCGCGGCCGGCGATGATCGGGCCGACCTTCGCTCAGCTGCGCCGTGGCGCCGGCGATCCGACGCATCGCCAGGTCGGCGACATGTACCTGCGGGCAACGCGTACGCCGGCCGGGCCAAGCTTGATCAAGATCGTCCCGCATGGTGCCGAGGTTGCTGCGCGGGCCTGGGGAGCAGGAGCCGAGTGGAGTCTTGATCAACTGCCGCGGCTGCTCGGCACAGCCGACGATCCACGTGGTTTCCGGCCACGGCTCGAGCATCCTCCACTGGTCGCGGCGTGGCAGCGCTACGGCCACTATCGGATAGGTCGGAGCGAGGCGGTCTTCGAGGCGCTGGCGCCGGCATGCATCGAGCAAGTCGTTACGGGCAAAGAGGCCTTTCGGGCGTGGCGGCTGCTGGTTCGCGAGTTCGGCGAACCAGCACCCGGGCCAGCTCTCGAGCCTGGCTCGGCAGCGTACGGCATGTATCTACCGCCAGAGCCCCAAACGTGGGCCAAGGTGCCGACCTGGCGATTCCTCGCCTCAGGAGTTGAACAGCGGCGGAGCCGCACCCTGGTCAGGACCGCCGGCCGAGCCGCTGCGTTGGAGCGGACCTTGACCTGGCCGTACGAGCAGGCGGATCGGGCTTTGCAGAGTTTTCCCGGGGTTGGCGCGTGGACGTCGGCGGAGGTCCGGCAGCGGGCGCACGGCGATCCGGATGCCTGGAGTATCGGCGACTATCACGTCGGCAAGGACATCAGCTACACCTTGACTGGCGAAGAACTCGACGATGAGGCTTGCCTGGAACTTTTGGAGCCGTACCGCGGGCATCGGTTCCGGGTGCAAATGCTGCTATCCATGGTTGGACGGCGTCGACCGCGGCGCGCTCCCCGAATGACTCTTCCGACGCATACCCCGTACGCGACTCGCGGCAGGTCGTAGCAGCACCAGCGGTCACCGCCCCGCCTACTCCTTGTGGGTGTTGGCCCGTCGACGCCGGGTAGATCAGCAACATCTGACGAGGCAGGAGCATCGCTTTGAGGTTGACCCCAAAAACGTGGCCCACCGGCCTCCGCGACTCGCTGCCGCTGGTATTGCCGACGGCTGCTATCGGGGTGAGCTTTGGCCTACTCGCCGAGCCACTGCTCGGCGCGATTCCCTCGATCGTGATGTCGGCGGTCGTCTGGTCGGGCGCCGCTCAGTTCGGCGCGTTGAGCATCCTGACTGCTGGAGGGAGCACCGCGCTGGCGATCGGAACTGGGTTGCTCGCCAACATGCGATTCCTGCCGATGGGGTTCGCGATCGCTCCGTCAATGACGAGTGGACCGCTGCGGCGGCTGCTCGCCGGGGCACTGATCACCGACGCGTCCTTCATCATCGGCCATCGCGAGGGCGGCCGGTTCGATGTCAACGCCATTGTCTGGGCTGCTCCCGCGCAATTCCTCGGTTGGGTCGGTGGTACTGCTGGCGGCGCCTTGGGTGCCACGTCGATCGGCGAAACCACCCGTTGGGGGATCGATGTCTTATTTCCGGTTTTCTATCTCAGTCTTTTGCTGCCCGAACTGTTCCCCGGGCGCAAGCTGCCGCGCAACCTCCGCCCAATCATTGTCGCGGTCTTAGCCGGAGCCATCACCCTGGTATTGACGCCGTTCGCTCCACCAGGCGTCCCCGTGCTAGCTGCGGCAGCGGCCGCGTTGATCGGGCTTCGGGCACCGCGTCATCCAGTCGCGGAGCCAGACACGGGAGACCACGTATGAAGACATGGCTTCTGATTGTCGTACTCGCCGTCGGCACCGTGCTTCTGAAGACCATCGGTCCGGTGTTGGCCGGTGGACGGCAACCTCCCCCGGCGCTCACCAGAGTCATCGCCTTGATAGCGCCGGCGCTGATCAGCGCCCTCATCGTGGCCGGCACTTTCACGCACGGCCAGCGGCTGGTGCTCGATGCCCGCGCCGCAGGGCTCGCGGTCGGCGCGATCTTGCTGTGGTTCCGGGCGCCAGCTGTAGTCGCCCTCGCGCTCGCCGCGATCACCTGCGCTTTGCTCCGCCTCGTGACCTGACCCGCCAATTGGGTTCAGTCCCGCAAGTGGTCGCAAACCACATCACTTCGCGCGAAATTCATGTCGTTATTGACCACTTGCTTACTCAGCCGGAAAGTGGTCATCGCCCCGCTAAGCGATTGACCCTTTCTCGCAGCGGTGAATAGGTGCGAAATGCCTCGGTGGCCTCATTGAGATAGGCGATTTCCTCAGCCGTCAAGGTAAAGGACAAGGCGCCGGCGTTATGCGTGGCCTGATCAGCATTCTTCGCACCTGGAATTGGCACCACATTGTCGTGCTCGAGAAGCCAGCGAAGTGCTACCTGACCTGGTGACTTGCCGTAACGATCACCGATCATCTTGAGCACCATGACGACTGGTCGCAACACCTCGAAGCCGGACCCACGGAACGGTTCGCGGAAGCGGCGGAAACCAGTCGGTCGGCTGCCATCGAGATACTTTCCACTCAACGCCCCACTGGCCAGCGGCTGGTACGCGATCAAGCTGATGCCCAGCTCGCGACAGGTGTCGAGCACCCCGTTTGTCTCGGGTTGCCGGTGCAACAACGAATATTGCACCTGATTGGACGCCAGCGGAATGCCGCGCTGAGCTAGGGCATCGTACGCGGTGCGCATCTGCGCAGCGGAATAGTTGCTGACACCGACGGCCTTGATCTTTCCCGCCTCGACAGCATCCGCCATCAGGCCCATCAGAGCCGGAATATCCACCCAGGGCGCCGGAAAATGATGTTGGTAAAGATCAATAGAGCTCCGCCTGAGATTACCCAAGCTGGCATCCAGAGCGGCGGGTAGCGCTTGAGTGCGCTCCCTTGAGTTGGGCGGAAACTTCGACGCGATGACGACCTCTTTGCCCTGCGCGAGCTCACCAAGCCGACGCTCCGAGGCCCCGGCACTGTAAAGCGCCGCTGTATCAAAGAAATTCACCCCCGCCGCAAGGCTGGCGTCAAAAGCCGCCTCCTCGTCGGTGGCATTCGTCCCGCCGTACGCGCTCTTGGCCGGCAGGTACCTCTGGGCACCGCTGGCC
>Ga0307289_10000090_pt1 | contig 32363 bp, 26 predicted proteins | sample ER_DNA_143_FD_194483 | JGI IMG/M metagenome (GOLD analysis project Ga0307289, IMG submission 194483) | Bulk soil microbial communities from the East River watershed near Crested Butte, Colorado, United States - ER_DNA_143 | ecosystem: Environmental > Terrestrial > Soil > Floodplain | place...
CACGCACTATGTACCGCCGGCCGCAGTCGCACCGGCCCGGGTTGCCCCGCCGCGGCACCGGACCAAGCACCAGACCAAGGCGGTTCAGAAGAAACGAACGCGAGCGGCCGGGAGCCGAACCGTCTCGCCGCCGTTCAGGGTGAACCTTGCGCCGTTTCAGACGATCGCTGCGGCGGTCCAGCGTCCGCTCGTGCCCCTTAGCGATGGGCGCGACCGCTACCTCTGGTTCGCGGGAAGCTCGTTCGCGGTGCTCGCGCTCGCTGGGTTGTCACTGCTGATGCTGACGATGCGGATTGCACGCGACAGAACGGGAGTGATGGGATGAGGCTCGGCTCCGCCATCTTTGTTCTGGCAGCCTTCGTAGCGCTTGTTCCCGCGGGAGCTACGGCCGCAGGTGGGGACATCAGTTTTGCCTGCAATCCTGCGCCCGCGAATTGCTCCGGCTGGTTCAAGACTTCCGTCACCGCTCGCTTTTCAATCACGCCAAATCCCGGTAACTCGGTGTCAAATATCACTGGATGCAATGACCTGGCGGTTAGTTCCGACACGTCGGGGGTCAGTCAAACCTGCTCGGCAACGGTGAGCGATGGCACAAACAGCACTGTTTTGAGCGCGACCGCCTCGATCAAGAAGGATTCAACGCCGCCGGTAATCTCAGGAATCAACGCGCGCGGTCCCGACGCCGGAGGCTGGTACAACCATCCGCTTCAGATCGGCGTCAACGCAAGTGACGCGACGTCTGGATTGGCGTCATGCAACTCCCTCACCTACGGAGGACCCGATACGGGGAGTGGAAGCTTCTCAGGGTCTTGCACCGACAATGCAGGGAACACGGCAAATGGCGGTTCGTTCAGCTTCAAGTACGACGCGACGCCGCCCGCGGTCTCGATGTCACTCGCTCGAGGCCCGGACTCCGGTAGCTGGTACAACCATCCGGTCGACTTCAGCGCGTCCGGTAGTGACAACCTCTCAGGCATCGCCTCGTGCACCTCCGGGACGATCGGCGGCAGTGGTTCGGTCGCCGCGACCTGCACCGACAATGCAGGCAACGTCCGGAGTGCCGGCGCGAGTGTCAACTACGACGCGGGCGCGCCCTCCATCGACAGCGTCACGTTCGATCGGCCGCCCGACAGCAACGGTTGGTACAACCACCCCGTCACCGTCACGTTTCACGGCAGCGACGGAGGGTCCGGCATCGGGTCGTGCAGCGCCGTGAACTACGCGGGCCCCGACACGAGCGGCACCACTGTCAACGGCACGTGCGCCGACAACGCCGGGAACCGAGCCGGCAGCACGTCGCCATCGTTCAAGTACGACTCGACTCCACCGACCCTCTCGAACGTCGGATTCGACTGGGACGACGGAACGGCGACGCTGACCTGGAGCGCGTCGCCGGATACGAAGGCGATCGAGATCGACCGGACGCCCGGAACCGCTGGCCCCGATCCGTCGGCGGTCTTCAAGGGTCTCGCCTCGAGCTTCGAGGATCGAGGCTTGACGAACAAGGTCAAGTACATCTACACCATCAGCGTCTTCGACGACGCCGGCAACAAGGCCACCGATAGCGTCAGCATCATTCCCGGAGCAAAGCTCTACTCGCCTGCCCGCGGGACGACGTTGAAGAGCCCGCCGCTGCTGGCGTGGCGACCCGTCGTGGGGGCTGCCTATTACAACGTGCAGCTCTACTACGGAGTCGGAGCGACGATGCGGCGCCTCTCCTCGGTAGGCGTCAGCGGCCGCAAGGTCCTGAGCGCCTGGCCGCTGCAGTCGCGCTATCGGCTCAAGAAAGCGTGGAAGTTCAAAGGCAAGGCCCGCAAGCTCGCGCCGGGCCACTATCGCTGGTACGTCTACCCGGGCGTCGGCAAGCGGACCGCGAACAAGTACGGGCCGCTCATCGGAGCGAGCGACTTCTTCATCGCGAAGCGTTAGCCGGTCAGTTCGCGAGCACAGGCCCGGCCTTGTTCTGGCTGCCTGTGCCTCCGACGCCATCGGAGGCAAGTGCAGCAACCACAAGAACGAGCCACGCAACGAGACAGAGGATCAACAGCCGCATTGACGCTTCTGACGCTGTCGACGCGTCGGAGTTTGCGACGCGCTCCCCTTAAAGGGTGATCGTCCGGATCTCCCACGGCCGGAGCTCCAGTTCTCTGCCGGCAAAATGGACGGTCTGCGGCGCGTCGCTCTCGTTGACGATCCGCGCACGATCATTCAGGAACGCGGTCACCACGACGCGGGCGTCGCCCTCGAGCCCCGGGCCGGCGGCCGATCGGAGCTCGCCGCCCTCCGCGGTACCGCGCGCGGTCAAGAAGGGATGGCGGTACGCCTCGGCGTGCTCGGTGATCGAGTCGGTGCTCGGGTAATACGCGAACGAGAAGGAACGGGGGCCGCGGAGTTGCGCCGCCGGGATCGGGATCTCGGGCCCGGCGGGCTCTTCGCGCGACGGGTTTCCGTTGAGGCTGATGTAACCGATCGAGCGCAACGCGGTCAGCGCGAGCTCGTCTCCGACAACCTCGTACTCGGTAACGTGGTCGAGGAGGAGCGCGATCCCGCCGGCGGCGACGAAGCCGGAGGCCGGAAACGTCGGGACGGCGACCTCGCCGTGCCCGCCTTCCACCTCGAGGCTGCGCTCGACCACCGCGAACTGGCCCTCGGCACGCGAGCTGTCCGCGGGCTCGAGCAGTGGCACGTGCACGCGCACGCGCTGGTCGTCGCAGGTGTTTTCGAGCTCGAGCCGAACCCGGACGAACGACTCGCCGGCCCGCTGTTCGAAGCGCGTCCGCGTCTCGACGCTCCGGTCGTCCCAAGTGAAGGTGCGGTGGAGTACGTCGACCCTGCGGAACGGCCCGTCCTCGACGTGCTCGAGTCGCTCGTCGGTTGGGACGTCCACGAGAACGTCTTCGGCGGGCGGCGCGAAGTTGTAACTGTCCCCGATGTCCTTCCCGCGGACGATGCGGGTCAGCTGCGATACGTCGAGAGTCGGACGTGTGCCAGGGACTGTCCCTGGCACACGTACGGGACGGACACTGGTCCAGCCGAGCGGTGGCGCCGGAACGGCCGCGACGATCGTCCGCTTCGGTTCGCTGACGACGCGCAGCGTCCACTCGCCCTCCGCGGTCGCAAGGCTGAGCTCGCTGACGAGCTGCTCGACGTCGAGGAACTCGGGGTCCGGCTCGTCACCCACCTGAAGGATCGCCTCGCGCTCCTCGATCCGGAAACCGTTCACAAGCCGCCCGAAGATCTCGCGACCGTGCAGGCGGCGTGCGATCGCCGCCCCCACCTCTGCGCCGGCGAGCTTCGCCTCCCACTCGAACGGCGAACGGCGGCTTACTTCCTGTGTGGGCAGGCGCGTTCCGTCCGGAAGCTCCAGCTCGACCGCCTCCCACTCATCCGGGACGACCACGTCGAGCTCGATGAGGTCGGTGCGCTCCCGTGGCGACGGATTCACGATCGCGAAGGCGCCGCGGGGAATCTCCGCGCCAATCTGGGCAACTGCGCGCTGCGCGAGTTCGCGGCCGATCTGCTCCGCCTCGGCGTAGCGCGCCAGCACCAGCGCCGAGACGTCGTCGGTGGAACAGCCGCAGATCGAGTCGTGCGCCGAGTTCTGGAACATGCGCGACCACGCTTGCGCGAGGAAGGGGTCCGGCCAGTCGGTTCCGTAGAGCGCCTGCAGCGGCTCGGCGTAGCGCTCGAGCCACCGTTCGGCGCGGCCGCACGCCGCCTTGAGGTCGATCCGCGCAGAGACGACGCCGGGCAAGAGGTTCGCGCGCGCTGCGGAACGCAGCTCACCGCGCCAACGGGGGAGACCGTCCGGCGCGGCGCCCGCGAGGTACTCGCCGACGGTGCCGACCGTCGCTCCGTCGGGAACACGCGCCGAGAAGTCGTGTACGAGCGGCTTGTGGTCGGTCCCGACCATGCCCAAAACGGGATCGCTCCCGAACCACGGACGGTAGCGCTCCTCGAACGGCCGGAGGTCGACCGGGCCCGGCACGTCGAAGATGTACGCGGCATTGCCGTATCCGCCGGGCAGGTACTCGGCGACCACCGAGGAGCCGTCGATCCCTTCCCAGACGAAGCGGTGGAAGTCGACCGCGGCCGGGACTCCGCGCCAGACGACCGCGGTGTCGATCCCGGCCGCCCTCAGGATCTGCGGCATCTGCGCCACGTGCCCGAACATGTCGGGCAGATACCCGACGCGCATCGCACCGCCCAGCTGTTCCGCGCGGCGCATTCCCGCCTCGAGATTGCGCAGCGTCGTCTCGCCGTCGACGAGGAACTCGTCCATCAACGTCTGCCACGGGCCGAGTGCGAGCCGGCCGGCCTCGACGAGCGAGCGAATCCGCTCCTCCGACGCCGGACGGATCTCGAGGTAGTCGTCAACCGTCGCGAGCTGACCGTCCAGGGTGAAGCTGAGTGTCTGGTCAGCCTCGAGCCGTTCGAGTAACTCGTCGACGACCTCGACCAGCGAGATGCGGAAGGACTGGAACGGCCGGTACCACTCCCGGTCCCAGTGCGTGTGTGGGACGAGAAAGACGCTCAGGTCTTGACGGAGCCTGCGAGGAGGCCTTGCACGAAGTACCGCTGCAACGAGAAGAAGACGATCAGGGGCAGGATCATCAGCAGGAACGCCGCCGCTGCCAACAGGCTGTACTCCTGGCCGTACGTCGAGAGCAGGTACGGGATCCGCACCGTCATCGGCTGCTTCGACGGATCGGAGACGAAGATCAGGGCCATCAGCAGGTCGTTCCAGACCCAGAGAAACTGGAAGATCGCGAACGACGCGAGCGCAGGCACGGAGAGCGGAACGACGATCCGCCGGAAGATCGCGAGATTCGAGGCGCCGTCGATCCGTGCGGCCTCGATCAGATCTTTCGGCAGGGTGATGAAGAAGTTCCGTAAGAGGAAGACCGCGAGCGGCAGGCCGAAGGCGGTGTGCGCGAGCCAGATCCCGTAATAGTGGTTGTTGAGGTGGCCCCATGACGCGAAGAGCTTCAGCAGCGGGACGAGCGACGTCTGGATCGGCACGATCATCAATGCGACGATGATCAGGAAGAGCGTGTCGCGGAACGGGAACGGCACCCAGGCGAATCCATACGCGGCCAGGGCGCCGAGCGTGAGCGGCAGGATCGTCGCGGGCACGGTGATGATCACGCTGTTCACCCACGCATGGCCCATCCCGGTCGCGTTGATCACGTCGTCGTAGTTGTGCAAGGTCCAGTCCCAATGCGTGAGCGCCGTCCACCAGCCGCTGGAGGCGACATCCGGCCGCTGGCGGAATGACGTGATGGCGAGACCGACCGTCGGGACGAGCCAGACGAGCGCGATCCCCACGAGTGCAATGTGCAGCGGGGTCCGGCTGAGCATTCGCACGAGGCGCTCGCTGCGCGTCTGCGCCGTGATCGGGACTGCCGAGTCGACGGTGGCCATCAGGCGACCACCTTCTCGGTGCGGAAACGGCGGACGTTGAGGACCATGATCGGGGCGATCAGCACCAGCATGATCGCTGCCACCGCGGCCCCGTAGCCCGGGCGCCCGTTGTGGAACGTCTCCTCGTACATCGTGAAGGCGATCACGCGGCTGGACGTCCCGGGGCCACCGCCCGTCATCACGTAGATGATGTCGAAGACCTTGATCACGTTGATGAACAGCCAGATCGTCACGACCGAGATTGGCAGGCTCAACATCGGGAGCATGATGCGGCGGAAGATGTTCCACTCACCGGCGCCGTCGACGCGTGCTGCCTCCATGATCTCGGCGGGGATGCCCTTGATCGCCGCCGAGAGCACGACCATCACGAAGCCGACCGACGCCCACACGTACGCGAAGATCAGCGCGTAGTTGACGAGGTTCGGTCGTCCCAGCCAGGCGATCGGATGGAAGCCGTTGTCGAACCCGTGGAGGAGGGCGTTCAGCACGCCGATGTTCGGATCGGGCGCGTAGACGAAGAGCCAGATGATGCCCACGGCGGTCGCCGAGATCGCCATCGGCACGAAGATCGCCGTCTTGACCACGCGCTCGTAACGAACGCGAACGGCCAGCACTGCGAGGCCGAGGCCGATGATGAGCGAGAGGCTGATGTAGAAGATGACCCAGCGCAGATTGTTGACGAGCGCGCCTCCCGGCGGGAACTTGCTCAGGTCGAGAAAGTCCGGGTCGTTCGTCAGCAGCTGCTTGAAGTTCTCGAGCCCGAGGTAGTGGAAGAAGCCGAAGTGAAAGTCGCCCTCGTAGAAGGCGAGTCTGATCGTGTAGTACGCGGGATAGATCAGGAAGAGCGCGAGAACGACGAGCGCCGGCAGCACGAACAGCATTCCTTGCAGACGCTCGAAGCGCGACCACGCCCGCACACCGCGGCCCTCGCTCGGCGGGGGAGGGGCGGCGACCGGGGTGGTAACGGGCTGCGTGCTCATTCGTACGCGGTGAAACAGAAATGGCGGCGCCCGTTGCCGGGCGCCGCCACGCCATCGGGGCCTAGAACTGGCCCTGGATCTTGTTCTGGAAGGTAGACAGGATGCTCTTGATGTTGCCCGGCTTCTGGATCACGTCCTGGAGCGCGAAGCCCCACGTGTCACCGAACGCGCCCGGCAGCAGGTCGGAGCCGTCGAACAGGAACGTCTTCGCCGTTGCGAGCTGCTTGGCTTCGCCGCGGGCGAGGATGCTCGGGTAGGACTTCGCCGGGACCTTCTTGTTCGGCGAGGTCACCGCGCCCGTCGAGACCCAGATCGAACCGGCAGCACCGGTCGAGATGTACTTCAAGAACGCCCGGACGTCTGCGTTGTCCTTGAACGCCGCCGCGAAGTCGGCCGCGCCGACGACGGGGTGATCGAGGGACGCCTTGATCGTCGGCCAGGGGAACGAGTTGATCGAAACGCCTGGCTTCAGGCTCGGGTTGACGTCCTTGCTCAGCGCGATGCCTCCGACGAATCCGCCCTCGAAGAAGAGCTGCGCCTTCGGGCTCGTTCCGAACACGTCGGTGATGCTGCCGACGAAGCTCTGACCCAGGACGCCCTGGACGCCGTTGAGGACGTACTTGTTGTTGATGATCTGGGTCATGATCCGCGCCGCGTTCGCGACGGACGGATCGGTGAACTTCAGCTTCCCGGTGAAGAGAGCCTGGTACTTCGCAGGCCCTGCCGTCCGGGCGTAGATGTTCTCGAACCAGTCAGTGAGGGTCCACTGGCTCTGGCTCGGGCCGGCGCCGACTGACCACGGTACGAGGCCCTTCGCCTTGTACTTCTTCGTGATCGCAAGAAGCTGATTCCACGTCTTCGGAATCTTGAACTTGTACTTCTTGAACGAGTTCGGCTTGTACCAAATGACGCTCTTCGAGTTGGCCTTGGCGGGGACTCCGTACAACTTCCCGCCGGAGCTACCGAGCTTCAGCCAGCCGGCCGAATAGTTCGCGGCCATAGCCGAGTTGCTGAGGCCCAGGCTCGACAGTGTCTTCAGCGCTCCCTGCTTGGCAAGGGTGCCGATGTAGCCGGGCCTCGGCAGGATGCCGATGTCCGGGGGATTCCCCGCGGCCAGGCGGGTGCGTACTTCGGGAATGAAATCTCGGGCCGACGTGTACTCGACCTTGATACCCGTCTTTTTCGTGAACGCGGCCGTCACCTTCAGGAACGCGTCCTTCTCGCTTCCGCCCCAAAGCGAGAGAACCTCGATGGAACCTGCATGTTTCTTCGTCGGCTTTGCACTGATCGCCGTCGCCGTCAATCCGGCGGCAAGAATGGCGATAGCGAGGGCCGACGCAATCAGCGATTTACGTCGCATCACTCCGCTCCTCCTCCTCTAGTAGACCCCACGTACTTCTCGATGCTATCTCCACCCGCAAGGCCCCCGGTCAACTCGCCGCGGTCAGATTCAACTCGGTCTCGGGATCGAAGACGTGGAGCTTCTCGACCGAGATGGTGAACTCCACGTCCGCCCCTGCCTGCGCCTTCTTCTCGGACGGGACGAGGGCGACGATTTCGTGCCCTTCCGACTGGGCGTGGATGAGCTCCTCGTGCCCCAGATATTCGACCACGTCGATCTGCGCTGGGATCTTGACCCCGTTCGACCCAGGGTGGCCGTTGAGCTCGAGATCCTCCGGCCGGAAGCCGATCAGCAGGTCACGGCCGCGATTCTGCTCCGCCGCCTTCGCGGCGCGGCCGGTGAGATGGAGCGTCGTCCCGCCGAGCTTCAAGTGCCCTTCGCCGGCCTTGGCGGTCGCGAAGTTCATCGCCGGCGAGCCGATGAAGGCGGCGACGAAAACGTTCACCGGGTTGTCGTAGAGCTCCGGCGGCGAGCCGATCTGTTGCAGCACGCCGTGGTTCATCACGGCGATCCGGTCGCCCATCGTCATCGCCTCGACCTGATCGTGCGTGACGTAGATCGTCGTCGTCTCCAAGCGCCGCTGGAGGCGCAGGATCTCCGCGCGTGTCTGGACGCGCAGCTTCGCGTCGAGGTTCGAGAGCGGTTCGTCCATGAGGAACGCCGCCGGCTCGCGGACGATCGCGCGGCCGAGCGCGACACGCTGGCGCTGACCTCCGGAGAGTGCGCGCGGCTTGCGATCGAGCAGGCTCTCGAGGTTGAGGATCTTGGCGGCCTCCTCCACGCGCCGCTTGATCTCCTGCTTCGGCGTCTTCATGAGCTTGAGCCCGAATGCGAGGTTGTCGAACACGGTCATGTGCGGGTACAGCGCGTAGGACTGGAACACCATCGCGATGTTCCGGTCCTTCGAAGGAACACGGTTGACCACGCGCGCGTCGATCTTGATCTGGCCGCCCGTGATCTCCTCGAGCCCGGCGAGACAGCGCAGCGCGGTGGTCTTCCCGCACCCGGACGGGCCGACGAGGACGAGGAACTCGCCGTCCTTGATCAGCAGGTCGAGATCGTCGACCGCAACTGTGCCGTCGGCGTACGCCTTGGTGACGTGGTCGAAGGTAACGGTGGCCATGCGCCCGCCGATGCTAACCGGCGAGGGCTTCCGCGCAAAGTCGCTGGAAGTGGGCGACGAGCTGCTCGCTCTCGGAGAGGATGCGGCCCTCGGTCAGGATTCCCGAGCGAACCCCGCGCTGGACGCCCTCGACGAGCGCCCGATCCTCGGCCCCGACCTGGCTGTCGAAGGCCAGCAGCTCGTCGATCCACTCCTGGTCGACCTCGGGGGCGAAGAAGTAGTCGAGGAAGCGGCCGGTCCGCTCGGGGCCGAGCGGGAGCATCGGCCCGCAGGAGAGATTCGGATGGCCGGGGAACACGTTGAGCCCGAAGTTGGGCCAGAGAAAGTGGAACTGGCTCCGAGGGACCTCGCCGTCTGCGAGGAACGAGTTGCCGTTCTGGCGCAGCGGCCCGACCTGGCTCGAGATGAGCCCCTCCGCCGAGAGGCGGTAGGCATCAGGGGAGACATCGACTGCTGCGCTGAAGCCCGGATGCGCGACTGCGCAGTGGTAGCACTCGAGGAAGTTCTCGCAGGAGATCTTCCAGTTGGCGTCGAGCTCGAACTCTGTGCGGAAACGGAATTCCAGGGCGTTCACGTCGAGGATCTCCGCCAGTTGCGCCGGCACGTCGCCCAGCGCAGTCGCGAGGGGCGAAGCCTCCGGATCAGGGTTGACGAAGACGAACGGGCCCCACGTCTCGACCTGGATCTGCTTCAGCCCGAGCTCATCGGTATCGAACCCGGGCTCGCGATCCGAACGCGGCGCAGCCCGTAGCCGTCCGTCGAGGCCGTACGTCCACGCGTGGTAGGGACATTGGAGCGTCTCCCGCTCGCCCGAGCCGCTGGCGACGACGTGTCCGCGGTGCCGGCAGACGTTGAGGAACGCCCGCAGCTCGCCGTCGCGCGCGCGTGTAACAACTACAGGGATCTGGCCGGCCGTCGCTGCGAAGAAGCCACCGGTTTCTCCGATCTGTCCCGTGTGCCCGGCGTATTGCCACGAGCGGGCGAAGATCCGCTCGCCCTCGCGGCGCAGCACGTCGCCGTCGGCGTACCAGGCCCAGGGCAAAGACCGCTCCACGCTTGAGAACTGTAATCTCCCGGCCGTGGCCGTCACGAAAACGCGAAACCTGCCGCTCATGGAGCAGTTTTTCGCCGTCCGTCGCTTTTCGTCGGCCCTGACCTTCTCGGCAGACGGCTCTCACCTGCTGTTCGCCAGCAACATCTCCGGCCAGTTCAATCTCTGGCGGGTACCCGTGGAGGGAGGCTGGCCCGATCAGCTCACGGCGTTCACGGAAGAGACCGTTCGCGGCGCCGGCGTTTCGCCCCGTGACGGCAGCATCCTGCTTTGCGCCGATCACGACGGTGACGAGTTCCACCAGCTCTATCTGCTCGATTCGGAGCGTGGCTGGCCGGAGAAGTTGACCAACGAGCCCCAGGTGCAGCACTACGTCGGCAACTCCGCGTGGTCGCCGGACGGCACGAAGTTCGCGTACGCCGCGAATGCGCGCAAGCCGTCCGACATGGAGTGCTGGGTTCGCGACGCAGACTCTGGTGAGTCGCGACCGGTCTTCGGTGAGGACATGTTCTCCTTTCCAGGCCCATGGTCGCCCGACGGCACGAAGCTGCTCGCGATCGAGGCCCGGAACAACAGCGATACCTCCATCCACCTCATCGACGTGGAGGGGGGCGGCTCACGTGAGCTGACGCCGCACGACGAGGACGGCATCTTCGCGCCGGGACCATGGACGCGCGACGGCTCGGGTTTTTACCTGATCGCCGATGCGGGTAGCGAGTTCCGCGGGCTCGCCCTCTACGACCTCGCGTCGGATCGCTACGAGTGGGTCGAGGAGCCGACCCAGGACATCGACGACGCCGCGGTTTCCAACGACGGACGAGTGCTCGCCTGGCTCGTCAACGACAAGGGCTACGACCGTCTGCGACTGCGCGATCTCGACAGCGGAGAGGATCTGCCTGAGCCGGAGTTGCCTGCAGGTGCGCGTCCGCACCTGACCGGCGCGGAGCCGCCGTTGGCGTTGTCGCCGGACGGCTCTCACGCGGCTTTGATCGTCTCGAGCCCGCGCCGTCCGCCCGAAGCCTGGGTCGTCGAGACCGCGACCGGGCGCGCACGGCCGGTCACCGACAGCCGGATCGGCGGCCTCCAGGAGGAGGATCTCGTCGACGTCGAGCTCGTGAGCTATCCGACCTTCGACGGCCGCGAGATTCCGGCGTGGCTCTACCGGCCCGACGTCGAGGGCAAGGTTCCCGTCGTCCTTTCGATCCACGGCGGCCCGGAGGCGCAGGAGCGGCCGGTCTACCAGCCGCTTTACCAGTACCTCCTGTCGCGCGGCATCGCCGTGCTCGCGACGAACATCCGCGGCTCGACCGGGTACGGCAAGTCGTACCAGCGGCTCGTCCAGCGCGACTGGGGCGGCGGCGACATGCAGGACTGGGAGCACGCGGCCAAATGGCTGCGCGAACAGGACTGGGTGGAGTCCGGCAAGATCGGCGTCTACGGCGGTTCGTACGGCGGCTTCGCCGTGCTGACATGCGTGACGCGTCTGCCGCAGTACTGGGCGGCTGCGGTCGACATCTTCGGTCCGTCGAACCTGGTTACGTTCGCGAAGGCAGTGCCCCCGACGTGGAAGCGATTCATCGCGCGCTTCGTCGGTGACCCCGAGACGGAGGCGGACTTCTTGATGGAGCGCTCGCCGATCACCTACGTCGACAACGTCCGGACGCCACTGCTCGTGATCCAGGGAGCGACCGATCCGCGCGTCGTGAAGGGCGAGTCGGACCAGCTGGTGGACAAGCTGAAGTCACTGGGTCGAGAGGTCGAGTACGTTGTGTTCGACGACGAAGGCCACGGCTTCACCAAGCGGACGAACGAGCTGAAGGCATACGGCCTCGCCGCCGAGTGGCTCGAGCAGCACCTGCGCGCCTAGACCTCGCGGTACCTCGCCTGGATCAGGCAAAAGAGGCCGAAGGCGAAGAGGCCCGCTGCGACGATGCTCAACAGCACGGTGCCGTACGGCGCGTTCGCGAGCTTCCGGAGCGCGCCGTCGAGGCCGCGCGCCTTCTTCGCGTCGTAATCGGCGGCAGCTTTGAAGAAGAACCAGGAGATCAGACCGAAGACGACGGCGCGTGACGTCAAGCCGACGAACGCGACCCGCGTCGTCCACTTCAGCTCGCTCGCACTCATCTGTTCCTTCTTGAGCGAATCCTTGTACTTTCCGGAGACCGCGCGGTAGAGGTTCCAAAGAGCAACTCCGGCGATTGCAATCGCTATCGCGAAGACGATCCAGCGGCCGCCGGGCCAGCCGAGGATGCCCTTCGTCGCCTCTTGCTCCTTCCGACCGCCTCCACCGTGCTTCCCGAGCGCGATCGAGAAAGCAGCCCAGCAGAGGCCGCCGTAGAGCGCGGCTTTGCCGAGCGAGGAAAGCCGTTTCCCCCACTTCTCTCTGCCGCCTTCCTCCTCGACGTCGTGGCCGAGGAAGACCTGCGCGAGGCGCCATAGTGCGTACGCGCCGAAACCGAAGGCCAGAACGAATACCGTGACGCGTCCGATCCCGCTGTGCGCGATCGTCTGCAACGCGCCTTCGCGGTCCGTTGCCTTGCCGCCCTGGCCAAGGGCGAGCTCGATCGCCAGGACGGCGACGAGGCCGAACGAGATTCCCTGGGCTACGAGCCCGAAGCGCGCAAGCTTCTCCATCGCGGGACGTTGTGCGCGTCGGCGCGCTTCTGAAACTCAGGACGAGCTGGAGACTGCGGCGGCGAGCGCCTCGACGACGACAGGGTCGAAGTCGGTCCCCGAGCAGCGTTGCAGCTCGGCGATTGCTTCTTCCGCAGGCCGCGCTTTGCGATAGGAGCGATCGGTGGTCATCGCACTGAATGCGTCACAGGCCCTGACGATTCGGGCCACCAGCGGGATCTCCTCAGCCGACAACCCGTCCGGATAGCCCGTCCCATCCCAGTCCTCGTGGCAGGAACGAACGATCTTGCCGACATTGCCGAGGATCCCGCCGACCTGCGAAAGGAGGCGTTCGCCTTCGACGGTGTGCGTCTTCATGATGTCCCACTCTTCATCCGTCAGCTTGCCGGGCTTGTTGATGATCTCGCCGGGAACCTTGATCTTTCCGATGTCGTGCAGGAGAGCTGCGAACTCCGCGTCTCTCCGCGCGCTGGTGTCCAATCCCATCCGGGTGGCAACGTCCAGCACAAGGGTCACCACGTCGCGGCTGTGGCTCCCCGTATAGGCGTCGTCGGCCTCGACGACGTCTCCGAGCAGCATGGCGGTGCCTCGGTATGCATGGCCGAGCTCCAGCGCGTGGTCGATTCGCACCTGCCGCTCGCGCGCGAAATACGCGAGAAGCCCGATCAGCGGCAAGGAGACAACGACCAGCGAGGGATGAGCCCCACATCCGAGTGCAGCGAGGACCGAGATGGGTGTCAAGGCCGAGTCGACGGCCCAGATCCACACCATGAAGCGCAGAAGGCTCCACGGTGAGACGCCGAGGCCGAGGCGGTCGCGCAGTGCCGTGCTTCCGAAGTCGAAGGCGAACTGTGCGAGCAGAGCCAGCGCGTAGATCGGGAGGTTGTGGGGTGTTGGCGCGGGCTGACCAGCCGCGATCAGGACGAGAGCGGGGCCGACCGCGTGCCAGGAATTCACGAGCCGCAGGAGGCTGCGGTCGACCGGGACACGCCCGCGCGCATATTCGGGCAGTCCGCCGAGGAGCAAAGCTGCTGCGACGCACAGCGGCACGTACTGAACCGGAAGGAGGGCGAGCATCGGCACGAGCACGAGTTGCGTTGGCACAGCCGAGCCGGTGCCGATCTCGAAGTCGATCCGCGAGGCGAGGGCGTAAGACGCCACGAAGACCACAAGCGTCAAGAACCCGACTTGCCGAGTGGAGTCAGCGAGGACCGCGAGCGCGATCGCAACCACCAGGAACGAGCTGCCGAGCAGGAGCGAGGCGAGACGGTCGCGATCGCCGAGGGGCGTGGCAGCCAGTTGCCGCGAGCGCTCGATCAGGGCATCTGCGTCGACATCCACGCCGCTGGAAAGCGCGCCGCTTTCGGGCAAGGGGGATCCAGTCGCGACGGATGTCGCCATTTCCGCGGTATCGGCGCACCGCTGCGATTTCTTGACCCGCCGCCAAATCACCCCATAGGGGGAAGTCGGTACGCCGGACTTGGAGAAAGTGAGCACAGCAAGTTTCTGCGGTTATCTGAGGGAGTGAATTCTGTGGCGATGAATCCTTTTGTCCGACGCGTGAGAGCGGTCGTTGTTCTCGGTCTCGTCGGCGGCACGATTGCAATGGCGATGGGCGCCGCGCCGGCCTCCGCCGGCCTCGGCCTTGCCTGTCCCTCTCCGACCTCAACGCCCTTCGCGGCCTGGTCGGACTACTCGCACTACGCATTCGCCCCTGACGGAGGCTTTGAGTCGGGCGCTAGCGGTTGGAGCTTGAGCGGCGGCGCCCGTGCAGCCTCCGGCAACGAGTCGTTCTACGTGCACAGCAATACGGACAAGACCTCGCTATCGCTGCCGGCTGGCGCGTCAGCGACGAGTCCGGGGATGTGCATCTCCCTCCTCTCGAGCAAGATGCGGTTTGTCGCGCGTGGCGACTCCGGCTCGAAGGTAAAGGTTCAGATCGTCTATCGAGGACTACTCTCGAGCGTGCTCGGGATCCTGGACGGTGGCACCTACACGGTGGGTAGCGGCTGGAAGCCTTCGCCGGAGATCGGAATGCTGGGCGGGGTCCTTCCCCTCCTGACCTCGTCGGTGTCATTCCGCTTCACCGCAGTCGGCGCCGCCGCGGCGATCGACGACGTGTATCTCGACCCGATGAAGTCCTCGTAACCTTGTTCGGCTTCCGGTTCTCTTCAATGAGTGAGCGTGATCTTCGTCAAACCGGCCGGGCTGTCCACGTCGGCGCCTTGCAGGGTGGCGAGGCGCACAGCGGCAACCTGTCCCGGTACCACGGTGAGGAGCGGGCTCAACCACTCCGGGACACCGGCCACGAGCGGGAAGGCCGTATCGGCCGCAGCGAGGAAGTCATGGTCGTCACTGATCGCCATTACTTCGGATCCACGCTTACGCACGTCTTCCACGGCCGCGGCCATGCTGGCCAGCGTCCGGCCTGACGGCGCGATTACGATCGCGGGCCGCCCCGACTTGACGGCCGCAATGGGGCCGTGCAGCAGGTCCGCCGACGAGAACGCTTCGAACTGCGCGCCCGAGAGCTCGCGGATCTTGAGCGCGATCTCGAACGCCGTCCCGTAGTTCACGCCGCGGGCGATCACACTGCCGCCTTCGACGTCGCGGTAGGGCTCGAGCGCATCGGGCGCCTCGAGAGACCGGTCGATCTGCTCCGACAGCTTGCCGGGCATCGCGTGCAGCTCGGCCAGCCGTCCGCGGTCGCCCGCCGCAGAGAGGAGCGCGATCGCTCCGATCGAGTTCAGGTACGTCTTCGTTGCTGCGACGGCGTGCTCCTTGCCTGCGTGCAGCGGGAGAATCCAGTCGGCGGCCCGTGCGAGGGGAGACGCCGGGTCGTTGGTGATCGCAAGCGTCGGCCGCTGCTGGCGGCGCGCCTCGTCGAGCACGGCGACCACGTCGGGCGAGGCACCGGACTGCGAGATCCCGATGACGGCGGCCGGGCCGAGCTGCGGCGGTGTGTCGTAGACGGTGTAGAGCGACGGGGTTGCGAATGCGACCGGCAGCTGATTGGCAGCACCGAAGAGGTACTGCATGTAGCGGGCCACGTTGCTCGAGCTCCCGCGCGAGACGATCAGGAGGTAACGGACGTCCTCGCGTAGGAGGTCACGCACGATGCCCGACGCGTTTGCCGACTCGGCTGCGAGGAACCGCTCGAGCGCCACCGGCTGCTCTCGGAGCTCCGCTTCAACCCACGACATCGGACACCGCCTCGCGGACGACACCGCGCGCAGCGGTCAGCCGGGACCGTGCGGTCTCGGCGTCGACACCCGCAAGCAGCGACACGATGGCGACCTTCGTATCCCCGTCTGCCGCCACGATCGCCTCGGCGACCTCCTTGTCGGGAGCAGCTGTCGCGATCGCGACCGCCCGCTCTGCCCGCGCGCGCAGCTTGTCGTTCGACGCCTGCACGTCGACCATGAGGTTCCCGAAGGTCTTGCCCAGCTTCACCATCGCGATCGTCGAGATCGCGTTCAGCACCAGCTTTTGAGCTGTGCCCGCCTTGAGCCGCGTGGACCCTGCGATCACTTCCGGACCGACGTCGATCTCGATCGAGAGCCCGGCTCGGCGCGCGAGCTCCGAACCTTGGACGCAGGCAAGGCCGATCGTGAGCGCGCCTGCTTTCGAGGCGTGTTCGATGGCGGCGAGGGTGTAGGGCGTGCGACCGCTCGCGCTGACGCCGAGCACGACTTCGCGGGGACCCACGTTCAGCCGCACGAGCTCGCGGACGGCCGCCTCGCCGTCGTCCTCGGCTGCCTCCTCGGCGCTCGTCACCGCCACGATCTGGTCCGTCGAGAAGGTCGGCCCGCACTCGGCCGCGTCGGCCTCGGCCGCCCGGCCTGACGATCCTGCGCCGACGTACACGAGCCTCCCGCCCGCGTCGAGACGCTCGACGATCGCGTCGATCGCCGCCGCGATCGCATCGGCTCCACCTGCGACCGCGCTCGAGACCGTGCGGTCCTCGTCGTTGATCAAGCGCACGAGCTCCGCCGTCGGGCGGAGATCGAGGTCGTGCAGCTCGACACGGTGCCGCTCGGTGGTTCGGACTCCACCCGTCAGCGCCTTCGTCACTGCCTCCCAGACGAGCGGCGCGTCGGGGGTCGCGAGCTTCGTCATGTGTCCACACGCTTCGTAGCCCCACGTCCAGACGTCGTCGATTCCGGCAGCACGGGTCGCAGCGATCGCCGACTCCAACTCGGGTATCTCCTGGCGCGTGAGCCCGAAGCTCGGCAACCACATCTGAGCGTCGACGCCGTGACGGGCTGCCGTCTCGCCGAGCAGCCGGGCGAAGCGTCCGACGAAGGACTCGGCCGACTCGTCGAAGTTCTTCCAGTACGGATCGGTGGCCAGCACGGAGAGGTGGGCCAGCGAGCCAACCGCGTCCCAGTCGCTGACGCCGTGAGGCCCGTCGGTCAGCGGGAGCAGGCAGATCGTGTTCTTCGCACCGCTCGCTGCGACGTGGACGAGCATCTCACCGAGGAATTCCACGACTGACCTTTCACGGAATGCCTGGACCTCCGCTGTCAAACCAACGGCCAGATCCAGTCCAGAGAGCTCCCGGCAGACGTCGCAGCAGCAGGCCCAGCGCTCGGGATCGTCGACGCCGACGTGCTCGGGCACTGTCCAGTGCGGCTCATCCCAGAAGACGTAGTCGGTCCCCGCCTCGACCGCTGCGTCGGCCCACTCCTTGCAGAACGCGCGGTACACCGGGTTGTTGAGGCACCCGGTAGCGACGCGACGTCCGTTGTCGAGTACCTGGCAGGCCTCCGGGTGAAAGGTCACCCAACGGCTCTCGGCCTCGCCGCCGAATGTGCGGCCGACGCCCCACGGACACATCTGAACCTCGAGCCCGAGCTCGTGCGAAGCCGCGACGATCTCCGCCATCGTCCCGCGGTAGTAGGCGAGGTCGTTCTCCGAGAAGGTGTGCAGCACCGCTGTGTACCCGCGCCCGGCGATGTCCTCGAGATCGCGTCGTGCATGACGGGGAATGCGGACGCCGAAGTACGAGACGCCCGTGCGCGTCATGCTGGGTCTGCGACGAGTGCGACCGCCGTTGCCGGCCGGTCGCGGCGTTGCGAGAGCTCGGCGACGAGCCGGTAGCGGTCGCCTCGGTACAGCGAGCGTACGAACTCGACGGTCTCGCCCCCCGCAGTGCGCGACGTCCGCTCGAAGAGAAAAGCGGGGGAGTGGAGAGGCACACCCAGGAGCTCCGATTCCTCTTCGTTCGTCACGGTGGGCTCGATCGACTGCATCCCGCTCTCGATCACCACGCCGTACTCCTTCTCGAGCAGCTCGTAGAACGATGCATTCTCCAACGCTTCGCGTGACAGTCCCGGGACGAGAGCCGCGGGAACGTGCAGAGTTTCGAGCGCCATTGGATCGCCGTCCGCGAGCCGCAAGCGGCGGATGAGCACCACGCGGTCGTCCGGAGAGAGCTTCAGCGCGCGGCCGACGGCCGCCCCGGCGTGTGTCTCCTTCAGCTCGATCGTCCGGCTGCCGGCGGTCATGCCGCGGCGGCGCATGTCCTCGCTAAACGACGTCAGGGTCAGCTGTTGGGCGATCTTCGGCTCGCTGACGAAGGTGCCGCTGCCGTGGCGCCGCTCGAGGTACCCGTCGCGGACGAGGTCGTCGAGCGCGGCTCGGAGGGTCAGGCGTGAGATGCCGAGGTCGCTGCTGAGCCGCCGCTCGGGCGGGATGGCTTCTCCCACCTGGAGCTGGTCGATGAGCTCGAGCACGCGCTGCCTGGTCAAGACCTGTTTGCTCATCCGACCCCTATGGAAGCACAGGGGTACGGACATGGTCAAGACCACTCTCTGCAAGAAGCGCGGAATTCACCCTCTTGACACGATGATTGGTCTGTGCCAATCTCCCGCTCGTGGTTGGTGGTCTAAACCAATCGGGGAAGCCAGCGTGGCTCCCCATGCTCCGGGAGGCGACATGAAAGTTCGATTCCTCGTGGCGGCGGTCCTCGCTGCCATGCTCGCCGTTGCGGCAACGACCGCAAGTGGCGGGACTTCGAAGGCCCAGGCCGGCAAGATCGTGGTCTGGCTGCAGAACGACGCTCAGAACGGTTGGCCTGAGGCTGTTGCCCTCGCCAACAGGAACTTCAAGGCCCAGCATCCGGACGTCGACGTCGATGTCCAGTACCAGACGTGGGGCAACCATCTCCAGAAGTTCGACGCCGGGCTAGCCGGTGGCGACGCGCCCGATGTGATCGAGCTCGGCAACACGGAGATGACGAAGTACATGGCAGCCGGCGCCTTCAAGACGCTGACGCAGTCGGCATTTCCGAACAACAAGACCTGGCTGCAGGGCCTCAAGAACTCGGCCCAGTACAACGGCAAGCTCTACGGCGTTCCGTACTACGCAGGTGCCCGCGCGGTGATCTACCGCAAGGATCAGTACAAGGGTGCCGGCATCAAGTCGACGCCCAAGAGCCTCGCGCAGTTCGTGGCCGACGGGAAGAAGCTGATGAAGAAGTACGGGAAGGACAGCGGCTACTCGGCTGTCTACTTCCCCGGTAAGTACTGGTACTACGCGATGTCCTTCGTCTACGACTACGGCGGGAAGATCGCGATTCGCTCGGGTGGCAAGTGGAAGGGGACGCTGAACTCCCCGAAGGCACTCGCGGCGCTGAACCAGGTCGCGTCGATCGCGAAGTCGATGTCGCGGGCGAGCAAGACGACCGATGAGGCAAACCCGCAGCAGGCGCTCGTCTTTGCGAAGGGCAAGGTCGGATCGTTCGTCGGCAACGGCTGGGAATGGCCGTACGCGCTCGACGCGAAGGTCGGCAACCCGGCTCTCGACCCGGTGGTCGGGGCCTACCCGATGCCGAGCCACATCCCGGGCAAGTTCATGCCCACGTTCCTCGGCGGCTCGGATCTCGCCGTCCCGGTGACGACGAAGAACCAGAGCCTCGCCGTCGACTGGATCAAGGCGTTCACGAGCACGGCCTCGGAGAGCGAGATCGCCAAGGCCGGCAACATCGCCAACACGACGAAGCTCCTCGCCTTCAACGCGTCGAACCCGAAGCTGGCTCCGTTCGCCCGCGCGGCGAAGTTCAGCTGGTTCGTCCCCACGAGCCCCAACTGGGCGAACGTGGAGAATGCGAACGTGCTCCAGAACATGCTCGTCAAGATCTTCACCGGCCGGGCATCGGTGAAGGCAGCTGCAACCAGTGCAAGTAGTCAGATCACGAGGATCCTGAACACAGGCGCGTGAGTCGCCTCGCGCCCGAAGGAGCAGCCCTGTCGTCCGTCGCCGAGAGCGAGTTCGCACTCGCCTCTCGGCGGCGGCGACGCCTGACACGGCAGCGCCTCGGGCACGCCGCTGCGCCCTACGCCCTCCTCGCCCCTGCGGCGGTGGCTATCGGGCTCATTCTCGGGTACCCGATGTACCTCCTTGTGAGGATGTCGTTCGAGAAGTACGGCCTCTTCGAGCTGATCCGCCATCAGGGCCGCTGGGTCGGCACGGCGAACTACGCGCAGATCTTCCACGACTCGGAGTTCTGGCGCGTCCTGCTGCGCACTGTGCTCTTCACCGTCGTGAACGTCACGTTGACGATGGTGCTCGGGACGGGGATAGCCTTGCTGCTGCTTCAGGTGTCTCGGTGGCTGCGCGTCGCGCTGACGACCGGGCTCGTCCTCGTGTGGTCGGTACCGGTCATCGTTGCGGTGGACATCTGGCGCTGGATGGTCGACTACGAGTTCGGCGTCGCGAACTGGTCTCTACAGCACCTTCACGTCGGGAACTTCGTCCGGCACGACTGGTTCGCGAATCCGTGGACCGGCTTCGGTGTGATCACGGCGCTGATCGTCTGGGGCGCGATCCCGTTCATCACGATCACGGTCTACGCAGCGCTCGCCCAGGTGCCGCAGGAGCTGCTCGAGGCAGCCGCGATCGACGGTGCCCGTCCCTGGCGGATCTTTCGCGAGGTGACGATGCCGCTGCTGATGCCGATCTTCGTCATCCTCACGAGCCTGTCGATCATCTGGGACTTCCAGGTCTTCCAGCAGATCTGGGTGATGCTCGACGGCCGGCCGACGAGCGACTACTACACGATGGCGATCTACGCCTTCCACCAGTCCTTCCAGATCAGCGAATACGGGCTCGGCGCCGCGATCGCGGTCGTGATGGTGCTCTTCATGTTCGGCGCAACGCTCGTGTACCTCCGGCAGATGCTGAGAGCGGGGGAGATTCGGTGACCTCCGGCACCCAGATCGCACCGACCCCGATCCCGCCCATCGCTCCGCGCATCAGCGGTCGCCGTCGTCTGCACAAGCTGGGCTGGAACGTGCTCGGCGTGATCGTGCTCGTCGTGATGGTCTTTCCCGTTTACTGGATGGTCGCGACGGCGTTCAAGCCGGGACAGAAGATCCTCAGCTATACCCCGCAATGGATTCCGACGAGTCCGACGCTGTCGAATTTCCGGGATGCCGTCCATCAGCCGTTCTTCTGGGATGCGGTGAAGAACAGCGTGATCGTCGTCACCGTCGTGGTCGCACTGTCGGTCGTGCTCGCGTTCCTCGCGGCGCTCGCGCTGGCGAAGTTCCGTTTCTACGGGCGGAAAGCGTTCATCGTGCTGATCCTCGGTGTACAAATGGTGCCGCTCGCCGCCCTGATCATCCCGCTGTACATCCTCATGTCGCGCCTGCACCAGGTCGACAAGCTGACGGGCGTGATCGCGATGTACCTGACGTTCGTCTTGCCGTTCACGGTCTGGACGATGCGTGGCTTCCTGCTCGGCATTCCCAAGGATCTGGAAGAGGCCGCGATGGTGGACGGCGCGACCCGCTTCGGCGCATTCGTGAGGATTCTCCTGCCCCTCGTCGGTCCGGGTCTCGTCGCAACGTCGATTTTCGCCTTCATCCAGGCCTGGAATGAGTTCATCATTGCCTACGTGTTCCTCCACACACCGCAGAAGCAGACGCTGATGGTCTGGCTTGCCTCGTTCACGACTCTGCGCGGAACGGACTGGGGGCCACTGATGGCGGGCGCGACGCTCTGTGCCCTCCCTGTGGTCGTTTTCTTCCTGCTCGTGCAGCGGCGGATCGCATTCGGGCTCACTGCTGGGGCGGTGCGCGGGTAGTGGCGCAGATCGAGCTCGTCCACCTTTCCAAGGTCTACGGCGGCGACGTGACCGCTGTCCGCGACCTCAACCTCGAGGTCGCAGAGGGCGAGTTCGTCGTGCTCGTCGGCCCATCCGGGTGCGGCAAGACGACGGCGCTGCGCATGATCGCCGGGCTCGAGGAGATCAGTTCGGGGGAGATCCGGATCGGCGGGAAGGTCGTGAACGACCTTGCCCCGCGCGATCGCGACATCGCGATGGTCTTCCAGACCTACGCGCTCTATCCGCACAAGACCGTCTACGACAACCTGGCGTTCGGGCTGCGCATGCGGAAGGTGCCGAAGGAGGAGCAGAAGCGGCGTGTCGAGGAGATCGCACGCGTGCTCGGCCTCGGTGACATGTTGCAGCGCCGGCCGGCGCAACTGTCCGGTGGGCAGCGGCAGCGCGTCGCGATGGGGCGGGCGATCGTTCGCGAGCCGAAGGCGTTCCTGATGGACGAGCCGCTTTCGAACTTGGACGCAAAGCTGCGCGTGCAGATGCGCGCGGAGATCGCACGCATTCAGCAGGCGCTCAAGGTGACCACCGTTTACGTCACACACGACCAGGTCGAGGCGATGACCATGGGCAACCGGGTCGCCGTGATGCGTGACGGCAAGTTGCAACAGGTCGACACGCCACAGCGGCTGTACGACGCGCCGGTCAATCTCTTCGTCGCGAGCTTCGTCGGTTCGCCGCCGATGAACCTTTTCGAAGCCGGCCTTGAGAGCGACGACGGGAAACTCGTCTGCCGAATCGGTGACACGGACCTCGAGCTTCCGTCCGATCTCGCTGCGGAGCGTCCGTCGCTCGCGAACTATGCCGGCAGGCGCGTCGCTGTCGGTATCCGTCCCGAAGACGTCCGCGAGGCTGCGGGGTGGGACGGCACTCGGCTACGGGGCCGGATCCTGCTCGTCGAGTCTCTCGGCTCGGAACAGCTGGTCCACATCGAGATCACCGCCACACCGCTCGAGCGTTCGGATCTCGTCGACATCGCCGCCCAGCCCCCAGGTCCCTCCCTGGGCGTCGACGACTCAGAGCGGTCGGTGACGCTCCTCGGCCGCTTCGACCGGCATCTCCTCCTCGCGCCGGGCGAAGCGGTCGAGGTGGCGATCGATCCCCGTCTCCTCCATTTCTTCGATCTGGAGACCGGGGCAGCCATCTCCAGGGTCGACGTGCCGGTCGCGACGCCGGTCGCCGGGTAGCCGTGCGACTCGGAGTCGGGGCAGCGCTCGTCGACGGGAGCCTGGTGCCGGGCGACGTCGAGGTGGCCGACGGCCGCATCGCCGGCGTCGGCTTGAGCTCCGCCAACGGGAGTGGCGTTGCCGCTCCCGGTTTCGTCGACCTGCAGGTCAACGGCTTTGCCGGAGTGGACTTCTTCACGGCCGACATGTCGGGCTATCGCGGTGCAGGCAACGCGTTGCTCCAGGGAGGTGTCACCGCGTACCAACCGACGTTCATCACTTCGCCGGAAGACGAGCTCATCGCCGCGCTACGGGAGGTGCCACAGAACGGTTCTGTGCCGCGCATCATCGGTGCGCATCTCGAGGGACCGTTCATCTCGGGCGAGCGGCTCGGCACGCATCCTGCCGAAGCGCGGCGCGATCCCGACTGTCAGCTCTTGCAGCGATTGCTGGCCGCCGGGCCGGTGAGCCACGTCACGCTGGCGCCTGAGCTCCCCGGTGCGTACGAGCTGATGGAGCTCCTGAGGCAGCGCGGCGTGACCGTGTCATGTGGGCACTCGAACGCGACTGCGGCGGAAGCGCGCGCTGCCTTTTCGCGCGGCGCCAAGACGGTGACGCACATCTTCAACGCGATGCGGCCCTTCGCGGCGCGTGAACCGGGCCTCGCCGGTGCAGCACTCGTCTCGGGCGATGTTGTCGTGCAGGTGATCCTCGACGGCGTACACCTCGCCGACGACACTGCGCGGCTCGTGTGGCAGGCCGCTGCCGGCAGGGTCGCCCTCGTCACCGACGCCACCGCCGCAGCAGGCGCCGGCGACGGCAGCTACACGCTCGCCGGCGTGGACTTCGAGGTCGAGAACGGCGTCGCTCGCAGCGCCGAGCGAGTGCTCGCCGGCAGCACCGTGCCCATGATCGAGGCGGTGCGGAACCTCGTGCAACTCGGCGCTCCCATCGGAGCCGCACTGTCCGCTGCGAGCGAAGTGCCCGCACGCATCGCGGGCCGGCCGGAGCTCGGCACTCTCAGGCCTGGATCGGTCGCAGACGTCGTGGTTGTCGACGACAGCCTCGAGATCGTGCGAGTGCTCGTCGGCGGCGCCGACGCAACCGGCTGACTACCTGAGGATGACGAGGACGTAGCGAATCGACACCGTTGCTCCGAGCGCATCCCTGACGGAGACTGTTGAGCTGGCCGTCTAGCTCCAGAGACGTGGACAGCACCCCCGCCGAAGACTGGATCCGTGCTCACGTCGATCCAGTCGGGGCGATCGAGACCGTGCACGAGCGACCGTGGTCGACGGTCCTGCGCGTGCCACTCGCCGACGGTTTCGCCTGGTTCAAGGCGTGCGCGCCGGTCCAGGCATTCGAACCGCGCCTTACCTCCGAGCTCTTCGCACGCTGGCCCGACCGGCTCCCGGAGGTGCTCGGGCACGACGAGGAGCGGGCCTGGCTCCTTCTTGCCGACGCGGGCACACCGATTCGCGTGTTCGGCAACCCGCCCGAAGCATGGCTCGCCGCGTTGCCGCTCTGCTCCGAGCTCCAGCGCGGGGAAGTTGCGCACGCGCACGAGCATCTCGAGCACGGCGTTCCGGACCTGCGCGTTCCAACATTGCCGGGACGTTACGAGCGCTTCCTCTACGGCGAACTCCCTCTGGAGCAGGACGAGATCCACCGCCTGCGCGAGTTTGCGCCCCGCTTCGCGGAGCTCTGCGCCGAGCTCGCCGCGCACGACGTGCCCGAGACGATTCAGCACGACGACCTCCATCACGCGAACGTGTACTCACAGGGCAAACAGTTGCGCCTGCTCGATTGGGGCGACTCGTCGGTCGCGCATCCCTTCTTCTCGCTCGTCGTCACGTTCCGCTTTCTCGAGGAGATCAACAAGCTGCTGCCGTCGGACCCGTGGTTCGCGCGACTCCGCGACGCGTACTTGGAGCCATGGGGCAGCGGTCGCGAGGACACGTTCGCCGTCGCGATGCGTGTCGGCAAGTTTGCGCATGCGTTCGCGTGGGCACGCCAGCGCGATGCCTTGCCGCCGGAGGAACATCCTCAGTTCGACGAGTGGTATCGGGTCGTCATTCGGCGTGCGGTCGCCGAGACGGGCGGCGATTAGCGGCCGACCCAGATGTCGCGCTGCTCGATGACGAGCCCTTCTGGGTCGAAGCGCAGGAGCGAAACGCCGACGAGGTCCTCGGTACCGCCGTCGACGAGCGTGGTCTGCCCGTTCCACGGGACGGCGGCACGATCGCCGTCCACGACCGGCGTTCCGAATTCGCACTCCGCAGACTCCTCCTCGTCGAACACGCGAGTGAGGTAGCCGGGCTCAGGCTCGCGAAACGGATGCTGCTGCCAGTACACCCCGTCGGCGTAGAGAGCAGCGATGGCGTCAGCGTCATGCTCGCGCCAACCGCGCTCCCAGACGTCGGCCCACCGCTGCGCGGCTTCGCGTGTATCCACGTCGCGAGTCTAGATCCGCGGATGCTCGATCACAGCCGGAGTCGATACCGGCGCTCCACGAGGCGAACACCAGAGCCCATCCGGATCTGCACAACCGCGATGACAGGACCTCGCACGCGGCCGGCGTAGCGGAGTGCGAGGAGGGCCCGGGCGCCGGGAGCCAGCGCAGGTCGCGGCGCGATCTGTAGCCGCGCGACACGGTCGCCGTGGCGGAGCAACGACGCTGTTACGTGCCCGCGGAGTTGCACGGTGACGTTGCCGCGGTTGACGACCTGGACGAGGATGAACCGTAAGCTCCGCGCCCGGTGGACGCGAACACCGCCCAACGCGAGACGGCGGACGATCCTGCCCGGCATCCGCACACTGACCCGGACCCCAAGCCTTAGCCGAAGGGCAACGCGGCTTCCGTGCTGCGGGCGCGTCGTCAGTAGGACCAGCACGTGATGGTCGCCGGGTTCGGCGTGTCGTCTCGCCTCGGCGCGGAGGGTCAAGACTGCGCTTCTCCCGGGGCGGAGGAGCAAGCGTTCCGGTGAGATCTGGAGCCACCTCGCGACGACGGTTCGCCGAAGGACGTCGACCACGACCTGCTCGGTGCCGTCGTTCCGCAGGTTGATCCTCCTCGAACCGGGTGCGGCAAATGCGAGTCGTGCGGGCGAGACGGAGAGCGCGACGCGAGGCCGATCGGCGCTGACCGCCTCTGAGGAGGAGGCGGTCAGCAAAAGCCCGGCGAAGACGGCAGGCCCGAGCGCTCTTTTCAACGAGCGACCGCCGTGAACGTCACGGTTGCCGAGTAGCGGCCGGTCGCGACGAGCGGCAACGGAGCAGAGAAACCGATGTTTGTCGCCCAGACATCTCCGTCTGCTGCACTCGCTGCGGACTTCGTGCCGACGGTCAGCCCCGTCGCCGGGGCGATCGGGATCGGAACGAGTGCGCCACCGCCGAGCGCGCCTCCTAGCGTTCCGCCGGCAGGTGCGGTCGCCGACAGCGCGAGCGGAAGGTCGGTCGGGGCGAAGGTCGTCCGAGCGACCACGAGCGAGTAGCCGGCAGTGTTGTTGCTCGACACGGTGACCCGCTCGGGGAGCGGCGCCGGCCGATCGCCGGACGTAAAGGTTCCAAAGCTGAGCGACGGACGATCGAGTGACATGGTGAGGACGGAAGCGACGTCGAGAGCGACGTTCACGGACCCGCTCGGCCCGGAGGAAGGCGTGCCCGCACACACGTGCGCCGGAGAAGCTGAGTTCCGTGGCGCAGGCGTGGCCGCCGTGAAGTCGGCTGCATTGTCATTCGTGTCAGTGCAACCGCTGTTCGCACGAACCGCGGCCGTGGTGTTGGAAAGCGCCGCGGCGGATCCGGAGCCCTCGAAATCGCTCGCATCGCCGTAGCCGACGAAATCCTCGACGAGCCCCGAACAACTTCCGGCCGAGGCGCCACAGTTGAGCGCGGCCGCACCGGGAACGAGCGCAATCTTCCCGCTCGCCGCGCCGAGATTGCTCGTTCCGGTCGCGTCCGGCGTCGGAAGAGCGGCGCCGACGTCGGCGTTCGATGCCAGCTGAACCAGATACGAGCGGCCCGGCGCGATCGTTCCCGCAAGGGCGGTCGCCTGCCATGTTGCTCCAGCGGCCGTGGCGTACTGCACTGTCCAGCCCGCCAGGTCGACGGTGCCGGACCCGGCGTTGAAGAGCTCGACGTAGTCGTTCCGAAATGTGGCGCCCGCGTTTCCGCCGCCTCCGTAAATCTGGCTGACGACGACATCGGTGGACTCGGCGGCATCGGCGGCGGCAGGAAGGAGGAGCAGTACTCCGAGGGTGACGACCAGCAGGACTCTTGACATGCGCACTCCGATCGGTTGAAAGGCCAGTGGCCTTCCGTCATAGATCGGAGCGGAAGCGAGCGAAAGGGTACGTCAGCGTTTCGGCGCACTCACGGCGCGCTTCACTCACAGTGAGGAAGGAGTGCGTCAGTGCTTGCGAATGCGCCGGATGCCGACGATCCGGGATCCATACGATGAGCTTCCCAACGTGACCACCTGCACGACGGTGCCCGAGTGAGGCGCATGGACCATACGCCCGCGCCCGATGTAGATGCCGACGTGTCCGAGCCCGGAGAAGATGAGCACGTCGCCGGGGCGCATCCGCGAACGTGCGACGCGCCGGCCCGTATCAAACAACGCGTAAGAGCTGTGCGGGAGCGCGATGCCGAGCCGGGCGTACGTCCAGTAGACGAGCCCCGAGCAGTCGAAGCCGGTCGCCGGCGAGGAGCCTCCCCAGCGATATGGCACTCCCACCTCTTTGACGGCAATTGCCGCTGCGCGATCGCCGAGGGTTCGAGTCGTCCGCTTGTGGCCGTCAGGCGAAGGTTCATGTTGCGCTGCCGCCGCTGTCGCGTCGTGCAGAACAGCAACCGTGCTGCAGAACAACGTCACGGCGAATGCGCACGTCAGCAGGCGGCTGCGGAGAGAGGTCGGCACGGGGGAGGGTGAACAACGGGCCGCGAAGAAGGAGAGGCAGCCCTGGGCCTGTTCTTGAGCGTCGCATCGTAATCAGGAGGACGGCCTTGTCTACCCCCTTTGGGTAGCGCGTAGCAATCGCCACAAGCAGCCGGCCCTGGCAGCCACTACGTCTGGAATCCAAAGCCGCCCCGCGCCGACGAGGTTGTTGCGTGCGCTGCTGCTCACTGAGCGGGAGACATCGGATTGTCCCGGAGACTCGTGGAGATCCTCTAGGGCCGGCGGTGTCGCCGTAAGCGTCGCGCGGCCGCTTCGGAGGATGGTGGCCGACGGCAGCGACAACAAGGAAAGGACGTTGCCGCTCGTCTCCACTTCCAATTTACACCGCAGTTGGGGCTTGCGGCAAGCCCCCAGTCGTGCCGCACAATCACGGTGCGCAAGCCAACGCCTACGGAGAATGGAGGGAGCGAAATGCGTGTGTCGTTGTCGACGTATCCGGCCGGAGTGTGGCGATGACCGAGCATGCGGTGGTGATCGCCGGAGGCGGTCCCACGGGGCTGATGCTGGCGGGTGAGTTGGCGTTGGCGGGCGTCGACGTTGCGATTGTCGAGCGGCGCTCCAGCCAGGACCTCCCCGGCTCGCGCGCAGGCGGTCTGCACTCACGCACCATCGAGGTTCTCGATCAGCGTGGAATCGCCGATCGGTTCCTCTCGGAGGGGCAGGTGGTCCAGGTCGCTTCGTTCGGCAGCACCCGTTTTGACATCAGCGACTTTCCCACCCGGCACCCATACGCGCTCGGACTGTGGCAGAAACACATCGAGCGCATCCTGGCCGGCTGGGTCGGCGAGCTACCGGTGACGATGTACCGCGGACGCGAGCTGACGGGGTTCGCGCAGGACGACACCGGCGTCGGCGTCGCGCTGTCGGACGGACAGTCGCTGCGTGCGCACTATCTCGTCGGGTGCGACGGAGGACGCAGTCTGGTCCGTAAGGCGGCCGGCATCGATTTCCCCGGCTGGGATGCGACCATGAGCGCGCTGCTCGCCGAGGTCGAGATGACCGAGGAGCCGGAAACGGGCACTCGTCGCAGTCCCTCGGGCATGCATGCCATCGGCAAGGTGGAGTACGAGATCAAGGGCGGCGAGGTGATCTACGAGAAAGGCGGGACGGTGGGGGTCATGTTGACCGAGTCGCGGGTCGGAAACACGGACGAGCCCACCCTGCGCGATCTGAGCGAGGGGCTCATCGCCGTGTACGGGACCGACTACGGGATCCACAGTCCCACCTGGATCACCCGATTCACCGACATGACCCGACAGGCCGCGGCCTACCGGAAGGGACGGATCCTGCTGGCCGGCGACGCGGCGCACGTGCATTCCCCCGTCGGGGGACAGGGCCTCAACACCGGTGTGCAGGATGCGGTGAATCTGGGCTGGAAGCTGGCCCAGGTGGTCGACCGAACAGCACCGGGAAGCCTGCTCGACACCTACCATGCCGAGCGCCACCCGGTCGCTGCCCGCGTGCTGCGCAACACGATGGCGCAGGTCGCGCTCATGCGCGCCGACGATCGCACTGAGGCGTTGCGCGACACCGTGTCCGAGCTGCTGAGCATGGACGAGCCGCGCAAACGATTCGCCGCGATGATGTCCGGCTTGGACATCCATTACGACCTCGGCGAAGGCCACCCGCTCCTCGGACGCCGCATGCCCGATCTCGACCTCGTCACCCCCGGTGGCACGGTGCGAGTATTCACCCTCCTCCACGACGCCCACCCGGTCCTTCTGAACCTCGGCAAGCCCTGGGGTTTCGACATCTCCCCATGGGCGGACCGGGTGTTGGCGATCGACGCCGAATATGCGGGCGATTGGGAGCTGCCGGTCCTGGGCCAAGTAGCAGCCCCTGCTGCTGTTCTCATCCGACCCGATGGGTACGTCGCCTGGGTGGGCGACGGCACAGACACCGGATTGCGCGACGCACTGACTACCTGGTTCGGATCACCATGAGAGAGCGACGGGACTACTGCGGTGGCCCGCTGCCGAGGGTGACGCTTGCGCTCTGGCTCTGTCCGCTTGCGTCGTAGTAGGTGATGGTGACTTTGTCGCCGGGTTTGTGCGCGAGGATGATCGGCGCGATGTCGGTCGGGCCGCTTACGGCCCTACCCGCGACCGCCATGATCACATCGCCGGGAACGAGTCCTGCCGCTGCGGCCGGTGCGCCGGGGACGACGCCGACGATCGTTGCGCCCTGGCCCACAAAGGAGGGCGCGTTCCCGAGTTGCACCCCCAGGAACGCGGTGGCACCTATGTGTACCGTCGCGGACGACCTACCCGAGACGATCTGCTTCGCGATCGTCGTTGCCTTCCCGATCGGGATTGCGTAACCGTCGTTCGAGGCGGAGACAGCGAAGGGAGAGCTGCTTGATGCGGCCGTGTCGATTCCAACCACGCGGCCCGCGCTGTTCAGCAGCGGGCCGCCGGAGTCTCCCGGCTGGAGCGGTGCGTTCGTCTCGATGAGCCCGGTGAGCTGTTCGGTCGTCCCGTTGTCGCCCTGGACCGTGATCGACCTGTTCAGCCCGGTCACGTTGCCGCGTGAAGACGTGAGCGTCCCAGTGCCGCCAGCATTGCCGACCGCGGTGACGCGTGCGCCGAGTTTGAGGTTCGAGGCGTTACTGGCCGTCACCGTCTTCAGGTGCGAGGCCTTCTGTAGCTGTAGTACGGCGACGTCTGCTGTCGTGTTGTAGCCGACGACCCGCGCCGTGTAGGTGTGCTTCGTCTTCGGGACGACCACCCGGATCGTTGTCGCACCGGCGATCACGTGATTGTTGGTCACGATCCTTCCCGACGACGTAAGCACGATCCCCGTGCCCGCCGCGGACGCATTCTGGTAGGCCAGGTTCGTGTCGATGACCACGACGCCCGTGCCGATGGGAGGACTCGTCGTTCGCGTTGCCGCATAGGCCGTACCGCTGCCGATCGCGACGAGGGCGACGAGGGCGAGGAGCGCGGTGCGGACGTGGATGCGCCGCATCATCCGAAGAGGCGCCACGCTTCCGGCAGCGCGACTGCTCGAAACCCTGGGCTCAGGCGACTCGCTGCTCGTCGTTGGTCGCTGCTCGTTCATCGGTTCCGTCCTTTCGCTCGCTGGATGAACTCATCTCACCAGTCGCGACTAAGCAGGAGCTGAGCGCCGGCTAAGAAGTGTCTAAAAGCGAGGATGTCGGAAGGGAAGTCGCACGATTTCGTAGGGATTTCCCCCCTTTCACCGCTGCTTCGGTGGTCCTAGTCTCAGGCGCAACGGTTCGGCCATACCGGCTAGAGCCGAAAGCAGCCGGCGCGCAGCCGCCCCGGACAAGACGCAGGGTTTCGGGGCGGCTGCCCGCCGATTTGCGTTATCTCTCCTTCACTCGCCTGTCGCGCAGTGCGGTCAGCCACCGCTGATTGCCGCAATGACGTCCACACGCGCCTGCTCCGCAACGGGCGTGTCGAGTTTCGCGCGTTCGCGGTTCACGTACACGTGAATGTGACGACGGAGCGTCGGTCCGGGCTCGCACAGACGGTCGCGAATCCCAGGCCACTCGTGCTCGAGGTGGTCGATCACGTCGCGGACCGTGGTCGCCCGCACGTTGACCTGTCGCGGGAGCCCCGGGAAGAGCGGCTGCAGCGTCGACGGGAGACGGACGTCTGCCATTACTCGATCGCAGCGACCTCGACCGAGGAGATCGGCGGGAGATAGTCGGCAATCTGCGTCCACGTGTCGCCTTCGTCGGCGCTCGCAAAAACCTGCCCGGTGCTCGTCCCGAAGTAGAGACCGGGGGCGTCCTCGGAATCGACAGCCATCGCCTCGCGCAAGACACCGACATACGCGTCGCGCTGCGGCAGGCCGCGGTCCAGGGACTGCCAGCTCGAGCCGGCATCGCGCGTCCGCCAGACGGCCGCGTGGCCTTCCGGCATCGTCCGTCCATGACCCGGATCAAGCGGGATGACATAGAACGTGTCTCGATCGTGTGGATGCGTTGCGGCGGCGAATCCGAACTCCGTGGGCAAGCCTTCGGTGATCTCCGTCCACGTCTGACCTGCATCGTCGCTGCGGTGCATGCCGACGTGGTTCTGCTGATACATGCGGTCGCCGTCGACGGGCGAGCGGACGAGCTTGTGCACGCAGAAACCGACCTCGTCATGCTCGCGCGGCCAGTCGGCGCGAAGCCCGCGGTTACGCGGCGACCACGACTGCGCGTAGTCCATCGTCTCGAACAGGCCGACACCCTGCACGATCGCCCAGAACCGGTCTGCGTCCTCACGGTCGAACATCAGCGCCGAGATGCCGAGATGGCCGGGCGGCTGATTCGACGGATCGTCCCACGCCTCGCTTCCCGGTTGTCCGGCGAGGGTCGACAACAACGACCATGTGTGCCCTTCGTCGCTGCTTTCGAAGATCCCGGGCGCTTCCACGCCGACCAGCAGACGGCTGTCGCTGACGGCGAGCGTTGAGACTTTCGAGATCTTGCGTCCGGTCTCGGCGTCGTACGCGATCCCCTCGCTCGAGTGCGTCCAGGTCTCACC